>Ga0310697_10000475_pt1 | contig 54923 bp, 42 predicted proteins | sample 172DNAGHGlowgp2_FD_203883 | JGI IMG/M metagenome (GOLD analysis project Ga0310697, IMG submission 203883) | Sheep rumen microbial communities from Palmerston North, Manawatu-Wanganui, New Zealand - 1728 DNA GHGlow gp2 (v2) (version 2) | ecosystem: Host-associated > Mammals > Digestive system >...
TTGCGGCCAACTCCTTCTGTGTGATACCTTTCTTCTTCAGCAAGGCATCAATGCGGTCTGCAATCTCAAACGAGAGATTGAACTCGGCACGGGTCTCATCTGAGACGTTTGCCAGACACTCGCGAAACAACGGATTGGTAATCATATCTCAAATATTTTGTTGTCTATTCCCACTATCATGTTTTTCTCAATTGTAATGCTGCCGTTCTGCTGAGCCTGTTTCAACAACTCGTCGAAACGCTGCAAGTCCATCACATAGCCACTTAGTTGCTCATTCTCCTGGTAAGTCCGTGTGGTCTTGACGCCTCCATTCCCAACTATGAGAATCTGGTCAGAGATGCGCAGACAATACAGACGCAACGGCATTCTCGTCGTGCAGTTCGGAAGTGAGCGTATAAATGGCGACCTTCTTCCCACCGTCATTCGCTACCTTGTCTCCTGTATTCATGTTATTGTCCGGTATAATTATTTGTTTGTAAAGCTTCTGCGATACAAAGGTATACATAATTACGCAGAAAACCAAATAAATCTTGTTTTTCTATACAGATTTTATTACAGAAGTGTGGGACGGGCTGAAGATTTACGGAAAGGACTATGAGGATGTTATCATGCATTCGTATATTGTCGCACTCAACTGAATCAAGAAAAAGAAGCAGGACTGATGAATGATGTCCTGCTTCTTTTCTATTCATTATTCCCCAAGAATGAAATCCGCTTCAGCGGCAGCATGTTTTTATCGTCATCTGTCATCTTGTCGTAGTACTCCTGCCACATCTCGATAAACTCGTCGCCATCAATGAGTCGCAGGAACTTGTCGTTGCCGGAAGCAGCATTGCGGGCATCAGCAGAATACGTTCCGCTGGTAACGAACAAGGCAATGTCGCCGGCCTTTAGCACACCAGAGAGCGCCCTAACTTCCGAGGCACCAATAGCAGTGTCAGGTTTATGTTTCACCTGAACCTTAATACGGGGAGTCTTTGCTCCAAGCGGGTCTAAATAGGCGATGATGTCTATACCACCGTCTTTTCCTTTTGGAGCAATAAATGGCGTGTGATAACCCATAGCACGAAGTAAAGCAGCCACCAAGTCTTGAAATTCGTAGGGGCTCTTACCTATAACAAACTGCCTGATACCTTCACGGGCATCCGACTCCAGCAAATCAAGATTTACTGCATTGTCTTTCTCCGCAGTTTCATCTGTGGGTTCTCCTGTAGGGTTATCATCCTTCGGATTCAGTCGCCTCCATTCATGATAGGCATCATTGGCTATGTTCATTACGTCTTCAGGGCTTTTCTTCAAAGCTTTCTCTCCTTCAGGTGTAATATACCAAGTACCATTCTTTTTGATGATAAAGCCAGCCTTCTGATAGTCAATGGAGTAGAATTGGAAACTGTTTGTCCATCGGATATAGCCCATCTTCCCTGCAGGTTCTTTTTCCCAGTCCGTCAGTTCTACATGCTCATTCACCCAGGGATAGATTTCCTTTGCTGGTATGCTACCCCCACGTCGAATCATCTCCTTCATCACAGCGTACAATGTCTTTGTTGCACAGGCCTTCGTCCTACTGAATTGTTCTTTTGCCATATTTTCCTATTCTTATTTTTATCTGTTCCCTTTCGCCCTGTTGTGTGTCTTGCACAACATCTGGCAGTTCTCGATGCTCGTGGCACCGCCCTTGCTCCATGCTGTCACGTGGTCGGCATCCATTTCGTTGAACTTGTAAATCTTGGTGCGCACATTGTCATGTCCTTTGGCGCACTCGGGACAGTTGCTGATGCCCAGAGCCTGTGCCTCGTTGGTCTGGCGGGCATAGACGGTTTTCTTCACGCTGTCCTCAAATATGCGGATATTCAGCAGGCTGCGGTCTGCCTCGCCACCAAGCAGGTATTCGAAGATGCCGCGCTTGTTGGTCACATACTCGTCGGCATATAGTTCATTTACTCGCTGTTGTAATTTGGCTGGGTTGTAAGAATTGAAATGGTACTTCTCGTAAAAGGCTCCCCATTCCAAACCTCTCATTTCGCTCTTCGGTTCACCGAATAGTATCTTTGCCCATTCTATCACAGTGTCGAAATAAGTCTTCAGTTCCTCTATGCTGTTGTCCTGACGATGCAGGCTCATATAGCCGCCTACGTTCTCTTCGCCTTTTGCCACCCAGACAAGTGCCTCGTGCAGGATGTCCTGACGGTTGGCATTGCCCTTGATGTAGCTGCCCCATTTCTGAAGCTCAGGACGGCGCGAATTGCTGAATGTCCGTTTTGCCTCTGTGACGAAAGGTCCGCTATAGGTGGCGTTCAAAAGTTCCTGCTTGTTCAGTGGCACACCAGCGATGTTGATGGTCTCGAACCACTCCTTGATTTCCTTCTCCGTGCCTTCGCAGACGTAGATGAGCAGCCGATAGGTCAGTATCTTCTCCTTTTCCTCTTCTGTCAGACCGGTGAAGTATTGCTCCATGCCATACTTGTCCTTGATGGCGAACTTGCCCGTCACGAAGCGTCCGATGCTGGTAATACGCTGCTGACCATCAAGAATCTCGTACTCCGTTTCTGGCTTTTGATAGTTCTCGTTGCGGTTGAAGTAGATAAGCCCCAGAGGGTAACCTTTCAGGATGCTTTCGATGACCGCCACCTCTTTCTTGCCGTCGTTCTCAGCATAGAGGTAGTTACGCTGATACTCAGGCTGGATGGTCAGTTTGCCTGCCCATCCGAACAGTCCTTTGCCTTCCAGTTTGTTGTAGACAAAGCCTTCGCATATCTCTTTGACCGTCAGGTCGGTTAGTAGTGTCGTTTGCATAGCTATTGTTTTTTGCGTATGATTATTCTTCCAAAGGGTTTTTGAGGCATTCCATTCTCATCTATATAATATGGTTGTCCATCTCTAAGACTTTTGTTCAGTTTCCTTAACTCACGTGGATAAGGCTTAAAACCAAGTTCTTTACCTGCATCGCCTTCAGCATTTCCAATAATTTCAAACTGTTCAGGGCAATATTTGTCCAAGAAAGTTCTTGGAACTCCCATTAATCCTTCATAATCGGAGGGTATCGCATCATAAAAAGGAACATCAATAGCGTCATAGTTTTCATAATGCATATAGCCTTTCCCTCTTATTTCTTTATGCTTGGAATACATAATATTATCCTCCATTGACATTAGTGGAAGTGGCTCGTGACGTCGCCCATGGTCTATGTTGGTGTACCAACAGCAATTCCGAAATTTTACAAGATTCGTCTTTGCGTCATAAACACCTTCCACATAGTCTTTTGATGCCGATTTAGGAATTCCAAAGAAAGCATTGCCAGCGTTAAAGCCATTTCCCAGCCACACCCTATTATCTTTAATTAGGGGGAATATTTCTTTATAAGATACAGCATTTTGGTTTCCTATAATCACAAATAGTTTGTTAGCCTCTATTATCCACATCATAAACTCCCTGAACAGCGAGAACGGCGGATTAGTAATAATGATGTCCGCTTCGTCCCTAAGTGCTTTCACCTCATCGCTTCTGAAGTCGCCATCTCCTTCCAGATACGACCACTTCAAGTCGTTGATGTTGAAACGCCCGTCACCATTGATGTCTTGGTCCAGCACGAAAATCTTACCATTCGTGCGGCTCTTGTCCGCATCGTAATAGGGACTCTCCGTCTCAAAGAGTGTCGGCTGCCAGTCCTTTATCCGCTTCGACTCAACAGCATAACTGGTGCTAATGAGTTTCTTCAGCCCAAACGTCTCGAAGTTCTGCGCAAAGAACTTCGTGAAGTTGCTCCACTCGGGGTCATCACATGGCAACAATATAGTTTTACCACGAAATACATCAGGATTGTACTCCAGATAGGCATTCATCTCATTCTGAATGTCCTGGTACTGCGTGTAGAACTCATCGTTCTTCGCCGTCTTCGCATTTGCTAAGTTCGTGTTTGCCATTCTTATTGATTGATAGTTTTAAGTCAGTGCACTCAACTATCAATCACGCCACCGAACACGAAAAAGGCATGATGCACTTTTTGCGTTCAGCAGGAGGCAAGCCTCGCAATTGGTACCTCCGTCTCACCTTTAATGCATCACGCCTAAACGTGTGCATCGCTATACAAGGTGAGAACAGAGGACTCCTTACGAGCCATCTGTCACATATTATTTGCGAACTTGTTATACCAATTAAAGTTTGCGAGGCTTTTGGCTGAACGCGAAATAATAGCGAATGCTTTATCAGTCCGGATTTCTCCCCGAACCGGTTGCAAAAGTACAAAATATATTTCTAAATCGTCATCTAATTATAAAAAAGATGAGGAAAAATGCAGGATAAACGGCTGGAACGCTTGGAAACTGAGGATTTTTGTGTAATTTTGTGGGCATGAAACAGGACACATGGAGAGAACGTTAGAAATTATGCAGAATAAATATTACGTAGCTATGGATTATACCGAATTACCCAGAGAATTGGTGTACAAAGACAGAAAAAGTCTTGAGGAATTTGTCGAAGAGGATGAAAGCATGTCGCTGGTCATTGACAACATGCTCAGCAACCAATGGTTTTTAAGTTCCAATTCTATAGACCGTGCACTTCAATATGTCAATACTGCATACTATCTTTGTACTTTAATCCTGTTAAGTGGGAGGCACTCTGATTGGTATTTTCGTAAATATTGTGAGATAGCATTTTGTGGGAATAACCAGAATAAGGTCAATCAGGCTTTCACGCTCTCGCTGGTTTACATTTTCCTTACACATACCTATTTTGAAATTCCCAATATGAAGATAGTAACGAAACTGAGCGATGAGCTAAATTCAGCCATAAGGTTTCTGCAAAAAGGCGACCCATTCCTCCTCGATTACTATTATTCTGACGCATACAAGGATTTGAAGAAAGGACTTCCTGACGACTGGACAACCGCTGCCGATTTTGAGCCGCGAAAGATAGACAACGACATATACCACGATGTGGATGGACCGGGTTCGCCATGGTGCAAATTAACGAATTACTACCGGCGCGAGGAAATCGAGAAAATAGTGAAGGCACTGGGTAGAGACGCGAGCGAGAAGCACATCCTTGTTGACCTCATCCGCCGTGATGCTGAACGCTTCTATGGCAGCGATGGGCCTTGCTTTATACAAGATGTGACACCCAGGTTGGCCGTTATAAACAATTGGATAGACAGCGAATATGGTAAACCAGCAGACGCCACAACCAACGAACTCGAAGAACAGCCACAACCATCCGTCGGCGTCACAGAAATGGAGGCTCGCATCTCAGAACTTGAGAGCGAGAACAACAGGCTGAAGCAGGAAAGAGAAAAATTGGATAATGAGTTGCAGAAGACTAAACATGACCTCCAGGAAGCGGACAAAGCTTTGGCGGCAATCACGTCAGTGAACGACGAGGTTTCGGTTCATTCTATCAGCAGAAAAGACTACAAATTTACAAACAACATCAGATATGAACTCTTTCTAAGACTGCTGGAAAAAGCCGGATGTGAACCAGGTGTTCAGGCTAACCAAACCATGATAGGAGAACTGTGGGAGGCTTTGACCAAACAGAGCAGTGAGAAATGCAGGCAGTATATGCCTCAGCGTGCATATCAGACTCAGGAAACGATAAAACATATTCCAGGCATCAACTCTCTTCTGAAAAGCATGGGTATCAATATTGATCTATGACAAGTTGGTACAAAGTGTTAAATCAGGTTGGTACAGATGTTGGTACAAGCATGGTACATTTGGTACAAACTGTTGTAAATCAATAAATTACAACCCGAAATAACATAGCCAAAAGATATTCTTTATACCTTTGCAGCGAATTCATCGGGAAGTTCGCTGCTTCTTCATTATTATATTTGGACAGCGCGAGATAACTTGGCACAGTACTCCCCGACTACGGCATGATTAACCAAATCGCCCACTCACCCTAAGTGACCGTAGCGTGCAAGAGAGCGGGACACTAATACTCAATAACGCCATGTTAGAAGGTATTAACAAACCCGAGATGCAGGCAGAGAGCCTGCAGAACGTTCAGCCACAGACGGCTGGACAAGTGAACGACCAAGCCCAAGAGACGGTGCAGAGCATCGTGGGCGAGGCTGTCAACCAACCCACTGCTGAGGAGCAGGAGAAGGCGCAGCTCAGAAAGATTCTTGAAGAGACGCGCATCCGCACCGATACGGAGGTGCCACCAGAGGAGTACGCCTTGGAGGTGGACGGCAAGGGTATCTTCGCCCTGCGCGACATTCATGCTGTCAAGGCCAAGCAGAAGGCAGGCAAGACAACGGCACTGAAGGTAATCATTGCAGCACTGCTAATAGGTGTGCTGTTTCGCATGAAATCGCTGCTCACGGAGCCTCGCATTCTCTACTTTGACACGGAGCAGAGCCGCACCGACACGAAGCGCATCCTGGAGGATGTGGCGCAGATGACGGGACTGCCGCCCGATGTCATCAACCGTCAGGTGTCGCTTCACTCACTGCGCCGCGTTGATCAGGAGCAACTGTTGCCCTTGCTGCAGGTGGCTCTTGAGGAAGTGAAACCCCAGGTGGTGATGCTCGACGGCATCGTTGAGTTTGTAGCTTCGTTCAACGACGAGAGCGAGTCGAAGCAACTCATCAAAGAGTTGCTGAAACTCAGCGACGAGCACAACTGCGCCATCGTCTGCGTGCTCCACACCAACAAGGCCGACGAAGACCACAACATGCGCGGTCACTTGGGCACGATGCTGGCACAGAAGAGTTCTACGGTGCTGGAGTGTGTCAAGGAGCGCGGCAGCAGCGTCATCACGGTGCGATGCTCTGAGTCTCGCCACGAAGAGATGCCTGAATGGAGCATCCGCTTCGACAAAGAGGGCCATATTGTGGACGCCGACGAGCAGCGTCGCCAACTGCTTGAACAGCGTAAGGCCGAGCAGATGCAGAAGCGTCAGGAGGCTCTTGACAAGGAGAAGCAGGAACGTCTGGAAAAGTGTCTGCGCATACTCACCGAAAAGGGGGGAGTAATCAGCCGCAAGCAACTCACTGAGATTCTCGTCAAAGTTCTTGAGCGAAAGCGTCCTACCGTTGCCACCTACATCACAGAGTGGTTGAAGGATGGCAGCATCGTTGAGGTGAATGGCATGATTCAGGTCTCGAACGACCTTGCTTTGCCCTTCTAATCCGCGATAAGATTTTTGTTTGTTGTCGGAGCCGCCTATATATATAGCGGCTCCAACAACGAACGAGAATTGCCAACAAAATTTATCAAAACAACAAAAAAGAGGTACACCGATTATGAACAACAATTTTCGATATCAGTTAGAGTCCAAACGACTCACCGGTCACCAGCCCCGCAAGCTCACCTGTCCGCACTGCGGCAAAAGGAAGTGTTTTGTGCGCTATGTGGATACGCAGAACGGTTTTCGCTACATTGCCGACACGGTGGGCAAGTGCGACCACCTGCACTCCTGTGGCTACCACTACAAGCCGTCGGACTACTACCGCGACAACCAGTGGGCCGCTGAGCCGAAGCCTCATGACACGAGTTACTGCCAGCCCAAGCCGTCGCCTCCCTTCCAGCCCATGCCGATGGAGTACGTCGTGCGCAGTCACTCGCCGAAGAGCATCTTCTGGCAGTGGATGACCACGCAGGTGGCAAAGCGCCTGAACCTTACCGACCAGCAGCTCTGCCAAGTCTACGGTGACTATCTGATAGGCGCCACACGCCGCGCCAATGTCATCTTCTGGCAGATTGACAAGCAAGGGCAGGTTCACAGCGGCCACATCATGCACTACCGCATTGACGGCCATCGTGATGGCTTCCAGGGCTGGACGCACATTCCGCTAATTCGCACAGGTCTGTTGCCGCCCGACTGGACTCTGTATCAGTGTCTCTTCGGCGAGCACCTGCTGACACGTCGCCCTGAAGCCCACGTCTGCCTCGTAGAGAGCGAGAAGACAGCCCTCGTCATGGCAGCCTGTCAACCGCAGTATCTGTGGCTTGCCACAGCTGGTAGCGGCGGACTGTCAGCAGAGAAGCTTTCGTGTCTCAAAGGTCGTCGTGTCACGCTATTCCCCGATAGCGGATGTTACGACAAGTGGAACCAACAGATGCAACAATGCCACGACATCGACTACAACGTCTCGAAGCGCTTAGAGTCCTATCCGCCGAACACCGACCTCTGCGACCTGCTGCTGGCAGAAATGTAAACGCGCTCGCGAGTTTTTTCCTCCCCTGCACTCCAGAATTTTCTGCAGTGCAGGGCAGTTTTTTCTGCAGTGCGGAGTAGGAAACATCATGGGGTATAGTCAACAGATACAGAAGCGGTCTTTACGGACCGCTTTTTTGCTTATTTTTATTTACACAGATTTTAACACAAAATACTGAAAATAAATGGGTTAAACGCTTGGATTTATCGGAATTTTTTTGTAACTTTGTAGGGTAAAACATAAGGATAACAAATGCGGGAAGCGGTCACCCGATGTAGTTGATCGCACAAAGAGCTTTAACGTAAAAAGATTGTATTTTAGGATTATGTCTTTAAAAGTGAAAGCAAAAGAGCGCGAGTTCAAGATTGGCAAGTATGCCGGCACGTATCGCTACACGATGCTGCCCGAACTGTACTCGCAGCTATCCCAACAGAAGGTCATCCGCGAGGCGGCCCTCCGTTCGGGTGTCAGCGAAGGCGTCATGCAGGCTTGCTGGGACGCTGCTGGCGAGGTTATCAAGGCTTGGGCTACCGAAGGCCACTCGGTGCCACTGCCGGGTCTGGGAAGCATGCGCTTCGGACTCTCGGCCAAGAGTGTGGCTGACGTCAACGATGTGAAGGCGGGGCTCATCACCACACGCCGCATCGTCTTCACTCCGGCAGCGGAGGTGAAGCAGGAACTGAAGAAGACGCCTGTCATCATCACCTGCTACGACCGCAACGGCAACGAGGTGAAGCGCGTGACGAGCGACGACGAGGGCATCGTGGATGACGGCAGCGATCAGGCTCAGACGGGCGAGACCGAAGGCTCTGGCTCGAACTCAGGTTCGAACAGTGGCACAGGAACCGGCTCTGGCACTGGTACTGGCGATGACAACGGTGGCGGCAACAACGACACGCCGACACCAGGCGAAGGCGGCGGCTCAAACTACGAGTAGTCTTCTCTCCCCCAACTCGAGTTGGGGGAGAAAGATTAAAAATTAAAGATTAAAATGAAAAGATTTTAAGACTGAAACCTGAAAAAAAGCCCCCTCAGTAATCTGAAGGGGGCTTTTTTCTGATTACACACCAGCTATGCTACCAGTGTGCTGCGCTTTGTCTTTCAGCAAGGGTAGTGTACTACACCCTATTAGAAGCTCATGTCGCGCCATGTATCGGCCAGTTTATCCGAATGGCTGGTGACGGGCGTCTGCGGTTTACGCAGTTGCAACTCCATGGCACGCTGTGATACCTCGCTCTTAATCTGGTCAGACAGTGTTCCGAAGTTGATGAAGCCCTGTGTCGTCTGCAACTGGCGCAGCAGACAGTAGGTAAACAGTCCGTGACCCTCCTGTGGGTAGCCCTGTGCGGTCTCATTGCCCTGAGCAGCGGTGAACACCACGATGTTACCATCCGCGAAGGTGGGCTCCTCGGCTTCAATCTCTACGCCGCGCAGACCTTCGGTAACGCCTTCGTTGTTACGGTTTACACCGCTAAAGCAGGCATCGATAAAGACAGAAGTCTGATTGAAGGCCAGTTCGCCCAGCTTGTTGTAAAGTGCATCCAGAGCTATGCCACGCTGCGGATTGGTGCCTCTGACATCGGTAGGCAAGATGTATGCCTTGTTTTTATTCTTAACATCGGGTACGCCATGACCGGCATAGTAGACGATGAGATTCTTCTCCTCGCGATTGGGTATCTTGCTAATCCAGTCGTCGATTTCCTCTTCCAGTATCATCTGCTTGGTAGCATCCTCAGCGATATGGATGTTTGCCACTGGCACGCCTAAGGCAGTCTTGCAGTAGTCGCCGAAGACTCTTGCGTCGTGAATGGCGTAGGGCACATTGGAGACGAAGCGGTAGTTCTGGTTGCCGATGATGAGTGCGTAGGTGTTTTGACGCGTCACGACGCTGACGGGGATGATGGTGTCGACCTCGGAAGTAGCATAGTCGTAGTTGGCAGCCTGGACTTCAGTGTTCGTGCACTGGTCGACCGACTCCTTAGAGAAGCCGAACTCCTGACAGTTGCCAACGTTGACGTAGGGTGGCAGACGTCGTATCTCGCCTTCATACAGCGCGTGACGCTTGACACCGTTGATTTCCACCTCTCTGGCGAAGGCATGGTGACCCAGGATAACGGTTGGTGCCACGTCAACCATCTTCAGATTAGTACACGACACGAAGGCCTGATCGGCCAGTCTGCAACGGTCGGGGATGTTGATTGAGGGCAGTGCCTGACAGTTGGCAAAGGCTATCGTCTCAACATTCTTCAACTGTACGGGCAGTGAGAGGTTGCGCAGACGCACGCAGTTCAGGAATGCTCCCCAGCCGATGGTCTCGAGGTCATTGCCGTTGAAGAGCACCTCCTGAAGGTTCTTGCAGTTGGCAAAGGCACAGGAACCGATGTTCTTGACACCGCGCATGAGCTGTACCTTCCTAATATTCAGCTTCTTCTTAATCCAAGGAGCCACATTCTGTGTAAGATTATAGTCAGACATCGTAGCCATCAGACCGTCTTTGTTGTCGTTAGAAATGACCAGTGTATTGCCGTCGAAGCTCCACTTTACGTCATTACCGCAATTTCCTTCTATCTTATGGGTGTACTGTGCGCTAATCTCCGTCATACAAAGAAGACTTAGGGCCAGCATAAGAATATATCTTTTCATAGTTGTTAATCTTTATAAAGTAAATACTTATTTCCTGTAAACTCATTCTCTCGGGGGCGTGTTACATTCTGAACTGCAGGAATACACGACTAGTATTGTTCTTGAAGTCCAGTTTCTCGCTGCCGTAGTTGTTGCCACCGATTGACTTGTATTTGACCGAAGCCGAGCGGTGTTCGTATCCCACGCCGATAAACTTCCAGCTTACGCTGAAACCGAAGGTGTGAGTCAGGCCGTGACCCAGATCCAGCTTGCCGTCCTTGCGCATCTTCTCCTGATCAGCGTCCGGTGTGGGGTTCATGTCAGCATCTTCTTTGTTGACATAATAGAGCAAGGAGGCATGGTAGCCGAGATGATAATAGAGGTGGAACTTGATATAGTGCAGGCCTTTTGATTGCAGATAGGTAAAGGGAGCTACGGTGACGGAGGGGCCCACCGCCATGCCGTAGTTAATGTCATATTTCTCCAGTCCCCAGGCACGGTAGAAGTCGCCATCGGGTGTCTTGTTACGGCTGTCATAGAGGTTCTTGCCGTCGCCCTCTACTGCAAAATGGTTGACGCCTAACTCAACATAGTTGTAGTCAATGTTAAACTGCAGGATGTTGGCAATGGGCTTCTTGTGAAGATTGTAGCTCGTTCCGGCAACAAGCGAGGCGCCCCAGTTGCTTTTATACTCTGGAACGAGACCACCCAGACCATTGGGGATGTCGGACTTGGGTGCAAGCGTCGACGAGTTATAGCAGAGGTTCAAGTAACTCTTTCTCGACCACACATCGCGGAAGTGTCCGTCCATCGAGTTCTGGTACGTAATTCTCTCCTGCGTCTTGATGATGTCGTCAATGGTCACAATCTCGGCGGTGTCTTCCTTCAGGTCGATGTTCGGCGCCTGACCGGGCACGGTGACTTCCTGTCCCATGGCATTGAGTCCAAGAAGACAGGCGATTGATAGGGTTAGTACTTTTTTCATAATCATTAAAATAGTTTAAATTTGTTTATATGTTACTTTTCTTTCTTGCGAATCTTGACCCATTTCTTGTTGACCACCATGTCACGGTCCATGCGCTGACAACGCAGCAACCATTTCTGGAAGTCGTGGGTACTCAACGAGTTTGGGTGCAGTTTGTCGCCCGTGATGTCGTTGCACTTCGTAAACGGATTGGGCGAATAGATGATGACGAGCTGGTTGTCCTCCTGCTCGCGCTTGGTACTTAGTTTGTAGTGATAAGCCAACGGGTCGACGCTCTTGTCAAAGAAGACGTAGTCGCGTCCGCCTTTGACAGGGTGCTGACCGTCAGAATCTTTCGGATAAGGAAGCAGACAGGAGGTCTCGTCATCGCCAGCCATCAGATAGACAGCCACGTAACCGTCAGACGGTGAGCGGAACTTCACGTACACGCGCTCGCCGCTGTCAAAGTACGACGTCTCCTTGTGTCCGTCCTGACCATCCTTCTGAACTTCCCACTTCAGGTCAGTCTTTGCCTGGATGATTTCACGGGCTCTGCCGTGTACTTCTACACTGAATATGAGTTTTCCGTCTTCATATACAATATTCACCACAGGAGGCTGCGTGTCACCCAGCCACTCACCTTTGGCCATAGCCACCGTATTCTCCCAGAAATAAGAACTTTTCAACTCACCATTTGTCTCAACATTACTGTCAATAACATCTGAGGTTATCAACTCGCCAAACTCCGCCTTGATAGCTGCAGCCTTGGCCAACTCCAAGCATTTTAACTTGGCGGCACGCAATGTGATGTCATCATGGTCCGTAATGGTGTAGGTGTACTTGCCTGAAACGGTGGCTTCACGTTGTGCCATTACCTGCACAGAGACAGTAAGAAAAAACAACGATAAAACTAAAGAGAATTTCTTGCACATATTCAATAACACTTCATTTTACTACATAGAAAGAGAGAACCTCCACATGGTCATCAAGGGTTCGCCAGAACACAGCACTGGGAGACAGCAAGTTGACTTTTTTGTGGGTTTCTGACTTAAAATGCGAACTCATCGACACATTCTCCGTCTCCTCGTCTTCAGCACCATCGCCGTTGCTGCTTCCGCCTTGGGTCATCGACATCTTTGTCTCTATGGACCCGTCCACTTGAGTGACCTTCATGGCTGCATATTGCCGTGAAGCCTTATGCTGACTTTTACGCAATGCCTGATTGATATTCTTTCCCTTGCTGTGACTCTCGATAACCGTAATCGAGTCACCACCCGCAGACACCAAAAAGAAGTGTTCCTTTAGCGACTCCTCGACGGAACACTTCCGTCCATAGACCTGCCAGCCTTCTTTCTCGAGTTTGCTTGCTACCTTCTTACATTCCTTCTTTGTAACCTTGTCTAAATCCTGAGCATTTGCATCCGAGACGCCAAAGCCCAAAAGGAGAGAGAAGAGTATCAAGACAACAGAAACATTGTCTGTTAAACGCTTTTTATTTCTATTTTCATTCATTTTACACACATCAAAAAAAACGCGGGCAGCCTTTGCCGGCGCGGAACGAGCAACCTTCAGTTCCGATAGTTTTTAGAGTCTGACGCTTGCACTGCCGAGGCAGTTTTCTCGTTTATGTCTGCAAAATTATACAATTTTTTTGAAACGCCAAAGGATAATTGAAAAATTTCCCTTTCTCACTGCACATTGATGCCGTACTGTTGTTTGACTTCGCTCATGACGAAGGTACTCTCAAGCGATGCCAAGTTTTCGATTTCGCCCAGTTTGTTGAGCACGAACTGCTGGTATTGCTTCATGTCGGCGGCACGCACCTTGAGCAGGTAGTCGTACTGGCCTGACGTGTTGTAGCACTCGGTGACTTCGGGGATGCGCATGATGCGGCGCGCGAAGGCGTCGGCCAGTTCGTGGTTTATCTGCTTGAGTTTGACCTTGCAGAACACCAGCAAGCCCTGGTTCAGCTTCTCGGGGTCCAGCACAGCGACGTACTTCTTGATGTAGCCCTTGCGCTCGAGCCGCTTCTGGCGCTCGAAGACGGGTGTGGGGGTGAGGTGTACGGCGTCGGCCAACTCTTTTGTCGTCAGTTTGGAGTTCTTCTGCAGCGTTTTGAGTATCTGCAAATCGATGTCGTCAAGTACTTCTGCCATGGTTTTTGGAATTTTATTCTGTTTGGCGGCCTTCCGACCGCTGGTTTTGGAACTTTTGTTTTCTATCGACTGCAAAAGTAGGCATATTTTCTGAAATAAACAAATAATTTGGTGGATATTTCTAAACTCCGTAACTTTGCACCCAGAAAAAATAAAAAATAAAAATGAAAAATTAAGATGAGAAGATTGAAAGAGGTAAGAAGTAAGAGGTAAGAAGTAAGAGGTAAGAGGTAAGAAGGTAAAAAGGTAAAAGGGTAAAAAAGTAAGAGGTAAGAAGTAAGAAGTATTAATTTATAAAAGAAAGGAATAAAGTTATGAGTACAAAGAAGAATTATCGTTTTGAGACATTGCAACTGCATGTAGGCCAGGAACAGGCTGACCCCGCTACCGACGCCCGCGCCGTGCCCATCTATCAGACTACGAGCTACGTGTTTCGCAACTCACAGCACGCTGCCGACCGCTTCGGACTGCGCGACGCGGGCAACATCTACGGTCGGCTGACCAACTCGACACAGGGTGTCTTCGAAGACCGAGTGGCAGCCCTCGAGGGTGGCGTTGCGGGCCTGGCAGTAGCCTCGGGAGCCGCCGCCATCACCTATGCCCTGCAGAACATTGCGCTGGCGGGCGACCACATCGTCGCTGCCGACAACCTGTATGGCGGTACCTTTAACCTCATCACCCACACGCTGGCAGGACAGGGCGTCACGAATACCATCGTCAACGTGAACGACCTGGCAGCCCTCGAGGCAGCCATCAAGCCCAACACCAAGGCTGTCATTGCCGAGACCTTCGGAAACCCAAACTCTGACGTGCTGAACATAGAGGGTGTGGCCGAGGTGGCTCACAGGCACCACATTCCGCTCATCATCGACAACACCTTCGGCACGCCCTACCTCATCCGTCCGCTGGAACACGGCGCCGACATCGTGCTGCACTCGGCAACGAAGTTCATCGGTGGTCACGGCTCGAGTCTGGGTGGCGTCATCGTCGACGGCGGCAGCTTCGACTGGAAAGCCAATGCCGACAAGTTCCCCACACTGGCAAAACCCGACCCCTCGTACCACGGTGCCATCTTTGCCGACGTGGCAGGCGCTGCTGCCTTCGTCACCCGCATACGTGCCGTCATACTGCGCGACACCGGTGCCACCATCTCGCCCTTCAATGCGTTCATTCTGCTGCAGGGACTGGAGACGCTGAGCCTGCGCGTGGAGCGCCACGTGGAGAATGCGCTGAAGGTGGTGGATTTCCTGTCCAGACACCCCAAGGTGGCCAGCGTCAACCACCCCAGCCTGCCCTCGCATCCTGACCACGCACTCTACCAGAAGTACTTCCCGAAGGGTGGCGGCAGCATCTTCACCTTCGAAATCAAGGGCGGCGAGCAGGAAGCCTGGAAGTTCATTGACTCGCTGGAGATCTTCTCACTGCTGGCCAACGTCGCCGACGTGAAGAGTCTGGTGATACACCCCTACACCACCACCCACTCACAGCTGTCGCCCGAAGAGCTGAAGGCACAGCACATCACGCCGTCGACCGTGCGTCTCTCGATAGGTACCGAGCATATTGACGACATCCTGGAAGATTTATCGCAGGCTTTTAACCGCATCTAAAAAATAATTCGTACCTTTGCCACACAAAAAACGTTAAACATAAAAACAACTATTGATATGAGTAAGATTGCAAAACAGCTGACCGAGCTCATCGGCAACACCCCACTACTTGAGCTCAACAAGTTTTCAACGGAAAAGGGTCTTGAGACTCCTGTCATCGCTAAAATAGAGTATTTCAACCCTGGCGGCAGCGTGAAGGACCGTATCGCACTGGCCATGATAGAAGACGCCGAGAAGAAGGGCATCCTGAAGCCCGGTGCCACCATCATTGAACCCACCAGCGGCAACACGGGCGTAGGACTGGCTCTGGTCAGTGCCGTCAAGGGCTATCACCTCATCCTGACGATGCCCGAGACGATGAGTATCGAGCGTCGCAACCTGGTGAAGGCCTACGGTGCCGAGGTGCGGCTGACCAGCGGCAAGGACGGCATGCCTGGTGCCATACGCGCTGCCGAGGAGTTGCGCGACACGATACCCGGTGCCGTCATCCTGCAGCAGTTTGAGAATGCTGCCAACCCTGCCAAACACTACGCCACGACAGGTCCCGAGGTATGGGAACAGACCGACGGAAAGGTAGACATCTTCGTGGCTGGCGTAGGTACCGGCGGTACGGTGTCGGGTGTGGCGAAATACCTGAAGGAGCTGAAGCCCTCGGTGAAGGTTGTGGCCGTTGAGCCTAAGAGCAGTCCCGTGCTGAACGGCGGACAGAGTGGTCCGCACAAGATTCAGGGCATCGGTGCCGGCTTCATTCCGAAGACCTACGACGGCACGCTGATTGACGAGGTCTTCGACGTAGACAACGACGATGCCATCCGCACGGGTCGCGAGGTTGCCCGTCAGGAAGGCCTGCTGGTGGGTATCTCTGCCGGTGCTGCCCTCTATGCTGCCGCCGAGATAGCCAAGCGCCCCGAGAATAAGGGCAAGCGCGTGGTAGCACTGCTGCCCGACACCGGCGAGCGCTACCTCTCCACCGTACTCTACGCTTTCGAGGACTATCCACTTTGAGAGGTGAGAGGTGAAAGGTGAAAGGTGAGAGGTGAGAGGTGAGAGGTGACAAAACGACGGGCTGAGCGTCTTCTTTTTATATGAAGACAAGTAAAGCAACATGGATATGGTACCCGGGCGACTTCGAAATATGGCTGGGTAACATCTTTAACAACAGACGCACGGAGCGGGGAGCTATGTTTCCGCCATTCTGGAAACAAGACTCCCACTACGTGACGGTAGAGTTCAGCAAAGCCTTCTCACTGCAACGGGAAGAGACAGTCACCATTGCCTCTGAGGGACAGTTCAACCTGGCACTCGACGGCAAGCTGCAATCTGAAGCACAGGGCGCCATCAGTGCCGATGGCAACTGCTATCGCTTCACCGTCCCCGCCGGTGAGCACAAGCTGAACCTGAAGGTATGGAACCAAGCCACGCCGCCCGCACTCTTCATACAGGGAGAGACCATAAAGAGCGACTCCAGTTGGCTGGCAACCTACGAGGACAAGCTATGGATTGACGAGAATGGCGTAGCCCACGGCTCGGGCATCTACGTCCCTGCCGCCTCGTGGAACTTCGACGCCATTGACACGCCGCCGTCGTCCTACCACCTGAAGTGTGAGGAGCATCCGCCGGTAAGGAGTGAAGCCATCGGCACCGAGGGTACGCTCTACGACTTCGGACGCGAGACGTTCGGCTATCTGATTGTCAAGAACCTGCTGGGCACCGTGCACGTCTATTATGGCGAGAGCCGTGAAGAGGCGCTGGACAAAGACCATTGCGAGACGCTGGACAGACTGGAAAACACGGAAGTCTGGGACTGTATAGCAGAAGACAGCAAGGCCTTCCGCTTCGTCTATATCGAGAAGGAGCCCGGTGCCAGCTACGACGCCGTCACGATGGACTACGAATACGCACCGCAGGACCTCGTACACAGCGGCACCTTCCACTCGAGCGACAAGCTGCTGAACGACATCTGGCAGGTGGCAGCCTACACCATGGACCTGACAACACGCGAGTTCTTCATGGACGGCATCAAGCGCGACCGCTGGACATGGTCGGGCGACGCCATACAGAGCTACCTCATGAACTACTACCTGCGCTTCGACACGGCGTGTGTCAGGCGCACCATACGCCAGCTGCGCGGCAAAGACCCCGTCACGGCACACATCAACACCATCATGGACTATACGTTCTACTGGTTCAAGTCGGTGCTCGACTACTATGAGTACACCGGCGACGCGGACTTCATCAGGGAGATGTGGCCACGCATGCTGACACTCATGGACTATGTAGAACGAAGGCTGAACGCCGACGGCATGGCCGAGGGACAGCCTGACGACTGGATATTCGTCGACTGGGTGGACTTCCCCATGCACAAGCGCGGCACGCTGTGCTTTGAGCAGATACTGCTGTGGAAGGCACTGGAGACGATGACGACGTGTGCCAAACTCTTAGGTGAAGATACGGCATACGCGGCATATGCGGAAAAGTCCGCCACGCTGCGCAACCGCATCAAGCAGACCTTCTGGAGTGACGAGAAGAAGGCTTATCTGCACGCCATAGAGGACGGACTGATGAATGAGCAAGTCACCAAGTTTCCCAATATGTTTGCCATCCTCTACGGACTGGCTGACGAAGCAGAACGCAGGGAAATCATGCAGTCAGTCATGCTCAACCCCGCCATCGACCCCATCACCACACCCTACATGCGCTTCTACGAACTGGAAGCACTCTGCATGACAGGCAACCGCGACACGGTGATGAAAGAGATGCGCGACTACTGGGGGGGCATGCTGCGCGAAGGTGCCACCTCCTTCTGGGAGAAATACGTGCCCACAGAGACCGGCACACAGCATCTTGCCATGTACGGACGACCCTACGGCAAGTCGCTGTGTCACGCCTGGGGAGCCTCGCCCATCTACCTCATAGGCAAGTACTATCTCGGCGTGCAACCCACCCTGCCCGGATATGCAGCCTACGAGATACGCCCCTGTCTGGGAGACCTGGAGTGGATGCAGGGCGCAGTACCGACACCCACGGGTCCCATCCACGTCTACATGAGCCGCACCAGCATCAAGATAGACTCCCACTGCGACGGCGACGGCTGGCTCTGCGTGGGCGAGAAGCGGGTGCACATCCCGCCACACGAAGAAGTGGCCGTAAGCCTGTAAGCCCCCAGGAACAAGCGGTACATAATTCGGCGTGAGCTGCAAGCCAGTTAGCTATAGCGCAAGGGGCGTATACTCCAAGCCCCAGACCTTGGCAACAGCCTCGTAGGTGCAATGACCGTCAACCATGTTGACACCACGGGCCAGTGAACGGTCGTCACGGCAAGCCTGCCGCCAACCTTTGTCGGCCAGTGCCAACGCATAGCGCAAGGTGGCATTGGTAAGCGCAATGGTCGAGGTATTGGGAACGGCACCCGGAATGTTGGCAACAGCATAGTGAACGATGCCGTCGACTATGTAGACGGGGTCGCTATGGGTGGTGGGATGCGAAGTCTCGAAGCAGCCACCCTGGTCAATGGCGACATCAACGAGCACGGTGCCTTTCTCCATCAGGCTGAGCATGTCCTTGGTAATGAGCTTGGGAGCAGCATCGCCAGGTATCAATACGGAACCGATGACAACATCGGTGGTAGGCAGTTCCTGACGGATGTTATGTGCCGACGAGTAGAGGGTATGCACATTGGCAGGCATCTCGGCAGCCAACTGCTTCAGTCGGGGCAGCGACACATCGGTAATGGTGACTTCGGCACCCATGCCGGCGGCAATGCGAGCAGCAGCCTCACCGACGGTACCACCTCCCAACACCAGCACACGAGCGGGTTTGACACCTGGCACACCAGCCATCAGCTTACCCTTGCCACCCTTGGTCTTCTGCAAGTAGTAAGCACCGTTCTGGGCCGCCATGCGTCCGGCTACCTCGCTCATGAGGATGAGCAGCGGCAGCGAACGGTCATCGCGCTCTACCGTCTCGTAAGCAATGCAGGTGGCACCGCTCTTCAGCATGGCGTGCGTCAGCTCTTCCTCACAGGCGAAATGGAAGTAGGTAAAGACAACCTGACCCTGGCGTACCAAAGGATATTCGGGGGCTATGGGTTCCTTGACCTTGACAATCATGTCGGCCTCGCGATAGACATCCTCGATGGCGGGAAGCAGTTGTGCACCCGCCGCCTCGTAGTCGCCGTCGCTGAAGCCACTGCCCTCCCCTGCAGTATGCTGCACGTAGACGGTATGTCCACGTCTTACCAACTCGGCAACACCCGACGGTGTCATGCCCACGCGATTCTCGTTGTTCTTAATCTCCTTGGGAATTCCTACTTTCATCGTTGTAAAGATTAAACGTTAAACATGAGCCTATCAAAATATATGTCGCAAATATACGAAATATTTGCGACATACGGATGCTTTAAGAGCAACTTTTTTCAATCTCGTTGAAAATTATTCCTGCGGAGCGTCGGCAGGACGAGGTCCCTTGGGACCGTGACCGTGGTGTCCGTGATGGCCGAAACCGCGACCGTGACGCTGAGCCATCTTCTGGTACTCCTGATACTGCTCGTCGGTCAAAATCTTCTTCATCTCGCCGTCGTAAGCCTTGCGAGACTCTTCCATCGCCTTGCGGTCCTTCTTCATCTCCTTGTCCTTGACCTCCTTCTTCTTCTCGAACTTAGCCTTCATGTCGGCGTCCTTCTTCTCCATCAGCGCCAGCACCTTGGTCTTCTGCTCGGCGGTGAGGTTCAGCTTCTTGGCCATCATCTCCGTACGCTCGGCGGCGGTCATCGGCTTGCGGGGCATCATGCCCTTGCGGCACTTCTTCTCGCAGCACTCTTTCTTGTCCTTGCTGCAATCCTTCTGGTCGTTGCAAAACTCCTTGTTCTCACTCTGAGCCATCGCTGCACTCATGGTCAGCAGGGCTACTAATGTCATTGCAATCTTTTTCATAATCGTTTTACTGTTTAAAAATGTTTTCTAATGTTTGTTGTCTCTTGTTTATTCACTGAATCAATCTTTTTTACCTAATCAGACTTCTTACCTTTTTGGCCTTTGTCTGTTCTTATGATACGCAAAGGTATGAAAAGTTAAACCGTCCGCAGAACTTTTTTCTGCGAACGGCTTAAAATATTCAGCGAAACGGCCGTTTCTTAGCGTATGACGACGGTGCGTGTGGTGCCGTCGGACATGCTAACGATGTTGCCAGCCGTCAGCATGAGGCTGAGTCCTACTTGTTGAGGTATTTACGCCCCTTGTAGATGACGAAGCCACGATGCGACTTGTCGACCTGCTGGCCCATCATGTTATAGACGGGGGCATCGATGCTGTACATCGTAGCAGGAGTAGCCTGTCGATGGCCGTCGATGGTGACGGCGTCGATGGCGGTAGTACCCTTTATCTTCTTCAGACCTGCCAGGGCGTCAATCTTACCATAGCCAGCCTGTATCTTGTTGTGGGAAGGAATGTTGGCGACCTCAGTCGTCCACGTGTCGTTAACACTGGTTTCCTTCAATACATTCTTAATCTCGTTGACGGTCAGTGTGGGCTTGGCCTGCATCCACAGGGCTATAATGCCGGCAGCATGCGGACAGGACATCGAGGTTCCCTGCATCAGCATATACCAGTTAGGGCGGTTGAACTTATCGACGTTCTCAATGAGGTAGTATTTCGCATTATCAGTTTCCTGATCAGGCACAATACTACCACCTTCGACTTTAAACGTCGTGGTGTCGTAATTATTGGAAGCTGAGATAGTACCCTGTCCTGGTGCGATGATGGTAGGATAGGTCTTGCCGTTGTCATCGGTGCCCCAACTGGAGAAGTCGGAGATTTCACCTACTTGCTGTACCTTGCCGGTAAGTCCTGATTCCACGTAACCTATTTCCTTACCTTGCCAAGGTGTCCACCTGGGGCGAGTGATGTACGCTCCGACGCTGATAACGTAATCGTTACAGATATGAGAACTAAAGGCGAGGTCGCCATAGCCCTTCGTCCAGCCGTTGGCAGCAAAGTCATAACCGCCAGTCACCGTGGGAGCGTCGAAGCAGGGCTCATTATTGCCGTCGCCGTTGCATATCATCTTGATTTTCTGTCCTGCGTCTTTGGACGTGGCGACAATGGCCAAGCGGTAGTTTACGTTATCCAGTTTCACGGGTGCAGACTGCAAGTCCATAATATACATGACGGCACTCTTGCCTGAAGCGACGACAGTGCTATTATCCTTAATCCACTTTTTATTGATATCGACGACCTCGCTCGTCTTCAAATCCAACGTGTGGCTACCCAGGTCACTCACCGTGCCAGTAGTCATGTCGACCACTTTCAGTTCAATGTTGAAGTCATTAAAGTCGGAAGCGTAGAAAGTGTAGAGGGCACTGTAGGTTGCGGGATTTTGCGCTGTCACTTCCGTGGCAGAACCCAGCACGGTCTTCACGGTTCCCGACTGGACTATCGACTGCCATTTGGCGCCGGAGTTAGCCGAGCTGATGATCACCGCGCGTCCCGGCTTGGTGCCATCTGCAGTCAGAGTCTTTACGGCAGAGGCTAAGGGATCACTGCCGTCGTGAAAATTATTGATGTTTCCCATACTGATGCTCACCACGGCGGGTTTATTGACCTGGTCGGCATATTTGAAAACTTCTTGGATGCACCCGGCAATGGATGTCATGCTGGGATAGGCACTCAGTCCGCAGAGGAAGAGATCCACCTCGGGAGCAACGCCCTGCTGACCGTTGCCTAACTCGCAACCACCGGCAGTAGCCGACGTATGCGTTCCGTGCGATTCCGACAAATTGTCGGTCGTAAGACTTGGGATTTCAGCACTGTCATAAATATTGTGACCACCTTCTGCATTAGTCATGATGATAGCTTTTGCAACACGTGTCGAGCCGTCGGCATTGCGGAAGGCGGCGTGGTTGAAGTCGATGCCCTGATCGATGATGCCCAGCACCACGCCCTTGCCGGTATAGGCTTGGGGCAGCCCGGCGGCAGCGGCCTTCGTCGCATCTGTAATCTGATCAGCCTTCGTCTCCTTGCGCGACAAGTCGTTCACCGGGCGCAGCATCTCGTCAGCCTTCACGTAGCGGATTTCCTCCACGTCTTCCAGCTGCTGCAGCTTGTCGGCGGGAATGCTCAGTGCCAACATGTCGCCAATCTGGTAGCGCACCTTGACACCCATCTGTTCCAGGCGGGCCGTGGGACACTCGGCACCGTCGTTCAGCATGGCGATGGCCGAGAAGGATGCTATCGAGCCATCAGCGTTGAAGCTGACGGCAATGGTCTTGTTCACTGCCTCGGGGTCAAGGGGTGCCTGGCCCTGGGCGCGACGCTGCGCGCTTTGCTCTACCAGCCGTGTCAGTCGCTGGTCAACTTTCTGTGCATACATACCGACTGTCAGCAGCAAGGCCACTAAAGTCATCATTATTTTCCTATACATAGTCTTATCGTTATTTGTTTTTATTAGTTTCCGTTACGAATAAACTGCAGCGCACGTTCCAGTTGGGTGTCGCCGTGATTGTTATAGAACATCGTCTTGTCCAGGTCGACCTCTATCTCGGGGGTGATGCCTATACCCTCCAGCTGCTTGCCGTCCATCGAGAAGGTGGCGACCAGGGGGGTGTAGACATAGACAGGTGTCACGTCTCTCACACCGATGTGACCGCTGTAGTTGAAAGAGAAGGTGGAGTTGTCATTCAGTGCACACATTCCGCCCCAGGTGCGCTTGCCGATGAGGTGGGCATTGGGGATGAGGCTGCAACTACGCGCCGTAATCTCCGACATACTGACGGAGTTGCAGTCGGCCAGCACAACGATGGGCTCGGTGACGGTGACATGGTCGTCAGGATAGGTAGGCATCACCTGAGGCATCAGCGACGAATAGTCCAGACGGGCGGTGCCTCGCTTATAGCGCAACTGGCAGGGAGTGAAGCCGCCGGAGGGCAGCAGGGCACCCAACACATACCGAAAGTCGGTCACCATGCCGCCGCCATTGCCGCGAATGTCGATGACGACACCGCCCAGGGTGCCAGCCTTGTGCAGTTCCTGAATCTTGTCGAACCACTTTTGCCAAACCGTCTGTATCTCCTTAGCTTGCTGTAGGCCCTGGTCTGAAAGCTTCAGTTCCTCAAGATATTCAGGAACAAGGTAGTTAGACAGCATGAATTCGCTCAAATACATGTAGACGATGTTACCCTTGAGCAGGGCGTAACTCACCGACACGCCAGCATTGATATAACTGGGGTCGATTGCCGTCAGTCCGGGAATGCTCAGATACCCATACTTGAGCACCAGCTTATTATAGTCTTCTACAAGTTGCTTATTCGTAGAGAAATTCTTAACCATCAGATTGAAATCTTCTGTATATGCTTTGAGTCCGGCCAGCCGGCTCTCCTCCATCTCGGTGGGAGTGGTCAGGTTTGACAGTCTCTCTATCTCGGCATCTACCCACTTCCTGGTGCTGCCATCAGGCCACATATGGGCAAACAGCTTATTCAGAGAGGTTGAAGAGGTATAACTATCCAGGATGTCTTCAGACTTTATGTTTGACAATGCTGCCAGTTTGTCTTTCTTGTCACCCAATTCACGCGGGGCAGTGTAGTCCGGTCGTTTTGCATTGCGCAAGTAAGCTGGTGATGCTCCTACATACCTCTTCGTCTGATAGTTCAAGAATCTGACAGACATGTGGCCGTCGTGCAGCGGTTCCACCATCTCGTTCATCAGTGCCTTCAGGTCATCGTCGGTGACGTCCTGCCTCTTGTCGAGTTCCTCGAAACGGGGCAGGAACTTGTCGTACTCGGCATCCCAGTCCAGACCGTTCTCCATCTCGTAGTCCCACAGGGCATAGTTCTGGTTCATGCCGTTCCAGAACACCTTGTACTGAGCAGCAAAACTCTTCGTTGCCTCCTCGAAGGCCATCACATCATTGTGGTCGTAAGGAATCAATGTGTCACTGTCCTGTCGGCACGAACTGACGGTCAGTATCAGGAGCAGTGCTCCCAGTAAACATATCTTGTTCTTCATTGCCTTATACTTTTTTACTTTTTTACCTTTTTACCTTTAAAAAAAGTAGCTCACGCCAGCCTGAAGTCCGAGCGTGGAGTGGTAGCGGTAGTCACTCACTCGCATATACTGCTTTTGGACACTGGTGGTGCTGTAGTAGTAGCGAGCCTCCACCTGTGCTCCCCAGTGGTTGGCGAAGCGGTACTCCAAGCCCAGTCCGCCCACCAGACCGCAGTCCCAGCGCTGGTCGCGGTCGGAGTCGAAGTCGACATGTCCCTGGACGTCAAAAGGAGCCTGGGCAATGGCGTTATAGTCTGTGCCGCTATAGTTGCTCGATAGCCAGTAGCCGCCATAGACACCAACATTGCAGAAGCCACGCAACTTCTGTCCACCAAAACTGAACGATGCCATGACGGGCAGCAACAGGTAGTTGTTGGTATACTTGTAATCCATCGTCACACGGTCGCGCTGAATGCGATAGTTCTTTTGGGTCCAGTTCAGATCAGCACGGACACCCAGCCAGGAGTTGAAGTCATACTGTCCGGTGACACCCATGGTGATGCCCCAGCGGTCGTTGTAATGATAGTCCGACATATACTGACGATCCATGCGGTAATGGTTGGCTGTGGTACCAATGGTTGCCCCGACTCGCCACTGGGCATGAGCCGTCACGGCCAGCACCAGCGCACCAACCAGTAAGAAAAGTTTTCGTTTCATCTTTGTAACATGTTTTTGTTACTTTAATTTTTAGTGTCTGAGGGCAATGTTGTAGTTATAGTACTCCTTCTTGCCGGTAATGTCCTCCAAGACCTTGATGAACGGCGGGAAGTTCACGTCTTCCTGCTCAGCAACGCCCTTGGTCTGCAGAATCATGAGATTGTCCACGGGAGCATGGAAGAAGTCTATCTCGAAATACTGTCCCTTCCAGATGAACGAGCGACGCGTCTTGCGGATGGTCGAGCGGTAGGGGTCAGCCTGCTGCAGGAGCGACTCGTACAGTGCGTTCGATACTTGGCGTTCGGTTTCCAGCACCTCGGTGGGAGATACGCGTTTTTTGGTCTTGTGGACGTTGACCACCTCCCCACCCCATGAGCGGCGACGCAGGCGCACCTCACAGTCGGGATCTGCCACGAGATAGGTTTGGGTTATCTCGCTCTCGATGCACTCGGGCAGGTCGCCAGTGAGCTCGACAATATACATGCGCTCCTCGGTGACGGGCTGCGGCAGTCCCAGCACATTGCTAATCTCCAGGATGACACGACGCAGCTTGGCATCGAAGTCATCGTGGTTGTTGATGACGCGCAGATGAGGATGGCCGCTCCACGCCTTGTTGACCTTCTTGTCCAGGTCGCGAGCCAGTTGCAGTCCCTCCTCGTTGGCCTGTTCGTAGCGGGCGGAGTTAGTGGCAACAGTGTAGTACTGCTCCGCACCGTCTGCGGCACTCACCAGGTGTAGCACGGCATCGTAGCGCTCGCGCAGTTCGTTGGTTGATGTACCGCACTTGCCAGTGATGTCGTTCCACATGGCCTTGTCGATATACGCTGAGATGTCCAGCGTACCGCGGTCGCAGACGACGAAGGTGGGCTTAGTGCAGACCTCTGCCAGTCGCATAAAGGAGTCCTCCAGCGCCAGCTGGGTCTCGAGGATGGCCTTTTCGCCCTCGTAGTAGAGCTGCTTGTTCGGTGTCAAGTAGCTCCAGCCGCCCTGGCTGTACATGGTGGGAACTTCGGGTACGGTAAACACCTTGAAACCCAGATTGGAGAAATGCTCAATGATGCGCACCAGCGCCGTGGTCTTTCCGGCACAGGGTCCGCCTGTCAGGACGATTCGCTTGACGTTGCTCATGCTGTGTGTTGTTGGTTACTTAATCACGACCTTGAGCTTCGCTCGAACTCGTTCACGTTCGGAAGAATTCGAGCGAGCTCAATTCTTCTTTCACTTAATCACGACCTTTTTACCGTTGTGGATATAGAGGCCCTTCGTGGGCTGATCCACGTGGCGGCCCTGCAGGTCGTAATAACTGTCGTCAGTCAACATTGAAGTCTTTACTGTCTCAATGCCATCCGTGGGCAGTTGTAAGTCGAACTCGACGGATCCGTCAGTATTCTTCTTAATGTTGCTGATGGTGACGTCCCAGGCAGCCCCACTCATGAACTTCTGGCCACTGATGGTGTTGACGCCATTACCATAGAGGTTGGAGTTAGCGGCATTGTAGTTCAGTTCCATTCCGTCGGCAGTAATCACCCTGGCGCGTCGCTTCGCCATGACGTTGTTGGGAGCGTCATCTTTCCACGCTTGCTCATCGTATGAATAGCGAGTCAGCAGCAAGCCGGTGCCCAGGTCGTTGGGGTACCAGGTCGCGGGTTGGCGTGTCTCGATGATGAAGTATTCCTTAAAGCCTGCGTCCTTTACATCGTTGCTCCGTCGGAATAGCAGACAGTCGCCGGCTATGTTATCTGTTGTCCCGGGGGCAAGGTTGTAGGGTGCAGTCAACTTGCAAGAACCACTTTGGTCAACGCTTCCTATGGACCACCATCCCAGGTAACTGCGCTCATAGGCGGTGTAGCCCATGGGGGTCCAGTAGGCATTGCCTCCGCAGTAGGGACCCGTATCCATCACTGACCAGTCACCGAAATTGTTTGCATAGGTCTTTGGCTCCAACCCTGTTTCAGGGTCATTGCGCGTGGCGTACCAGTCTGGCAGTCCCAGGGCGTGGCCCAGTTCGTGAACCATGATACCGATGCCCGCAAGCCCCGTCACGGTTGCCCCCGTCGATGTTTTATAGTCCGTCAGTTCCTGACCTACAAAGTAGGAGTTCAGGGTAACAGTTTCGGTATCGCTCAGTTTAACTGTCCTAAAGTCTGTTAGTACTTTGTTGTACTCGTACTTCCCCATGTCTAATTGGTGGGGCCAGATCAGGTCGGGCTGGTCATCACTATGTTCCGACTCTGCACTACCGGCAAACAACAGGACAATCAGGGGTATGCCGTCGTAATGCCATTCGTCCTGCGCCTTGATGTCGTATTTCTTGAAGTCCACGCCCGGAATCTGCGCCTTGGCAGCACGCATGGCATCGCCGGCCAACTCGATGACGCGGTAGTCTTTTTGAATGTTACCTTTTTCGTCTTTGATGTTTTCACCATAGTATTTGTACGACTTGTCAACCGTCACCTTACCCAGCACCCTGAAGTTGGGCTTGAACACACCCTTCGACTGTGCCACGAAAAAGTCGCGCACACTGCCGACGCCGTAGGTCCTGTCGTTATAATTGTACGTGAATCCTTCCTTCGTCAGGTAGTCCTGCATCAGTTCCGGCGTGTGTGCCGCACTGAACTTTGTGTCGCTGAAGTCTACCAGCAGTACCGGTATTTCCCATTCGCCAAGGCTGTACTGGCTTCCCTGGGAATTCAAACCTCTGTATCCCAGTCCGTCGATGGTCGATGTAAGGATGGAACGGCGCGCCGGACGGCTGAACCGTTCGCGAGCGGCGTAGCGCTGGGCGTTGATGGTCGCCATGTCGGTCATGACAAAGGTGTCGCCCTGTTGCACATAGCATTGGCCCTGGGCATCCTGCCACCAGCTGCTGTATTCGTCACCACGGGCCTCGACCCTTACCGTTGTTCCGTCGGCCAGCGTCAGCGTCCTCCACTGTCCTGGCTTCACGGGAACTGCATTTGCCACTCCTGCCATCAGCAGCAGCGCAGCCATTACAATCACAATCTTTCTCATTGCTCTATATACCTTAATTATATAATCTGTGTGCAAAGATACGCATTTCTTTTGAAATGAACAAATGCTTTACTTCTTATGATAATAGTCAACGATGTTTTGCTCCAGCACGCCGATGTCGTAGAACTGGTCACGAAGCAGGGCTTTCTGGGGCTCTACGCCACCATCGATATTCTTGCCGTTGGCATCGCACAGACGGCAGCGGAACGACGAGATGCGGTAGTCGAAGCCGTCGGCGGTACACATCTGCTGGATGGCACATGCGCCACCACCCGACTTCTCGCCGATGATGAGTGTGCCGTAGCCCTTCATCAGCGCCGGGAACAGGTTGCCACAGGAGAAGGAGAAGGCGCTGGTCAGCACGGCAATGTTGAGATGATAGGCAACCTCCTTGTCCTTGGCGTCAAACACGCGGTCGAAGTTGCGGTCGACCACATAGGTCGTGGTATAGCGCTGGTTGGTGAGCGTCGTCTCGGCATAGATATCTGTCTTGTCGGCCAGCAGCGACGTGAGGGTCGTCACGAGGTCTAAGGAGCCGCCGGGATTGGCCGTGATGTCGATGACGAAATTGGTGACATCAGGGTCTTCCTCGGCTTTCTGCAGGGCGTCGAGCAGAATGAGCAGGTCGTCCTTGGGATATTTCGCCAGCGTGGGCTTCTCGCCACCGGCATAGTAGGCTTTCCATGCCTTCCAATCTATATCATAGAAGCTGTCGAGAACACAGAAGGCCGTTTCGCCCTTCTTGATGTATTTGGTGTCGCTGGTGAGGCCCATCGCTTCGAAGGCTTTCTTGCGCTTGGCGAGGACGTCTTTACGTATTTCCATGAAGACATTATTTGCTTGTTCTGCCTTATCAATCAGCGCTTTCGCACGAGGATATTGGGCGGCGGTGGCATTGCAGCGGTCCTTGTAGGCCTTGGAAGCATTGTCGTCGTCGACAGCAGGAGTGTGCGACAGCGTCATCGTGGTGTGTCCGCCGTCGTACATATACCACTGCAGGGCATCCATGCCCACCACAAACTCGATGTTCTTCGTCGACTGCAACAGCTTCTTCACCTCCTTACCCTCTTCGCCCTGAGCGTCGAGCAGGGCATCGAGGCCCTTCTCTTTCAGCTGCGGCTCGAAGGTGGAGCGCCCCGGCCAGCCAAAGAAGTTGTCGATGGCAAAACACAGCTCATTATAGCGGAACTTGGCCAGGTCGTCGGGCGTGGTCTCCTTGGCATAGACGGCCTTCGAGAACTCCTTATCCACCTCCTGCATCGTGCTGGTGGTGGTGGCATCGACATTGATGACGATGTGGTCGCCATTATACCCGGCAAAGTGATAGGCCAGGTCGGCATACATGTCAGACAGCGTGGAGAACGGGAAATAGACGTTGCTGGCGTCGCCGTGCAGGTCGATGCTATACTTCTTGAAGTTGAGGGTGGTGCTCTTACTTGCGCCTGTGGCTGTCAAGTCCTTGTATTTCACAAACGGTGCACCGTCATAGTAGACGTTGGGCATCCCCTGCTGGTTGATTGACATCAGATTGGTGAAGTCAATGATGGAATAGTCCTCCAAGGTCTCCAGATAGTCGTCATAGACATTGACGGCGACTTGGGAGACGACCTTTCCGTTGTCGGTGGTCAGCACGTACATGCCGCCATGTTTCTCCAGCTTCATCGTGGCATTGGGCAGCATCATGCGGTAAAACGCTGCTATCGACATATAAGCAACGTTGGGCTGTGCATCGTAGAAGCGCAGCGTCACCTGGCCGTCGTAGGTACCGCCGCGGTTGACGCGCACCTCTTTCTCCTTATACTTGCCACCCTCGTCCTCGGGCACGGTGACGCCGCCGCCGCGGCCATAGGGATACACTCGATAGAAGTTACTGTTGTCGTCAGAACATGCCGTCAGCAGCGCCAGCGACAGCAAGACAGACAACATCCATACTTTCTTTAAACAATTCTTCATCATCTCTTCTATTTACCTTTTTACCTTTTAATAGATAAACCTCCGAACATAGTCCATCACCTCCTGCCTGACCGACGGGGGACAAAGGGCGGGGTCGTTCAAGGCTGGATTATGCTTGCCAATAGGGTTCACCACCAACTTCGCATTGGGGCCAAGCTTTGGCGGCATGGCCGCTGTCCAAGGGTCATCATGCGAATAGAAGAACAAGAGCGGACAGGTAGTGTTCGGCACGAAGTTGTCCACCAGGTCGGTAAACAGCGTGTTGTCATAGGTGTCTACCAACCAGCGGTCCTCCTTCTTCAGCATCGCCGCCAGCACCTGGCTCTCATCAAAACTGGTACCCTCCAGCAAGTCGGCAAAATACGCATAGCCTGCGTTCTGGAATCCTTGCTGCTTGGCACATTCCACCCAATAGGAGTATACGGATTCGTCATCGTTGTCTGTTATGCATTCGCACAGTTTCTCAACCATGACCTCCTTGTCGTCCTGCATGTCCGTCATCTCCGCTATCCGCTCTTGGTCAACTGGTGTATATTGATACACCTGAAAGAGCAAGTCGAACAGGTTGAAGACATATTTCGTAAACGAGGGCTCCTCGTATCCGTCCTTCTTCATCTTCTGGCATACATCCTTGTAATAGCCGTTCTCGCCCTGCTCCAAGGCCTTGCGTATGAGCGACTTCATGAGGCTGCGGCTCTGCTCGGTGCCTACCTGCTCCATGAGGTATGGCCCGAAGCGCTTGTCGTTGAGGCTGGTGGAAAAGGGCGAGCAGAATGCTGCCGCCAGCTGCATGTCGTTCGGGTAGTAGTAGGCATAACAGATAGAGGTCTCGCCGTTCTTGCTCGTGCCGGCACTCATCCACCTGCCCTTGAAGATGGGCTTCAGCGCCTGATAGACGGCATGAAGGTCGGCAGAGGCCTGGACGGCGTTCTGGTATTTCCATTTTCCCTTGTCCTGGTTGTACGACAGACCGAAATTGCGGTACTCCACACACACCACGTTCGCATTCAGGTTCAGGGCAAGATCCAAGGCATCCCCGAAATCCTTCCAGAAATAGCCCTCAGTCACCAGCACCGTCGGACGGTCGAAGCCCCTGAACAGGATGCACACCCGCTGCATGAACTGGTCGCCACCCACGTCATCGTGGTTCGTGTCCTGCTTGTAGAACATGCTGTACTGCTCCTTGTAGTTCAGTTCCGCCTTTTTCTTGATGATCGACGCATCAGGATCAGCGCTGATATCATAGAACAGTCCCGTCTGCTGCAATACGGCCTTTAGTTCGCTACAGGATGAGTCCACGGCCGTGTTGTCGTCGCTGGAACAGGCAGCAAAGCCCACCATCAACAGCAACAAGAAAGACACCGTCACAATCTTTTTCATCATACTACACATAAACTTTATACTATTTGCACGTGCAAAGGTACAAATTTAATTGTTTTTTTACAAGAATAACAAAATAAAATCATACCTTTGTATCTAAAATAAGTTATCACTATGCCTATCAAGAAAGACGGAATGTTGTTTGAGGTTCATCCCACGCCGATAAAGGGGAAGGATGGAAAGAATATCGTTTATGCACGCCCTGCAGAGAAGGCAAAACTCACGAGTGCTACTCATGCTACTAAACGCTGTAATATGTTGGCTTACAATATCTTTTGGGTGCAGGAAATAACAAATATCGCGCAACTCGTCGGTCGACGTGCCGCACTTGCCGGTGATGTCGTTCCACATGGCCTTGTCGATATAGGCCGAGATGTCCAACGTGCCGCGGTCGCAGACCACGAAGGTCGTCTTGCCTGCACACGGTCCGCCCGTCAGTACGATTCGCTTTACGTTACTCATAGACAGAAGACTTTTATGCCTGCATAAGGTACAAAGAAAAAACAACTCTGCAAACAAAACTATCATTTTGTTTTTGTTTCTCTTATTTATTTTGTATCTTTGTCGGCGAAAACTAACGAACATGAATTATGACGAAGAAAACCCTATTATCGGCTATCGTAATGACTACTGCCATGACTATGCAGGCACAGGTTCTGCACTATCCCAATGCCCACAAGGACCAGACTGTTGATACCTATTTCGGTATGAAAGTGGCTGACCCCTACCGCTGGTTAGAGAACGACACCTCAGCACAGACCGCTGCATGGGTAGAGGCCGAGAACAAGGTGACAAGCAATTACCTCGCCCGCATCCCCTTCCGCCAGAAACTGCTGAAACGCCTGACGGAACTGGCCAACTATGAGAAAATCGGCGCGCCGCGCAAGCGTCACGGCAAGTGGTACTTCTATAAGAACAACGGTCTGCAGAACCAGTATGTCATGTACCAGATGGACGAACTGGGCGGTGAGCCGCGCGTCTTCCTTGACCCCAACACGTTGAGTACGGACGGCACGGTAGCCCTGAAGGGTACTTATTTCTCGCATAACGGACGCTGGATGGCGTACAGCATTTCGCGTTCAGGCAGCGACTGGCAGGAGTTCTACGTGATGGATTTGAAGACGGGACAGCTGACTCAAGACCATATTGAGTGGGCCAAATTCTCGGGAGCAGCCTGGAGGGGCGATGGTTTCTACTACTCTACGTACGACCGTCCGGCAGAGGGCAAGGAGTTCTCGAACGTCAACGAAGGCATGAAGATTTACTATCACAAGATGGGCACTCCGCAGTCTGAGGACGTGCTGTTCTATCAGAATCCCACCCAGCCCAAGCGCTTCTATATGGTGAGCGTCAATGAGGAAGAGACCATCATGTATCTCCTGGAGGCCGGCGCAGGTGCTGGCAATAACCTGTTTGTTCGCGACCTGCGTCAGAAGGACTCTCAGTTCATCCAGCTTACGGACAACATGGACTATCAGTACAGTCCCATCTATGACGAAGATGACAAAATATACATCTATACCAACTATGGCGCTCCGAAAGGCCGTATCATGACGGCAGACATTCATAATCCCGGCCTCAACAACTGGCAGGTGCTGATACCTGAGCAGAAGGACGTGCTGGCCGGCGTGGATGTAATTAACTGCCAACTGATTCTAACCTATAATCAGGATGCCAGCGACCATGCTTTTGTCTACGGACTGGACGGCAAGATGCGTCATGAGGTCAAACTGCCGATGGTGGGCAGTATCGGCTTTACCGGCGACGAGAAGGGCGAGGAGTGCTTCTACACCTTCACGTCGTTCACCATGCCCGGCACCATCTATCGCTACGACATCGCCAAGAACACGAGCACGCTCTATGCCCAGCCGAACGTCAAGTTCCGTCAGCAGGACTATGTGGCCGAGCAGATATTCTTTAACAGTAAAGACGGTACGCGCGTACCTATGTTTATTACCTATAAGAAAGGACTGAAGCGTAACGGAAAGAATCCCGTCTTCCTCTATGGCTACGGCGGTTTCAACATTCCGCTGGGGCCGGGCTTCTCCGCCATGCGCATTCCGTTCCTGGAGCAGGGAGGCATCTATGCACAGGTGAACCTGCGTGGTGGCAGCGAGTATGGTGAGGAGTGGCACGTGGCCGGTACGAAGATGCAGAAGCAGAATGTGTTCGACGACTTCATCAGCGCTGCTGAACACCTTATCAGCAAGGGCTATACCTCTAAGAATCATATCGCCATCGTGGGCGGTTCGAACGGAGGACTGCTCGTCGGAGCCTGTATGACACAGCGCCCGGACCTCTTCCGCGTAGCCATTCCACAAGTGGGTGTGATGGACATGCTGCGCTATCATAAGTTTACTATTGGCTGGAACTGGGCCTCTGACTACGGTACCAGCGAGGACTCGAAAGAGATGTTCGAATATCTGAAGGGTTACTCACCGCTTCACAACCTGAGGCCGGGCGTCGCCTACCCTGCCACCCTCGTCACCACCGCCGACCACGACGACCGTGTGGTACCTGCCCACTCGTTTAAGTTTGCCGCCACGCTGCAGGAGTGCCAGACGGCCACTCAACAGCAGCATCAAGACCCACTGCCTCCCGTCCTCATCCGCATCGACACGAAGGCTGGTCACGGCAGTGGCAAGCCCCTGGCAAAGATCTTGGAGGAACAAGCCGACATCTATAGCTTCATCCTCTACAACATGGGTGTGAAGTTCAAATAAGGAGAGCGACACTGCCTATGAAGACAAAAATCGTATATGCCGTCGTCAGCGACGAGATTTCCCTTCTCAACAACAGCCTTTACAAACTATACATTTACCATCCGCGCATCTACTCATGGTTCAACGCCCTCGCCGCGCAGATTTTATATGAAAAAACAATTTACAGTAGTGGTTTGCATGTTTGTGAGTGTAATCAGTATGCTTAGCCCTTTAGGAGTATTTGCCCAGACAACAAATGCCTCACAGCCAGTCTGCTGGAATGACTTGCGTAACACGAGATGGGTGAATGTTCTATCCAATCAGCATAAACGGTGGACCCTTGAGTTTACTGACATGATGATGACTAATACATACTTCTATGGGAAAAGTGGGAATTCTTATCCCAAAACATATAAGTATTATCTTTCTGACAAGATTCCCACCGCATTTGGAAATAATAAGGTAGGGGGAAAAACACCAGGACACTACATCATCAGCTTAATAGATGACGAGTTGGTTTATAATCAGATTCTAAGCCTAACGGCTAATGAACTGAGAATTCGTCTTGCGCATAGCGGTGATACTCTCGTTTTTGTTAGAGAGCAGTAAAATGTAAGATGGAATGGGAATAGGTAGAATTTGGGCTTTATTAATCATGGCAATCCTGAGCATATCGCAGATGAGTGCACAAGATGCGGTATTCTCCTATAACAGCGCTGGAAACGTTGTGCCAAACGGACAGTTTGTGAATGCACTCCACGAAGGGAACAAGACATCCTGCCCACCCTCTTCGAACCGTCAGAGACACGCGACAAGGAACACTTCTGGCGGCTCACCGACATCCAGCAGGAAATCAGACGGCACACGAAATCCGCCGACGTCCCCAACCTGAAAGCCCTCTCCAAGGCCGTCAAAAACCTGCGCTGGCCCAAAGGTGCCATCAACGGTGCCCGCGGCTACTATCTCAAGCCCCGCTGAGAGCAGGGCGCACACATGCCAAATGCCCCCGACTCTCACGAGCCGGGGGCAAGCCTTTCACTATTATTTAAAGTATTATTTCTTCAGCGCTTTCTTTCCGTTTCTGATTACAACGCCCTGATAGCTGTCGTTCACCGCACGGCCCTGCAGGTCGTAGGCAGTACCTTCTGTTGCCTGCTGCAAGTCGTTAGCCACCTGTTGGATGTCCGTGCCATCGGTGACAGTCAGCGTAAACAGTTCCTCAGACCGTTCCGAAGCCTCGCCATACAGATACACCTTATAGCGACCGGACTTCACTCTGCTAGCGTCGAAAGATAGCCGTACGTCCAGCACGTCATCCGCATCGCCATAGACCATGAAGCTGCGTTCCGAGATGATTTCATCTGGCTGCGTCGTACCCTCGGGCACGATTGCCTCCAATACGCCATGCATCGGTTCGTGGACGCTGCCGTAGCTAATCTTGATGCGGCTGGTGAACTGGAGCGTGCCTGACGTGGCAGCCACCGTGTTGCTGGTCACACCGCTGTTCACGAGTTCCAGCCCGAAGGCATTGACGTCAAGGGTCTCTACGGTGTCGTCGTCTTTCACGGAGAATGCGCTCCAATTGTTGCCGCGACACGTCTTCCACTCTTCCGTGCTGCTGTTGCGATAGGCCAGATACATCGTGAACTTCCGGCCGTAGGATTCCTGATAGTCAAAAGTGATGCTGTAATTGTGCTTGGACTCGTATTCCAGCTCGTTCGTGAAGGGGAAGTCCACAGGCTCTTCGCTGAGGGGAATCACGTGCTTCTGTTCCTGCTTGTCCACCACGACGACTGCCAGGTAGGTGCTGAACTGCGGATACGACGTATTGGCCACCTTCATCAAGAGGGGCAGCGAAATCTTGCCGTCCTTCAGCGTGACGGTCTTTGAGTGGTCTAAAGAGAACTTTGAGCAGTACGGCTCCTTGGACTGAGGCTTGGCACCGGGATACAGGCCGCGCACCATGTTCTGGTCGTACGTAAAGCCGGGCATCTGGGCACCTTTTTCCGGTTGCGACTGGTCGATGGGGGCCAGCACCTCGATATTGTAATAGCCGTCGTTGTTGCTGTTAGCGCCCCATCCCCAGTTGATGTGGAAGAGGTGGGCGTTGTCCTTAAACTGATAGCCGTCGCACACAAAGGCATGACCGCCCCCACTCGAATTGCCGCCATAGTGTACGGCATGACCGGCCTTCAGCTCGTCGTAGAGCATCTGCCGCCATTCCTGCAGGCTGTATTCAGCCTGGCGGTGGATGGAGGCACTCGTCATACCGAAGTATTTCCACAGTCCGCTCATCATGTCGTTGTTGGCAGCCGACGAGCCGCTTATACTGGAAGAGCCGTACTGCATGTTCACCACTCCGCCGCACACGTTCATCAGCTTGGCCACGGCGGCTTTCTGCTCGTCGGTGGCATCGATGACAGGCAAATAGCCGTTCATGACGACATTACCCTGGGCATCATATTTCAGGTAGTCCTGCTTCATCTTGTCGTATTCCAGGACGGTGCCGGTAGGGAATCCCAGGTCGCCAAACACGGTATATGTCGTCTGTGGTTTCTTGGCTCCCTGAGGGGTATAGGAGCCTTCCCAGACCTGATTGCTGCGGCTCCCGATGGGGGCAATGGTCGTCGTGGGATACTTGTTCTGATAGAACACGATGGCCAGGGCCGTAGCCACACAGCCGGTGACGCTACGCACATTCTCCAGCTTCTGGCCATCGATGACGAGCACGTTCTGCCGCTGTTCGTCGGTGTACACCGTCACCAAGGGACACTGGTCGTTGTAGGGCGAGTCCTGGTCCCAGCGGGCAGACTGCGTCCACGCAATGTCGTCGCCCAGCCGTGTGGGTGTCGTGGCCCGGCTCACCACCTGCACGTCTTCCACCAGCTGCTGTGAGGCCCGCCGTCCGTAGACAGCCAACAGGCTTTTCAGGGCCGGTGCCATCCGGAGGGTATCGAGGTGGCCCGTGGTGGAATAGCCCAGGATGGGGGCACCCTCTACGCCGCCGACAATGACAAAGCCCTGTCCCTTGTCGCCGTTAAAGATGTAATAAGGCTCTACACCGTGGGCAGCAGTGCGCCGCAGCACCTGCTCCTTGTGAAATGTGATACCATTCTCGCTCATCAGCGTTTGTGCCTTTTTCAAGGCCGTGGCACGGTCGACAGACTGTGCCATCAGCGGCAGTGCTGCTACGAGCAGTGCCGCGGTTAAGAAATGCTTCATATATTTCATTTTAATCATATACCTATTAACTATTGTGTGTTCACCAGCGGTGATGCTACTTTTCAGTATGTTCTTCGTCAATGCGGTTCTCCCAGAGGTAATACTTGGTCTCCTTGGCGGCAACGCCGCTAAGCAACAGCAGTGCCACAAGGTTCGGTATTGCCATCAGGGCATTCATGCAGTCGGCAATATTCCAGATCATGTCGAGATTGATGATGCTACCAAAGAACAGCATGACAATATAAAGAATGCGATAGAAGCGATTGGACTTGCGCCGTTCTATGTAGTTGACAGCACTCTCGCCATAGTAGCTCCAGCCAAGAATGGTGCTGAAGGCAAAAGTCAAGATACCGAATGTCAACAGTGGAGCACCGAGAATGGGAATCTTTGAAAACGCTGCCTTAGTGAGAGCTGCCCCGTCAGCATAAGAGATGTCAGGGTAGGCGATGATGCTCGACACGAGCACCAATCCTGTCAAGGCGCATATAATGACGGTATCCCAGAATGTGCCGGTACTGGAGACCAGCGCCTGGCGCACGGGATTACGGGTCTGGGCAGCAGCAGCCACAATGGGAGCGGAACCCATACCGCTCTCGTTACTGAACAAGCCACGCGCTATACCATAGCGGGCTGCCATCATAACGGTAGCACCAACGAAGCCGCCACCGGCAGCCTCCGGATTGAATGCAGCATGGACAATGAGTTGCAAGGCTGGCCAAACGTAAGGTGCGTTCATGCAGAGGATGACAACACAACCCAACACATAAAGCACTGCCATAAAAGGTACTAATATGGTACACACGCGCGAGATGGCTTTGACACCACCCAAGATAACCGATGCCGTCAAGATACAGACCAACAAGCCTACTCCCCACTCGGGTACGCCAAAGGTCTCGTGAGCCAATAAGGCTATGGAGTTGGCCTGTACGGTACAGCCGATGCCAAACGATGCTAAGGCAGTAAAGACGGCAAAGAGTACGGCAAGCCACTTCAGACCAAGACCGCGCTCCAAGACGTACATCGGTCCACCATAATAGTGGCCTTCAGGGCTCTTTACACGATACTTGACGGCCAATAAGCCCTCGGCATATTTGGTGGACATGCCAAAGATTCCGGTCAGCCAGCACCACAGCACGGCACCAGGACCTCCCAGCGCAACGGCTGTTGCCACACCTACGATGTTGCCTGTACCAATAGTGGCAGCCAGCGCTGTTGCCAGTGCCCCAAACTGACTGACTTCACCGGTGGCACCCTTATCTTTCTGAAGTGACAGGCGAATGCCCGTCAACAATTTTCGCTGAGGAATTCTCAACCGGAAAGTCAGGAAGACATGTGTACCCAAGAGCAGGATTATCATGGGCCAACCCCACAGGAATTCGCTCAGCAGCGAGAAAAATCCACTTATTGTTTCCATCGTAGTTTAGTCTTTATAATATAAAAAGGTGGGGGAACGCACGCGCCCCCACCCTTCAACTATAGAAATTACTCCTCACCAAGGAGAATCTTCATCATCTCGACAGCAGCCTTGGCAACAGAGGTGCCAGGACCGAAGATTGCTGCCACACCAGCCTGATAGAGGAAGTCATAGTCCTGAGCAGGAATAACACCGCCGGCAATCACCATGATGTCCTCACGACCCAGTTTCTTCAGCTCTTCAATCAGCTGCGGAATGAGCGTCTTGTGACCAGCAGCCAGCGACGAGGCACCAACGATATGCACATCGTTCTCAACAGCCTCACGGGCAGCCTCAGCAGGAGTCTGGAACAGCGGTCCCATATCCACGTCGAAGCCACAGTCGGCATAACCTGTTGCCACTACTTTCGCACCACGGTCATGACCGTCCTGCCCCATCTTGGCAATGAAGATGCGGGGGCGACGGCCCTCCTTCTTGGCAAACTCGTCTGTCAGCTTGCAAGCCAACTCGAAGTCGCTGTCATTCTTTGATTCTGAACTATACACGCCTGAAATTGTTCTGATTACTGCTTTATAACGGCCTACGATTTCTTCGCAGGCATCGGAAATCTCACCCAGGGTACAACGCAGCTGAGCGGCCTTGACAGCCAGGTCAAGCAGGTTGTTTTCTGACTTACGTCCTTCCTTGAAGTCGCGTACACAGTCGGTGATAGCCTTAAGGGCAGCCTGACAAGCAGCCTCGTCACGTGTGCTGCGGACCTGCTTGAGACTCTCCTCCTGCTGTTTGCGAACAGCGGTGTTGTCGACCTCCAGGATGTCAATGGGATCTTCATGCTCAAGACGGTATTTGTTGGTACCGACAATGGTCTGAACACCTGAGTCGATGCGCGCCTGAGTGCGGGCTGCAGCCTCCTCGATACGCATCTTGGGCAGTCCCGTTTCAATGGCCTTCGCCATACCGCCAAGCTTCTCAATCTCCTGGATGTGCTCCCATGCCTTGTGAACCAATTCATTGGTAAGTGTCTCCACATAGTAGCTACCGGCCCAAGGGTCTATCTGTTTGCAGACCTTGGTTTCGTTCTGGATATAAATCTGGGTATTACGAGCGATACGGGCAGAGAAATCGGTCGGCAGGGCGATAGCCTCGTCAAGGGCGTTGGTGTGCAGTGACTGGGTATGACCCAGCACGGCAGCCATAGCCTCGATACAAGTACGACCGACATTGTTGAAGGGGTCCTGCTCGGTAAGCGACCAACCAGAGGTCTGCGAGTGTGTACGCAGTGCCAGTGACTTGGGATTCTTCGCACCAAACGACTTCACTATCTTTGCCCACAGCAGTCGACCTGCACGCATCTTGGCAATTTCCATGAAGTGGTTCATGCCGATAGCCCAGAAGAAACTCAGACGAGGTGCAAAAGCGTCGACATCGATACCTGCATTGACACCTGTACGCAGATAGTCCATACCGTCAGCCAGCGTATAAGCCAACTCAATGTCTGCAGTAGCACCAGCCTCCTGCATGTGGTAACCCGAGATAGAGATGCTGTTGAACTTCGGCATCTTCTGTGAGGTATATTCGAAGATATCAGCAATGATCTTCATTGAGAATGCTGGCGGATAGATATAGGTGTTGCGCACCATGAACTCCTTCAGAATATCATTCTGGATGGTTCCTGCCATTTCCTCGAGCTTGGCGCCCTGTTCCAGACCTGCCACGATATAGAATGCCAGGATAGGCAACACGGCACCGTTCATGGTCATAGAGACCGACATCTTGTTCAAGGGGATGCCAGAGAACAACACCTTCATGTTCTCCTCGTTACAGATGGACACACCTGCCTTACCCACATCGCCTACCACACGGGCATTGTCAGGGTCGTAGCCACGGTGTGTCGGCAGGTCGAAGGCTACCGAGAGGCCTTTCTGACCAGCAGCCAGGTTACGACGATAGAACGCGTTTGACTCCTCGGCGGTAGAGAATCCGGCATACTGGCGGATAGTCCATGGGCGGAAGGGGTACATCATTGAGTAAGGACCACGCAGATAGGGAGGGATGCCGGCTGCAAAGTCGAGATGCTCCATTCCTTCCAAGTCCTCTTTCGTATATACAGGCTGAATGTCAATCTGCTCGGGTGTACGCCACGAAGCAGTAATGCCATTCTGCTGCTGCCACTGCTGACCATTCTTCTGCTGAATGCCAGCATAGATATCAATATCTTTAAAATTCTTGCGTGCCATAATTAGATTCCGAGTTTAGCATTGTACGCACGGAGCGTTTCGAGCTGGTTTGACTTAACGTTAATAAAGTTCTCAATGCCGGCGGCCTTGAGGTCTTCCGAGCAGGCCGGAGCACCTGCGACAATATACATGGCGCGTCCGTTCAGATACTTGAAGGCGGGGATGGCATATTCTGCATACTCGTCATCACTGGAACAGATGACTACCATGTCGGCTTTCGCCTCAAGGGCAGCATCAACACCCTCTTCGACGGTCTTGAAACCGAGGTTGTCCATGACCTTATAACCGGCAGCGGCGAGGAAGTTGCAAGAGAACTGTGCACGTGCCTGACGCATAGCCAGATTGCCTATGGTCAGCATGAAGGCGATAGGCTGTTTGGGAGCCTTCTCGGTAGCCAGGCGCAAGGTCTCAAACTCAGAAGCCAGGCGCTGGGCATTCAGCGTGGGGAGCTGAGCCTCTTCTGAAGCAGAAGCGTCACAACAAGCACAAGCGTTCACAGGTTCCTTGCCGTCACTTGTCTCAGTGAAGTTGGGGAACTGGTTTGTGCCCAGGATGAACTCTTTACGCTTGGCGGCATCAGCATGGCGTTTGTCATTCGAAGCATTCACTGCATTCGTAATGTTACCTTTCAGCGCTTCTGCGAGGAAACCGCCAGCCTCTTCGACAGCGAGGAACAGTTTCCAGCCTTCTTGTGCAATGGCATCGGTGAGGTGTTCAATGGTATATGAACCTCCGCTGACATCCACGAGTTTGTCGAAATGTGCCTCTTCCTTCAGCAATAGCTGCTGGTTGCGGGCAATACGCTCGGCAAATTCTGTGGGAGTCTCATAGGGCTTGTCGAATGGTGTGACAACAATAGAATCGACATTAGCGATAGCTGCCGACATCGTCTCTGTCTGAGAGCGAAGCAGGTTTACGTAGCTGTCAAACAACGTTTGGTTGTACTCTGATGTATAGGCACAAACATGCATACGGCAAGCGTCATCTTCGACACCAAACTGCTTCACGATTTGAGCCCACAACAGGCGGGCAGCACGGAACTTGGCTATCTCCATGAAGTAATTCTCGGAGACACCCATATTGAACTTGATACGCGAGGCGGCTTCTGTTGCATTGACGCCTGCTTCAGTCAGCACGTTTAGGTACTCGGCACCCCAAGCCAAGACATAGCCTAACTCTTGATAGATATAAGCACCTGCATTGTTTAACTGTGCGCTGTTAACATTGATGCACTTGTAGCCAGGGAGCTCTTTCAAAGCCTCAACCAAGGGTTTGGCGAACTGCAGCACAGGCGACACATCTTTCCCTTTGGAAAGAATTTTGCCGATGGGGTCATAGTTGATACTACCCTTCAGGTCTGCCAGCGGGTAGTTCTTACTCTTAAAATAGTCGACCAGGATTTCTGCCAGTTCAACGCAATGGCGCTGACAGGTGGTGAAGTTCAACTCGACGCACTGGGGCATGATGCCGTCAAGCAGGGTGTTGATGAGTTCTTTGCTCACATCCTTTCCTGCAATCTTGAAGCCCAGAGAGTCGACGCCCTTATTGAGGATGTCGAGCGCTTTCTCGTTGGCAGCCTTCGCATCATCGACCTTGATGTCCTGACGTACATACCACAGGTTATTGTCTTTCTTGTTGCCACGAACGAAGGGGAATTCGCCTGGCAGCGAGTCGACAGCCTTGAGGTCTTTCAAGTCCTCGCGGCGATAGAAGGGTTGCACATTGAACCCCTCATTGGTTCTCCATACGAGTCTTTTCTGGAAGTCAGCCCCTTTCAGGTCCACTTCTATCTTGTCCAACCACTCTTGGGTGGTAGGAGCGGTAAACTCGGTAAAGAGTTTTTCTTTGTTTGCCATAAAAATTTGGATAATGTGTTATTATATAAGTGTTTCTTTGTTTTGATTTGCAAAGGTACAAATTATTTCTGAACTGACGAAGAATTTAATAAATATTTCATATTTATGAAAAATAGTTGCACAAAGTTGCACTTAATGTGCCATTTATTTCGTAACTTTGCACCCCAAAAGCGAGATATAGGTATATGGATTCTATTCAATGGTTGAAAGATTTGTTCACAGCAACTGACTCAGTAGCGCACATTGCCCTATTGTATGCCATTGTTATTGCTGTAGGTGTTTATCTAGGGAAAATCAAGATTGGCGGCATCTCTCTCGGTGTCACATTTGTACTGTTCGCAGGCATCGTGGCCGGACACATTGGTTTTACTGCCCCTACCCCAATCCTGACTTTCATACAGGACTTCGGTCTTATCTTGTTTGTTTTCATGATAGGCATGCAGGTAGGTCCAGGTTTCTTCGAGAGCTTCGGCAAGCAGGGCATACGCCTCAACATGTTGGCTACTACTGCCATTGTGCTGAACATTCTGGTAATGTTTATCTGCTATTTCGTCTTTTTCAACACCAGCGACCCTGTAAATCTTCCAATGATGGTAGGTACGCTATATGGTGCGGTGACCAACACGCCTGGTCTCGGTGCCGCCAATGAGGCATTAGGGTCGGTCTTTGGCCAGAACACTCCACAGATTGCGTCTGCCTATGCCTGTGCTTATCCTTTAGGCGTTTTAGGCATTATCGGTGCCACCATCCTCATCAGATACTTCTGTAAGATTCGTCTTGACGAAGAAGAAAAATGGCTGCAAGCCATGGATGAGACCAGCGCAGACAAGAAACCTTACAAGATGCACCTGGAGGTAAGCAACAAATATTTGGAAGGCAAGACGCTGATGCAAGTTCATGACTTCCTGAACAGAGACTTTGTATGTTCGCGCATTCTTCACGATGGTCACGTCTCCATCCCTAACCGTGATACGGTTTTTCATCAGGGCGACCAGTTGTTTATCGTCTGTGCCGAAGCCGACCACGAAGCCATAGTAGCCTTTATCGGTCCGGTCATTAAAGTTGACTGGGACCAGCAAGACCAGCCCATGGTGTCGAAACGTATTCTTGTAACCAACCCCAGCATTAACGGTAAGTCGCTGGCATCAATGCACTTCTCAAGTGTTCATGGTGTCAATGTCACCCGCGTGACCCGTCATGGCATCGACCTCTTTGCTTCTGCAGGCCTCCCCCTGCAAGTCGGCGACCGCATCATGGTGGTAGGTCCGGAAGATGCCGTCGACCGCGTTGCCAACAAGATGGGTAATAGCATACGCCGTCTGAACGCTCCTAACATTGCCACCATTTTTGTGGGAATTATCTTGGGTATCATCTTCGGCTCTCTGCCCATCGCCATTCCTGGTATGCCTGTTCCCATGAAACTGGGTATTGCCGGTGGTCCGCTGATTATCGCTATTCTCATAGGTCGCTATGGATATAAAATTCACTTGGTAACCTACACCTCGACATCAGCCAACATGATGCTACGCGAAATTGGACTGGTGCTGTTCTTAGCTTCCGTAGGTATCAAGGCAGGCTCCCGATTTTTCGAGACCGTCATCGAGGGCGATGGCGTGCTCTTTGTGCTGACGGGCTTCCTTATTACTGTTATACCTATTTTAATAATAGGACCAATAGCACGCATATTTTTCAAATTCAATTACTTTACCATCGCAGGTATGATAGCAGGTACATATACCGACCCGCCCGCCTTGGCCTACGCCAACAGCATCTGTTCGAAAGAGGCGCCGGCACTGGGTTATTCGACGGTTTATCCGCTATCGATGTTCCTGCGCATCTTCACGGCCCAGATTGTCGTGTTGTTCTTTTGCGGATGAAATAATAATACACATATAGTAACAAACAAATGAAAAATTTTGAGACTCTTCGAAACCTTTTTCGAAGTATGGTGCGCAATCTGCTGAGTCTGCTCTTGCTTCTCACCGCGCTGCCCGTGATGGCACAAATGGATGCCAGCATTAAGTTGAGCGAGGTGATGACAAGGAACGAGACCAGCATGATTGATGAATACGGAGCTCGGAATGCGTGGGTGGAGATAGCAAACATCTCCCATTCTACGTATAACATCAGAGGCATGTATCTCACCACCAACCGTTCCGTCCTTGACAAGAAGATGAGTGTGCCAGAACGTGTGAAGCGCATGAGCCAGATTCCCAATGGCGACGAGCGTACCTGCCTGTCTGGCCGCCAGTTTATTGTGTTCCAACTGAACAGCAGACCTGCTAAAGGTGCCCTGCACCTTTGCGTACCTGTTGACGCTGAAAAGCCAACATGGCTAGCTCTCTACAACGGCAATGCTACCCAACTTATTGACTCCATCACCATACCTGTGCTGAAGTCTGACCAGTCATTTGCCCGCATCACTAACAATGGCACTTCTGCCGATTGGGAGATAAAATCAGCTGACCGTGTCACCCCTGGCATTCAGAACCAGACGGTCGTGAGCGAATCAAAGGTTGAGAAATTCAAGCGGGAAGACCCTTACGGCATTGGCATGGCTGTTATGGCTATGGGTATTGTCTTCTTCTGTCTGGCTCTCTTATGGATAGTATTCACGCTGTTTGGCATGTTGATGCGCCACATTGATACAGCCAAGAAGGTTGTCAACCAGCAACCCATCAAGCCCATTACTAAGACTGTCGAGAAGACGATGGAGGTAGGTCACCGAACTGGTGTCATCCTTCAGGAAGGTCTTAAGACCAAGGGTATAGACAAAGAAATCTACATGGCTGTCATTGGTATGGCATTAAAGCAATACGAAGACGATGTTCACGATGTAGAATCTGGTGTCATCACCATTAAGCATCACGAGACTGGATGGGATGATGAATATGCCCAGATGACTCATTTCCATGAGCCTGTACTGCCCACCACCCATCAGGGGCAGCACATTCCGACAGGTCCCGAACTTAAATAAATAAGGTAGAACATAAATAATCAAGGTAAAGATATGAGCAATAAGTATCAATATAAAGTTCAAGGTGTCGACTATGAAGTTGAGATCGAAGAAGTAGAAGGCAATATTGCCAAGGTTAATGTCAACGGCATTCCGTTTGAGGTAGAACTACAGCAGCCTATCAATGCTGCCAAGCATCCCACTATTGTCAAGCCGAAGGTCGAAGCTCCCAAGCCAGTCTCTGCCACAGCACCCGCCCCGGCAAAGCCACAAGCTGCTGCTACGGCTACTGCAGGCAATGCCCTTAAGGCTCCGCTGCCTGGTACCATCACCAGCATCAATGTGAAGGTCGGCGATGCTGTAAATGTGGGTGATGTTGTCGTAGTGTTGGAGGCCATGAAGATGCAGAACAACATCGAATCGGAATATGCCGGTACGGTTACTGCCATCAATGTCGCCGCTGGTGACTCGGTGATGGAAGGTGCTGTCCTGCTGACCATCGGATAAAGGTAAAAGGGTAAAAAAGTAAAAAGGTAAAAAGGCTATGTGGCAATTTATCGTAGAAAACTTTAATGAGTTCCTGACCTACACCGGTTTTGCCAACGTGACGGCAGGCAACCTCATCATGATAGCAGTAGGAGCTTTCTTTATCTGGCTTGCTATTAAGAAAGACTTCGAGCCGCTGTTGCTCGTCCCCATCGGTCTGGGTATTATCTTAGGGAACATCCCTTTCCGGGCTGACGCAGGACTGGAGATTGGACTTTACGAGGACAACTCGGTACTGAATATCTTCTATCAAGGTGTGCGACAAGGCTGGTATCCGCCATTGATATTCCTTGGCATCGGTGCCATGACAGACTTTTCTGCCTTGTTAGCCAATCCTAAACTGATGCTCATCGGTGCTGCCGCCCAGTTCGGCATCTTCGGTGCTTATATGTTTGCACTGGCACTGGGTTTCGAACCCAACCAGGCTGCTGGCATTGCCATTATCGGTGGTGCCGACGGGCCTACCGCCATTTTCCTCAGTTCCAAGCTATCGCCGAACCTCATGGGAGCAATCGCCGTTTGTGCCTATTCGTATATGGCACTCGTGCCACTCATCCAACCTCCGTTGATGCGTCTGCTTACCACCAAGAAGGAGCGTCTCATCAGAATGAAGCCTGCCCGTCAGGTCTCACAGACTGAACGCATCCTCTTCCCCATTGTCGGTCTGCTGCTCACCACATTCATCGTGCCGTCAGGTCTTCCGCTCCTCGGCATGCTGTTCTTCGGCAACCTGCTGAAGGAGTCGGGCAAGACATCCCGTCTGGCTAAGACGGCTGGAGCCGCCTTGAACGACATCGTGGTGATGTTGCTGGGTCTGACGGTAGGCTGTTCCACCCAGGCTTCTGAGTTCTTGACTATCAACACCATTTATATCTTTGCCATTGGCGCTGGTGCCTTCATCATCGCCACCATGAGCGGTGTGCTCTTTGTCAAACTGATGAATGTGTTCCTGCCTAAGGACAAGAAGTTAAATCCGCTGATTGGCAATGCCGGTGTCAGTGCTGTACCAATGGCTGCCCGTATCTCCAACAACTTGGGACAGGAGTACGACCGCCACAACTTCCTGCTCATGCATGCCATGGGACCCAATGTGGCTGGAGTCATCGGTTCCGCCGTTGCTGCCGGTGCCCTCTTAGGCTTTTTGTCATAGAGCAAGAGTCTGTCAAAAGAAATAAAAAACCAAAGAAATTTCCATTTTCCTTTGGTTTTTTATTTTCTTCTTTGTACCTTTGCATCTGATTTTTGAAAACAGGGGCGTAGCCCAGTTGGTTTAGAGCGCTTCAGTCACATTGAAGAGGTCCCCGGTTCGAGCCCGGGCGTCCCTACTGGCATAACGAAAAGGAAACCATTTGCAGGTTCCCTTTCTTATTTCATAATAGCGCGTTAAAAGCTGTTACAAGAACAAGGAATACTCCTTGACAGTCCACGCCAACCCGCTGGCTCCCAAGACATCACGCTCGTGATTGTCAAGCGTAGAAACCAAGATTTTTACTTTATTCTTCGTGTTGTGGAAGACGTGAGACTCGAAAGACTCTTCAATAAATGGTGCCAACCACTTGTACACCTGGGTCTGCTCGCCCGTAAGGATAATGGCTTCTGGATTTACAAGTGAAGCATAATTGGCAAGTCCGATGCCCAGCATATTCCCCGTATAGCGGAAAACCTCTACTGCCAACTCGTCGCCTTTATCACAACACTCGCCAATGGCGATGGGTGTCAACTCCTGAATGTCACGCATAAGACTGGGGCGGTCGCTGCCTTCCAGCAACTCATGGGCGGTTTTGATAATTCCGCGTGAAGAGACATACTCTTCCAGACAACCTTTCCGCCCGCACCTACACTGTCGCCCGTTAGGCACGACACAACAGTGTCCTATCTCGCCTGCGAAGCCGCGATTACCCAAATGGGCACGCCCTTTGGAGAAGAAGCAACTACCTACACCACCATGCCCCAGCGAGATGGCGATAAAGCTTTCCATGCCATGGGCAGTTCCGAACAAACTTTCACCCAACGCAGTAGCATGTGCATTATTACCGACAGCCACTGCCAGCCCTATACGGTCGCGGAGCAAGGCAGCCATGGGTATCACACCCTTCCAAGGAAGATTCACGGCATGCTCAATACTACCTGTCAGGTAGTTGGCACTGGGTGCCGACACGCCGATGGAACGAATCGTCTCATAGCCGCCATTGTTCTGGGCAAGCATCACGATACGCTCGGAGAGTGCCTCAACAAAGGAACCCACCTCAGAGAAGTCTGAGGTTATCAAGCTGTCGCGAGCCAACACGTCGCCGCGCAGGTTCACCAGTGCGATGGTGGTAACATGCGTCCCGATATCGACTCCTATTACTTTTGTCTTTACTGTTGCATTCATAGTTATTGGTATGTTATGGAGCCTTTCTACTTAAACAGGGAGTACTCCTTTACTTCCCATGCCAATACGCTGGCACCAAGTATGTTACGTATGTGGTCGTCCATTGTGGAGATAATCAATTTCACATGATTTTCTATGTTATGGAAAACATGTGCTTCAAATGATTCATTGACCGGATCTATCAGCCATTTGCCGGCTTTGGTACCTGGACCAGTAAGGATAATGGCCTCGGGGTCAACTATTGATGCAAAGTTAGCCAATCCGATGCCTAATATCTCTCCAGTTCGGCGGTAAGTCTCTATGGCGAGTTCATCACCTTGTTCACAAAAGGCTTGAATGGTCTCATAGCTCAGTTTCTCTGCCTCTCTCATGAGGCTCGGCTTATCGCTTTCTGCCATCAGCTCTTGGGCTGTACGAATGATTCCCTTCTCAGCACAATAAGCCTCGAGACATCCTTTATTGCCACAACCGCATTCGCGACCATTGTGCTCGACACAGGTATGTCCGAATTCTCCGGCAAAGCCGTCAACACCGAGGTGAACCTGTCCGTTACTGAAGAAGCAACTGCCTACCCCGCTGCCAAGAGAAACGGTGATGAAGTTCTGAAGACCATGGGCTGCTCCGAAAGCGTGCTCGCCTAATGCCGTCACATAGGCGTTGTTTGCCAGCGCGACAGCCAATCCCAAGCGGTCACGTAACATTGCTGCCAACGGGATGACACCTTTCCAAGGCATGTTGGGAGAGTTGACAATACTGCCTGTGGGATTGTTGCCACTGGGTGCTGAAAGACCTACAGACCGAATACTCTCGTAACCGCCATGCTGTTCAACCAAAGCCAGGATGCGCTCGCTCAGCACGGAGACATAGTCGCCAATGAATGGATAATCAATAGAGGGGAAATCATCTGTAGCAATGATGTTTCCTCGGAGGTCAACAATAGCAATGGTAGTCTTTTTCAATTTGATGTCGACTCCCACTACCTGTTTTTTCATTTCTTCTTGTATCATAGAAGGATAGTTTTAGAGAGGGCAAATTTATAAAATAATCTCTATTCCTCCAAATTTTCGTCTAACAAATTTACAAATATTTAAATAATTCTCTTCTTTACATGGGTAATTCAAAAATATTTCGTACTTTTGCAGCGTAATATGAATATTTGTAAATACTGATATGAATGTTTTAGAACTTAGTGAACAAGAGATAGGCAGAAGGGAGAGTCTGCAGCAGTTGCGCCAGATGGGTATCAACCCCTACCCCGCAGCAGAATTTCCTACCAATGCTTTCTCCACAGAAATTGTAGAGAGTTTTCAGGATGATGCCGAGCCCCGTCAGGTAAGCATTGCGGGACGTATGATGAGCCGCCGCGTAATGGGTAAGGCCGCTTTTGCCGAATTACAGGACTCCAAAGGCCGTATTCAGGTGTATATTACGCGTGACGACCTGTGTCCTGGTGAGAATAAGGATCTCTATAATGTGGTCTTTAAGAAGTTGCTTGACATTGGTGACTTCATCGGCATTAAAGGTTTCATCTTCCGCACACAGACGGGCGAAATCAGCGTTCACTGCCAAGAAATGACTCTTTTGTCAAAGTCTTTGAAGCCACTGCCTATCGTAAAATACAAGGATGGCGTCGCTTACGACAAGTTCGATGACCCTGAGTTGCGTTACCGCCAGCGGTATGTCGATCTGGTTGTCAACGACGGTGTGAAAGACACCTTCCTCAAGCGTGCCACCATCATCCGTACCCTGCGCCGTATCTTAGACGATGCCGGCTACACCGAGGTAGACACTCCTATCCTGCAGAATATTGCAGGTGGCGCTTCTGCCCGTCCCTTCATCACCCACTTCAATGCACTCAATCAGGATATGTATATGCGTATCGCTACCGAGCTTTACCTGAAGCGTCTGATTGTCGGAGGCTTTGAGGGTGTTTATGAGATGGGCAAGAACTTCCGCAACGAGGGTATGGACAAGACCCACAACCCGGAATTCACCTGCATGGAGCTTTATGTAAGCTATAAAGACCTGCTGTGGGGTATGACCTTCACTGAGAATATGCTGGAGCAGATTTGTACTGCTGTCAACGGGAAACCGGAAGTCGAAATTGACGGCAACATCATCTCGTTCAAGGCTCCATTCCGCCGTCTGCCTATCCTCGATGCCATCAAAGAGAAGACTGGTTTCGACTGCGACGGCAAGAGCGAGGACGAAATCCGCCAGTTCTGCTTGTCTAAAGGCATGGATGTTGACGAGACCATGGGTAAAGGTAAACTTATTGACGAGCTCTTTGGCGAGTTCTGCGAGGGTTCCTTCATCCAGCCGACCTTTATCACCGATTATCCCGTTGAGATGTCACCCCTGACCAAGATGCACCGTTCTAAGCCTGGTCTCACCGAGCGCTTCGAACTGATGATAAACGGAAAGGAACTAGCCAACGCCTATTCGGAGCTCAACGACCCCATTGACCAGGAGGAACGTTTCATTGAACAGATGAAATTAGCCGACAAAGGTGATGACGAGGCAATGATTATAGACCACGACTTCCTGCGTGCGCTGCAGTACGGCATGCCGCCAACCTTCGGTATCGGTATAGGCATCGACCGTCTGGTGATGCTGCTCACCGGAAAATTCGCCATCGGCGAGGTTATGCTCTTCCCGCAGATGAAGCCTGAGAAGAAAATACCGCAGTCTACTCCTGCAGAATGGGCTGCGATAGGTGTTGCTGAGGAATGGGTGCCTGTTCTGCGCAAGGCAGGATTCAACATGATTCAGAATATTGCCACAGAGAAAGCACAAGGCTTGCAACAGAAGATTGGCGACATTGTCAAGAAGTACAAGCTCGACATGCAGAAGCCCTCGGTTGATGACATTGCACAGTGGATTGAAAAGGCACAAGCCTAATAACCAGAGAAACGGATGTACGACTGCGGTAGAATAGCCATTATAGGTGGAGGGTCGTGGGCTACGGCCATTGCCAAGATAGTGGTGGGACACACTCACCACATCGGGTGGTATATGCGCCGCGATGACCGTATCGATGACTTCAGACGGTTGGGCCACAACCCTGCTTATCTGATGAGTGTCCATTTCAATGTGGACGAAATCAATTTCTCCAGTGACCTCAACAAGATAGCGCAAGAGTACGACACGCTGGTCTTCGTCACTCCCTCACCCTACCTGAAGGGACATCTTAAGAAACTCAAAGTCCGGTTGCGCGACAAATTCATCATCACCGCCATCAAGGGTATTGTTCCCGACGAGAACCTCGTCTGTTCGGAATACTTCCATCAGGTCTATGATGTGCCTTACGAGAACTTGGCATGCATCGGAGGACCCTCGCATGCTGAAGAGGTAGCGCTGGAACGCCTGAGCTACCTGACCATTGGATGTGCCGACCGTGATAAAGCGCAGGCTTTTGCCACTGTCATGGCAAGCGACTATATCAAGACCAAGACTTCGACCGATGTCATCGGCATAGAATATTCCAGCGTGCTGAAAAACGTCTATGCCATTGCTGCAGGTATCTGCAACGGCTTGAAGTTCGGCGACAACTTCCAAGCTGTCCTGATGGCGAATGCCGTTCAGGAGATGTCGCGCTTCCTGCAGGTTGTCCACCCCATTGAACGCAACATTGTTGACAGCTGCTATTTAGGCGACCTGTTGGTGACGGGCTACAGCAACTTCTCGCGCAACCGCACCTTCGGTACCATGATAGGGAAAGGATATAGCGTCAAGTCGGCACAGATAGAAATGGAAATGATAGCCGAGGGTTATTTTGGCACGAAGTGCATGAAGGAAATCAACCGTCACTGCCACGTCAACATGCCTATCCTCGATGCCGTCTATAACATACTGTACGAGCGTATCAGCCCACAGATAGAAATCAAGCTGTTGACCGACAGCTTCCGCTAAAGCGAGCGAAGCGAGCAGAGCCCCGTGCTCATCGGTTTACCCCGTGCTCATCGGTTTACCCGATGAGAGTAGAAAGATAAAAATTAACACACATGAAGAGAACATTATTGATGACATTGATGCTGGTGTTCACACTGGGCTTGATGGCTCAGAACACAGCACCGCAGGCCGGACAAGGTAAGAAACCGGCACAGATTAAGTTCGACAAGACGACGCACGACTTCGGAGACTTCTCCGAGAAGAATCCCGTCCAGACTTACAACTTCACCTTTACCAATATCGGTGACGAGCCGCTGGTTATCAACCAGGCTCTGGCAGCTTGTGGATGTACCGTTCCGAAGTACACCAAAGAACCAATTCAGCCAGGCGAAAAGGGTGAAATCAAGGTTACGTATAACGGCGAGGGACAGTGGCCCGGACATATCAGAAAGTCGGTCACCGTGTACTGCAATGGCGAGGTACCGATGACGCGACTCTATATTACCGGCAATCTGAAGAAAGCCGAATAGCAATCACCAGCTATAGCTTAATCCTATAGAACTCCACTCTTGCATCTGGAAGTAACCGATGTGTTCGTCTCGGTTATTTCCATCATCAAATCGTGGGTAGAGGAACAGGTTGGCAGAGATATACTTGGTGACCTTCAGCTCAAACTGGTTTTCCCATTCCAACTGACTCTGGTGGTAAGTGGTAATGGCAAAGAGACGCGACTTCCATGTCAGCTGATCCAGCAGTTGCCACTTCAGCTCTCCCGTGAACTGCGAGGCGAAGTCCTCCATCGTGTGGTGGTCGCCTCGAATGCCGTTGGCAGCAGCCAGATCCTTGCGCCCTACATACCGGAAGTTGAGTGACAGCGGCAGGAAGTTCAGCGTTCCCGTCAGTTTCTTGTTGAAAGCCTCGACCTTATATTCCATACCGAGACCGACGTTGACATTCAACGGCGAGCAGAAGTCGGAGTACACCTTTCTGTCATTGGCTTTCAGACCTTTGGTAAACTGTGTGTATGCCAGCAGCTGCAGGGTATAGTACCAACGCTTGTGCGCCTGGACACCCAGTTTACTGGTCAGACGCAGCAGGTCGTTATTCGTCTTAAACTTATTCACCGTATCCGACGGCGATGTCTGCAAGCCCAGCTTCATCTCCAGTTTGTTGTCAAACGTCACCTTGTCACGGTCATTATAGTTCAACTCCAGTACGGCGGCAGCCTGTGCCGAGTAGTTGCTCTCACCACCCTTGTGCCAGTTGTCCGTGACATAGTTCTGCAAAAACTGCAGGTATCCGTCACCGGCAAACTTCCAGAAGTGGGGTTTCTGCACCATCAGCTTGACGGGTGCTGCCTCAGGCTCGTCAACAATGGGGTTCACCAGGTCTGTCAGCTCTACCTGCGGAGCCATTTCTTCGTTCACGTCATCACGCAGCGAACCCACCTTGCGCAGGTTGCTCTCGTTGTTCTTGACAAGGTCGGGACGGCGCATGTAGAGGTCCATCAGAGCACCGTCAATGGCATCGGTCACCTCGTCACCGGTCTTCGGCTTCAGCGACAGCGCCTTGTTGGCACCCGAATGGTAGAATGTCGTAGGCGCAAAGAGTCGATAGTATCGACCGTCTGTCGACTCCTTACGCAGTGCGCTATTCAACTGTTGCACGGAGTCTAACTGCTGGCGTAGCACCTGCAGAGAGTCGATATAGTCTTTCACCATTTGAGCCGTATCAGGGACTTCCACATCTGGTCCCTTCGTTGCACTGCGTTGAGCTTGCACGGATATAGTGAGCATCAGCAGCGCTGCCAATAGGATAAGTTTCTGTTTTCTCATATTGGGGACAAAGGTACGAATAAGCGAGCACAAAACAAAAGAATTTATTCATTTTTTTGTCGAGCGGGAGTACTTTCGCCATCTTTGGATGGCAAAGGTACGAATAAATGAGAGAAATGCAAAATAAATCACTAATTTATTTTCATTTCCGAATGGAAGTACCTTCGAGAAGTATTCTCAAAGGTACGAATAAGCGAGCTGACTTATACTGATATATAGGTAGACACATTTAATAACAATTAAAATGTGTAACTATTATGAGTAGAAAGAACAAGAGGTACAGTGAGGAATTTCAGTTGTCCGTCATTCGTGATTACTATTCCTCTGGTATGAGTAAAAA
>Ga0310697_10000476_pt1 | contig 54889 bp, 46 predicted proteins | sample 172DNAGHGlowgp2_FD_203883 | JGI IMG/M metagenome (GOLD analysis project Ga0310697, IMG submission 203883) | Sheep rumen microbial communities from Palmerston North, Manawatu-Wanganui, New Zealand - 1728 DNA GHGlow gp2 (v2) (version 2) | ecosystem: Host-associated > Mammals > Digestive system >...
AGGGAAATCGAACAGGTGCAGTTCAAGATAAACAGAAGACCAAGAAAGAAACTCCAGTTTGAAGCACCAAAATCAGTCTTCTATCGAAATATATGACTATTTTCGCACTTCAAACTGGAATTCGCGCAAAAACTTTTCGTGATGTCACCAAAAACACATATCGGATGGGATATCCGATAAAAATATGCAGCTTTTTTACAATTTTTATTGTACATATCAAAAAAAAGGAGTACATTTGCAAAACCTTAAATCAACTTTATTCATACTATTTTTCCTAGGGCATCTTCGTTGTGAAACGAAGTGCTTTTTTTTCTATAAGGCCACAAAATCGACAACAGGGGCAATGGAGCCTCTGGTCTCCCGATTCAAGGCAAAGCCATCTACAAAAAAAAGCGGCACAAGGTCGCACCCTGTGCCGCAATAGTAATGATAATGCGAGTGAAAATGCTATCAGCCCGTCTGCATGAAAAATGGGCAAAGGCTCTCAAGCCAAATGATAGCGATGCCAGCCAAATAGCCAGCCAATGCCAGCAACGAGATGCGCTTGACATACCAGAAGAACGGTATCTTCTCGATGCCCATAGCCACCACGCCAGCAGCAGAACCGATGATCAGCAACGAACCGCCGACACCGGCACAGAAAGTCAGCAAATGCCAGAACAGTCCGTCCTCGACAAAAGCGAGCAGATAGGGGTCGGTTGTTCCAGCTGGCGCCATTCCTTCAAACATCTTGATACATGCCGACACCAGCGGCACATTGTCGACGATTGAAGACAGCGCACCAATCGCCGATGTCATGAGCACCGGCTGATGGATATGGGTATTCATGCTGTCGGCAAGCGTTGTAAGAACACCCACCTCGGACAGTGCTGACACTGCCATGAGGATGCCAAGGAAGAAGAGGATGGTGGGCATGTCGATGGTGTGCAGTGCCGATGACACTCGCCCACCCATTTTGGAGTCAATCTTGAAACGCTTCACCCAAAACTCGGTAATGCCCCAGATGAAACCGAGCGAAATCATGATGCCCATGAACGGGGGCAGACCGGTAATCGTTTTGAAGACAGGCACGAACAACAGACCTGAAACGCCAATGATGAGCATTGCCCTGCTCAAATGGGGGTGACGTTCCTGCAGGGTCGGGTTCTTGTCGGCCATGGTGGTGATGGTCTGAATCTTGCCTTCCTTAATAAAGTATTGTGCGATAAACACGGGGATGGCCATCGCCACAATACTGGGGATGAGCAAATTAACAATCAGGCCTACCGATGACACCTTCTCGTCCATCCACAACATGATGGTGGTGACATCGCCGATAGGCGAAAAAGCACCACCGGCATTAGCGGCAATGACGATGAGTCCGGCAAACAGCCATCGGTCCATTCTGTCGCTCAGCAGGCGCCTGAGCATCATCACCATAATAATTGTGGTGGTCATGTTATCAAGCACTGCCGACATGACAAATGACAATGAGCACAGAATCCACAACAAGTGGCGCTTGCTCTTGGCTTGAATGTGCTCGGTAATGAACGAAAAGCCGCCGTAACGGTCGATAATTTCCACAATCGTCATCGCTCCAATGAGGAAGACAACAATCTCGCAAGCATCGCCCAATTGCATCACAATGGCCTCATGCATGCCGGGATCATGGCCAAACAATGCATATATAGACCACAAGATGCCACACATGAGCAATGCGAACGTCGCCTTGTTCATGTGAAGTGGATGTTCCAATGCGATCAGCACATAGCCAATCACAAAGATGACGATCATCGCGGTAATCATCGCAGTGTAAAAAGGAATTTAATTAAAAATAATTATCTATATAATTAGTTCATCTTAGCCTGTCGGCATCAAGAAGTTTCTTTTTATCTCTTGACATTGACTTGTGGGCCATCATCAGGAAAATGATTGACAGCACCGGCAAGATGAGATACCATTGCCATGAAACGATCCAGCCGTCCCTGTTGCCAACATAGAACGCCTGAATGCAGATAGCTATCAACATTGCAATGCCAATGATAATGTCAACAAAGCAAACCGTCATCTGCCGCTGAAGGTTCTTGTACAGGAAGACATCGATGAGCGCCAGCAGCGAAATAAGGATAACAAGGGTGAGCAATAGAGGGTTAATATGCATGACGCCAGCCCTGCCACTCTCGAGGGCACCGTAAAGAACCGTCTTGTCGCCCAGTTCAAATGTCAAGGCGGGGAAAAACGCGAACACGACCATTAAAATGACGGCGATTAACAGATAAACCGTTTGAATGCGTTGAATAACCATAAGACTATTTCAATTTACATTGTTAATGATGTTAGTATGTGGGCGCAAAATTACGGAAATATTTCTATAATCAACATAAAAATCTCCAAGAAAATTCGTTTTGGAAGACAATATTTGTTACTTTTGCATAGAATTTGCTGTTGTTACCTGCAAAAACATCATAATCCGCGATGACACTGCAAGAAATAGAGAAGATACATCGAGAAGCGTCAAAGCACATTGACGATGCCGAGGTCAATGATTCCATTGCCTTGATTGCACAACTCGCCAGCGAACTGGGACGAGGAGACTTGAACGACGAGTTAGAGCGACTGCGCATGTCTTACACCTTCATGCTCAAGTATTTGGAGAAGGGGGTAATGGACCCGCAACGCGATGAGATACTCGCCGACATACGCCATTCGCTATATACGCTTAATGACCAATGTTACATCGGGCTGACCGAGACGGTCGGCCAAGATGTGTTCTATGCACGCCGTCGTGAACTGGGCAACACCTCACTGGTGAGCATCATCGAGGAATACCGCGACATGCTCAAACAGCTGTCACTTGCCCAGTCAGTGCCAGGAGGTCAAGGCGACCGACATGCCATTTTGTCACAGTTGCGGCAGGTCGAAGCTCAGGAAACGAAACTGTTTAACCGAGTGTGGTCAACATTCCCGCTCACTCTTGATGACGCCAGCAGCCTGAAGTTGTGCATCAACGGGGACATCCTGCCCGTCCACACCCGCTGCTTACTGGTGGCGGCCCTGATGCTGGGACTGATGAAGTTCTATGATGAAAACAAGCTGTTCGTTCTGCTGGAAGCATATTCTCTGAGCGATGACTCACAAGTGCAGTTAAGGGCCTTGACATGTGCGATGCTGTCAATGCAGGCCCATCGCAAGCACATCGTTTCCTCCAAAGGCATCCAAACGCGCATTGCAGCGATGATGGATATGCCCGACTTCAAGCATGACGTGTGGAACATACAGGCCCAGTTGGCACGTTCTCGCAACACCGAGAACGTCAAGCATCGGGTAAGCAACGAGCTGATTCCAAACATCATGAAGATGCGCCCCGACATCATCGACAAACTCAAGGACAAGGACTCGCAGATTATTGACTTGAGTGACATCGAGGCCAACCCCGATTGGCAGGAATGGCTTGACCAGCACGGCATTACTCAACGCATTGAGGAGTTTAACGCCATGCAGCACGAGGGTAGCGACGTATTTATCGCCACTTTCTCGCACTTGAAAGCGTTCCCCTTCTTCAAGACATTGAGCAATTGGTTTCTACCCTACTATCCGTCCCATTCCTCAGTACTGGAAAGCCTGGGAGCCGACAAGATTGCCCTGGCCGAGGTCGTCCAGCATGCCCCTTACTTGTGCAACAGCGACAAGTACTCATTCTGTCTCTCATTGGGCTCGCTGCCCGAATCCCAACGCAGCCTTATGTCGGCCCAACTCGAGGAACAGAATGCCGCCCTCTCCGAAGTTCGTCAATCTGAGCTGCCTGATGACAAGAAGCAAAGGGTTGTCATCATCAACGCCTTCGTTCAAGACCTTTACCGCTTCTTCAAGCTGTTCTCGCGTCGGCGCGAGTTCATTGCCGTCATGGATGATCCCGGCCTGGACATGACCGACTGCCTGCCGCTTGTCCAAGTCACGCGTGATGCACATGTGCTGGAGTTGCTCGGAGCGCTCTATTTCAAAAACGCATTCTACACCGATGCCATCAAGTGCTTTACCCGACTTGAGAGCATGGATGATGCGACCGATGACCACATCTATCAAAAGATAGGATTTGCCTACCAAAACGCAGGCAACATCGAAAAGGCCCTCACATATTATAAAAGATATGAGTTGCTTCATGAGGACGACGCCTGGAATATCCGGCACATAGCAGCCTGCTACCGCGCCCAAGGCAAACATGAGCAGGCACTGGATTATTACCGCCGTGCCGAGGCGAAAAGCCCCGACAACGTGTCACTGACTCTCACCATTGGCCATGTGCTGCTGGAACAAAGCCGCACCAGTGAAGCGTTGCAACAATACTTCAAGGCCGACCTCATGGATGGCGCCAAGCACCGCGCATGGCGCCCCATCGCATGGTGCCTGTTTCTGCTGAACGACTACGACAGAGCCCTCGGCTACTACAACCGCATCGTAGAAGAAGACAAGCCCTCGCCTCAGGACATGCTCAATCGAGGCCACGTGCTGCTGTGCCAAAAGCATACTCAGGAAGCCATTGACAGTTATCGCGAGTCGTTGCGCCGCATGAATGGCGACAAGGCCAAATTCCGCGCCGCCTTCAAGGGCGATGCCATGGAATTGCGGCTGCACGGCATCACCGCAGTTGACCAGGCTCTGATTCCTGATGTCGTCTGCTCAAACCCTTAGAAACCCAATTTAGGCAATGATAGACCACAACACAGTACAGCAGATTCTTGACGCCGCCGACATCGTTGACGTGGTGAGCGACTTTGTGGCGCTCAAGCACCGTGGCGCCAACTGGATAGGGCTGTGTCCGTTCCATAACGATCGCCGTCCCTCGTTCTATGTGTCGCGCGCCAAGGGAATCTGCAAATGCTTTGCTTGTGGCGAGGGAGGCAGCGCCGTTAACTTCATCATGAAGCATGAACAACTCAGCTATCCCGAAGCATTACGCTATCTTGCCCGCAAGTATCACATTGAGATACAAGAGAAAGAGCTGACCGATGAGGAGAAATTGGCGCAAACTGAACGCGAAGCCATGCTCATGCTCAACGAGTGGGCCTGCAACTACTTTGAGGAGCAGCTTCACAACACCCAGGCCGGACAGGACATCGGCTTAAGCTACTTCAAGGAACGCGGCTTCAACGACGCCACCATCAAGGAATTCCGCCTGGGCTACTCAAGTGAAGGCTATAACGACTTCTATCAGGCTGCTGTTGCTCAAGGTTTCAATCCCAAATTGCTGTTTGACGTGGGACTGTGCATCCCCGACGACAGGGGTGGCCACGACCGTTTCCGTGGTCGTGTGATGTTCCCAATCATGAACATTTCGGGCAAGGTGATTGGTTTCGGCGGCAGAACGTTGAAGAAGGACAAGACGGTTGCCAAATATGTCAACTCGCCCGAATCGCCTATTTACAAGAAAGGTGATATCATTTACGGCCTGTATCAGGCCAAGCGTGAAATCAGCAAAAGCGACAAATGCTTTATTGTTGAGGGCTATGCCGATGTCATCTCGATGCATCAGGCAGGCTTCAAGAACGTCATCGCATCGTCGGGCACGGCTTTGACGATGGGCCATATATATGCCATCAGACGCTTCACCAACAATGTCACCGAGATGTTTGACGGTGATGCCGCCGGCATCAAGGCCGCCATCCGCGGCGTGGACATGCTGCTCAAGGAAGGACTGAATATCAAAGTCTTGCCCTTGCCTCCCGAAGATGACCCCGATTCCTTTGTCCGAGCACACAGCTTTGCCGAGGTCGAGGATTACATTGCTCAAAACGAGGAAGATTTTATCAATTTCAAGTCGAGCATTGTGCTCAAGGACGCCAAGAATGACCCCATCAAGCGCACTGCTGCCATCACCGATGTGGTGAAATCAATCGCCTTGATTCCCGACGAAATCGCCCGCATGGTCTATGCCAAGGAATGCAGCAGCCTGTTCAAGATGGACGAGCAGATGATTCTTCGCCAAATCAAGCAGTATCGAGGCAAATACAAGGAGCAGTGGCGCAAGGAGAGGGAGCAACAGCAAGCCCGCGAAGAACGCATTGCCAGAATGGAGGGCCAGCCCCCAGCAACTGAGAGTGACTTGCAGCCTCCCGCCCCCACCCCCGACGACCTGATTGCAGTGTCCAGTCCGCATGATATAGCCCCCTCTCGAACCATCCGCCCCGCTGGAGGCATCGATGTACAGGAGCGTGAAGTCATCAGGCTCATCGTCAACTATGGCATGTGCTATCTCGGAGATACCCGGTTTGAAGAAGACGGTATCACGCGACCCACGACAGTCCTGGAGGAAATCAACAACGAACTTCTTTTGGACAACATCAGCTTCAGCAATCCGCTATACCATCGCACCTTTGAAATTGCCCAGCAATACATTTCGCCTTATTACAAAGACTTGGAGTCGTTTAAAGCTGAACTAGAGAAACGCGTTCAAGAATTCATCTCCATGGAGAAGGCCAAGCAAGACATTGATGAGCCCGAAGCATTTGACAATGAATCGCTTATTGATGCCCAAGAACGCAAAGAAAAAAGCATTCAAGCCCGTGCCAATGTGTTTGCAAAGAATGAACTTGAAGAATTCAATTGCGGCTACCTAATTAAAGTGTTGTGTTCAATCAACGATGACGAAGTGAGGCAGCTGGCGTGCGACTTGGCTACCGATAACATGCCGCAATTGAGCAAAATACACACGCAGTTCTCGGTGGTTGTCGAGGAGAAAGACAGATTGCTCACCCTTGTGCCTGATTGTCTCTATAACTGGAAGAACGCTCTGCTGGTAATTAAGATTAATGACCTTAAAGCGCAAATTGCCCAGGCCAGCCCTGACGAATTGCCCCAACTGATGGAACGACTGCAAAAACTCTATGGATTGCGGCACCAGTTGGCAGCAATCATCGGCGACCGCGTGGTCAATCCTAACTGACACAATGTTTTTTTATGCCCAATCGGATGGTTATTGGGCATTATTTATTAATTTTGCAACGTGTAAAGAGGCGAATGGCCTCGCACAAAGCAACCATTACAAAGAGTGAATACTGACAATCAATCGATTATGAAACTCAAGCATATTCTGTTTATCTCCTGCATTGCTGTGGCTGCGACTATCGCACAGGCACAGACGCAATTACCCGTGACGACCATTGACAACCATGAGTTTTACTACTATGATGTGGCCGATGGTGAGAACATCTATGACATCGCCTCCAAATTAGGTGTCACCAAAGATGAAATCATCAGAAACAACCCTGACGCTGCCGATGGCATCGAGAGAGGAGTCAGGCTCTATTTCCCTGTTCAGAATGGTGCCAAGAACACTGTTGCCGCACCAGCTACAGGCCAGCAGCACACGGTAGAACAGGGCGAGACGCTCTATGGCCTTGCAAAGCGTTATGGCGTGACGATTGACGAACTCATCAAAGCCAACCCCGGCACTGAGAATGGCTTGAAAATCGGCCAAAAATTGAACATTCCTGCGGCAAATGCGCCAGTGAATGCCACTGCAAACGCAAATGCCAGCCAGCAAGTGCAAGACGCGTTCAGCCGCAATGGCCAAATCACCATTCCCCAGGAATCGACAGACCCTGTGTTCCACACGTTACTTGAGCAAGAGGACATCTACACCATCGCCAAGCGTTACAACTCCTCGATTGAGGGCATTCTCACAGCCAATCCCGGGCTGAAACCCGACGAATACATTCCCGGAGCCAAGGTGAAAGTCGTTCCCAATACTGCCTTGCCCTTCACCTATGAGCGAATGGGACGCCGCAATTACAAGTATGAGGTAAAGCGCGGCGAGACCTATGCTTCAATAGCTGCAGACAACGGAATCACCGAGCAGGAGCTCAAGGACGCAAACCCTGACTTGAAGAAAGCCAAGAAAGGTAAAATTATCACCTTGCCCAAGCCTTATACCGAGCGTGTGACAGGCGAGATGTCAACCATCGACCTGAACGAGCTGCGCGACTACTATTCTCCGCGCATCAATGCCTTGTATGACAATCTGGTGGCAAAACGTCTGGAGAACGAAGTGAACATTGCTATGGTTCTGCCGTTCCAGCTGCACAAGAGTGCGCCTCCAAAACAGGCTTACCTCTACACCGATTTCTATAAGGGATTCCTGCTGGCTCTTGACAACGCCGTCAAGGATTGCCCGAAGCAGATCAACCTGAAGGTCTATGACACGCAGCACAACCTGAACGTCACCGACAGCATCCTTGCCCTGCCCGAGCTCAAAACGATGAACATGATTATTGCTCCGAGCGAACCTCAACAGCTGTCACGAATCAACGCCTTTGGCAAGACCAATGCCGTTCCGGTGCTCAACTGCTTCACCACTAAGAACGAGGATTACCTTGATAATCCTTATGTGTATCAGGTGAACACTCCCACCGGCGAGCTGATGCGCAACGTGATGCGCTGGTTTGACGACCAGTTCAAGGGCTATAATGTAATTTACCTGAACGTTACCAACGAGAACGACAAAGAGATGTTTGAGAACATCCGCAATCACATCAGCCACCAAGGCTACAGCACCTCAACCATCAATGTGACAGGAGATCTGACCTATAATGACATCTCCAATCGCATGAACCCTGGTTCTAAGTACGTCTTCATTCCCTCGTCGGGTGACAAGAGCCTTATCAAGAAGTACATCAAAGCACTGAAGGAAGTCAAGAGTGAACGCATTGACTGTGAATTGTCACTCATTGCCTATCCCGAGTATGTTCTTTACCTCAAGGACTACCAAACCGACCTGCAAGACATTGACAGCTACATGTTCTCACGTTTCTTCAACGCCAAAGGCTATCGCACCCGCAATCTGGATGCCGCCTATAAAGCCAATTACAGTGGCGAGCCGCTGAAGGGAGAACCCTACATGGCACTTTATGGATGGGACACCGGAATGTACCTGCTCAAGTCGCTGGGTGTAGAAGGACGCATCGACGAGGAAACGCCATTGTATGAAGGCGTGCAGACCAGCTTCAGATGGGAGCGTGGTGACAACTGGCGCGGATTTACCAACCAGGCCGTTGAAATTGTCCATTTCTCTCCCGATCATCAAATCACCGTCAAAGTGAAATGAGGCTTCGATCGTTCATCATGATGGCCGCCATTGTTGTGGCCGCGCTGTCCACACATGGCCAAACCCACTACGAGGGTTCCATTGCTGTGGGCGGCAAGATGGGCGCAACACTGTCCAAAGTCAACTTTAATCCATCGGTTCAGCAATCGATGTCACCTGGCGTGACTGCGGGAGCGATGTTTCGCTATATCGAAGAGAAAAACTTTGGCTTGGTGGCTGAACTCAGTGTGACACAACGCGGATGGAAAGAGGCATTTGACGATGCCGAATATAGCTACACTCATCGCTTCACCTATCTGGAACTGCCCATCATGACGCACATTTATTTTGGCAGTGAACGTGTCAAGGGCTTCTTCAATCTGGGCCCGGAAATCAATGTCATGATTGCTGATGGCATTTCGTCCAACTTCGACTATCGTCAGGCGGCAAGCATGGAATATTTCATTACAGACACAAGACACACCGAACAGATGGCCATGGACATCAATAACCGGTTGGACTATGGCATCTGCGTCGGAGCCGGCATGGAGGTGAACCTGAACAGACGCAACTCCATGCTGCTTGAAGGACGATTCTACTATGGTCTGACGGATGTTTTTCCCAATCACAAGGCCGACATTTTTTCAGGATCGAATTCGATGTCCATCATGCTGACCATGGGATATTTCTACCGACTCAAATAAATATAAAAAACTGACCGACTGACGGATAACCCATCAGCCGGTCTTTATTTTTGATGAGGTCGCTAGCGGACTCGAACCGCTGTGCCCGGTTTTGCAGACCGGTGACTAAACCACTCATCCAAGCGACCTTTCGTGTTTAGCGGTGCAAAATTACTGCTGATTTTTGGACTGTGCAACTTTATCGGCACATTTTTTTGTAGAATTTTTCTCGGGCTTCTGACAATAGTCCTTCAATTTACATGCTGCACAGGCAGTTAAGGCCGTCTTTCGGTCCTTCATAGCCCTGATGATAGAGCGCACAGCCGCTGTTACGGCAAGAACCACAATCAGACCAGCGATCACATATTGCACCACATCATTCATAAAGAGAGGATTATTTTGTTTTAAAGTTCTTTTTTAAAAGGTTTGAGAGCTTAGCCGGAGTGAGGTCGGCGGGATAGTCGCTGAAAGGCAATACTGTGTGGCAGCCGTTTTTGTACTCACTGCAGCCAAACCCCGTATTGCCCTTCAAGATATGGCCCTTGCCGCACACAGGACACAGGATCTCCTCGAAGCTCTTCGGGCGTGGGGCACGAGGCTTCTTGGGTTTGGCCTCCCCTTTTGACGATGATGGAGACTTTGGTTTAGATGGTTTGCCTTGTTCAACCGCAATGCTGCCGCTGGTGTTGTCACGCAGCACATTCAGGACGATTTCAGCTATCATCTGCTTGAGTTCATCAATGAATTGTGAAGCGCTGTATTCCCCGCGTTCAATTTCACGCAACTTTTTCTCCCACAATCCAGTAAGCGCTGGACTTTTAAGTAATGGTTCATGTATTGTATCAATCAATTGAATGCCAGCCAAGGTGGGAGCAAGGCTCTTGCGTTCCTTGCGTATGTAGCGGCGCTTGAACAGCGTCTCTATGATTGCGGCACGGGTTGAAGGGCGCCCGATTCCGTTTTCCTTCATCGCGTCGCGCAGTTCTTCATCATCGACAATCTTACCGGCAGTTTCCATCGCCCGCAACAAGGTACCCTCGGTGTAGGGCTTAGGCGGCTGCGTGGTGCGCTTGAGCACAGAGGGTTCATGAGGACCGCTCTCTCCTTTCTCGAAATGCGGCATCACGCCATTATCCTCATCGTCAGCCTTTTGCTTATCCTCATCGTCAACGCTTTTGTCCCCAGGCTTATTATACAAGTCACGCCAACCCGCCTTGAGAATTTCCTTGCCCGTGGCTTTGAAACCATATTCACCCACCTGTGCCATAACAGTTGTTGTATTGAACTCGCAGTCGGGATAAAACGCAGCGATAAAGCGCAGAGCGATCAGGTGATACACACGCTTCTCTTCAGGCGACAAGGCCACCGAAGCGGGGTTCACATTGGTAGGAATAATGGCATGGTGGTCAGTCACTTTGCTGTTATCAAACACCTTCTTGCTCTTTGGCAGCTTACTGAGGGCCAGTACTGGAGCCGTCAAGTTGGCGTAGGGCGCCATTGCCCGCATGATGTCAGGCACTTGCGGGTAAATGTCATCGCTCAGGTAGGTCGTGTCCACGCGAGGATAGGTCGTCACCTTTTTCTCATAGAGCGACTGTATGGTCTTGAGGGAGTCATCGGCCGACATGCCGAACTTCTTGTTGCACTCTACTTGCAGGCTCGTCAAGTCGAACAAGCGTGGCGGCGCTTCACGACCTTTCTTGGTCTCGACCGAGGTCACGGTGAGCGGCAACTCATTGATTTTATTGACGATATCGCTCGCCTCACCCTCGGTTTTGAATCGTCCCCGCGTGCTATTAAAGGTCACGCCACGGTATTTTGTCTTCAGTTCCCAATAGTTCTCGGGGACGAAATTGTCGATTTCGCGTTGGCGGGCAACAATCATGGCCAGCGTAGGGGTCTGCACCCTGCCCACCGAGAGGACATCGCGCGATTGAGAGTACTTTAATGTATAGAGGCGCGTTGCATTCATGCCAAGAATCCAATCACCGATGGCACGGGAAAGACCCGCAAAGTACAGATTGTCAAATTCTTTTGCGTCCTTAAGTTGCCCAAACCCTTTGCGGATGCTCTCGTCGGTCAGCGACGAGATCCACAATCGCTTGACGGGCTTGTCGCAGCCGGCCTTTTGATATACCCACCGCTGAATGAGTTCACCCTCTTGACCAGCATCACCGCAATTGATCACCTCGTCGGCTCCTGCGATTAAGCCTTTGATAACATTAAACTGCTGTTCGATGCCTTTATCGTCTTTCAGCTTGATGCCAAATCGTTGGGGTATCATGGGCAACTGTCCGAGGGTCCATCTTTTCCATTGGTCAAGGTAGTCGTTTGGCGCCTTGAGTTCGCACAGGTGTCCAAAAGTCCACGTCACTTGATAACCATTGCCCTCGAAGTAGCCGTCGTGCCTGCCATTGGCACCCAGCAATCGTGCAATGTCTCGTGCGACACTTGGTTTCTCGGTTACGCAGACTTTCATTTTGTTTGATGGTTATTTATTAATAACTTACATCTATATACTTAAAGTGATTCTTTAATTCATTCACCCAAGTGTTGTGCCTTGGCTTCGTTCCAAAGCGCGTCCATCTCGGCAAGAGTCAGCTCGTTGACGTGACCGCCTTGTTCGTTGGCTTTTTGCTCGATGTAATTGAAGCGTGCGATAAACTTGCGGTTGGTGCGCTCCAGAGCGTTGTCAGGCCTCACGTTATAGAGGCGAGCCGCATTGACCAGCGAGAAAAACAGGTCGCCGAATTCTTTTTCACGGTCTGCATCGTCATTGCCTCGCAGTTCAGCCTCGACCTCGCTGAGCTCCTCTTTGACCTTGTCCCAAACATCCTCACGCTGCTGCCAGTCGAAGCCGACGTTGGCGGCTTTTTCCTGAACACGTTCGGCCTTGATGAGCGACGGCAGGCTGCGCGGCACCCCACTGAGGACCATCTTGTTGCCGTCCTTCTCGCTCATCTTGATGAGTTCCCAGTTCTTGAGCACCTGAGCTGCGGTGTCGGCTTTCTCGTCCCCAAAGACATGCGGATGACGGTAAACCAGCTTTTCGCACAGGGCATCACACACGTCGGCGATATCAAATTTTCCTTTCTCGTCACCGATTTTTGCATAGAAGACGATGTGCAGCAGCACGTCTCCAAGCTCTTTGCGGATTTTATCGTCGTCCTCGCCCATGATGGCATCAGCAAGTTCCATGGTCTCCTCGATGGTATTGGGTCGCAGGCTTTCGTTGGTCTGCTTGCGGTCCCAGGGGCACTTCACTCGCAGCTCGTCAAGGATGTCGAGCAGGCGCCCAAAGGCCTCCAGTTTCTTTTCTCTGCTATTGTTCGGCATGATTACAATTAGATTATTTTCATTTTAATCCACAAAATTACTCATTTTTTTTGAAAACACAACACGATTGGCGCATCAGAAAACAGAGCAGAAAAGTGCAATTACCTGACAGGGACCGCCCTGCGAGCCGAAAAGCGCTTAAACTCCAACGAACAATCACAGGCGATGTTGAAGGTGCAAATAAATTTTGCTTTATGGGCGGGTTGCAGTATCTTTGCACCCGTTTTTAAAACCAATATCACGAAAACTATCATGACGAGAAAACCACTGCTGATAATCTTGTGCGCCACGCTACTGGGAATCAATGCCATGGCACAAGGCAACAATACCCGCATGGGTGGTGATGAGAATGATGACACCGAATCGCTTGCCGAGCGCATCTTCAACCTGGAGAAGAAGACCGACGCTTTCAATTTCCATATCAATTTTGCATCAAGCCTGATGGCCGAGGACGCCAACCATGGCGAGTGGGACACGAGGTTCATCTGCCGCGACCTGCGCCTGGACATCAAGGGCGACATCACGCCAAAGGTGTACTACCGCATTCGTCACTGCCTGAACAAAAGCCAAGAGGCAAAAGGCCTGGACTATCTCGCAAAAGCAACCGACATCATGATGGTGGGTTATCGCCCCAGCAGCAAGGTGGATATTGCCGCCGGCAAACTCTGCCAGATTTGGGGCGGCTTCGAGTACGACCAGAACCCCATGGAAATCTACCGCTACAGTGACATGATTGAAATGATGGACATCTTCATGACCGGCGCGATGGTAAGCTACCGCCCGGTGCCCACCCAGGAAATCGCAGTCCAGATAACCAACAGTTATAATGGCTCGTTTACCGAGGAATTGGGGGAAGACCCGCAGATTGTCACCAGTGACCTTCAGCGTCCCGAGAAACTGAGCCGCAGTCGTGCCCCGTTCACCTATATTCTGAACTGGAACGGGAATTTCTTGCAGGATCAGCTGCAGACGCGTTGGGCTTGGGGCATCCAGACGCAGGCTAAACATAAGTACTCGAGGATGATTACCTTGGGGCAGCAGTTGAACCTGCCCAATTACCAGCTGTATTTCGACTACTTCGGCGAATGGGATGACGTGGACCGCCTCCACTTTGCTACAACCGACTTGCGGGACATGATTGCGCCGGGCTCTACCCATCTGGGCAAGGTACACAGCCACACGTTCATTGCCAAGATGAACTGGCAATTTGCCCCCAAATGGAACCTGATGCTCAAGGGCACCTTCGAGACGACAAGCATTGCCAAGATAGACGATCTGCACAACTATCGCAAGTCCATCGGCTATCTAGGCAGCATTGAATACTGGCCCGTGCCAAAGCATGACTTCCGCGTGTTCCTGGCCTACATAGGCCACAAGTACGATTTCAACAAGGCGTGCGGCCTACAAGACTATAATACCAATCGTGTGGAACTGGGCTTCATGTACCGCATCAAGTGCTATTAACCGGCTAGATGATAGCGGCCAAGCTGCTGTCATTAGACAAACGTGTTGTAACGGATAAGAATCAGGTTTATATATTCCATACCATAGGGGCTGTTGCATGCGCGACAGCCCTTTTTATTGCTGCAGAAAAGGGAGAAACACAGGTTTTAATAATTATTTTGAATTTATATTTTAAGATGTGGAGAAAATGGCTTACTTTTGTGGGAAGTTTAGAAAGACATGATGAAATACCTGAGTCTGCCTGACAACGCGACGCGTATCCTCCCGTTCTATTTGGCGATGGAGGAGTATGCTGCACGCATTATTGGAGAAGACGACATCTTCTTCATGTGGCAGGTGGAGCCGACGGTCATCTTTGGGCGCAATCAGCTGATTGACAACGAGGTGAACGTGGAGTATTGCCGTGAGCACGGCATCGCATTCTACCGCCGGCGCAGCGGTGGCGGCTGCGTGTATGCCGACAGGGACAACATCATGTTCAGCTACATCACCCGCAGCGACGAGGTGCAGACGACGTTTTCACGCTACACCAGTGCCGTTGCCGACATGTTGTGCGGGTTGGGCCTGGATGCCAGTGCCAGCGACAGGAATGACGTGCTCATTGGCGAGCGCAAGGTGAGCGGGAACGCGTTTTATCACATTCCTGGTCGCAGCATTGTTCACGGAACAATGCTATATGCCACCAACATGGAACACATGCTTAATGCCATCACGCCCTCGCGTGAGAAGCTGACGAGCAAGGGTGTGGAATCGGTCAGAAGCCACATCACGACGCTAAGCGAGCACTTGTCGCTGGACATCGAGGACTTCAAGCGCCATGTGCGCGAGACATTGTGCGACGGAGAAATCAAACTCACAGCCGACGATGTCACCGAGATTGAACAACTCACCCTGCCCTATTTGGAGCCATCATTTCTTTGGGGCAATAATCCCAGCTGCGAGGTCAAGCGCGGCGGACGCATCGAGGGCGTGGGCAGCATTCATGTGAATGTGGAGCTCAAGCATGACAAAATCCTCGACTTGCAGTTGACGGGTGATTTCCTGCCATTGTGTGATGCGCGCGAGGCCATGCTTGACACCCTTCGCGGGGTGAATTTCGAAACCCAATCCCTGCAAACCGCCCTTAAAGGGCACGATGCAGGCAAATGGATACTGAATTTAACTAACGAACAATTAATAACACTATTAACTGATTTAAAACCATTTTAAACCGTGAGTGAAGAAATCAAAGTAACCTGTCTGCACGACAGGCACGTAGCGCAAGGCGCTCTCATGTCCCCCTTTGCTGGTTATGACATGCCCATTCAGTATGTAGATATCACCACTGAGCACAATGCCGTGCGCCAGAAGGTGGGTGTTTTTGACGTGTCTCACATGGGTGAGGTGGAAATCACCGGTCCCGATGCCGCCAAATTCACCAACTACATTTTTACTAACGATATCAACGCCATCAAGGCCGGCCAAATTCTGTACGGCATGATGCTGTATCCCGACGGCGGCACTGTTGACGACCTGCTGGTTTACCGTGTTGACGACAACGACTATTTCCTGGTCATCAATGCTGCCAACATCGACAAGGACGTGGCTTGGATCATGGAGCAGGCCAAGAACTTCGACGTGAAGGTTGACCACCAGAGTGAACTTTACGGCCAAATTGCCGTTCAGGGCCCCGATGCCGAGAAGACCATGGGTGAAGTGCTGGGTATCGACACCACCGACCTGACGTTCTATACCTTCAAGAAGATGGAATATGACGGCAAGACCATCATCGTGAGCCGCACCGGCTACACCGGCGAGGACGGCTTTGAGGTGTATGCCGATCCCGCCATCATCTGCAAGATGTGGGACATGCTCATGAAAGCCGGCGTACAGCCCTGTGGCCTGGGATGCCGCGATACTCTGCGCTTTGAGGCAGGTCTGCCCCTGTATGGCGACGAGTTGACCCCCGAGATCTCACCCATCGCTGCCACCTTCGGCATGTTTGTGAAACTCGACAAGGAAGGCGGCTTCATCGGTCGCGATGCCTGCGCCCAGCAGAAGGCCGAAGGCACCCCCAAGAAGCTTGTGGGTCTGGAGCTTGAAGGCAAGGCTATTCCCCGTCACGGCTACGACGTTCTCGACGGCGATAAAGTCGTGGGCTATATCACTACCGGCTACCACAGCATCACGCTGGACAAGAGCGTAGCATTTGCACTGGTTGACCGTGCCGTTGGCGCCCTGGGCAACACGCTGAACGTGCAAATCCGCAAGAAAGTGTTCCCCGCCACCGTAGTTAAGAAACGTTTCTACACGCCCAACTATAAGAAATAAGGCTTTAGGATAAAACTTTTTAGAAAACCAAATATTAACTAATTAATTTTATAACAACAATGAGTAAGATTATCGACGGACTCTATTACAGCGAGTCACATGAGTATGTAAAAGTAGAAGGCGACTTCGGTTTTATTGGTATCACCGACTATGCACAGCATGAGCTGGGTAACGTGGTTTATGTTGACATGCCCGAGGTTGACGACGAGGTAACCGCAGGTGAGGACTTTGGCGCTGTTGAGAGCGTGAAGGCTGCAAGCGACCTGATGTCACCCGTTAGCGGCACCGTTGTTGAGGTAAACGAAGCCCTCGAGGACGAGCCCGGCCTGATCAACAAGGATGCCTTTGAGAACTGGATCATCAAGGTTGAGCTGAGCGACAAGAGCGAGCTCGACAACCTGATGGATGCAGCTGCCTACAAGGACATGATTGGCGAGTAATTTTGAGTTAGAAGTTAGGAGTTAGAAGTTAGAATTTAACCGACAACTGTAAACTAATAAACAATGAGTTATAAATTTTTTCCGCACACCGACGAAGAGATGAAGGCCATGCTCAGCACGGCAGGCGTCAAATCGTTGGACGACCTCTATCAGGACGTGCCTCAGGAGCTCCAGCTCAAGAAAGAGTATGAGCTTCCCGAGTCGATGAGCGAGATTGAAGTGCGCCGATTCTTTGACGACCTGGGCATGGGCAACATCACCATGCGTACCTTCTTGGGTGCCGGTTACTATGACCACTACAGCCCCGCCGTTGTTCAAGACATCTTGAGGCGCAGCGAGTTCCTCACCGCCTACACACCCTATCAGGCCGAGATTTCGCAGGGAACCCTGCAATATATCTTTGAATACCAGAGCATGATGGCCGAGCTGACAGGCATGGAAGTGTCGAACGCTTCGATGTATGACGGCACGACCGCCACTGCCGAGGCCATGATGATGGCCGTTTCAAATGCCAAGAAGCGCAACCGCGTGCTGGTGAGCGAAACCATCAGCCCCTATGTGCTTCGCGTGGTGAAGACCTATGCCAAGTACCAGGGCATTCAGATTGACATGGTTCCCGCCAAGGGTGGTGTGATGGACCATGACGCCCTCAAGTTCGAGCTGGAGAAGGACGATGTGGCCGGCGTTATCGTTGCCACGCCCAACTTCTACGGTATTCTCGAAGACTACACCGGTGTTGCCGACCTGTGCCATGAGCACAAGGCATTATTGATCATGCACTGCGTGGCCACCGCTCTGAGCGTTGTCAAATCGCCTGCCGAGTGGGGCGCCGACATCGCTGTGGGTGACGGCCAGAGCTTGGGTATCCCCCTGAACTATGGCGGTCCCTATGTGGGCTTCCTGTGCACAACCAAGAAACTGATCCGCAAGATGCCGGGCCGCATCGTTGGTGCCACCAAGGACGCTGACGGCAAGCGCGCCTTTGTACTCACCCTGCAAGCTCGTGAGCAGCACATCCGCCGCGAGAAGGCCACCAGCAACATCTGCTCCAACCAGAGCCTGATGGCACTGTATGTGACCATCTACATGGGCCTGATGGGTGCCAAGGGCTTGAAGGAAGTGAATGAGATTAGCTACAGCAACGCCCACTACCTGGCCGACAGTCTGGTCAAGACGGGTCTGTTCGAGCTGGCTTATCCCGACAAGCCTTTCCTCAATGAGTTTGCAGTGAAGACCAAACTCAATATCGACGCGTTGCAGGAATACTGCGGTGAGGAATACATGCAGTGCGGCCTCAAGATTGCCGACGACACGCTGCTGCTTGCCGTAACCGAGACCTACAGCCGTGAGGATTGTGACGATCTTGTTGACGCATGTGTAACCTTTAACGAAGAACAGGAGGGCAAGTAAGTTATGAATAACACTTATTACGGTAAACTCATATTTGAGTTGTCACAGAATGGCCGTCAGGGTTATTCCCTGCCCGAGAACAGGTGTGCCGAGTACAAGATGAGCGACTTGCCCAAGGGCTTGATGCGTGAGAACGCTCCCCTGTTGCCCGAGGTTGACGAGTTGAGCGTCGTACGCCACTACACCAACATGAGCAATAACAACTTCGGCGTGGACACGGGCTTCTATCCCCTGGGTTCCTGCACAATGAAGTACAATCCCAAAATCAACGAGGAAATCGCCGGCCATGCCGAGTTCACAGGCCTGCACCCATTGCAGAATCCTGAAACCACTCAGGGTGCCCTCGCAGTTTACTACTTCCTGCAGACCAGTCTTGCCGAGATTTCGGGCCTCAAGGAGTTCACCTTGAACCCCTATGCCGGCGCCCATGGTGAGCTGACCGGACTGATGATCATGCGCGGCTACCACCTGGAGCGTGGCGACGTGAAGCGCACCAAGGTCATCATCCCTGACAGCGCCCACGGCACCAACCCCGCCAGCTCGGCCGTTTGCGGTCTTGACGTGGTGACAGTGAAGAGCCGTCCCGACGGCACCGTCGATGTGGACGACCTGCGTCCCCTGCTCGACGACACCATCGCAGGCATGATGATGACCAACCCCAACACATTGGGTATCTTTGAGCACAACATCGGCGAAATCGCTAAGGCTGTTCATGATGCCGGCGGCTTGATGTACTATGACGGAGCCAACCTCAACCCCATGCTGGGTAAGGTGCGCCCCGGTGACATCGGCTTCGACATCATGCACATCAACCTGCACAAGACCTTCTCGACACCTCACGGTGGCGGTGGTCCCGGCAGCGGTCCCGTCGGCGTGCGCGAGGGTCTGGAGCACCTGCTCCCCAATCCCCGTGTCGTGAAAGTCGAGGAAGAAGACTATGACTACTTCAAGCTCGAGTGCAGCGACAAGTCCATCGGCAGCATCAGCGGTCATCTGGGCAACTTTGGCGTCATGATGCGCGCCCTGGCCTATATCCTGACTTTGGGCCGCGACCAGCTCAAGTGGGTCGGCCCGCTGGCAACTCTCAACGCCAACTACATCAAGGAGTCGTTGAAGGATGTTTATGAACTGCCCATCGGCGGCGTGTGCAAGCACGAGTTTGTCTATGACGGTTTGAAAGACAAGTCCACCGGCGTTACTACGCTTGACGTGGCCAAGCGCCTGCTGGACTATGGCTTCCATGCTCCCACCATCTATTTCCCCTTGCTGTTCCACGAGGCACTCATGGTAGAGCCCACCGAGAACGAGAGCAAGCAGACCCTGGACGAGTTCATCCGCATCATGCGCGTGATTGCCCAGGAGGCCAAGGATGATCCCGAAATGGTGAAGACTGCTCCGCACAACACGCCCGTTCGTCGTCTCGACGACACCCAGGCCGCATTGCATCCCATTGTGACCTGGCGCGAACTCGTGGCAGACAACCAGTAATCTCATTTTAAAGACAAGAAGGACAAGAAAGACAATTTCCTTTTTATAAAAATTTGTCTTAATTGTCTTTCTTGTCTTTAGTATTACACTCTCTATATTAGAATAGACATTATGTTTGACATTATTATTATAGGTGCAGGACCGGGCGGTTACGAGACCGCTGCCGATGCTGCTGCACACGGCCTGAGCGTCGCTATTGTCGAGCGTGACCAGATGGGCGGCACCTGCCTGAACCGCGGTTGCATCCCCACTAAAGCCCTGTGCCGCAATGCCGAGGTCATCAACCTCATGCGTGAAGCCGAGGTGTGGGGCTTGAAGACCGGAGAGATGACATTTGACTATGCTCCTGTGTTTGAGCGCAAAGAAGCTGTCGTCAAGCAGTTGCGCGAAGGTGTGGAGATGCTCATGGGTGCTCCTGGCATCACCGCCATCAAGGGCGAGGCCATCCTTAAGGACGCCAACACTGTAGTTGTCAATGGTGAGGAATACAGCGCCAAGAACATCATCATCGCCACTGGTTCAGCTCCTCGCGGGCTCCCTATCCCCGGTGCCGAGTTGGCCATGACCAGCGACGACATCCTAGCGATGGAAACGCTGCCCAAGAGCCTGTGCATCGTGGGCGGTGGTGTCATCGGCATGGAGTTTGCCGCTGTATTCAGTACTTTTGGTGTCGAGGTAACCGTCATCGAGTACTGCAAGGAAATCCTGCCTCCCTTTGATAAGGACGTGGCCAAGCGCCTGAAGACCGTGCTAAGCAAGCGTGGCATCAAGATTATCACCGGCGCCGCCGTTAACGGTATCAGCCAAGGTGAGGACGGCATGACCGTGACCTATGAACTCAAGGGTAAACCCCAGAGCGTGACCTGCGAAAAGGTGCTGATGTCAGTCGGTCGCCAGCCCGTTCTGCCTCAGGGCCTTGACGCTGTGGGCGTTACCGTGGGCCGCCGGGGCATCGAGGTGGACGACAACATGATGACCAATGTCAAGGGCGTTTACGCCATTGGTGACGTGAACGGTCGCATGATGCTCGCTCATGCCGCCAGCGCACAGGGACAGCGCGCCCTGCACGCCATTCTTGGAAAAGCTGACGAAATCAAGCTCGACATCGTGCCCAGTGCCGTCTTTACCGTGCCCGAGTTGGCCATGGTGGGCCTCACCGAGGAACAGTGCGCCGAGAAAGGCCTGGATGTGACTGTGAAGAAGGCATTCTTCCGCAGCAACGGCAAGGCTGTCGCCATGAACGAGACCGACGGCCTTATCAAGATGATTGTCGATAACGCGACGCGCCAGATTGTGGGTTGCCACATCTGCGGTGCTCATGCTGCCGATCTCATCCAGGAAGTTGTCACCGCCATGAACGCCGGTGCCACCGTTGACCTGCTGACTCGCAGCATTCACGGACACCCCACCCTGAGCGAGGTGATGCTGACAGCTGCCCGCCAGTTCTGATGCGTTCTCTGCATTAGGCAAAACAAAAACCGCCGGTTCAGAAGAATCGGCGGTTTTGTTTATCACATTTACTGAGTTCTAGAGTGTCAGTTTATCATCACTCAGGGTTGGTTCTTACCTCATAGATGACCTTTGCAGCCTCAGCAACAGCTTCAATGTACGATCCGGCCGGAATGACGCTCTCGGTTGATGCCATGTCAGGGTTGGCATACTGCTCGATGATTTGCCCATCCTCGCCATAAACCGAAACCTGCACGATATTAAAGTTGTTCCACTCATCGGTAAACTTATAAAGAGTCAACTTATAGGCCACCGTCTTGTCATACATCTTGTCATAGCCACGATCACGGGTGTAGTATTCGCGTGATTCAGGCAAGTCAAATGTATTGCGCACCCATACCAGGAAACTGACACCATTGTCGGTGGTCGTGATATCGGGGTTAACCGCAATGGTCTCACCCCCATCAGACAAGATGTTAAACCATTCAGCAGCACTTGCGGCAGGTGCCATGAACAGGAGCGCCATGAGTGCCATCATATTCAAAACTAATTTTTTCATTTTTTCTTGATATTGTTCAACTAATTGTCGCAAAGGTATAAATAAACTGTGATATAGATTCCATTTTACACTAAGTTTAACAACTTTAAATGTGTTTTCGGAATTCATTTTCGGCCACAAACACGCCCTTGCTGCTAACAAGATTTTTTTCTTGGGGCTAAATGGCAAAAATATTTTGATGATTGCGTTTTTTGCACTAACTTTGTCAGTTTGAAGAGAAACCAACAAAATAATAACCAATAAAAACCTTATCAAGTTATGTTTGACGAGAAATTATTACAGGAAGTGACCGCTAAGGCCAAGACGTGGCTCAGTGACAGTTATGACGAGCAGACGCGTGCCGAGGTTCAGGCGATGCTAGACAATGAGGACAAGACCGAACTTGTCGAGTCGTTCTACAAAACCCTGGAATTCGGTACTGGTGGCCTGCGTGGCATCATGGGTGCCGGCTGCAACCGCATGAACATCTACACGGTGGGCAGCGCCACCCAAGGCTTGGCCAACTACCTGAACGAGGCCTTCAAGGACCTGGATCAGATTTCGGTGGTCGTGGGTCATGACGTGCGCAACAACAGCCGCCTGTTTGCCGAGACGGTTGCCAACATCTTCAGCGCCAACGGCATCAAGGTGTATCTGTTTGAGGGTCCCCGCCCCACTCCCGAGGTTAGTTATGCCATCCGTCGCCTGGGTTGCCAGAGCGGTGTGAACATCACTGCATCTCACAATCCCAAGATTTATAACGGCTACAAGGCTTACTGGGACGATGGTGCCCAGGTGATCGCTCCCCACGACGTGAACATCATCAACAACGTCAATGCCATCAAGGACGTCAGCGAAATCAAGTTCAAGGGCAATCCTGACCTGATTCAAATTATCGGCGAGGACGTGGACGGTCCCTACATCGAGGAAATCCACACCCTGTCGCTGAGCCCCGATGTGTGCAAGCGCCACCACGACCTGAAGATTGTTTATACCCCCATCCACGGCGTGGGACGCGACATCATCCCCCGCTCAATCGAACGTTGGGGCTTTGACAACATCATTCACATTCCCGAACAGGACGTTATGAGCGGCGACTTCCCCACCGTGGACTCGCCCAATCCCGAGATGCCCAGTGCGATGCAAATGGCTGTTGCCAAGGCCGAAGAGGTTCAGGCCGATTTAGCCCTCGCCAGCGACCCCGATGCTGACCGCATCAGCCTTGTCATCAAGAACACCAAAGGCAAATATGAACTCGTGAACGGTAACCAGATCCAGATCATCTTCCACTATTACCTGATGGTACGCAATCGCGAACTGGGTAAACTGAAGGGTGACGAATACATTGTCAAGACCATTGTGACCAGTGAGACCATTGCCAAGATTGCCCGCAAGGAAGGCATCAAGATGTTTGACTGCTTCACCGGTTTCAAGTGGATTGCACAGGTGATGCGCGAGATGGAAGGCAAGGGCCGCTACCTGGGTGGTGGTGAGGAGAGCTACGGCTTCCTGCCCGAGACCTTCGTCCGTGACAAAGACGCCGTTTCGTCCATCCCCCTGATGTGCGAGATTGCTGCATGGGCCAAGGACAAGGGTATGACCTTGAACGACCTGTTCATCGACCTGTACATCAATTACGGCTACAGCAAGGAGCGCGGCATCAGCGTCGTGCGTCCCGGCAAGAGCGGCGCCGACGAGATTGCCCAGATGATGGTCAACTTCCGCGAGAATCCGCAGCAGGCCATCGACGGCTCGCCCGTGGTGCTCATCAAGGACTTCCTGAAACTCGAGCAGCGCGACATGCGCACCGGCGAGGTGACCAAACTCGTCATGCCCGCCACCAGCAATGTGCTTCAATACTTCACCGAAGACGGCACCAAGGTATCCATCCGTCCCTCAGGCACCGAGCCCAAGATCAAGTTCTACATCGAGGTGCATGACACCCTTGACAAGAAGGAGAACTACGAGGCCAAGAACGAGTGGGCCGATGCGAAGATCGACCGCATCTGCGAATCACTCGGCATCGCGTGATTTTTCAAACAACAAGGACAACTTTTTAACAACATAGACAACAACAGATTTGACCATTAATTATTAAACCAAATCATAAATATTTTAAACTAAAAATTATGTCAGAAAAGATTCAGACTTTGAGAGACTCTGCAGGAATGCGCTGGACTGCGCTGTTGTTGCTCGCATTGGGCATGTTCTGCAGTTACATTTTCATGGACATCCTGTCGCCCATCAAGGACTTGATGGAGTCGACCCGCGGTTGGAGTTCATCAGCATTCGGTACCGAGGAAGGCGCTGAGGTATTCCTCAACGTGTTTGTGTTCTTCCTGATTTTTGCCGGTATCATCCTCGACAAGATGGGTGTGCGCTTCACGGCTGTCCTGTCGGGTGTTGTCATGCTCATTGGTGCATGCATCAAGTGGTATGCCGTGACCGATGCCTTTATTGGCACTGGCCTTGAGACCTGGTTCACCAACCACTTGAATTACATCCCCTTGTTCGACGAATTAGGCGTTTCACCCTTCTATGAAGGCATGCCTGCCAGCGCCAAGGTTGCTGCTGTCGGCTTCATGATCTTCGGTTGTGGTGTCGAGATGGCCGGTATTACAGTGAGCCGCGGTATCGTTAAGTGGTTCAAGGGCCGCGAGATGGCATTGGCAATGGGTAGCGAGATGGCACTTGCCCGCCTGGGTGTTGCCACCTGTATGATCTTCTCGCCCTACTTCGCCAAGTTGGGCGGCACGATCAACGTGTCTCGCTCGGTGGCCTTCGGTGTTGTACTGATGTGTATCGCGCTGATCATGTTCATCGTCTACTTCTTCATGGACAGCAAGCTCGACAAGCAAACCGGCGAAGCCGAAGAGAAGGACGATCCGTTCAAGGTAAGCGACATTGGCAAGATTTTGACCAACAAGGGCTTCTGGCTGGTATCGTTGCTGTGCGTACTCTACTACAGCGCCATCTTCCCCTTCCAGAAATATGCTGTGAACATGTTGCAGTGCAACCTGTCATTCTCTGAGGTTGATCCCAATTCGTTCTGGGCTAGTGAGAGTCTGACCATCTATCAGTATATTGTCATGCTCGTAGTTGCCGCCACCGCCTTCATGAGCAACTTCATGAAGAACAAGGGCGCCAAGTACGGCCTGTTGTGTGTATCGGTTATCGCGCTGATCTGCTACTGCTACATGGGTTACATGCGCCAGAGCGCCGAGAGCGTCTTCGCCGTATTCCCCTTGCTGGCTGTGGGCATCACCCCCATCCTGGGCAACTATGTTGACCACAAGGGTAAAGCTGCTTCGATGCTCGTTTTGGGCTCGTTGCTGCTGATTGCTTGCCACTTGACCTTTGCCTTCATCCTGCCCATGTTCAAGGGTAGCGCCGCTACCGGCTTTATTGTAGCTTACCTGACCATCCTGGTGCTGGGTTCGTCGTTCTCGCTCGTTCCCGCCGCCCTGTGGCCCAGCGTTCCCAAACTGGTGGATTCCAAGATTATCGGTAGCGCTTATGCATTGATTTTCTGGATTCAGAACATCGGTCTGTGGCTCTTCCCCATCCTCATTGGCAAGGTGCTCGACAAGACCAACCCCGACATCGTTCAAGGTCTTGCCAATGGCACACTCGACGCCGAGCAGGCTGCAGTTTCCTACAACTACACCTGGCCGCTCGTGATGTTGGCATGCCTCGGTGTTGCCGCCCTGCTCATCGGTCTCTACCTCAAGGTCGTTGACCGTCAGAAGCACCTCGGCCTCGAGGAGCCCAACATCAAGCCTGAGGCTTAAGCAATTAGTTATTAACCTTAAATAAATAAGGACTTTAGGGACCTTAAGGACGTTAAAGACTTTAAGGTCCCTATTTATTCAGAATCAAAACACATGAGAGACGAGATAAGAAACACGATTGCTACTAAGGCGTGGGCACGGTGGACCGTGCTGGCGATAGTGTCGTTCACGATGATGGCGGGCTATGTCGTCGCCAAGGAGATGTCCCCGTTGCAGTTTATGCTGGAGAAAGCCGCCGCTGACGGCGGTATGGGGTGGACAAGCGGCGAATTCGGCATCTTTGCCGGGTCGCGCGGCTTCTTCAACGTGTTCCTGCTGATGCTCTTCGTGGGCGGCATCATCCTCGACAAGATGGGTGTGCGATTCACGGGCATCCTCTCGTGTGTACTGATGTTGGCAGGATCGGCAGCCGTCTATGGCGCCATCACCTACACCTCGCCCGACCCCATGTGGAACGTGCCCCTACTGGGCACCATCAAGCGTCAGGTGGCCCTCGCGGCACTCGGATTCGCCTTCTTCGGCATCGGCTATGAGATGTGCGGCATCACCGTGTCCAAGGTCGTCGTGCGCTGGTTCTCGGGCAAGGAGATGGCACTCGCCATGGGCCTACAGGTTTCGATGGCACGCCTTGGCACCGCACTGGCACTCAACTTCAGCCTGCCCATCGCCTTGAACTGGGGCCTGCCGCGTCCGCTGCTCATCGGCGTGTTCAGCGTTGGCGTGGGACTCATTGCCTATCTGTACTACTGCACGATGGACCGCCGCCTCGACAAGGAGCAAGGCAAGCAGGACACCACTCAGGGCGACGACGAGAAGTTCCACTTCTCGGACATGAAAATCACTATCAAGAATCCGGGCTTCTGGCTCATCACGCTGCTGTGCCTGTTCTACTACTCGGCACTCTACCCCTTCCTTGACTTTGCCACCAAACTGATGATTTCCAAGTATGGTGTCGAGGCCGAATTGGCGGGTGCCATCCCCTCTATCCTCCCCTACACCAGCATCGTGTTGACGCCGTTGTTTGGCGCATGGTTCGACAACAAGGGCCGTGGTGCCACGATGATGGTCATCGGCAGCGTGCTGTTGACCATTACTCTGTTCGTGTTCGCCATGCCACTCAACTCAAGCTGGATAGCGGTGACGCTGATGTGCGTGCTGGGCATCGCCTTCTCGTTGCTGCCCGCCGCCCTGTGGCCTGCCGTGCCCAAAATCGTGCCGATGAAACAGTTGGGCACCTCCTACTCCATCATCTATTACATCCAGAACATCGGCCTGATGCTCATCCCCGTGCTCATCGGCAAGGTGCTGGAGCGCGACACCGTCGGCGAGCAGGTGGACTACACCCACTCGCTCATCATCTTCGGCATCATCGGCGTGGGCGCCATCATCGCCTCGACCCTGCTGCTGTGGATGGACCGCAAGCGCCACTACGGCCTGGAAAGCCCAAATATGGCTTAATTATTTCCAAGCCAGAGGCTCGGAGTACAAGACAATACCCACACAAATATCAAACAACTTGAACAACTTAAAACAACATCAACAACTTTATTAATTGTTGTTAGGGTTGTTCCTTGTTGTACAAGTTGTTTGATAATCTCTTCTGTTGTTTGATGAAGTATTACTCGCGGTGGATGACGCTGCCGCTGGCCTGATGGGTAGCGAGAACGAGCAATTCAGCTACCTGAACATGGGCTGGAGCGCTCACGGCAAAAGCGACGCACTCGGCGATATCTGCGCCTGTCAGCGGCTGGATGCCTTTATAGACGTTATCTGCGCGCTCTTTGTCGCCATGGAAACGGATGACCGAGAAATTGGTCTCGACAAGGCCGGGCTTGATGTTGGTCACGCGCACACTGGTGTGCGCCACATCGATGCGCAGACCATCGCTCAAAGCCTTCACCGCCGACTTGGTAGCACAATAGACGTTACCGCCAGCATAGGCGGCATCACCGGCTACACTGCCGATGTTCACCACATGGCCGCGATCACGCTCTACCATACCGGGAACAATGAGGCGCGTCATTGTCAACAGGCCCTTGATGTTGGTGTCGATCATCGTGTCCCAATCCTCGTAGCTACCGGTATATTCAGGTTCAAGTCCCCATGCGCCGCCAGCATTGTTGACCAGCACGTCAATTTCCTGCCACTCGGGGGGCAAGCTGTTGATGGCAGTCGTTGCTGCTTCGCGGTCACGCACGTCGAACTCAAGAGTAATCACGCCAACTCCCATAGCTGACAGTTCCCTTGCCAAGGCATCCAGACGGTCGGCCCTGCGGCCGGTGATGATCATGTTATAGCCGATTAAGGCCAGTTTGCGGGCGCAGGCCTCTCCAATGCCACTTGTTGCGCCAGTTACTAATGCAATTTTATTCATGTCAATCAGGTTAATTAATGTTCGTGGCAACAAAGGTACAACATTCTTTCCACACGGACAACACGTCACTCATCGCGCTTCGCTTCACCCTGACTTGGCAAAAGTACCGAGGCATCTGCCATAAAGAGTCTCCTGTCAAGCTGCGGCTCCAGCGGTGTGGTCTTGCCATCGCTAGCCAGCATGGGGACCAGTGTCTTGACAGCCGGTTTGACCGAGCGGTATTCGGGCATACAACGCCCGATGGATGCACCGATATAGGACGGATCGCATATCAAGTAGTAGTCGTCGCCATAGAAATAACCATTGCCGCGTGTGCCGCACTCGGTGAAGCGCACGGCCGTGCAATCATGCCCTGGATATTGAACAAACTGCACATCAAGCCCAAGCAGACTGTTCACCAGATAGGCGAAGAGGACCGCACGGTCATCACAATCGTTTTTCTCGTAATAGAAATTCTCTTCCACGAAGTTGACTTTCTCGCGGCCAAATTGATCGATATCATCCTCATAGCCAAACACGCTCTGAACAAAATGCAACAAAGCCTCGGCCGCGTCACACTGGCTCATGCCTTCGAGTTGAGGCATCAGCTGTTCCTCAATCGCAGCATGAAACTGCGGCAACACAACCGAAGTCGCATAGCAGCGCAGATCCATCATCGGGTAATCGCGCAACATCCTCATGACACATGGACTCACCATGCACGAAACGTGAATCATGCCGTCATCAAAGTCACACAACCAATCGTCGCCAGTAGACACATTCAATGTCTTGTCCTTGAACAGCAAGCCGAAGCTCCGCCCACGATCGGAGTCTTTATTATTTGACGGATCACAAGGATAAAGCACCGATTTCTCATTCATGTCACAATCCAGATTGTCATAGATGAGATAATAGTCCTTGTCATTGATGTGAATGAAGTAGTGCTCATACACCTCCTGCTCAAACGGGACGAGAAGAATTAACTGCAGATCACTTCTCGCCAGCCTGATGTCATATCCCATACTCGACAACACATAGTATTCCAGCAATACCCTATCCATCGGGGGGCTCGACGGCAACAACTCATCGGCATAATAACGCACCAGTTCCAGCACAAACCAGTCGTTCAGGCCCAAGGAGTCGGATAACTCATTCAGCGATGCCACCACAGGAGAGACATCCAGCCGCTGGTAATCGCGCCATGCACTGAACACATCAGGCTCCCGAACCGAGGGAACGTTCACCGTTCGCATGCGGGCGGCATGCAACGAGTTGCCGTAGAAGGAAAACACCACCTCATTATCAATTGGAGCAGATACACCAGAAGGCTGCACAAATAGCGGGTCGCCGGGAACGGCGCCCAACGAGAAGGCCACCCCCAAGCAGAGGCAGAAAACAATCATCCATTGGTATTGATATTTAGATTTCATAATAATTAGTGTATTTGATTCATAATCCGCCGCAAATATAAAAAATAATATGAATAAAAACAAGCAAATACGGTAATATTTTTAACAATCGTTTGACAGCTGCGCCACCCGCATCCCACATGCACCGAATAGGATATTTGAGCAGAAAAACAACAAGTTGTTTTGCTAGGCGCCCAATTTGCACTATCTTTGCAGCCAAATTCAGTAAGGCATTATGCAAAACATCCGCAATGTGGCCATCATCGCTCACGTCGATCATGGCAAAACAACTTTGGTAGACAAGATGTTAGCGGCAGGAAACCTGTTCCGCGACAACCAAAATATGGGTACTCAAATCCTCGACAGCAATGACCTGGAACGAGAGCGCGGCATCACCATCCTGTCCAAAAACGTGTCCATCTCCTATAATGGCTATAAAATCAACATCATCGACACCCCGGGTCACAGCGACTTTGGCGGCGAGGTAGAGCGCGTGCTCAACATGGCCGACGGCTGCCTGCTGTTGGTGGATGCCTTTGAGGGCCCGATGCCCCAGACGCGCTTTGTGCTGCAAAAGGCCTTGCAACTGGGTCTCAAGCCCATCGTTGTCATCAACAAGGTTGACAAGCCCAACTGCCGCCCCGATGAGGTGCAGGAGATGGTCTTTGACCTGATGTGCAACCTCGATGCCACCGAGGAGCAACTGGATTTCCCCACCATCTTCGGCTCGGCTAAGGAAGGTTGGATGAGCGAGGACTGGCAGCAGCCCACCGACAACATCACCGCTGTGCTTGATGCCATCATCAAGCACATTCCCGCACCCGAGATGCTTGAGGGCGATGCCCAGATGCTCATCACGTCGCTGGACTACAGCAGCTATGTGGGCCGCATCGCCGTGGGCCGTGTGCACCGCGGCACGCTCAAGGACGGCATGGAGGTCGCCTTGTGCAAGAAAGACGGAGAGGTCGTCAAGCAAAAAATCAAGGAGCTGCGCACCTTTGAGGGCATGGGACAAAAGCACGTCGAGAGCGTGAGCAGCGGCGACATCTGCGCCATCATCGGTCTTGAAGGCTTTGAGATTGGCGACACCGTCACGTTGCCCACCAACCCCGAGGCTCTGCCCCGCATTGCAATTGACGAACCCACAATGTCGATGCGCTTCTGCATCAACGATTCGCCCTTCTTTGGCAAGGACGGCAAGTATGTGACCTCACGTCACATTTGGGACCGTCTGCAGCGCGAGCTGGACAAGAACCTAGCCCTGCGTGTCGAACGCACCGAGAACGAGGACGCATGGAACGTCTTTGGCCGCGGCGTGCTGCACCTGTCGGTGCTCATCGAGGAGATGCGCCGTGAGGGCTACGAGCTCCAGGTGGGCCAGCCTCAAGTTATCATCAAGACCATCGACGGCGTGAAATGCGAACCCATCGAGGAGTTGAGCATCAACGTGCCTGAGGAGTATTCCAGCAAGATGATTGACATGGTCACCCGCCGCAAGGGCGAAATGATCATGATGGACACTCAAAACGACCGCATCCACCTGCAATTCAAGATACCGTCACGCGGCATCATCGGCCTGCGCACCAACGTGCTCACCGCCAGTGCCGGCGAGGCCATCATGTCGCACCGATTCCTGGCCTACGAGCCCTGGAAAGGTGACATCGCGCGCCGCACCAACGGCTCACTGGTTGCCATGGAAGGCGGCACGGCCTATGCCTACGCCATCGACAAGCTGCAGGACCGCGGCCGCTTCTTCATCTTCCCACAGGAAGAAGTCTATGGCGGACAGGTCGTGGGCGAGCACACCAAGGAGAAAGACCTGGTCATCAACGTCACCAAGTCCAAGAAGCTCACCAACATGCGCGCCAGCGGCGCCGATGACAAAGTGAAGATTGTGCCTCCCATCGTCTTCAGCCTCGAGGAGGCTCTGGAGTATATTAAGGCCGATGAATATGTGGAAATCACGCCCAACCACATCCGCATGCGCAAAATCGTCCTTGACGAACTCGAGCGCAAGCGCATTGCAAAAGCATCGGGCCAAGACGAAGATTAGAACATTACAAGGCAATAAACAATCAAGACGAGGCAGAGGTGATCTGTCCCGTCTTGATTTTTTTCTAAAGGAACTTCAGAGAGTTCAATTTGATGCTTTACCTTTCTTGCGAATGGTGACTGCTCCGTTGCGGAAGTTGTACTTATCACCACGCGGAGTGAGGAAGTCGATGCGCTTGCGCAGACGCGGCCCCATCTTGTCCTTCACCACCCACTCGCCGTTGATGGCGGGGGTTGACTCACTCTCCACAATAATCACGTCGCCCATTTTGAAACCATGTTGCTTGAACATGTCATGCGAGAGAGCGACCCATCGAATCTGATAGTTTTTCAACTTATCATAATTGATTCGGTCTCCACTTGCTGTTACCCAACCAGCACCACCCTGTCCAGGGTGATATTTGGTGGCATGCAGTTTAAAATCCTGCCCCACGGCAGAAACGGCAATTACAACAGCAAGCGCTAAAAAAAATCGTCTTAGCATAAGTTGTTAGTAATTGGTTTGTATCTTCTTGGCAACACCTCAACACTACAAAAAAGCAGAGGTCTGCACAAACTTTTGTTTTGCAAAAGTATATAAAACAATCCAATTGACCAAATTTTTGGGCAACAAACTCAAGTCAAGCAATCACAAATCGGCTGATAAACAGTAATTTATGCTATTTTCTGATAATTTGGAGTTTTAGGGAGTTTTTAGAGGATTTAAGTACTTTAGGTGGTTCAGAAGGAGTAGTCGAGGATTTGGGGGTTGAAGTGGATGTTGCGGTTGGTAAAGAGGTGGTTCATGGCTCCATCGGCCACCAACTCACTGGTGGTGCCGGTGAGGACCTGACGCTCGGTCGTGATGAGCCACAGTTCATCGGCAAGCATCAGCGACTGGGAGATGTCGTGACTGGAAAGCAACACAGCCTTGCCACGCTCGTGGGCCAGCGTCTGCAGCAGGCGCATCGTCTCGATGCGGCTTGCCACGTCGAGGAAGGCAGTGGGCTCGTCGAGGATGATGATGGGCGTCTGCTGTGCCAGGGCGCGGGCAATCATCGCCTTTTGCCGCTCACCGTCGCTCAGCGAGGACATGTATTCATTGGCGTTGCCGATGATACCCGCATCCTCCATCGACTGGCGCACGATTGCACGGTCTTCGTCATCAAGACGTCCAAGGAAACCAGTGTGAGGTTGCCGTCCCAGTCCAACTAACTCGGTCACCGTGAGTGCTCCCGCCTGTACGCGCTCGGTAGATACCAGACCGATAAGGCGGGATCGGTCCTTCTGGCTCATGTCCAACAGGTTCTTGCCGTTTACCTCGATGGTGCCAGCCAAGGGACGTTCGTCGCAGGTCAGCGCCCGCAACAGTGTTGACTTTCCGGCTCCGTTCTGCCCGAGCAGAGCTACCAGTTTACCGCTCTCGAGCGAAAGATTCAGGTCCTTGAGCAGAGTCACCTGCTGCTTGCCGTTACGGTATCCGACGGCAAGGTCATGAGTAGTGAATATAGCGTTATCGTTGTTCATCAGTTGAAATATTGTATGCGACGGCGATTAAGGATAATATACAGGATGATGGGCACGCCGATGACGGGCGTGATGGCATTGATGGGAATGATGCCGTGTGGACTGCTCACGCTCGCCACGGTACACAACAGGGCAATGTCGGCACCAGCCAGTATCGTGGCAGGCACAAGACGGCTGTGGTTGCTCGTTCCCAGTGACATGCGAGCAATGTGGGGCACCACCAGTCCGATGAAGCCGATGGGTCCGCAGAAAGCCGTGACGACGGCCGTCAGCACACCGGTAATGAGGAGCAGGATGTTACGAGTCATCGACACGTTAATGCCCAAATTGCGGGCATAGCGCGCGCCAAGCAGCAATGCGTTCAACGGCTTGACCATGAGCGCCGCCCCAATGAGGGCCAGGATGATGATTCCGGCATAAACCGGCATCTGGTCCACACTGACGCCCGAAAAATTGCCGAAACCCCAAGCCACATAGTTGTGAACGCCCTCTTCGGTGGCCACCGAGTTTAGCAATTGCACCACACTCGAGGTGAGATAGCTGACGAGGATACCGATAATGAGCAACATCGTATTGCTGCGCACGATGGCCGAGAAAGCTATCAATATAGCCAACACCACGCCCGCTCCCATAAGGGCACCAAGCAGGATGGCCATGTAACTGCCCACACTCTCGCCGAACAGGCCGCCCAGCGTTCCACCCATCGCCAAAATCACGATGGCAACGCCCAGGCCCGCACCCGAGGACACGCCCAATATTGACGGGCCGGCCAGCGGGTTGTTGAAAGTTGTCTGCAGCAGCAAGCCCGAGATTGACAGTGCCGCACCAGCCAGGGCCGCCGTTGCAATCATGGGAAAGCGCGACTGCAGGATGATGATGTCCCACGCCTTGTTGCCACTGCCCTTGCCCGACAGGATGTCAACAATCTTCGACACAGGGATATCCACAGAACCGAACACGAGGCAGGCCACCGCCAGCAGTACCAGCAGCAACGTGAGCGTCACAAGCGTGACGGCATAGCGGCGATATGTCATCGGTGTGTCAGTCAATGTGATGATACATCTGGTTAGTATTGTCGGGGAATAACTCGGGGTGCAGGATTGCGGCGAACTCGCGCAGCAGCACCTCGGGATGGAACGGGATTCGGTCAAAGAAGCGAGTCTTGTCGGTGTCGCACACATAGACGCGCTTGTTCTTGAAAGCAGCCATCTCCTTGTTGAGGTCATATGCCCCCTGCAAGTCCTTGAGAGAATTGATATTTGTCCACTTGATGAACCAGTAGTCGGCATTCTGGGCCACGGCGAGTACCTGGTTGAAGTCGAGCGCCAGCGATCCTGTATTGGTGTCATCAGCCCAAAGGTATCGGGCACCGGCATCGGTCAAGATGCGCGCTATATAGCTCTGTCCGCCGGGAACGTTCCAAATGCCGCTGATGACCATCTCGGTGACGACTGTGGGGTGAGTCTCGGCTCCAGATGCCTTCTGTTTCACGTCGTTGTAGGCATTGACAACAGCTTGATACAGGCTGTCGGCCTCATTACGCTTTCCCACGAGCTCGCCATAGAATTTCATCCATTCGGCCCTGCCAAGCGGGTCATATTCCAAATAATCGGCACACTCGATGATGGGGATGTCCATCTTGGCAATTTGTCCGTAGCTGGCATCCTGGTAGGGAGAGAGCAGGATGGCGTCGGGCTGCATGTCGATGACACGCTCCACGGTGGGATTCATCGAATTGCCGCAGTCGGCAATCGTGCCGGCATTAATGCCCGCCACGAGCGTTGAGTCTATAAAATACTGCTTATCTACCACCCCCTTGACGACATCCAAGCAGCCCAATTCGCTCAAGAGGCTCGTGTGGACCGACGAATAGACCAGCGCGTTGCTGATGGGTGTGCGCACCACCGTTCCCTCGGGCAGGTTGGCAGGCAAATCCTTGTCGCGGGGCACCAGCACATAGCGGTGGAGCACCCCACCCTTCCACGGGTCACCCACGGTGACGACAGTATAGTCGGGCGTGCGTTGCATCGACAACAGCTTGGCGGCGGTAATCACCGAATCACGGGAGTCCAGAGCGTTATCGGCATTGCGGCCGTTCCTGAAACAGGAGGCCAGCAGCATCAAAGCGGCGAAAGAAAATAGGGTTAGCAGGTATCGTTTGTCACTCATAATCATTGATTCTCAATCGGTTCAATCTGTATTCCATTCACCTTCATCCACCATGTCAAGGATATCCGGACGCATGGCATCTGTCGAGGCACGATCGATGAACTTGAGGAAATAATCTTCGATGATATCAGGTCTTTTGTTGCATTTCATACCCTCGTAACGCATCTGCAGGTCGTGATAATCCTTGAGCAGGCCTCTCAGCACCTTTTGATCGACCTCGAGCACCTTGCGGTTCTGGAAGTCCAGATAACAGTAAAAGGTATCATAGCCGTCATAATAGTAATAGTAGACAAGCAGATAGGCTACCTTCTCATTAAAGAACAAGGACAAATAGCCCTGCTTACTCATGGTGCCCAGATTGAATCTATCTTTCAGATAACGGGAATTGATATACCAGATGCTATCTCCCAACGCAGCGGCCATGTACTTATCATTAACAAAGTGGGCCAAGCTATCACCCTCCAGGTGAAAATGAATCTCATCGGGTTCAGGCGGCAGATCATCGGGAAAGTCAATGACTCTCACAGGACGATTCATCAACATCTGCTCCCACGTCTCGAAAAAATAGATGGTATCGCGATGCTCGGCCTCTTGTGCTGTCACGGCCTGGGAAAAGACCACCGCAAGGGCCAGGAGCGCAATATGTCGAAAAATCAACTTCATGACTCGTTTTTATGTTTTATCATCAATCCACTAGCTCGAGGATGTAGGGGTGCATGACGTCACCTGTCGCTCGGTCGATATACTTGAAGAAGTAATCCTCGATGATGTATTGCTTCTTGTAGTCTTTCATGCCCTCATAGCGCATCTGCAAGTCATGGTAATCCTCAAGCAGTTCGCTTAGGTAGCTGTGATTGACTTTCCTCATCTTGTGATTCACAAAATCCAGATTGTAATAAGAGATTGGAACCGAGTCGGGATCATCGCCATTAATGCCAAACAAAACATCCTTGACAGACACCGAACCCTCACCGATCACATAGGCCACCTTGTTGTTGAAGAAAACCGGTGCAAAACCGCTAAAACGACCGCTTTCACCCTTGAAATTCTTTCTAAGATAGGCACTGTTGATCATCCAGATGCTATCCCCCAGTGAAATGGCCATGTACTTGTCATTGATCATGGCATTGATGTTCTCATCACCTGTCTCAAGATAAACCTCATAGTTCGAAACCGCAGTTAAAAACGGGTTCACAATATAGGCTTCGGGCTCCAAATACAGCATCTGCTCCCAGGAGGTGTAGAAGTATAAAGTGTCTTGGGGCATATCTTTTGAAATGCCTTGTAGCGAGCACAGGAGCAGGGTGAGTGTCATCACCATATATGTATGTACGTTTTTCATTTCAATCTTGTTTTTAGAATGTTTTCAACAATTGATACAGTTTGCGTGTGGGCAGGCCCATCACATTGTAGAAGTCGCCATTGATGCCCGAAATGCCGATGTTGCCGATCCATTCCTGAATGCCATAGGCACCGGCCTTGTCAAACGGGCGGTAATGATTGATATAATAGTCGATCTCGTCGTCGGTGAGCTCGGCAAAATGGACAATGCTAGTGTCGGCAAACGACTCGCTGCGCTCCACCGTAGTCACGCACACACCGCTGATGACACGGTGGGCCCTGCCCGAGAGGGCACGAAGCATGCGGCGGGCATCGTCCTCACCGTCGGGTTTGCCCAGCACGGCGTCGTCGAGCACGACAACAGTGTCGGCAGTTATCAGCAACTCGTTTTCCTTCAAGGGATGGCCGTCGGCCTTGATGCGCGCCAGATAGACAGGAATCTCCTCAACGGGCAGGCTGGCAGGATAGGTCTCATCGATGCCCTTGATTGCCTCGACACGGAAAGTCACTCCCATGTCGTTGAGCAATTCCCTGCGTCTGGGGGAGTTGCTGCCCAGCACCACATCATATTTCTTGAGATTGTTAAGCATTGTCGTCTTTCGGATTGCGGTTCATGATGGATTGCGACAACAGGTCGTAGATATCGCGCTTGTCGCCGTTGAGCATGGACAAATGACGGGCGATGACCTGGGTATCGTGACGCACGGCAGGGCCTGTCTGGGACTGTGCGGGCGCCAGGCTGTCGAGTTTATCGACCGTCGTGCGAATGAGGGGTTTCATTGCATCGAAGGAGAGGCCTGCCTCGGTAAGCAGTTCGTCGGCCAACGTCCACAAGTGGTTTGCAAAATTGCAGGAAAAGACCGAAGCAATATGCAACTGAAGGCGCTTGGCGCTGTCGGCCTCGACCACATGGCACGAGAGCAAACGCCCCAGCGCCATCAGTTCGTCACGGGCGGCCTCGTTATTGGCCTCGGCAAAGAAATGCACGTCATTGAGCGGCACAACCATGTCTCGCGAGAAAGACTGCATGGGCCACAACACGCCATATCGCGCGCGATAACCCTCAAACAGGCTAATGGATTTACTGCCCGAAGTATGCACCCACAAGGCCCCATTGTCGGGGGTGGAGGAGATGACATCGGCGATGACATCGTCACGCACGGCAATGATGTAGGCATCGGCATCAGGCAACAGGGCATTCAAGTCATCGGTCGCATTATCACAGCCCACTGCATCGGCCAGCGCACGGGCGTTGGTGAGATGGCGGCTGTAAATCTGCATCACCCGACAACGTGTCGCCAAGCCATGAGCCAGACTCGTCGCCACATTACCAGAACCAATGATTACTACCCGTTTCATATTCCTTTGCAAAATTACTGTTTAGACTTGAGATAGACAAGAAAGTTTAACCTTTTATTCGCTCGGCCAACGGTTTGCAGCGCCAGTTTCGGTCAGTGTGCAAGATGTTCATGAAATAGGCGCATTTTGAATTGATTATTGCCAAAAAATGATGTACCTTTGCCCATCATTTTAAAGGGAAAAACTATGAAAGAGATCTATTTTGCCGGAGGATGCTTTTGGGGCACAGAACATTACTTCAAACTGGTGAACGGCGTGACCGAGACTCAAGTGGGCTATGCCAACGGGCATACCGACAATCCCACCTATCAGGATGTGTGCACCGACAAGACGGGCTTTGCCGAGACCGTGCGGGTGGTTTATGATCCCGAGGTCATCTCGCTGGAGTTCCTGACCGAGATGTACTTCAAGGCCATCGACCCGACAAGCGTTAACCAGCAGGGCCATGACAAAGGCACACAATATCGCACCGGCATCTACTATACCGACGAGAGCGACGTTCCCACACTGGAAACCGTTTATCGCCGCATCCAGGCCGAAGTGAAGCTGAGGCTGGCCGTTGAACTGCTGCCGCTCAAGAACTTCTACCCTGCCGAGGAATACCATCAGGACTATCTGGACAAGAACCCTGACGGATATTGCCACCTGCCGCTGGAACTGTTCGAGATGGCCAAACGGTCCAACCGATAACCCGCCAAAACAATGACCCGGCAAGACGTCAAAAACCTCCTCAAACAATATACCGACCGCGACAACCGGTGGCTGACGGTGCCTGTCACCGTTGCGGCCATGCTCGTCATGCTGGTGCTTGTCATGACTTGTCAAGGCATCGCCTATAGCCGCAGCAATGAAGGCCGAATTTGCCAGTTGGGTTATCCCATCGACCAAGCCCGCGCCATTGCCGCCGTGCTAAGCGACGAGCAGGCTGACTCACTGATTGCCCGAGGAGAACATGACACCATTGCCTACCCCATCATCAACGAACGCTACTTCATCGCCAAAAACTTTGACTATTATCTTGCTCTTCACAAGATTGATACTACAGGCGCCTCGCTAGCCGATATCGTTGCCATCGTCAACGTTGGCGACTACCCTGACAATATACACAAAGCAGCTCCCTGCGACACCAGCAAGGGTTACCTTGTGCTTGTCAATGGATTACACTACCTGGACGAAAGCTACAAGCCCAACAATCTGACAGCTTTCAAAAAAGACTATTGCTATGAAGGCCAACGTGCTGTGAATGAGGCAGTTGAATTATTCATCGCCATGCAGAAAGATTGCAAAAAACAGACCAATGCCGTGCTGATGGTGAATTCGGCCTATCGCTCCTATCAACAACAAATTGAAACATTCAAAAACAACGACAAGAGATATGTTGCGCATCCGGGTTGCAGCGAGCACCAGACTGGCCTTGCTATCGATGCGACCTCGTTGCAGCACCCCGAGAAATGGTCGTTCGGCAAATCCAAGGAAGGTGTGTGGATGCGGGAGAATTGCCACAAGTACGGCTTTATCCTGCGTTACCCCGAGAAGCAATCACAGCTTTTCGGATATAGCTACGAGCCGTGGCACCTGCGATATGTGGGCATGGATGTGGCCACACAGATCCATGACGAGGGCATCACATTTGACGAGTATTACGCCTACTATATCGACAGGTAGCTATAGCGATTCAATTCCCATCAAATAAGTAAAAGAAAAAACTACGATTATTGCGGGCGGGCGATAATTCCCAGATTGACCACACCACGAAGGGTATCATTCCCCTCCATTGTCTGCCAAACGACAACGCTACGGGCCTGGTCGGGGGCAATCGCCGTTGCTATGCTGGTCTTGTCCTGATAGAGGGCGCCAAATCCGGCACCCGTCCAGTTGCCGTACTCATCGGCCAAACGCAGTTCTACCGTCTGCCGTTTCACTACCGAATCGGTGCCGATGATATCCACCACAAGCGAGAGGTTGGCATATTTGTAACTGTTATCGTGCCTGACAGCAAGGATGAGCTGGTGGGCTCTTGCCGAATCATCATAGACGGGATGAAACTCTAATGGCATAGAATTCTGCCATCCGCTAGCCGGCAGATTGACAAAGGACGCATGTGACATCACAGGTTTGCGCTGGCAAGAAGCCGAAATGAGCATTGCGGCGGCAATGAATACCATCATTGCCACCGCTTTGTCATTTGGGATCAATCGCCAACGGTTTACCCGCGACGACCAAGTGTCACTTCGCCTGAGCATCTCCATTTTCAGGTGGGTTTCCGCCCTTGGGATGGCGAGGTTTGAACGTCTTCATCGGTAGTTGCGGCTGCTTTTCCTGGCGCTGCGGCTTGTCGCCCCGGTGCTGGTCTCCGCCCTGCTGGCGTTTGCCTTTTGGTTTACCTTGACGCGGCTTGCGTTCTTGGCCGCCTCCACCCTTGTTTTCATCGCCAGAGTTTGATTTGTCGCTCTTGCCATTGGCATTGCCGCCTGCCGGGCGATCAGCTTTCTTCTTCTTTTTCTTCTTCTTTTTGTCGAAGCGGTTGATGGCATCCTGGTTGAGGAGGTCACCAAAGGGCGATGAAGACGCCTTGGAGTCGCCTTCGGGCTTCAAGCTATCGGGCTTCACCCCGTTCTTGTTCAATGCTATAATCTCAAACGCCTGAGCAGCAGTCAGTATCACCGTGTCGACTGGAGCATTGCGCTCGGTGGAATAGGTGATTTCCCGCTTGAGGGCATCGGCCTTGAAGAAGTAATAGGTCGCATCCTTTGTCTCGAGGTGCACGTCCTTGGCCGGCAATTGTCGCATTGCCTCGACATAGGTGTTCACTTCGAAGTTGATGCAGCACTTGAGTTTGGCGCACTGTCCTGCCAGATTCTGGGGGTTGAGAGAGATATCTTGGAATCGGGCGGCACCAGTAGATACTGACACAAAGCCCGACATCCATGTGGCACAACACAGCGGTCGCCCGCAGGGTCCGATACCTCCAATTCGTCCAGCCTCCTGACGTGCTCCAATCTGTTTCATCTCGACACGAATGCGGAACACTTCGGCGAGCACCTTAATGAGCTGCCTGAAGTCCACGCGCTCGTCGGCGATGTAGTAAAATATCGCCTTGTTGCCGTCGCCCTGATACTCGACATCACCGATTTTCATCTTCAGTCCCAGGTCAACAGCAATCTTGCGCGAACGAATCATCGTGTCCTCTTCACGTGCTTTGGCCTGCTCATAGCGCTCCATGTCGGCGGGTTTCGCCCTCCTGAAGACGCGCAGAAATTCGGTATCCTTGCGCAGGTTCACGCGCTTCATCTGGTTCTTTACCAGACGTCCCGTCAGCCCTACGCGCCCGATGTCATGCCCCGGATTGGCCTCAACAGCCACCCAGTCGCCTTGCTTGAGCGGGATGCGTGCACTGTTCCTGTAGAATCCGCGGCGGGTATTCTTGAACAGCACCTCGACAATTTCAAACTCATTGTCGGGCACATCATCAAGCCAGTTGGTGCTTGTCAGATTGCAGCGCCCCACATCATTCCCGCATTCGCAGGCACACGTGCCCGTGCCACATTTCACACAGGTATCGGCGCTGTCGATTGCAGGAACTTGTTGAATGTTGTTGTTCTCGTCCATTGTGGTACGCTCACCTGATTATTTAGCGTAGCTCACGGCACGCGTCTCACGAATGACAGTGATGCGCACCTGTCCAGGATAAGTCATCTCGTCCTGAATCTTCTGGGCGATTTCGTTGGACAGTTTCTCGGTCTCCTCATCGCTAATCTTGTCGGCACCAACGATGACGCGCAGTTCACGACCGGCCTGGATGGCATAGGTCTTCACCACGCCAGGATAGGACAGAGCCAGACGCTCCAGATCGTTCAGACGCTTGATATAGGCCTCGACAATCTCGCGGCGTGCGCCGGGACGTGCTCCACTGATGGCGTCACAAACCTGCACGATGGGTGCATAGAGGCTTGCTGCCTCTTCCTCATCGTGGTGTGCACCGATAGCGTTGCAGATGTCGGGTTTCTCCTTGTATTTCTCGGCCAGCTTCATACCCAGCTGTGCGTGCGGCAGTTCGGGCTCATCATCGGGCACCTTGCCGATATCGTGCAACAGACCTGCACGGCGGGCCTTCTTGGGGTTGAGTCCCAACTCGCTTGCCATGATGGCACACAGGTTAGCGGTTTCGCGTGAGTGCTGCAGCAGATTCTGACCATAGCTGGAGCGGTACTTCATCTTACCGATGAGGCGAATGAGCTCGGGGTGCAAGCCATGGATACCCATGTCGATGGCGGTGCGCTTACCGGTCTCGATGACTTCTTCCTCGACCTGGCGTTTCACCTTGGCCACCACCTCCTCGATGCGTGCGGGATGGATGCGGCCGTCGCTCACCAGCTGGTGCAAAGCCAACCTTGCGATCTCGCGCCTGACGGGATCAAAGCCCGAGAGGACAATTGCCTCGGGCGTATCGTCAACAACGATTTCGACGCCGGTTGCGGCTTCCAAGGCACGGATGTTGCGGCCTTCACGTCCGATAATGCGTCCCTTGATTTCATCGTTATCGATATGGAAAACGGTCACGGCATTCTCCACAGCAGTTTCAGTTGCCACACGCTGAATCGTCTCGATGATGATGCGCTTAGCCTCCTTGTTGGCAGTCATTTTGGCATCATCCACGATATCGTTGATATAGCTGGCGGCGTTGGTCTTGGCCTCGTCCTTGAGCGACTCGATGAGTTTCTCCTTGGCTTCCTCGGCCGAGAGGCCGCTCACGTGCTCCAACGTGTCACGCACGCTCTTTTCCATCTTGTCGAGTTCAACTTTGCGCTTGTCGAGCAGCATCATCTGGTTTTCGACGTTCACCTTGAGGTTGTCAACCTCGTTGCGACGCCTCTGGACTTCGCCCTGCTGCTGGTTAAGCTGCATCTCGCGCTGCTTGAGTTTGGCTTCACTGGTCTGGACCTTGCTCAATCGTGAATTGGCCTCTTTTTCGGCCTCACTCTTGATGGATAATCCCATTTCCTTGCCTTTCAGCACCTCATTGTTTTTGAGAACCTCGGCCTCAAGGCGCGCTTTCTCAATAATCTCGTTGGCTTGGGACTTGGCATTCTTTTTTGACAGATACAATGCCAGAGCACAGCCAATTGCCATCGCAACGATGGCTACAATCACGGTAATTATATAAATGTTCATTACAATAAAATATTAAACAAAACGCGCCACAATAGACAGCATTCATCACGCTGAGAATCAGCATGATTGCAATCAATGTCTAAAGTGGTGCAGGAACCTAATTTCTTTTATTACACATGGTCATCAAGCTTTTCTTTCGGATATCATATCCCCCTGATATTCAAGTCAAAAAGCAGGCATCATTGCCGATGCCCATATGATGGCACACCATCAATCATCTCCGTCCAAGAGGACATCGATTTGTTGATTCAAATCAGTCAGGAAATCATTGACCTCACGGTTTTCACCATAAGTCTCAAGATAGAGACGCGCAAACTGGAAAGCAACCCTTGCCAACACATCGCTTGACGTGCTGTTGAAACGGCTCATCCACTTGGACCACAGCGTGTTCACAAGTTCCTCCGCCTTCCGATAGTTTTCCTCCTCGTCTGGGTTGACACTCAAGGCGATTTGGTTAGCATCGGCAAGTTGAATCCATATTTTTCTTTTATTATTGTCGGCCATAACGTTGGTAGAGCCATGTTAAGCGTTCAATTGTTTGATGCACCGGTCAATGTCCCGCACCATCTTGGCAACCTGTTTCTTATATCGGGCTACAGCAGCCGGGTCAGTACCGACAGAACGCGCCACCCTCAGGAACTCGTTATCGACTTTCAACTGCTCCACTTCCTTTTGAAGTTTAGCTATCTCGAGTTCCTGACGCTCAACGGTACGCTCCAATTCCTTCTTGTCGGCGCGTAAATCCATATAGCGCTTGCTCAAGGTATCAACCTTGTGCTTCAAGTTTTGCAGCTTCTCGTTTAATTCCGTCGAAGGCATAGTTACCAATTTTTTGCAAAATTACAACAATTTTTGAATAACAGGCATCCCGACAGGTAAATATTTTACATTTCCCCTTCAAAAAAGAGCAGTTGAGCGGCATTTTGACGGCCAAAACAATGTTTCAAAGAGAATATTTTCAGAAAAATCGTTCAAAAAATTTGTCAGTTCAAAAAATGGCATTACCTTTGCATCCGCAAATCGGGGCATTAGCTCATCTGGTAGAGCGCAACACTGGCAGTGTTGAGGTAAGCGGTTCGAGTCCGCTATGCTCCACAACCTATAACTGCTTAATTAGCTATAAAACAGCGAATTAAGTAGTTTTTATTTTAACCAAAATCCAATCCGTTGTCATACTGTTGTCATAAAAACAAAACGATAAAAAGCAATGACAACAATGTCATGATAATGGAATGGCAAAGCCTTCAGAGAGCTGTTCACCGATAGATGGCGCCGAGATAGCAGAAAGGCATAACACGCTTTGGCGGGTAAGAATTCAACACTCCCCCCTCTCTCCTTACCTAATAATAAGGTGTAATTTTCGGGACGTTCAAACGTAGACATTTTCAAAATTACGCGAAATTACGATTTGTAAAGGATTGAAATAATCAAATACTTGATTATCAATCATTAAAGGGTTGAAAAGGGAAATTATTCCCTTTGTTTCCCTCTCAGGATCCCCCTACTGCCCTGCGGAGTGCTTGTATTCCAGGATTTTGTTCTGATAGTCGGCGAGGGCATCGATTCTCCTGTCCATCGACTGCTGGTAGAGCATCTGGGCCTCGAGCAGGTTGGACATCGTCGTGGTTCCCGCATGATAAAAGTCGCGGTGCAGGCGCAGGTTCTCGTCGGCCTGCTCGATACTCCGCTGGGCAATCTGGAGTTGCTGCTAGGCTTCCTCGACGCCGTTCCAGGCATTCTGCATCCTGATCTGCAGCAATTCGGCATTGTCGGTCATCTGCTCGACGGCCTGCTGGTGCTCCACCTTCTTGCGGCGCACAGCCTGCGAGCCGCCCCACCACCAGTTGCTGATGGGCACGCTCACCGTAGCAAACACCATGCCGAATGTCCTGTTATTGTCCAGCAGGTTGTGATAGTTGAGCCCGGTGCCCACGGCCACCGAGGGCATATTCTGCCCACGGGCCATCTTCACTTGCAGCCCGGTGGCCTCGACCTGCTTGCCCAGCAGTCTATATTCAGGAGTCGCGGCGACGGCCGATGCATGGTTCTGCTTGTAGGCATAGGGCGGCTGAACCGCCTCGATATCATAGGCGAGCGTGAACGTCGTGTCACTCAACCCGCAGTATTGCGCCAGCAGCAGTTTGACTACCGAGATGCCGTTTCTCAACTTGATGCGCTGGCTCTCAATCTCATTCGGGAGAACCCAGGAATGATATGCTATAAGAAACTGTCATAATGATGAAATTTTAATTTAAAATGTTAATAATCATTGTCCATGTTGTCGCGTATAACCTTTTTACACTGCTTTAAGAGCGAGGGCTGTTAGTGATACGCCTGCAAGGCTTGACCGAAATAATCCATCCTGAAGGGACAGGCCAAATTTTATGCGCAGCGTCAAAAAGCGCGCAAGCCGAGAGCAGAACCAAACTCGTTTGGTTTCTGCCAAGGCGCAGCCGATTTTATTAAAATTTTGTGGATTATTTCGAGGCAACTGTGCGTGGCCTTGCTGTATCACGATGCCCGCTAACTTTGCGGTGTAAAAGGTGGTAGCGACAGGACAATGTCAACATTTTGTTTCATCAATGCGGCTTCACGGTATCATGACTCTTCCGTCAAGCTGAGGGCCGTGCATAAAGACAGCAAAGGAGGGATTGCCCATCACGGGCGTTTCCCTCCTTACCGATGAAAAAGCCCCGGAATGCATCTGCGTTTCCGAGGCATTAACTGAATTTTTTATTTAATTTGGAATATCTGTGATCTCGAATGTATAGACAACGCCATTGACAGGAATTGAAAGGTCAATAATGACAGGTTCATCCTTATTAAGTAGGATATATCCTGCCGCTTCTTCTTGAGGGTCAAGAGTGGTAACTTGCATGTAGTTGTCTTTAATGTTCTGTGATTCTGATTCAAGACTGGCTGCATAAGTAGAAATTTTATTGGCTGACATTTCTTTTACGATTGCAGCTTCAGCGGCATTGTATGTAGCTGAAGAAAATGATATATTAGGGGCAAAAGTATTATTAGTTTGGGTATATGAAACTGAGTATCCAGCATTGCTCGTAGAAATACCTTGAGCAAATTCCATCAATGCTTTATCCCAATCTTGCCTCTCTTCAACTTTATTCATATAATCTTTGTAAATCCACACACGAATATCTTTAATTTTCTCTGTTGAAGGATCATATGTGAATTCTCCTTTCTCATTTCTTCTAGCTTTAATTGAGTGATATGGAGTCTTACCGTTCTTTTTAGTTTTCTTATAGAATTTTCCAGATGCTGTTACGAGAGTTGGATCAAAAGTAAAACTCTCATTAGAGTTATTAAATAAGAAAATACAAACTCTATAGTATTTACCATATTGTTTAATAGCATCTACTACAGTGCTAATGTATAGACCATTCTTATTATCAAAATAGTAGTACTTTTCTCCCTTTATATACTTTGTTTTCATATCGGCTTGGGAAACATCTTCAGACTCAAACTCAAGAGTTCTTGTGTTGTATCGTCCCATTGCGCCAAATTGGTTATAAGCTGTAAATGTTGGCTCAGGAATGCCATTATTATATTTAAATAGTTTGATTAGATTCCCGTTAATATCAAACTCAGAATAAGCACCTTCAATATTACCCTCATCATTATATTGACAATGCTGTTTGACATTTCCGTTTTCATAGAAATCATATGAATCACCAATTCTATGTGAATTCATCCAGTTTGATTGATGTTTAATCGCACCTGATTTATAATAAGATATATATTCACCATCAAAAATGGACCTGCTATCATCATCTCTGTCTATTGAAATATATTTAGCTTCACCTGCAATTTCACCCGTAATAAAAAAATCTCGCATTTGTTTGCGTGGGTTATCATCTGATGGAATGGTCATAACTCGATAGTAATGAGCAAATGTTCGGCTACATCCTTTCCAGTTATTATCGTAATACACGGTATCTAGCACTTCTTTTGGCGCAGAAAAAGAAGTGAGATTAACAATGGCAAAAAGAAATACTATTAATTTTTTCATACCGCAAAGTTAATAATAATCTTTAATAATGGAATTTATCATTACCTTTATTCTTTCAACAAGTTATCTTTGACGAAGGACGCTATAAACTTCTCCAGTTCGAGGGCGTTGAGGATTATGATGTGGTTGGCTAGGCCTATGTAGAAACGGGCTAAGCCCTCGATCTGATAGACATCGGTGTCGAAGTACCAGATGTTGTCATCGCCCTTGTGGGGCTTGATGAACTCTTTTGCCGACGGGAATTCCTCTATGAGGAGATTCTTGGCCATCAGGTCGAGCTGGAGCGAGACACGGCAGGAAAAACCGAGCAATAAGCCAGTGTTCCCCAGCGCAACAAGCATTCCCCTATTTTCCACAGTGCATCCATCTATTGAGTCTTAAATAGCAACTTTGGAATAAACAACATCAACTCCGTTTCATTGGCAGTAAATCACATTTTGGTTTGGCTTTAACTTGATTTTCATTGGTTTCTTAATCGAGACTTTCTTCGTTTGCTTTAAGTAACCAATATAGCTGACCTCAAGTACATCCCCTTTTTGGGCGGATATTTTGAATTTGCCATTTCTATCCGTAGCGACACCTCTATTTGTTCCCTTTATTGTTATGGTTGCACCAATTAAGGGCTCACCATTTTCGTCAAGCACTACTCCTGAGATTGGATACATAATAATTTCTGGGCAGCAGAATACTGTTGAATCCGATATTTCCAGTCTGACTAAAATTGAGTCACCTGATGGCAGCAGCTTCTGTGTTTTGTAGCCAATCTGTTTCACCATCAGCGTGTCTTCGGGGAGGAAACTCAATTCAAATCGCCCGTCATAATCCGTTGCGGCGACAGCCGAATATCGCCCATTGGATTGCTTATGCCAAATCGTCGCAGCAATAATCGGCTGACCATCAGCAGCGTCCACGACTGTACCAGTTAGCATAACTAGTTGCTTGCTATTCAACGCTTCTTGGGCCGAAAGATATCCAGAACAGCAGCCAACGATGATGAATGATAGAAGAAGCTGTTTCATATCGCAGTGTTGTTTACTTCTTTAATAATTGTGATGCTATTTCATTTTACAGACGATTTTCATCTGTGTCAGTTCGGTGATCCAGTCTTCTTTTTTATCCTTGAGGGATTCCAAGAAGGGGATGATGTCGTCACCGTATGCCCTGCGCGAATAGAAATTGAGCTGTACTGCTTTCTTGCCATTGACGGTTACCGGTTTGTAGTGATGGATGTCAACCTCGACACAATTCAGCTTGCCGTCTGCCCCATCGCTTACCAAGAAATCAAGGACATACTCTCCGTCTCTCTCATAGACGAGATAATTGCAGCATTTGTCTGACTTTTTGCGCTCTTCAAGTTCCTGGACCTTGGCCTCAACAGCATCACGAACTGTTAATACCTCAGTGAAGGCTAGCGAGACCGTCAACATCTGCTCATAATTGTCAAACGTCTCCCCCTTGGGCAGCCATTCCTGAAGATAATATGCCTCAATGGGATGTTGACACCACTTGAGCTCAAACTTCTTGCCTTGAAACTTGAGCGTTTTTCCAACTTGGAGATAGTCAACTACTTCTTCCTGTGCGAAAGCCATCACACAAGTCAGTATCATCATCAAGGATAATCCAATTCTCTTCATATCAGTTCCAACTTCAGTTTCTTAGTTGTGTTCATGTGCAGCATCATTTCAATCAGCTACAGCCATGCTTTTACAATTTGAATGTGATGGGGAGGGTGAACCATACGCTCACGGGCTCACCATTCTGACGAGCTGGGATGAAATCTGGCAGCAACTTGCAGACGCGGATGGCTTCGGTGTCCAAGTAAATATCCACCGATTTGGCGACCTTGATTTCAGTCACTTTGCCCGTCTTGTCCACTACAAAAGTCATTACGACTCTGCCTTGGGTCTTTCTTTTGGCAGCCATCGGCGGATATTTGACATTGTCTTTGAGGAACTCCATCAGGGCTCTCTCGCCTCCAGGAAACATCGGCGGCTCGAAGTCATCGGGCACATCGGAACCTTCACTCACCGTGAGCGGCTCCATCTCATCGAACAGCTTGAAGGACACTGGTATCGTGTACAACATGTCGGTGACTTCCCCTTTTGCTTGGCCGGAATAAAGTCGGGCATCATCTTGACAACCCTGACGGCCTCGTCATCCAGATCCTTGCGCACTGAGCGAAGCACTTTGACATCATCGATTTTTCCTGTCTTCTTTACCGTAAACTGTACAACGACTTTTCCTTCAACTTTATCCTGGGCCGCTTGTGGTGGGTAAACGATGTTTGCATTGAGGAAGTTGATCAACGCAGCATCGCCTCCAGGAAATTGGGGCGGACACGTTTCGTCAATCACTATGTCTTGAGCACTTACACTCATGCATGCCAGCACCGCCAGCAGCAGGGTCATCAATTTCTTTTTCATGTTCATCAAATATCTCGTTTCAGTTATAATTCTACGTCAGAATCAACCTTTAGGTCATAAAAGATGTTTTCACCTTTCCAACTGCCGCGACCACCAGGACCACTGACACTGCGATTCCAAACGACTTCATTATTCCATTTCTCGGGTTTCAAAGCATTTTCCCCGATCTTTATGGACTGGATAACTTTCCACAGAGGAGTGATCTCATCCATTGGGGCTGCTGTTTTTCCAATACGATTGCCAATCTTAACAGACAGTTTTTGCTTTTTGTGCAAGACTACAGTCAAATCATCTTGCCACTTCTGTTGATCGTGAGAATATATTTTATCACCTCCAAATTTCACACAATCAATGCTTGCTCGATCCAAATGCATATTGACAGATACCGTATCATTCGTCATATTTTGGACAGTAAAATAATAAGCTGAGCCAGGGTCGCATGAGCAAAGCAGCGCCAAGCAACATGTCGCCAGCAACAATGTCATCAATTTCTTACTCCTGTTCATATTTAATCTTGAGTTAAAATCATATTAATGATGGCATTGATGTCGGCGATGTTGATCTCGCCGTCATTATTGATGTCGCCAATATCACGGTCGGCATCGTTGCCAAAGATATAATCCACAACGGCATTCACATCAGCGATGTTGACGGAGTTGTCGCCGTTCACGTCATAATCTCCATCCAGCGCCACAATGCGTTTAAACAGCTTCCATACGTTGGCATTGCGGTATTTCTTGATGCTGGCACGGTGCACCATGAGCGTGGCATGTCTAGCCGTTGTGAAAGTCATGTCTTCGAGGGTAAATGGCGTGCGCCGCATGCAGATGACGGTGTCCAGTTGTTCGCACCAGGAAAAGGCGCTCCTGTCTATCGATGTCAGTGTCGATGGCAAGGTGATGGAATGCATATTGGTGCAAAACGAGAACACCCAGTCTTCAATGGTTTTGACGTTTTCAGGAATTTCAAAATGCGTCAGGCTGGTACAATTAAAGAAGGTGTTATGGCCAATGGTGCTGATGTGGCACGGCTTCTGGAACTTTACCTCGGTCAACTGGGTGCAGTTATCAAAGGCTCCCCAGCCCAACGTGGTCACCGTCGAGGGTATCTCTACACTCTTCAGGCCACTGGCGGCAAACACACTGCCGTAAATTCTAGTGATACCACGGCCGAAGTGGACTGATTCAAGTGCCTCGCAACGCATGAACGCAGAACCGCCCAGCGATGTCACGTTGTCGGGCAAGTCGATTGCCGTCAGTCCAGTGCAATGATTGAACGCATTATACTCAATGGTTGTGAGCGATAACGGGAATGTGACCTGTTTCAGACCGGTGCAACCGTTGAAGGCATCTCGGTCCACCGTGACGGTGCCTTCGGGAATCTGATATTCGTCGCCATGGGCACTAGGATAAAAGCATAGCTTGTCGCCGGCCTTGTTGAAGACCACGCCGTCCTTCTCGCTGAATGCCGGGTTGCTTTCTGCCACATGAAACGCCTCAAGCCCTGTGCAGCCCACAAACGCTGTGGTGGTGATATTGGTCAGCGTTGAGGGGAAGGTGATCTCCTTGAGCGATGAGCAATCGTGGAACGTAAAATAACCCAGCGACGTCAAGCCCTCGTTGAGCGAGAGGCTTGTCATCTTGCCGCATAAATCAAATGCATGGGTGCCCACAGTCTGCACCGTTGACGGCAAATCCAGCGCCTTCAGTTCAAAGCAACCCATAAACGTCGAGTCGCCTATTGTTGTCAAGCCAGGCTCGATGTTGAGTGTTTCCAGCGCACGGCAATCCATGAAGGCAAGACCTTTAATCTGCCAGACGTGGCTGAGCAGATTGACCTCTTTCAAGCCACGGCAACTATAGAACATTCCGTGGCCCACCGTCGGGCAGTCGATGGTCGCCGTCGAGAGCGAGTCGCAACTGTTAAACACTCCCCAGCCAATGTTGGTCACGCTAGCCGGCACATTGATACTCTTCAACGATGTGCACCTGTTAAATGCATTAGCGCCAATACTGGCCACACCGTCACCCAGCGTCACCTCGGTCAATGCACTACATCCCGCCATCATCTCCTGGCCGATGACGCGGCATTGCAGGTTGGCACGCTGTAAATGATTACAATGAGAAAACGCGTATCGCTCCATCGAGGTCACGCTGGGCGGGACTGTTATCTCAACCAGTCCATCGCAATCACTGAAGGCCGAATAACCGATAGACGTGAGGCTTGACGGGAACGTGACCGCAGTGATCCCAGTACATCTGTAGAACGCTCCGTCGTCAATCGTCGTCACGCCGTCGGGCACCTCATAGGTCGAGGAGGCATAAGCATTAGGAAAGATATAGAGTACAGTCTTGTCCTTGCTCAGCAGCACGCCGTCAATGTCGCAGTACCAGGCATTATCCTCGTCAACATAAAAGCCGCGCAGCTGGTCGGTACCATAAAATGTGCCCTGCCCCATGATGTCATTCACCGTAGCGGGTATCGTCACCGATGTCAATTTATAACAGTCCTCAAAGGCATCATAATTGATGCGCGTCACGCTATAGGTCACGCTGTCATGGGTGACACTTGCCGGTATCACCAGGTCGCCATGGTAGTAGGTGTACTCCAATTGGGAGTCATAGTTTCCCATCGAGATCACCGCCAACTCGCCTGGCTTATCCCATATCGTCGTGTAGCAGATGCTGTCTTCCATAAATTTCAGGGCACTTGCCGGCAATGCCGTGCCCAGTGCCATGAGCATGACGCCCAGCAATTGCAATGTCGTGATTCGTTTCATAGTCCTATCGTTTTAAAGTCCAGTAGCAAAGGTATAGAAAATTAGTGCAAGTCGAACACAAAACCAAATTTATTTGAGATTTGTTGAGACGAAGCCTAATTTATTCAAAAGTTTTTGAAAAACGGGATTAACATCAGGAAAATGAGGATGCATCAATGCGTTTCAGGAAATACCTATGCACTTGGACTCCTTCATCATGAAGCATCCTCATGTCTGATTGTAATTATTTTATGGCTTCAGGATTTTCTTACCGTTCTCGATGGTTATTTGCCTGACAAGATTATGTTGATGACGGCATTGATGTCGGCAATGTTCACCTCACCGTCGCCGTTCACATCTGAGAGGCCATCAGAGTTGTCGGTTCCACCCAAAATAATGTCAACAAGAGAATTAACATCAGCAATATTTACCTCGTAGTCGAAGTTCACATCGCCAGGCATTTCGGGTACGCCAATGGCTCTTATCTTGTGGAACCGCGACCAGTTCGTGTCAGCCTTGTACAACGTGATTGACTCTAAAGGCACAAGCAGCGTCGCCCTATTATAGGCTCCGGCAAAACAGGTGGCAGCCATTTGAGGCGGCATAACGGCGTAGCAAATCACTGTGTCGATTGCAGATGCACCAGCATTATTGCCCCTTCCGAAAGCTCTGCTGCCAAGATATTTCATACCTGATCCCAGAACGACACTCTTAATTTTATTTGATGCTTCAAAGGCAGCCTCTTCAATCGTATCTACCGAATTGGGAATAACAACAGAAGTCAGGCCAGAGAAACAAAACGCACCGCCACCTATACATTTTATACCTTCAGATAGCGTAACCTGAGACAAGTTGCCACAGGCAAGAAAAGCATAAATGCCGACCCTGCGGATAGAGCCAGGTATCGTTATTCGGCCCAATCTGCTTTTACCATAGAATGCATAGTCGGTTATGGATGCCACAGTGGATGGGATTTCAGTACAGTATCCGCCACCTGCAATCAAGCGATTGGTTGCAGTCTCGATCAAGGCATTACAGCCTTCACGAGAGTCATAGACAGGATTCCCATCTTCAACAGTGATTGTTCTTAATTCAGGAGTATTGTATAACGCAGAATCACCGATAAATATGACTGACTTGGGAAAGTGAATGTTTGTAATCTGACATGCATTAAAAGCCCCCCTACCAATCGTTTCGACCGAGTCGCCTAGAATCACATTCTCCACAAACGAGTTGCCAAAAGCCAAATCGCTAATTCTTTTGACTGAGTTGGGTAAAGTAACATTACATGGTTGGGCACTCAAGTAGAATGCCTTATATTCGACACTTGTCACCCGATAAGTCTTACCGCCATAATTCACAGTTTCTGGAATGTTATAATTACCATAGCCGTATGCACCATAGTACACTTCATTGGCAGGTGAAACGCCAACTTCATGTTCATTATTGATTCTGTAATAAATGGTCTTGTAGTTACTGTTTTGGGCACTAAAATCATAGGGTAACCTCTGAATATTGACAAAACGGTTCCAGTTCTCATCTCCACGGAATAGTTCTGCCAAGCTATACAAGACCTTTACTACTGAGCTGGCGTAATGTGTATAATCAAATACAGTGCTGTCAGCCAGGACAGGAGGTGTCGTTGATGTGCAATTAATCGCTATGCCTCCAGTCAACTGATGGCCACGCAGATTTGTGCCGATAAAGGCTTTAGGCCCTATCTTTACTGGCGAAGATAACCCAATATATTTCAAACGAGAACATCCCATGAATGCACAGGTGTCAATTAAGTTGACCGACCGCGGGAAAGAGACAACATGAATGAAACTGCATCCCTCAAAAGCATGCGCAGAGATAGTCTCAAGGTTTGGCGGCAATCCTACAGATTTTAAGCTACTACAGCCCCTAAAAGCGTTGGTGTCAATATGCTTTAGATACTTTCTCTTTCCCCAGTCAATCTTGTTGATACTCGTGCAACCCCTAAATGCATTTTCACCAACGGCAGTCACACGGTAAGATTTTCCATTATAAGTGACTTCGTCAGGAATGCCTATGCAATTCCAATGCTCGGTTCCGTAATTACTTGTATACCAATCATATTCGTCTTCAGTGTAATTGCCATCGTAGGAATTATAGGTAGTATCCTTATAAGTAATGCAAACTTCATTATCGCCTATGATATTAAAATACATAGGTTTCCCACTATATATGATGACTTCAAAGTCATAGGCCATTGATGACAGACTGCTCATGAGCAGAGCCATCAGCACTGCAATTCTCGTCAAGCGAGACGTATAATAAGATTTAGTTTTAGTTATGTTCATAGCGTGTAGTATTTTGTTGTTCTTAT
>Ga0310697_10000480_pt1 | contig 54125 bp, 48 predicted proteins | sample 172DNAGHGlowgp2_FD_203883 | JGI IMG/M metagenome (GOLD analysis project Ga0310697, IMG submission 203883) | Sheep rumen microbial communities from Palmerston North, Manawatu-Wanganui, New Zealand - 1728 DNA GHGlow gp2 (v2) (version 2) | ecosystem: Host-associated > Mammals > Digestive system >...
GGCCCGAACGTCCGCCTGCAGACCCTCGCCCGCGGTATCAACGTGGTGGCCCTCGCCCCGCAGCCGCGCGACATGATCAAGCTCCATGCCGACATGTTCAAGAAGCACGGCATGACCCGCATCCGTAACTTCGACGCCCTCAACGACGTGAACAACCTGATCTACTCCGGCAAGTGCATTACCGACGCCGGTCTGGAACACGAAGTCGTGGTGACCATGATGGAACTTCCTCCGGGATGCGACCTCAACGCCGCCCACAACCCGGAATTCTACGAACGCATCCTCCGCAACATCTTGGACGCCGGTGTTCCGTTCGCCTCCGTGTGCTTCAAGGACGCTTCCGGTACCACGAACCCGACCAAGGTGTACGAGACCTTCAAGCGCGCTCGTAAGCTCCTCGGTGACAAGGTCGAACTCCGCATCCACAGCCATGACACCTGCGGTACCGGTGTGGCCCAGTACAAGGCCGCTATTGAAGGTGGCGCCGATGGCGTCGACCTCGGCCGCAAGCCGCTCTCCGGCGGTACGGCTCAGCCCGACCTGTTCTCCATGTTCCACGCCCTCAAGGGCACGGAATACAAGCTCGCCCTCGGTGAAGACAGCATCGTCGACGATCACATTCCGGAACTCATGGAAGCGAACAACGTCGCCGTGGAATGCCTCAAGGACTACAACTTCCCGCCTGAAGCACGTCAGATTACGACCGACGTGATTTTCAGCCCCATGCCGGGTGGTGCTCTTACCGCCAACACCCTCATGATGCGTGAAACCAAGACCTTCCACCTGTTCCCGAAGGTTATCGAGAACATGAGTGAATGCGTCCGCCGCGGTGGCTTTGCTTCTTCCGTGACGCCGGTTTCCCAGTTCTACTTCCAGCAGGCCTACATGAACACCCTGAACCAGGCCGCAGGCCGCGGTACGTGGTTCAAGATGACGGAAGGCTACGGCAAGATGCTCCTCGGCTACCAGGGCAAGACCCCGTGCGAACCGGATCCGGAGCTCGTGAAGATTGCTGCCGACCAGTTCAACATGAAGCCGTTCAAGGAAGCCTACCCGGGCATCCAGTGCGCCGAAGAAATCCTTCCGCCGGGCATCCCGGCTGCCAAGAAGCTCCTCGAAGAAAATGGCCTGCCGGTTACCGACGAGACCATCTTCATCACGGGCTGCCTCCAGACGAAGGCTGGCAACAAGGGTATCGAGTTCCTCAAGGGCAACCGCCACATTGGCGTGCCGAAGAAGGACCCGAACGCAGCTCCGGCAGTGGACACCAAGAACATGAAGGCCGGTGCCGCAAGCACCTACCGCATTGCCCTTGGCAACCAGAGCTGGGACGTGCAGGTTCAGACCCTCAGCAAGTAAGGATTAATCCTTTTAAAGACTCCCGGACAATGGTTCGGGAGTCTTTTTTTGTCTATATTCCGAACAGATGTCCAGGACAAGTTCATCCATATCACGCATTCTCGGAAAGCTCGCGGAACCCCTCCGCAGGGCGGGACTTTGCGATGCAGTGCAGTCAATCGAAGGCGACGTCGGTTCGTATTACGTTTCCATTGCCGCCATAGTCAAGAACGAGGCGCGCTACATCCGCGAATGGATTGAATACCACCGCATCGTGGGCGTCGAGCATTTCTTTATCTACGACAACGGCTCCACGGACAACCTCCGCGAACTGCTGGAGCCCTACATTCAGGACAAACTAGTCACTTACCATTCCTGCCCCGGCACTTGCCTGCAGTTCCCGGCATACAACGACGCCGCGGTACGCTACGCGGGCAAAACGCGGTGGCTCGCCTTTATTGATGCCGACGAATTTATTGTGGTGCACGGGCAGAACATCGCAAACTTCCTCAAGGGCTTCGAGGACTGCTCGGCCGTGGGCGTGAACTGGATTATGTTCGACAGCGACGGCAAAGAGAAGATGCCCCAGAGCGGATTCGTCATCTCGAACTACTTCCGCACGCTACAGGATATTAACCACCCCTGCAATCTGCACATCAAGACGATTGTAGACCCCAGGCAGGTAAAGTTCATCTCGAACCCGCACTATATAAAATTGAAGGGCGGGCGCTACGTGGACGAGAACGGGCAGCAAATCTGCTCGGCGTTCACACGGAAGAATTCAACGAAGCATATCCAGATAAACCATTACTACTCGAAATCCGTAGAGGAGTACATGGAAAAGATTGCCAGGGGATGTGCCGATGGCACAGAGGCGAGGCAACCCGTACAGACGGACTACGACTATACCGTCGAGGGGGCGCGCCACTACGATTCCGGGATTGGCGATATCGCCCTGAAGCTGAAGGGGATTATCCCAGAGACTTACAACGGGAAATAACGGGCGCGGTAAATATTAATGCAAAAAAAAGGACCCACTTTCGTGAGTCCTTTTTATACCCCCAAGCGGGTTTGAACCGCTGTTGCGGGAATGAAAATCCCGAGTCCTAGGCCACTAGACGATAGGGGCGTCTTATGTAGGGCCAAATATAGTTATTCGTGGATTTTTGTAAAGGGGGGCAGAACCTTTTTTTTGTATTTTTTTGCCCGTGGATATCGGAAAGTGGCTAAAAAAATCCCTTTTTACCGGAATTTTAGGTTTTCTGCCGCTCGCGCTGATGGCTAGCCTCGCCGACGCGGGTATGCTTTGGGGTATCCGCTCGTTCATGGACCTGCTCGACGCGGCCACCCCATTCACCATTGCCGAATGGATCGCGATGATGGCTGCCCTGGCCGCACTGCGCCTAGTCTTCTTGTTCTGGAAAACCCGTTCCTCCGAATCGTTCCTCTTTGACACGGGCGCAAATGTCACGACCTGGTTCCTATACACGCTCCGCAACCTTTCTCCCAAGTTTTTCCACTCCCCCGAAGGGGATGCCCATGTGGAGGCCGCCTACGACGCGACGATCGTCTTGCAGTCCAACGGGGCCGTATTCTTCCAGGCAGTCCAGGCCATACTCCAACTCGCCATCTTTTTCCCGGTGCTGCTGTACATCTCGTGGCCGCTCACGCTGTTCCTATTTGCCGTGGTGGTTCCGCTTGTCGCGTTTATCCAGCGCAAGCTCCATGCCCTGGGCAGCGAAGAGGAATCGCTCCTGTTCTCGAAATCAAAATTCCGCGCCGACCTCGCCAAGTCACGCAGGCTCTACCGCAATTGGAGCAGCCAGCCGGAACGTTCGGCCATCACGAACGCGCTCCGCACCGACACGCGGGCGCTTGCCACCCGAGGTCTGCGGGCAAGCCTGCGCAAGAACGGACTTTCCATAGTGATGGAGACCGTCTCGGTACTCTCGATGGTGTTCGTCCTCGCCTTCTGCGCCCAGCTTATCAAGGCCGGATGGATGGACGGCACCGGGCTTGTGATGTTCTGCTCCGCCATTTTGCTGTGCTACAAGCCGGTCAAGGAATGCACGCGCATCTTGCCGCAGTTCCGTTCCGCCGCGAGTGCGTACAACATTCTCGTCAAGTTCGGCAAGTTCCCCAGGAGGGACAACCATATTCCCGCCAAGGGCGACACCATCGACATCTCGGATGCGGACTTCAGCTATTCCGCCTCCTCGCAGCTCGTATTCCACAACTTCAGCGCGCAATTCGACGACAAGACGCCCGTTCTTTTGCGCGGCAGGAACGGAGCGGGCAAGACGACCCTGCTCAGGCTTGTCGCGAACCTCGAGGAGTGGGACTCCGGAAGCATGGAGATTTCGGCAAAGGCGCACATGCGCGGCATCTTCTTTGTCGCACAAGACCTGGAACTCCCGCCGATGGACATGCTCCGAAAGATGCTCGAGGAAAGCGCGAAAGGCGACCATGCGCAAGAGCTACAGCGGTTCATGGACGTGGCCCGCGTAAGTAGGCTGCTCCACAAAGACGCTCTGTCGGGAGGCGAGCGCGCCAAGGTGGCCCTCACCTGGGCCCTTGCAAGCAAGGCCGCGGCGCTACTGCTCGACGAGCCGTTCGCCGCGGTGGCGCTCGCCGAGCGGGAACCGATTCTCAAGACGTTCCTCGAAGTGGCAAAGACGCTCGACAAGTGGGTCATCCTCTCGAGCCACGACGCGCTGAGCCCCGAAACTGAAGCCCTCTTCAAAGTCATGGTCATCGGCGATGAACGGGCTTAGCAAAAACCTCTACCGGTTCCGCGGATACATCCTCGCCGTACTCGCCATCGCGTTGTGCGCCATGCCTGCCGCGACGTTCTCCGCGCCCACCGCCACCACAACGGATTCCGCCATCTTCGAGACTCCCACCGCCATCGCCGCGACGTTCGTCGCCATCGCGCTTTGCCTTGCAGGCATCTTGTTGCGAATCAGGACTCGGCAGTTCATCGGCGAACATACCCGCGGCAAGAGCCATGCGGCCGACGATATTGTCACGGACGGTCCCTATGCCTACACGAGGCACCCGCTGTACCTCTCCAACACCATCATCGCCATTTCGGCCATCCTTTTTCACCTGGGATTCTCCCTCACCGCACTCCCGTTCGCGCTCGCGGTCATTGCATTCGAGGTCTACCTCGCCCGCACCGAGAACCGTTTTCTTAGAGACAAGTTCGGCGACAGATGGCTGCAGTGGACACCGGGACTGCGCTACGCCAGGCAGCGGCGAAACTCCGCAAGCGCGGGGCCAAAGCGCCCGTTTTCTAGGGCTTTTTGTGCCGACTGGGCGACCTGGACGTGGTTATTGTTGTATTATTTACTTTTGCTCTCGAGAAAGACGTTCCTGACGTAGACGGAGGTGTAATACATATGTTCAAAGCACTGGATATCGCCCGAATGGCAATCGGCACGGTGGCCAAGGCCGCCGCGAAAGTCCCTGTCGTGGATTCACGTTTCCACATCAACGACCGCCTCAACGGCCCGTGGCCCGAAGGCCCCTTCCTGTGGCTCCACGGCGCAAGCCTCGGCGAATGCAAGATGCTCCTGAACCTCGCCAAGTTCCTCCGCGAAGACATCGAGAACTGCCCGAAGATTTTGCTTACTACGCAAAAGACCGAAGTGCTCCACTTTATCAAGGAATCGGGATGCGACGTGGAATCCTGCATCGCCCCCGCCGACACTCCGGCCGCCATGAAGAACTTCCTTGCCACCGTCAAGCCCGCCGCGCTCATCCTCGGCGAGAACGAACTCTGGCCCGGCTACCTCTCGGGCATGAAGGGCATCTCGGCGAAGCCGTCCGTCGCCATAGTCTCGGGACGCTACAACCATTCCCTCCCCGGCGTGGATTTCTCCTGCGTCGGCTATGCGAGCATGCAGACCGGCGGTGACCTCTCCCGCTTCTTGAACGTCGCCTCCAGGGCGAACATCGCGAAGATGATGATCGGCGGCGACTGGAAAATCCTCCCGTGGGTGCGTTCGGGCAGCGAAGTCAAGGCTCCCGAGAACCCGACCATCGACACCGCGTTCGTATCGATGCACATGGCCGAATGGGCAAGCCTCTGCCGCATGGTAGTCTCGTCCATCAAGCGCCAGGAATCCGTCGTGCTTATCCCTCGCCGTCTCACCGAGGTGAACGCGTTCCGCAAGGCGCTGAGCGACCAGGAACTTACGGTGGTGGAATGGCCGCTCGTCCAGAAGGGCGCCGTCTCGCTGGTGAGCAAATTCGGACTGACCAAGGAAGTCTTCGCCAAGACCCGCACCGCCATCATCGGCGGCTCCTTCAGCCGCGGCCTTGGCGTGCACGATTTTTGGGAACCCATCCAGATGGGAGTCGCCACCTGCATTGGCCCCTTTGCCGCCGGGCAAAAAGAGAAGGCCGCCGCTCTCGTGAACGCGGGCGTTATGGCCCAGCTCCAGTCCACGGCGGGTTACGCAAAGCGCGTCATCCCCGACCCGAGGGTCGTGAGCACCTTCCTTTCGAACGAGCGCACCAAGATTGCCGACTCTTACGAACAACTTCTCGAATTCCTCCGAGGCCTGTTCGTATAACTTAACCTATTAGTTACCATGAAAAAGCTGATACTCGCCACCCCCCGCGGATTCTGTGCAGGCGTTGACCGCGCCATCCATGTCGTAGAAAAGGCCCTCGAAAAGTTCGGCCCGCCCATATACGTACGCCACGAAATCGTGCACAACAAGTTCGTTGTCGACACGCTCAAGGAGAAGGGAGTCCTCTTTGTTGACGATGTGGACGAAGTCCCGGAAGGTTCCGTCGTCATTTTCTCGGCCCACGGTGTCGCGGAACATATTTATTCCGACGCCGAAGCCCGCCACCTGCAGGTGCTCGACGCGAGCTGCCCGCTAGTGCTCAAGGTCCACTACAGCGCAAAACGCCACTACAACGCCGGCCGCCATATCATCTTGATTGGCCACGCCGGCCACGCCGAGGTGGAAGGGACGCTCGGACAGCTCCCGGAAGGCGCCATCACGCTCATCCGCAACGAAGCCGACGTCGAGACCGTCAAGGTTCCCGAAGGCAAGGAACTCGCCTACATCACACAGACGACCCTCTCCGTCGCCGAGACCCGCAAGATAATCGAGGCGCTCAAGAACCGCTTCCCGGACATCATCGGCCCGGACGCGGGCGACCTCTGCTACGCCACAGGCAACCGCCAGGCCGCCGTCCTCGAACTCTGCGGCAAGGTCGACATGCTCCTGGTGGTCGGCGCCAAGAACTCCTCGAACTCCTCCCGTCTGATGGAACTCGGGCTGGAGCAGGGCATCAAGAGCCACCTCATCGCCGACGTGGACGACCTTGACCCGGCCTGGTTCGACGGCATCGATACCGTCGGTCTTTCGAGCGGGGCTTCCGCTCCCGAGGTCCTGGTCCAGGGCGTCGTGGAATGGATCAAGGCGAAATTCGGGCCCGTCGAGGTGGAAAATCTTGTAAAATTGGTCGAAAATACGAAATTTAACCTACCAAAGGCACTACAAGACTAAAGTTTAACCTTGACAGGTCCAAAACTTTTAACTAAAATTGGTGTCCGTAAAAAACAACGGAGTTTAATTATGAGCCGTATTTGTGAAGTCACCGGAAAAGCCGGCCTCGTGGGCAACATGGTTTCCCACTCTAACCGTAAGAAGTTGATGAAGCAGCTTCCGAACCTCCAGAAGAAGCGTTTCTACATTCCTGAAGAAGACCGCTGGGTCACCCTTCGCGTCAGCGCCGCTGGCCTCCGCACGATCAACAAGGTCGGCATCGAGACCATCGTTCAGGAACTCGGTATCTAATTCCTCTTCGGAACGCAAATTTAAACCGCCAAGGCTATCCCTGGCGGTATTTTGTGTATTCTTACTTATTAATAAACTGCGGAAGCCCCTTGTACTTGGCCATGCTCGCCATGATGGAGGCCATTTCCCAGTCCTTTTCCTTGAACCGGCGGCGCAGGAGCGCGACGAACACTTCCATGAGCATCTCGCAGTCGTAGACCGCGCGGTGCATCTTCTCGGAATCGATTTTCATGGAGATTTCGCCACGCTTCATGAACAGGCCCGCCATGTAGCCCAGCTTGTGATTCTCGAGCTCGGGAAGTATGGTTCGCGCCATGACGAGGCTGTCGACAACGGGATTGCCGGGCACCAGCTGCGGGTTCTTGGCGTACGCCGCACGCAAGAAGCTCGCGTCGAAGTTCGCGTTGTGGGCGAGCAAAATAGTCCCCTGCCCGCAGAACGCGGTGAACTTCTTGAGGCACTCGCCCACCGGGGGCGCGTTCTCGACCATCGCGTCGGTAATGTGGTTCACGCTGGAAGCCTCGGCGGGAATAAGCATGTTCGGCTTCACGAACGTCTCGAATTCTGAAATGAGCTTGGGTACAACGCGGCCCGCCTTGGTCTCTACCGTAAACTTGACCGCGCCAATCTCGATGATTTCGTCTTTCTGGCAAAGGAGGCCTGTCGTTTCGAGGTCGAAGGCCACAAATTTTGGAGGTAATGCAATCACAATCGAGTTCCTTATCTTTGATTATCCTGTTCGGAAAAATAATTAATTGAAATGTCAATCGTTGTCATGGGGAGCGGAACGACGAACCTATCCCACGTTTTGAGCGTAAAATGGGGCCCGTACTTGACGGTAACTATCCACAGCGGGCGCCCCGACGAACGGGCAAGCCAGATGGAGCCGGGCTTGACTTGCAGTGCCGGACCACGGGGACCATCCAGGGCCATGGCCACGAACCCGCCATTGTCGAGCGTCTTGCGCAAATGGCGTACGTTGGTAGCGCCCCTGGAGTCGGAGCCGCGGGTCACCCGGTAGCCGAAAGCGGATGTAACACGGGCGAAAATGTCGCCATCGCCCGACGCCGAAACGAGCACGTGGGCGCCGGAACCCTTGAACGCGGCACAGCAGGCCAGCAAATCCTTGTGCCATACGCCGATTACGCCGGGGCCGTAGCCTTCGGGCGCCGACTGGCGGATGCGCAGACTGCGTATCCACAGTGTCCCCAAAATGGAGGCCAACTTTACCTTAAAGGCGCCAAACATGGCCCAAATTTAGTTTTTTTACCTACATCCCCTTGGCAAAACACCATCCATTACCTATATTAGCGCTCACAATGGCGACGTACCCAAGTTGGTAAGGGGCGGCTCTGCAAAAGCCTTATTCATCAGTTCGAGTCTGATCGTTGCCTCTCGAAAGGCCTCCTGCAAGGGAGGCCTTTCCTTTTTGGCGCCCGTAGCAAGCGGGAACGCCCTAAAAAAAGCACGAAAAATCTGCTTGTCAAGTCTTTTTTTGCACTTTTTTTGCAAAAATTTTGGCTCCGGCCAAAAAAAAATTGAAAAAAATGCTTGTCAAGGCCTAGAAATTAAATTGTTTCTGGACTATTTTTGGAATACAATGTTAAGGTTTACTCAAGAAATCCTGCTCGCACTCCGTGCAATTTCCAATGAGGAAGAGGCCCACGAGATGTCCAAGAAGGCCCGTGAGCAATTCGACTTCCTAGGAATTCGACTCGTGCCTCGCCGCGAAGTAACCTACCCCATCTTCGACAGGAACCCGCCGAAAAACGACGAGGAGCTTGTCGCAAGGGTTGAAGACATGTGGTCGCAACCATACCGCGAAATACAGTATGCCGCCTGCGATTACCTTTTCCGTCACAAGGAACTCCTCGGCGGGCAACACCTCAACTTTTTGAAGAAACTTATCAAGACCCGCGCCTGGCGCGACACCGTCGACACGCTCGCCGCCTGCATCCTGGGCGACCTCGCCTGGAGACTCCCGGCACTCCGTTCGAAGATTGCCGCCTGGATTCGCGACCCGAACATCTGGGTACGCCGTAGCGCAATCATATTCCAGATCCAGTACAAGGACCATACGGATTGGCAGCTTTTGCGCCAGTTCTGCCTTACCTGCGCCAAGGACGACGACTACTATATCCGTAACGGCATCGGCCGTGCCCTTTCCGAGTACGCCCGCATCAACCCGACGGAAGTGCGCCGCTTTGTGCAGGACAACTCCTTTGCGGAACAGACCACGCAAGAAATCTTGCGCATGATCTAGCTAGCCACCATTTATTGGAATTACAGGTATCAAGATGATTCTTGATACCTTTTTTTATGGCTTGCTCCGTTTTTGGCCTTCTTTTTTCTGAAGGTCCTTGAGCGGGAACGACACCCGTCCCCTGAGGACGCATCCCGGCTCGCCGGGGTCGCATTCCTTTTGGCGTTTGGCACAGAACGTACCGCGCAGATGCCTGCATTCGTAGCTCATATAATAAAAGTATAGTAAACGGCTTTCGATAGCGCCCCTTTTTTTCTTTAAATACTACATTTACAGCATGCGTTACGGTGATATTTCGACATTCCAGAGCGGCGTGGCCGTTCCCCTCTTTAGTCTCCAGAGCAAGACCAGCATCGGCATCGGAGAATTCCTCGACCTGATTCCCTTTGCCCGTTGGTGCGAACTTTGCGATTTCAATATTATTCAGCTGTTGCCCGTGAACGACACCGGCAGCGAGGCGAGCCCATACAGCGCACGCAGCGCCTTCGCCCTGAACCCGATTTTCATCAACATCCAGGCTATCCAGGGGTCCGTAGACTTCGAGTCCGAAATCGACGAAGCCAAGGAAACCTTCGACGCCCTCGGCCAGATTGACTATTATAAAGTATCTACCTGGAAGCGCCAGATTCTCAAGAAGATTTTCGAGAACCGCTACGAGCTTTTGAAAAAGGACATCGCGCTTGCCAACTGGATCGATCAGAACCCGTGGGCCAAGGCCTACTGCGTCTACTGCATCTTGAAGGCACAGAACAACGAAGCGAGCTGGAAAGACTGGAAGAAGTTCCAAGACCCTTCCCCCAAGGATATCGAAACGCTCTGGAACAAGAACCTCAAGGAGGCCCTTTACCACGCCTGGATGCAGTACATCGCCGAGATGCAGTTCACCGCCGCCGTGGCCGAAGTTTCCAAGATGGGCATCCGCATCAAGGGCGACATTCCCATCCTCATCAACGAGGACAGTGCCGACGCCTGGGCGAACCGCAACTACTTTTCCATGGACGACCGCGCGGGCGCCCCTCCCGACATGTTCAGCTACAGCGGCCAGAACTGGGGATTCCCCACCTACCGCTGGGACAACATCGAAAAAGACGATTTCTGCTGGTGGAAGATGCGCCTGCACCAGGCGAGCAAGTTCTACCACGCCTACCGCATCGACCACGTGCTCGGATTCTTCCGCATCTGGTCCATTCCCGAACGCGAAGTCACCGGCATTTTGGGCCGTTTCAGCCCGAGCATCCCGCTCACCTGGGAAATGCTCAGCGCGGCCGGATTCTGCCGCGAGACGCTCGAATACCTGCGCCGCCCGAACTACTCGGTCGACCAGCTCCGCGCCTTCTTTGGTAACGAGACGGAAAACATCATCTCCGTCTATTTCGAGAGCCTGCCGAACGAAGCGACGCGCTTTGTGTTCAAGCCCGAATTCTATTCCGAGAAGGCGATTACGAGCCTCGACGAACCGCAGCAGGTCAAGGACGCGCTCCTCAAGGTCTACTGGAACCGCATCTTTATTCCGAGCGGCGACGAGAATACGTTCTACCCGTTCTGGTACTGGTACAACCAGCCGGTGCTTTACACGCTGCCCGAAAACGAGCAGCAGAAGCTCAGCGAGATTATCCACAGGAACGAATCCATGCAGGAACCCCTGTGGGAACAGAACGCCACGAAGCTCCTGAGCGTGCTCGCGAAGGAAACGGACATGCTCGTGTGCGCCGAAGACCTGGGTGCCGTGCCGCACTGCGTGCCCACCGTGCTCAAGAAGCTGAACATCCTTTCGCTGCGCATCGAGCGCTGGGCCCGCAACTGGGACGTCCCCTATTCCCCGTACTACGAGATGGAGGAATACCCGAGACTTTCCGTGTGCACCACGAGCTGCCACGACACCTCGAGCCTGCGCGGACTCTGGAAGGAGAGCGATTTTGACAAGAACCTGTACTGGGGCCATGCCCACCTGGCAGGCCAGGCGCCCGAAGAACTGACGCCGCCCACCGTAAGGAGCATCCTCGCCCACGTGTTCAGCAGTAACAGTCTGTTCTGCATCCTGCCGGTGCAGGATTACTTCGGACTTTCTTCGACACTCTCCGAGGTTCCTCCCGAAGCGGAACGCGTGAACGTTCCCGGCACTGTCGGCGGCAAGAACTGGACCTACCGCCTGCCCTGTACCGTGGAAACGCTGCTCGAGAACAAGAGCCTCAGCACCGAAATCCGCAAGCTCGTGGATACGCGCAAGCGTCGCCCGATGTGGAAGATCTAGTTACACATCACACATCGCTTATGTATTCTCCGGCCTGGGTCAAAGACGCTATTTTCTACCAGATATTCCCCGACCGGTTCTGCCGTTCGGAGCGTTACCATGCCGTAGGCAAGTTCGTACCGTGGGGCACCAAGCCCACGCGCGAGAACATGTTCGGCGGGAACCTCGCGGGTATCGAGGACAAGTTGGAATACATCAAGGGCCTCGGGGTGAACGCGATTTACCTGTGCCCGATTTTCAAGAGCAATTCCAACCACCGCTACCATACGGTGGACTATTTTGAAATTGACCCGGTGCTCGGCACTTTGGAGGATTTTGACCGCCTCGTGAAAAAGGTGCACAAGCTTGGAATGCGCATTATACTGGACGGCGTGTTCAACCACTGCTCGCGCGGATTCTTCCAGTTCAACAGCCTCATGGAACTCGGGCCGAACTCCCCGTACGTGGACTGGTTCCACGTAAAGGGCTGGCCGCTCAACGCCTATTCCGGTAAGCCGAATTACGAATGCTGGTGGAATTTCCCTGCACTCCCCAAGTTCAATACCGACTGCGCGGACGTTCGGGAATACCTGTTCAGCGTGGCCGAATACTGGACCAAGCGCGGCATAGACGGCTGGCGCCTCGACGTGCCGAATGAAATCGATGACGACAGTTTTTGGCAGGAATTCCGCAGGCGCGTGAAAGCGATAAACCCCGAAGCCTACATCGTGGGCGAAATCTGGGATGCACCGGAACGCTGGCTACAGGGAGACCAGTTCGACGGCGTGATGAACTACGTGTTCCGCAAGGCCGTGATGCAGTACCTCTTTGACGAGAACGCGATTTCGACGGAGGAATTCTGCAAGCGGTTGCAGGCGGCATTCCCCGAAGGCCGCGGCGACATGCCCATGAACCTGCTGGGGAGTCACGACACTACGCGACTCAAGTCGCAGCCCTGCACCAGCTGGGTACGTATCAAGTTCGCGCTCACATTGATGTTCTTTATGCCGGGCGCGCCCTGCGTTTACTACGGCGAGGAACTCGGAATGCTCGGCGGCAAGGATCCCGACAACCGCCGGAGCGTCCCCTGGGACAAACTGCCCGAAATGCAGAAGGAACCCGTGTACACGCTGGTGAAGGAACTCACCGCCATGCGCAACGGCAACCCCGTCCTCCGCGACGGCAAGATGGAAATCGCCTGCGACGGCGAAAACTTTACCGTCACGCGTACCCTCGGCAAGAAGAAGATGACGCTCGCCGTATCGCTTGCGGGAAACGAACCGCAATTTGAAATCCGGTAAAAAATCTATTCCCACAGGAACATTTTCGGCAAAAATCCGTCTTATATGGTAGATGGGGACTACTCCATCCGCCCTGCGGGGGCATACCCGCGAAAAAAGGAATATAAGATGGATACAAAACGCGTCCCTTTTGAAGAACTACCCATCACGAACCGATTCATGTTCGCCATGGTGTTCAGCCACAAGGAAATCGCCAAGCCCTTCCTCGAAGCGGTTCTCGGCATCAAGATTTATGAACTCAAGGAACCCGAACCGGAAAAGACTGTCGAAGTAAGCCCCGTACACAAGGGAATCCGCTACGATGTCTTTGTAAAGGAAACTGGCCCAGGCGGAGAGATACTCCGCAATTTCGACATCGAAATGCAGATGGAAGACAACAAGGAAATTTCCAAGAGAACCCGCTACTATCAGGCGATGTGCGACAGCGAGTCGCTAAACAAGGGTGAGGTATACTACAACCTAAAGGAACTCTACATCATGTTTCTTTGTCCCGAGGACATCTTTGGACGGGGCCGGGCCGTTTACAGGTTCAAAAATTTGGAAGTCGATGACCCGAAAATCGAACTGGGAGACCTCTGCTTCAAAAATTTTTATATATTCAATAAGTACCACGACGTCGCCGAGAAATCAATCAGAGCGTATCTGGAGTACTTTGCCACCAAGAAGCCTATCTCTCCGGAAACCGAAAACATCGACCGGTTGGTGAAGTGGTACCAGACGGACAACGAAACGAGGATACGCTACATGACATGGCAAGAAGAAATTGACATCGCCGTTGACCAGGAACGTCAGCGTGCTGACGAAGCAGAAAAGCGTGCCGATGCGGAAAAGACCCGTGCTGACGAAGCCGAGGCCCGTGCAGACAAGTACGAGAAGATGCTCCGCGAACTTGGAAAACTGTAACCCCGTGTGGACAACGTATTTTTATTATTTTAGGGGCGTGATTGTTGTGTGTAGGCAATCACGCTTTTTTGCATTGAGGACGAACGAATGAAAGTATGCAGATTCCTAGCCTTGGCGCTATTCGCCATAACTATGTCCTTTACCGCCTGCGGCGATGACGACAGCGGCAGCTTCGTTGAACCGGAAAAGGAATTCTCCGATAGCGCTAGCAGCGCCAGCGTCTCGTCATCGTCTACGAACAGTTCTTCTTCCGCAAAATCAAGTTCTTCCACCGACTCCAAGAGTAGCTCTTCAAGTAGTTTGGTTCTTTTTGAAAGTTCCAGTTCCTTGTCTAAAAAATATCAGTGCCTAGCGGAATGTACGGAAGACTGTGAGGGGGAAACTTATTGGATTGGGACCGATCATCAAATGATTTGCCATGGAGGGCAATGGCTTAATCTTGATTCCATGGAGAATGCAAATAGGTCTAGTAGCAGCCGCTATTATGACATGACGGAACAGTTTAATCCGGACGTGGAGTACGGCGAATTCACTGACCCGCGCGATGGACAGAAATATAAAACTATTACGATTGACTATAAATACCACATGCGTGGAGTTGATTCTGTCACCATTTTTGCTGAGAATTTGAATTATGGTGAGAAGGTTTCGGGCGGTACTGTGCAAGAGAATGGGGCCAAGTATTGCTATGATGATGATTCCTGGTACTGCGAGAATGGCTGGGGAGGCCTTTATACTTGGAGTAATGCGATGGGATTCCCCGCTGTATGCGACAGCGTCTCCATTGCTTCAGAGAAATGCCCGAATAAATTCGATTATAGCAATAAAAATGAAAAATTTGACGGAGATCCCTATTTTCTCCAACATCAGGGAATATGCCCAGAGGGGTGGCATATAATGAATGAGGATATATGGGTCATTTTGGCTGAAACAAGTGGCGGAAGTTCTTTCTTGACTTATAAAATGGGCTCAAAGGTCGCCCGTTTCGGTAGTGAAAATGAATATGGGATGTCTATATTGCCTGCCGGGTATTGGTCCAATCAAGATGAAGTTTTTAAAGTAATTGCAAAATCGGCTCTGTTTTGGAAGCCGCAGCAGCATTCCGATAAAGGAGGCTGGGCGGTTTATGCAGCGGTTCGTTCAAATTCTTTTGATCGTTCATCGGAAGGGGATAAAAAACAAGCCTTTTCCATCCGTTGTGTGAAGAACTACTAATCCCGCGCCAAGACGGTCCTAGCGGTTCAAAATAAAACTCGAGTTTCGTGAAGCCCGCAGTGACTAACAGCCTTATGCGACCGTTCGCGCTACACTCTGGTTATTATACTCTAGTAAGCGCTCACTCTCGCCACCACGCCTCGTTAATACGAGGCGCTTGTGGCTCACAAGGACTGAGCAGTAACCGCTCTTCACACGTACCCAGCAGTAACAGCCCCTAACATAGCCCCTCTCGTGTTTCTTTGCGGAGAGGAGGCTTTTCGCAAAGCAAACACTTCAACGAAGTGATCGTCGTGAGCCAAAAGCGGCACTGCGCAAGCGTGCCGTGTTGGGGAGAGCGAGTGAGAAACCGGAGGTTCTTAACAAGCCAACGAACGAGCGGTCTGTATGAGCGTGCGAAATCCGACCTCGTAGCAAACATTATTCAAGAAACGTTTTTGAACTTCTACAAGTGCGGTTATAAAAGTGATGGGTCCCCCTCCGCAGTGCTCGGGGGATGACTCCTAACCGCGACCATCCCACATTCCACACCCCACATTATAATCCGGGGGTTTTAGGGGGCAGGGCCCCCTAGGCGTGGGGGTGGCGGAAGACCCGGCCCATCGAGTAGACAAGTGCAGGTATGAATGTGATGGGGCCGGGGCTGGAGCGAGGGGGAGGCCTCCCCCTTTCTCAACAAAAAAAAGTCGTCTATTCCGTCGTTTCTAGTAACTAGTAACTAGTAACTACCGACTAAATTTTCTACATTTGACCCGCAACTAGCTAATTTAATGCCTTAATTAAGGGATTACAAATGAATAAACATAAATTCGGCATGCGAGAATTTATCATTCTCCTCGTCATTGCACTCTCGGCCTATACCGTATGGCCTTCTATTCAGGTTCACTCCAAGAAAGGTGAAGAAAAGCAAGCCTTCCTCAAGGCAAACCCGAAATTGAGCTCCAAGTCCATCAATTTCGGCCTTGACCTTGCCGGCGGTACGAGCATCACCCTCCAGATCGACAAGGCTGGCCTCAAGGCGACCGACGATATCAAGGATATCCAGTCCCAGTCCCTGGAAATCATCCGTAACCGCGTTGACCAGTTCGGCCTTTCCGAACCGCAGATTTCCCCGTCCGGCGACGACCGCATCCTGGTCGAACTTGCCGGTGTGGACGATTCTACCGCAAAGAACCTCGTGGGTTCTACCGCCAAGCTCGAATTCAAGATTCTTGCCGAAAGCGAAAAGTTCACCCAGGTCATCACGCTCATTGACCAGTACCTGACCCGCCAGACCACCGACGTGACCGCCAGCGATTCCGCCAAGGCCGATACGACGGCCAAGGACAGCACCGTCGCCGCGACGGACAGCGCAAAGCCGGCCGCCGATACCGCAAAGCAGCTCTCCGACGAAGAACTCCTGGGCGGCAAGGTCGCCGAGGCCGAAGCTCCCAAGGCCGACAGCGCCGTGGCCGACTCCGCCGACGCCATACCGGCATCCGTGGTCGGGAAGGCTCTCAGCGCCTACTACCTCTCCTTCGGTAACGGCGGTTTCATCGCCGAGGAAAGCATCGAGACGGTCAAGAAGATTTTCGAACTCGAAGCCGTGCAGAAGCTGATTCCGCGTGACGTGGCCTTCGCCTTCGGCAGCGGCCTCGAACCGGTGCAGCGCGACTCCAAGATCAAGGCCAAGCGCCTCTACCTCCTCCGCCGCCGTGCCGAAATGGGCGGTGACGATATATCCGACGCCCGCCCGTACCGCGTGGGCGACGGAACCAACGCCGGTGAAGTGGCCGTGAGCCTCAAGTTCTCCGGTATCGGCCCCAAGAAGTTCTCTGCCGTGACTGCCGCGAACGTCGGCAAGCAGATGGCCATCGTGCTCGACAACCAGGTGATTTCGGCCCCGGTCATCCGTGACCGTATCCCGAACGGCGAAGCACAGATTACCGGCCTCGAAGACATGGCCGAAGCGAACCGCCTCGCCGTCGTGCTCCGCGCCGGTGCTCTCAAGGCCCCGATGAAGATTATCGAAAGCCGCAGCGTCGGTGCCACCCTCGGTGAAGAAAACATCGTCCAGGGCTTCGGTTCCGGCGCCATCGGCCTCATCCTCTGCTTGGTGTTCATGGTGGCCTACTACCGCCTGGGCGGCCTTATCGCTAGCTTCGGTATGATCATCAACACCCTCGTGACCGCCGCCGTGATGTCCGTGTTCAACGCGACCCTTACGCTCCCCGGTATCGCGGGCTTCATCCTCGTCGTCGGTATGTCCCTCGACGCGAACGTGATTATCTACGAACGTATCCGTGAAGAACTCAAGAACGGCCTTACCGCCCGCGCCGCCGTGGCCAAGGGTTACGACCGCGCCTTCAGCGCCATCTTGGACTCCAACTTGACGACCGTGCTCACCGGCCTTATCCTCTACAAGATCGGTACCGGTTCCGTGAAGGGTTTCGGTCTTACGCTTACTATCGGTATCCTCACTTCCCTCTTCTGCGCCATCACGGTGACCCGCGCCATCCTCGACTGGCGCCTGGCCAAGAGCGACCGCACCACGCTTTCTATCGGTAACGGTTTCAAGGCCATCAACGAAGCGAACCTCCAGATTATCCCGAACCGTCGCCGCTTCGGCCTCGTGTCCCTGATCCTCATCATCGCTTCCATCGCAAGCATCGCCGTGAAGGGATTCGACTTCAGCATCGACTTCACCGGTGGCCAGGTCTATACGATTCAGTACCAGGACGACGGCAGGCACGAAAAGGACTTGAGCAAGGCCCTCTCCGCTGCCGGCATCACGGGTACCAAGGTCCGCACGCTCGGCGGTACTTCCGCCAACTCCTACCAGGTGAGCATGCGCGCCTCCGACGATTCCCAGTTTGAACTCAAGATGGCCCAGGCCTTCGAGAAGGCCGGTCAGAAGTGCGAAATCGTCGCCCGCGACAACGTGGGTCCGACTATCGGTAAGGAACTCCGCTTCAACGCCATCCTTTCCGTGATCCTCGCCTGGCTCGGCATCCTCCTTTACGTGTGGTTCCGATTCGGCAAGTTCGGTCTCGGCTTCGGTGTCGCGGCTGTGCTCGGCCTTGTGCACGATACCATCATCACGCTCGGCTTCATCTCCGCCTTCGGTCTTTCCTTCGACGGCGCCCTGATTGCCTCGCTCCTCACGATGATCGGTTACTCCGTGAACGATACCATCGTGAACTTCGACCGTATCCGTGAAAACACCGCTATCTTCGGTTCTGCGAACTTCGCTGAAACCATCAACAAGTCCCTGAACCAGTGCTTCAGCCGTACCATGGTGACCTCTCTCACGACCTTGTTCGTGTGCGTGATCCTCGCCGTGAAGGGCGGTTCCTCCATCCGCGACTTCGGCCTGGTGCAGTGCTTCGGTATCCTCATCGGTACCTACTCCTCCGTGTGCATCTGCTCCCCGATCGTTCTGTGGTGGTCCAAGCACTTCAAGAAGGGCGTGTAGTTTAGACGAGAGAACGCTCGCGTCGCTCGCTACAGACGAAAGACGAAAGATTGCCCCGGCATTGCCGGGGCTTTTTTCTTATATCTTTATTCTTTTTACTTCTTACTGCCTACTGTCTACGGCCTACTAATTACTATATTTACCCGCGTTCGATCAAAGGGGGCTCTATGCTCAAGTATTACAAAATCGAATCCGGTCGTATCGCGGCAGCTCCGAACGAAGACGCCGCGGACATCGTCATCATGGGCTCCCTCAGCCAGGAACAGCGCAGCGTCCTGGTCAAGGAATACGAGATTACCGAGCATACCATCGCCTCCGCATTCGACTCCGACGAGCTTTCCCGTATCGAGTACGACGACGACTTCACCACGATAGTGTTCAAGAAACCGAAGAACTATTCCGCCGAGGACAATTTCCAGTTCCGCGTGGAATCTTTCGGCATCTTCATTTTCAAGGACTGGGTGCTCCTGCTGGCGGACTCCGAAATCCCGGTGATGGACGAGAAGCGCTTTTCGAAAATCGACAGCCTGAACACGTTCGTGCTGCGCGTATTGAGCTATGCCATCGCGCACTTCAACGAGCACTTGAAGATTATCAACCGCATCAACGACGACTTGGAACAGCGCCTCAACACGTCGATGGAAAACAAGTACCTGCTCAGCATGTTTAGCTTGAACAAGGGCTTGATTTACTACGTGAGCGCCCTTAACAGCAACGACACTCTGCTCCGCAAGCTGCAGCTGGGCCGCAGCCTCAACTGGACCGAGGCCGAACGGGAACTGCTGGAAGATATCCAGATCGAGAACGGGCAGAGCCTGCAACAGGCAAATATATACGCGAACATTTTGACGTCCATGATGGATGCACGCGCAAGCGTCATCAACAACAATGTGAACCAGTTGATGAAGAACTTGACCATCGTGACGATTTCGATTTCGCTCCCGACGTTCTTCGCGAGTTTGTTCGGCATGAACGTGAAGCTGCCCTTCGGCATGAACGGCGACGCGCTTACCGGCTCGGGCATGGCCTTCTGGGGCATCATCGCGGTGTGTATCTTGTCGGTGGTGGCGTTCCTGAGCATCTGGATGCGCAGGAAATAAATCCCTTATTTACTAATTACCGCGGTCGCTCATGCTTGCGAACATGGCGACAATCTCGTCAGTAAACTTGTTGTTCGGGAACTTTTCCGCAATCTGCAAAGCCTGTTCCAGGTGTTCCTGGGCTTCGGCCTTCGCCTTGTCAAAGCTCTTCTTGGCATGCAGGCGTTCCAGGATTTTCTCGGCCACGCCCGCCTCGGACGCCTTCTTGATAAAGCCTTCCATCTCGGCGCGTTCTTCCGCCGAGCAGTCCTCGAAGTAGTACAGCAGCGGGAGCGTAATCAGCCCGTTCGAAAGGTCGGTGAACTTCGCCTTGTCCAAATCCTTCGAGCCGTAGCCGTAATCCAGCAAGTCGTCGATAATCTGGAAGGCCAACCCGAAGTGCGCGCCCATCTTGGCACATTCATCCACGAGAGGCCCGTCAAAGTCCGCCATGATGCCGCCAATGCGCGAAGCCGCCTCGATAAGGGCTGCCGTCTTGCGGTTGATAATCTCGTTGTACATGGCCCTGGAGAGCGTCATTTCGCCGCAGTGGTCCAGTTCCATGATTTCGCCCACAATGAGCATGTCCGCCGCGTCAGAGATGATGACAGGGATGTTCCTCGCCTCTTCGTCTATCACGCAGCGCATGGACTGCGAAAGCACGTAGTCGCCCACGAGCACGGCCACCTGGGTACCCCATTCCTTGTGCGCGGTAAGCTTGCCGCGGCGCAGTTCGGTACCGTCGATGATGTCGTCGTGCACGAGGCTCGCGAGGTGCAGCAGTTCCACGCTGGCGCAGGCATGGGCAACGCGGTCCAGGTCGGGAGCCTTCTCGCCGCAGTTGGCGATAAGGCACAACAGAGTCGAGCGGATGCGCTTGCCCTTGCGGCCGAACAGCGAAACAAGGCGTTCGGAAATGCCCGCAGGTGCGGACTCGGCCACATGCATAATCACCTGTTCGGTGCGCTCCAGCGACTCACGGACTAGTTCGCGGGCCTGGCCAAGCACTACCTGGAAATCGGCTTTAGAAGGGCTCATTGCTAGATGTCCAAATCCTTCAGGACCTTGTAGGCGTTCGTCTCGATGAACTTGCGGCGCGGTTCCACGTCTTCGCCCATGAGCATGCTGAAAATCTGGTCGGCCAGCACGGCGTCTTCCACGTAGCACTGCTTGAGGAAGCGCTTGGACGGATCCATGGTCGTTTCGTTCAGCTGTTCCGGGGACATTTCGCCCAGACCCTTGAATCGCGTGATGGAGACGTTCTTCTTGTCTTCGACTTCGGCCATTACCTTGTCCTTCTCGTTCTCGTCGAACAGGTAACGTTCCTTCTGGCCGACCTTCAGTTTATACAGCGGAGGCATGGCGAGGAAGATATGGCCTGCGTCGATGAGCGGGCGCATGTAGCGGAAGAAGAACGTGAGCAAGAGCGTCTGGATGTGGGAACCGTCCACATCAGCATCGGTCATGATGATGATCTTGTCGTAGCGGAGCTTCTCGATCTTGAATTCCGTGCCGATACCCGTACCGATGGCGTTCACCAGGTTCTGGATTTCTTCGGTGTCGAGCACGCGGTGGAGGCTTGCCTTCTCGACGTTCAAAATCTTACCGCGGATGGGGAGGATGGCCTGGAATTCGCGGCTGCGGCCCATCTTGGCCGAACCACCAGCGGAGTCACCCTCGACAATAAACATTTCGCATTCCTTCGGGTCGCGGCTACTGCAGTCGGCGAGCTTGCCCGGAAGGCCACCGCTCTCGAGCACGTTCTTGCGGCGTGCGAGAGTGCGGGCGCGGTGGGCCGCCTCACGGGCGAGGGCCGCATTGTAGACCTTGTCCAGAATGACCTTGATGGCGGCCGGATTTTCCTGGAAGAATTCTTCCAGCTTGGCACCGAACGCGGAGTTTACGTAGCTTGCGATTTCGGAGTTGCCGAGCTTTCTCTTGGTCTGGCCTTCGAACTGCGGCTGCGAAACCTTGATGGCGATAACGGCGGTGAGACCTTCACGGATATCGTCGCTCGTAATCTGGGCATCCTTCTTGCCCTTGGGCATGTCGGCTGCAAACTTGTTGATGACGCGGGTAAGCGCCGTCTTGAAGCCCGTCACGTGCGTACCACCGTCATAGGTGTTCACGTTGTTCACGAAGCTGAAGAAGTTTTCCTGGTAGCCGTCGTTGTACCACATGGCGACTTCCAGCGGATACTGGCCATCGGGAAGCACCAAGTGAATGGGCTCGTTAAAGAGCGGCGTACGGTGTTCGTCCACGTAACGCACGAATTCGGAGACGCCACCCGGGAAGCAGAACGTATCGGTCTGCTTGTTTTCGGGATCTCGCTCGTCGGTAAGCGTCAGGCGAAGCCCGCTCATGAGGAAGGCGAGTTCGCGGAAGCGCGTGGCGAGCGTGTCGTACACGTAAACCGTCTCGGTAAAGATGGAATCGTCCGGATAGAACTCGACGCTCGTACCCGTATCGGCCATGTCGCAAGTACCGATTTCCACCTGCGGGCCACGAGGAATGCCCTTGGAGAATTCCTGCTGCACCACCTTCCCGTTACGGCGCACCGTAACGACAAGCTTGTTCGAAAGCGCGTTCACGCAGCTCACGCCCACGCCGTGCAAACCGGCAGAGACCTTGTACGAGTTGCTGTCGAACTTACCGCCCGCGTGAAGCTTGGTCATAACGACTTCGATAGTGCCAACATGTTCCTTCGGGTGAATATCCGTCGGGATGCCGCGGCCGTTGTCGGTGACGCGGATGCCGTTACCCGGCAAAATTGCAATTTCGATATGGTTGCAGAAGCCGGCCAGCGCCTCGTCTACGGAGTTGTCGACGACTTCCCACACCAGGTGGTGGAGTCCTCGGATATCGGTCGAACCGATATACATTGCCGGGCGTACGCGAACAGCCTCGAGCCCTTCGAGCACCGTAATGCTGGAGCCGCTATAATCCTCTTCTGCCTTCTTGATTTCTTCCGGAGACACGTTTTCGTTCACGTGTTCGATGGAATCTACGTTTTCTTCTGCCATGCGTTTTTAACCTATTCAAACAATGCGGACATCCCGTACAGCGGGCTTGCCCAGCAACGAATTACACCTTTCAATAATAGTATTTTTTTGAAGGAACAATTCCTGTTTCCAGGCCGAATTGACGGCCTTCAGCACCAGGGTCCGCTTCTCCAATTTTACAAGCTTCACGTAGGGTAAAACGGCCTCTCCGACCACCTCCGAAAAGTGCCCTGAAATGGTCGTAAATTCAACGTCTTCGGCAATGCGATTTTTCTGCAATACCCGGTCTATCAAGATGCCGATATCCATCGCCCGGTTGCCCGTCACGGCAGCGCCGCGGCGCTTCTTCGCAGGCTCCATCATCAGTCGACCAACAGCAGCTTGGAAAGGGTAAAACCGCCAATCAGAATGCTTGTCATGCCGGCCACCACGGTGGCCTTGGTGCTCTTGCCCACGCCCTCGGCGCCGCTATGCGTAAAGAAGCCGAAGAAACAGGCGTAGCTCGCGATAAAGTACCCGTAGAGCGTCGCCTTGATAAGGCCCACCGCAAGGTCCCAGTCCTGGTAGAACATCCTCACGCCATAGAAGAACACCGCGAACGAGACTTCCTTGTACAGGTGCGCCACGCCGTACCCGCCCACAATGCCGATAAAGATGCTCAGCACGGTAAGCACGGGCAGCATAATCACCGTCGCAATCAGGCGCGGTGCCAGCAAGAACTTGTAAGGGTTAAGCCCCAGCACCTTGTAGGCGTCAAGCTGTTCGGTCACGGCCATCGTCCCAAGCTCGGAGCACATGGAAGCCCCGATACGCCCGGCAAGCACCATCGCGGTCAAAATAGGGCAAAGTTCCACCATCACCGCCTTGCCCACGGCCATGCCGAGGAACATCATCGGAATCATGTCGCCAAACTGGTAGGCAAGCTGCCACGACATCACGGCACCCGTCGCAAGCGATGCCGCCACCACCACGGGAATACTCGTGAGGCCCACGACCTGCATCTGGCCGACCGTCGTATGGAGGTTCGTAAAGGCGCCCGGGATATTCTTGAAAAGTTCCCACACGAAGAACAGGTAGTTCACGACCGTATGCAAGAACCTCCGGACAAAGCGTCCGAGAGCTTCTGCCATGCTGTTCACCATCGAGATCAATTCAACCCGCTTCTATTTCTTCTTTGCGTTCTTCTTGTCGTTTTTCGGGGCCTGCTTCTTGGCAGACTTCTTGTCCGGAGCGGCCATGGCCTTCTTGAAGAGGTTCATGTCGCTCAGGTAGCGGATGGCCTCGTTCAGCTGCACGTCGCGCTTGAGCGAGAAGGCCGTGCTCACGGAATCGTTCACCATGGCCGTCAAGAGTTCGCGCTTGATGCCGTCCTTGATGTAGGCCTTGTTCTCGTCGAACTGGGCGTCACGATTGTTCTCGAGCGCCTTGCGCATTTCGGCAATGCGGAGGGCGAGCACGGAATCGGACACCGTCTTGGAAGAATCGCCCATGTAGTTCTGTTCGCGGATGACGCTCTTCTCGAGCTGGTCCACGCCGACGAGGGCGTTGCTCTTCACCTTCATGAAGTTCGTATCCTTCATGCAGTAGTCCTTGAACTGCTTGTAGAGGGAGTCGGGGACTTCCCAGTTCGCGTCAATCTTCGCGCCACTCTTCTCGAGGCCCGGGCGCACCTTCACCGCGAACTTGAAGTACATGGCCATACGTTCCTGCACCTGCATCACCCAGGGCATCGGGGAAAGTTCGATATCCACGTCGGGCGTAATGCCGCCACCGCCGAACATCATGCGGCCGATATTCGTATAGAACGTGTCGCGCTTCGCCGTATCCTTGGCTACGGTATCGGCCTTGGCGGTAGTCTCGTCGGCTTCCGCTTCCATTTCTTCTTCCTGGAGCTTGAGGCCCTTGATGCCGTTTTCGGGCTTGTTGATGCAGCGGCCGAACGGCAGGTAATAGAACGCGGTCGTAAGCTTGAGGGCGTTGCCCTGGTTATCGAGCGGGAAAATCGTCTGCACGGAGCCCTTACCGAAGCTCGTCTTGCCCACGATAAGCGCGCGGTCCCAGTCCTGCAAGGCGCCAGCGACAATTTCGGCGGCACTCGCGGAACCCTGGTTCAAGAGCACCACCATCGGCACGTCGGGCTTCACGATACCATCACGGCGGGCACGGCTCTCGGTCCGCTGGGTGCGGCCGCGGGTACTCACAATCACGTTTCCCTGCTTCAAGAACAGTTCGCTAATCTCGATAGCCTGGTTCAAAAGGCCACCCGGATTGTAGCGCATGTCAAGGATAATCTTCTTCATGCCCTGCTTCTGCAAGGCCTTGATGGCATTTTCCACATCGCTCGTAGTCTTGTCGCTGAAGGTGGCGAGCTTGATGTAGCCGATATCCTTCGAGACCATCCCGTAGTATGGAACGGCATGCACGATAATCTCTGCGCGGGTGATGGTAAAGTCCATCAGGCCCGGAACACCTTCACGTTCGATGGAGACCGTCACGTCCGTGCCAATCTTGCCGCGGAGCTTGCTCACGGCGTCGTCCAGGGAAAGGCCCTTGGTGTCCTTTCCGTCAATCTTTCGGATGCGGTCGCCGGCACGGATGCCCAGGCGGAACGCAGGGGTGCCGGAAAGCGGAGAAATAACCGTGAGGATGTCGTCGCGCAAGCTAATCGTGATGCCTACACCACCGAACTTGCCTTCCATGGAGACCTTGAGGCCTTCGTAATCCTTCGGGGTAAATACCGTCGTGTGCGGGTCGAGGATGTTGCGGATTCCGTTCAGCGCGGCGTCCGTGAGTTCCGTGGGGTTCACGTCTTCCACGTACTTGCGGTTCACTTCCGAAAGAACCTTGTTCAAACGCGACACTTCGTCGTAAAAATCACCGGGAGGGGTCTGCTTGTCGCCCGCGGCACCCGCAAGGCAAAGGGCAGAAAGAGAAGCAATCAGGAGATTGCGGATATTCAAGATTCCAGTTTCCATGGTGAAAAAATACAATTTCCTGGATTGCCGAAGGGGAACAAAAGAAAAAACCGGCTTAAAAAAGCCGGTTTTTAGTAGGGAAAGGAGAGAGAGAAAAAAAATCTAGGCAGCTTCGTGGAGCAGGCGTTCAATCTGGTCGTTCCTGAGCTTGGCCAGAGCCGTTTCCTTGAGCTGGCGGACGCGTTCCTTGGAAAGGCCGACCATCGGGGCGATTTCCTTGAGGTTCAGGTCTGCGTCCATGTCGAAACCGAAATAGAGCCTGAGGACGTCCATTTCCTGCGAAGAAAGGTTGTCCTTCATCACCTTGCCGAACACCTTGGAGCGGTCGTTCAGTTCCGCGTAGCGGTCGGTGCAGGCGTTCTCGGCGGCGAGGCAGTCGGCAAGCGTCGATTCGCCGTCTTCGCCAACCGGGGCGTCGAGCGAAGACGTACGGGCGCCCATCTGCAAAATCTTCTCGATGGCATCGGCCTTGTACTTAGAAACGCCAGTCAGGCTTTCGGGATCGAGCACGTAACTGCCACCCACGACCTGGCGAAGCTTGCCGCCCTTCTTGTTGAAGCGGCGGAGCACGAGTTCCTTTTCGGCACTGATGCGGACCATGCGGCCCTTTTCGGCGATGGCGCGGGTGATGTTCTGACGGACCCACCACACGGCATAGCTGATAAACTTGATTTTCTGGTTCGGGTCAAAGCGGCGGGCGGCTTCCATGAGTCCCATGTTGCCTTCGCTGATGAGTTCACCCACGTCGAGGCCCTGGCCCCTGTAAAGGTTCGCGATATTCACGACAAAGCGGAGATTCGACTTGACGAGCAATTCCATCGCGGAGCGGCTGCCCTGACGGATCTTCTTGAGCAAAAGCGTTTCTTGTTCCCTGGTGAGCAGGGGGTACTTGGAAATATCGTTTAGGTACTGAACGTATATATCCCTTTCGTTTCTGACAGATGCGTTCGTATTCATGGTGTACCTCGTTGTTCATTAATTCGTTACGTATCCAAATTTACCTCCGCAACAGCCTTACAGTGTCAGTATCGGGAAAGCCCTTCGCAAAAGTTAAATTGAAATTCTGTCGCGTTTTTTTGGCGTTTCGTCACGAAATCGTCACAAAAACTCCCGTTTCTGTCAAAAATGACCTAATTTTAGGGTTATGAGCGGAAAAAAGAAGCAAAACGCCCTGTACAGGTTTTTACAAAACAAGAGAGACGTATTCCAGAGTCTCCAAGAAATCGACTTCGAACGAAGCGAAAAGAGGCTCAAATCGCTCATGGATAGCGAAGAGGGGAAACGCGACTACCCCATCCCCACATTCGTCCCCATCCTGCTTGTATGGCTTTTCATTATGCTGTTCCCGCTCGCCATGATTGTCGACCCGGGTTACATGCTCAACCACGAAGTCAACGTGAGGAGCCTCGCGAGCTACTACGTTCCGCTCGTGATGACCATCCTCATCTTTTTATTGAACCAGAAGTACTTCGTGCCGCGTTGCATATTCAACAGGCGCTATATACTTTATTTTGTTTGCAATTCCTTCGCCGTAGGCGTAGCACTGTTCTTCCGCGAAGTCATCTTCTTCCTTATCGACCGTGCCCCGGGCGACGGCATCGCATTCTTCTTCAACAACTACTGCTTCTCGTTCGCCAAGGGACACTTTACCGGATGGACGGTACTCTCCTTCGCCTTTTTCGTCGCGCTCGTCTGCATCATCTGCGTAGTCTACCACATCATACTCCGGCAAATCGTCAAGGCGTTCATCCAGCGCGAACAGAAGCGTTCCAAAATCCAGTACGAGCTCGATTTTCTCAAGAACCAGTTGAGTCCACATTTCCTATTCAACACGCTCAACAACATCTCTGCACTGATTTCCATTGACCCGAAGCGGGCGGAATCGTCGATGACGCAGCTCTCGTCGCTACTGAGGGTCACGCTCTACCAGACTTCGGATGAATTCATCCCCATCCAGGAAGACGTGAAAATCCTGCAAAAGTACGCGGACCTCGAGAAGCTCAGGCTCGACGAATCCTACGACCTGCAATTCAACATACAGCTCGAAAACCCCGACTTCATGATTGCCCCCCTCATCGCCATGCCGCTCGTAGAGAATGCCATCAAGCACAGCGTTGGCGTAAAGGGCAAGAACTTCGCGCACATTTCTGTTACCCAGAACGGTAGCGACGTCGTCTTTGTCGCCGAGAACTCGAACAATCCGCGCAAGTCCAGCCCCAAATCTAGCGGACTCGGGCTTGCGACATTCCAGAAGCGCCTGGAACTCACATACATGGGCAGGTACGAGTACAAGGTGGAACAGAATAGCGACATCTACAGGTGCACGCTTACCATCCACGACTTTTCCAAGAAGACCTAATTGCTGCGGCTTTTGTACCATCGCGGCATTTGAACTGCCGCGGCATTTGAAACGCCGCGCAACTATAGTTTGCACGCAAAGCAACTAGGATTTGCAAAATTGCGGGCAGCGTAGAAAAAACCTTTACATCGCGGTTTCATTAATTATTTTTCTTGACGATCTCGCCCGGCCAGGGATCCGGACTCCCGGGATCTTCTTGCGGCAGGACTGCCGCCTTTTTCTACAGCCATTTTCTCTGGAGGACTCCTATGACAAGTAGGATGTTCAAGAAAATCGCTATGGCATGCGCGGCCATGGCCGTATTCGGTTATTCACAGTCATGCAAAAAGGTAACGCTCTATTCGGGCAGCGAAGAAGGTTCCATGGAAGAATCAACAAGGACCTTCCCCGAGCAGCCCGAATGGAAGGCGAACTGGGGCAACTTCGGCAAGATGGTTCCGCCCTACATAAGGCTCTCGGGGCAAAAGGCCTCCAAGGGCGACTGGACAGGCGCGCTTTTGTTCCCGGCAAGCATCAACGTTGCCGGGGGAACCCTCTCCATGGATGTCCGCGCCACGCAGGGCGTCAAGTTCGGCGTATGGATTGGCACGCGGGGCGAAGGCAAAACCTTTTACAAGAATCTTGCGCCCAACGAAACATACAGCCTGGAAATTCCCGTTGCGCAGCTTGGCGTACAGGCGCCCTTCACGCTCGACAAGATTGGCATCGGATTATTCGGGATGGAGGCGTACCAGTACACGACGCTGTTCGTCGACAACATTGCGGTAAGCTGTGCCGCGGGGGCGGGTGGCACGGGGGCGGGTGGCACGGCGGCAAGCGGTACAGGCACAGCGCAAGCCGCCGCCGTCACCGACTTCATTGTCGGTGGCGAGGCTTCCTCGCCCACCCGCCCCCAGCTGTGGGACGGCGAGCCCATGCCCCAGACGTCGCTGCGGTACACCCCCGAAGAACAGGACTCCCTCCGGCAGCGCACGCAAGCCGCCTTCGCCTTGGAATGGGAAGACCACGACCGCATTTTGCGGTTCCTGCAAAACGACACGCTTTCGCCCAAGGAATCCCGCGAAGGATGGTACAAGGCGCTCTACCTCGTCACGAATCACCGCCTGCGCGACAGCGTCATCGCCAACCCCAAGCAGCTCTTCGCCGACGCGAACGGCATTGCCGCCATGAACGAAATGCGCACATTCCCGATTCTTGTCGCGAACCTGGATTACAGCTACAGCACATGTACCGATACGCTCTGCAACTCCACCGTGATAGAAGACTACCGCCTGCTCGCGGCAGGATTCCCCACGTCGTACACGCGAGGCTCCAAGATACGGATTACGTACGATCCGTTCTTCGTCACCACCGACAAGCACGACCTGCCGAGCATCGAGATTTGCACCGGAAGCACATGCAAGCAGGTTGAACCCGGAAAAGCCACCGACATCGAGTTTACATCGGCGGGCATCCAGAAACTGGTCGTCAAGCTCGCCTACGGCGCGACCAAGGTCCAGCAAACCCTTTCCCTGGAGGTAAGATAATGAAGTTGACCCTCAAAGCCATCGCCCTCTCGATTGCCGTCGCAAGCAGCGCAAGCAGCGTAAGCGGCGCACCCATCAACATGACATTATACTTCACCATAAACGAGCAGTTGAACGACGTGTGCATCAGCGCCATCCCGACCGGGACAGACTGCATCGCCAGTAACGGAAGCGCCGCCAAGGCGAATCATTCCGTCCACACGATGAGAATCAAGGTACTCGGTGCACCCGCCGATGTCGAAAGCATGTTCGGCTTCTATATCGAGCGTCCCTTCTTTATCGTCGACGGCATCCACCTGAGTACCGAAGAAACGCGAACGCTCGAGCAGCTGCAAGAAGATACAGAGGAATTCGGCATCCCGGCCATTCTCCAGTCCCTGGGATACACGCCCATCCTCGTCCAGTTCGCCGAAACCGTGCGCATGAGCCTCAAAGATAACGCCAAGCAGTTCCGGGACCTCCTCAAATTCATTTCCGCCTCGACCGTACTCCCCTTCCCGAACAAGGGCGAAGAGGGATTCGTCATACTCGGCATTAGCCAGGGAGGCATTCTCGGACGTTACGGAGCCTACCTGTACGACAAAGACCGCAGCCAAAGCGATGCCCCCGTGCGCCTGTACGCCTCGCTGGACTCCCCTCACCAAGGCGCCGTCATGCCGAGAGCCCTCATGAACACCATCGGGTATTGGGCCGTATTTGGCGGATCCGCATCCGCCGAGGCCTTCAAGGACCTTATCCGCGGTCCGGGAGCACGCGACCTGCTTATCTACCAGACGAACACAATAGACCACTTTGCAAGCACGTCATCGGACCGATTCCTGTTCGGCCAATACCGCAACGCCGCAAACTACAAGGGGTTTCCCGCAGTGCTTGTCGCACAGGGACAGCTGAAGGGCAAGGACCCCGACCACACGACAATCTATTACAACATAAACCGCAAAGCAAGATATGCCGGAGCTGTCGTCGGGAGGGCCGCCTCCAAGATAGGATACGCCGACAACGAATACACGGACATCTCGCACAACAGCATCTATAAAATGGGAGAAAGGGATAATGCCATGAGCTTTAAAGGGAACAGCAAATACGATTTTGTGCAGGGCAGCACCTACCCATTCCCCCAAACCATGTACGAGAGCCTCAGGGACGGTATTCTGGACGCCATTCCGCACAACATGACAACGAATAAATTCGGAGTAAATTTGACCCTCAGCACCAGCTGGGATCACAACGACCTCTACCAAAAAAGCAGTACGTTCATTCCCACGGTAAGTGCCATGGACCTGCAATGCGGCGGGGATCTCGCCATCCGCAAGGACTGCGCCCACACCCAAAAAGCCGACGGCATCAATTTCGAGAATCCAGGTTCAATCTCCACCGCCAACGCCATATTCGCTGTAGACCCGACACACCCGCGCTACAACGAGCCAATCAGCGGTAGGCATATCGAATCGCCGGTCAAGGGCGGTAAAATTGACCAGAACGTACTTGCGGGCATGCAGACCGACGTCTGGAGGGTGCTCTGCGAGGTCGCAAAATACGATTACGACGCGACAACCGAAAAATTCCGCAACCCCAAGCTGAACGGCGTATTCTCGCACAAGACAAGTTGCATGGACCAGAGCAAGATTCCCGACATCATCAAGAACGCCGGGGCGGTAAAGACCCGCAAAATCGCCTATGCACGCTACGACTTCAATTCCAAGGCATCCGAAAGTGACCACACGGTCCCATTTACGCTCCCTGCCGGCTGGCAGAAAGTGGCCACATTCAACATTCCCGACAACATTCCCGCCGGTTCCGCGTTCGAAATCGACATTTCCGTCAAGAATCCCAAGAGCAACTGGATGAAGGCGGAACTACTGATGGTGCGCGACGCCAGGGGGAATGGGCAAATACAGCTCACGGAAACGGACGTGCCTCAATACGGCATCATACATACCCTGCGCTGGGTCCTCCCGAATACCGGAGAATCGGTAATTGCATACAAGTGGCTGCGCCTCGTGCTGAATTCGATCGGAGGAGATGTCGTACTTTACAAACCGAGAATCGTCACAAGTTCCATGGAATTCGCAGAGACCCCGGGCCCCATTTCTTCGGCGAACATTTTCCCGCTCGCCTCCTACAAGATTGCCCCGTGGTCCGACAAGGTCGCACTCACGAAAAAGCTTGTCGGCACATCCGAATGGCTGTACGTATCCACCGAAAAACGGCACGATGGTTTCCATTTCGATTTAGGGAAGGCCGTTTCCATGGACAAGTTTACATCACTCGTCGTGGAATTTGAGCCAGGAACATGTACGCATACCGAGGTCTATTTTGACGCCAAGGACACCGGAAGCCCCAATTTAGGCAACTATAGTTTGCAAAATGACATTGCAAACAAAATTTTGCCTTTGTCCAAAATCATCAAGACCGACGTGACCCCAAATCACTCGCTTTCCGCGTCACGCTTGAAGATTCAAGCCACTGCAGACAACGAAACATGCAACATAAAGGCAATTTACCTGCAATAGGGCCTTGTTGACAAGCTAAACCCATAATCATAGATTAAGGACAAGAAGGAGTGGAACACATGAACAAGAATCTCTTTTTGGCAGTGGCAATACTATGCCTCACCCTGACAGGCTGCTGGAGCACGCACCTCAAGTCCATGGGTACCTACCCCATGCCCGTAGCGCACCAACCTAGAATCGCGCCCGACAGCAAGGAGGTTGAGAACGTCGTATCGGCCGACGGATTCACCCTCTTTAACCAAGGCTGGTCCAATACGGAAAAGATTTACGGCGGGGGCGGTTTCTTGAGTGCCATACACCGCATGAACGGGTGGCTTTCACCGATGTTCGCGAGCGTGACCGTAGGCGGTTACGGAGGCAACCTGAACTTTGCTTGCGACTACGACGAGGATTGCAGCGAAGAATATCTCGCCTGGCTCAAGACTAGCGAGGACAGATACGACAATTCCTTTTGGGCCATCCAAGAGCGGTTTATGGCCGGATTCGAGTTCAGCACTCCCATCAACCTATTCCTCGGATTCGGCGGCGGCATATTGATGTACCAGAGCGGCGGGGAATACGACGATGCCCGCAAAGACCTAGATCGAAAATTCCGCAAGATATACAACGAGGGCGGCGCCATCGATGCATTCCTTCTCGGTTCGATATGGCTGGGCTACCATATCGGTAAAAACGCCAAGTACGGTTCGATATCCGTGGACCTCGACATATCTAACGCCTACTTCAGCAACTATGTATTAAGCACACCCATCAACATCGGCTACTTCCATCCTTCGGGATTCCACGGGGGCATAGGCGCCAATTCATACGGCATAGACATCTTCTTCGGCAAATCCTTCAAGTTCTAGTCAATTCGAAAGGCCCTGCCATACGGCGGGGCCTTTTCTTGTTCCGGGATTCGCCCCTACTTCATCTTGATTTTCATCTCGAAAACCTGGCGACCATCGTCGTCCTCGATTTTCATGTAGGTCGCGCCCATCTTGTCGGCACGGAATATGCGCACTTCCTGGCCCTCGTGCGTCTCGCCCATAAAGTGGACTTCGAGCATCGACGGGATGCACAGTTCCAAATCCGAGGAGCTGAACACGTTCAGCGAAAGTTTCACGTACTCGATGTTGTTCATGTGGTGCGACATGTCGATATGCTGGGGCAAAACCTTCTGGCGATAGACTTCCACGTATTCCGCGGGTTCTACCGGGAACTTCGTGAACTTGCTGTCCAAAAACGGCTCCGGGGCGCCTTCCGTCGGGAAATCCACCGCCGAAAGCTTTACGGGGCGATGGCGTTCCAGGTCGAGGCAGCACGCCTCCTGTACGGCGAGGATAATCGGTTCGCCCTCCAGCGTGGTAACGGCCGTATTCTCGTAAGTGCGGATAGGCGCATTGTCGGCAGGGAACGACGTGGTGACAACCTTGTCCCTCCAGAACGGGCGCTGGAAAAACTTGAATTTGGCCTTGTAGATAACCCAGTAGGCGCCCTTCTCCTTCACGCAGAAGTTGTCCATCTTGATGGCGCCAAAATTCTCGGTAAAGTTGTCCTGAACCATCAGGACGGTCTGCGCGATGCCCATCTTGCCCGATACGTCGATATAGGCAGAGGTAATCGTGCGCTGTTTCTGGAATACCAGCGGGTTCTTGGCAAGTGCGTAAATATCAATCATGCTTTCAATATATAAAGAAAAAAGGAAGTTGCGGGCACAACTTCCAATTTTTTATGCATGCAGGGCTATTACACATCTTTTTAAATCTTCTTAACCACCAGCAGGTGACCGGGGGCCTTCGCGGGGTCGAGGCGCACAAAGTTCCTGTTGCCGCGCCACACGAAGCTTTCGTCGGTAATCAGGTCCTTCAAGAAGTAGAAGGCGTCAGGAGCGAGCCCGAGCTTGCCCATGTCGAGTTCCACCATGCCCTCTTGCGCATTGTCCATGTCCATGTTGCATACGCACAAGATAACGTCTTCGCCGGACTTCTTGGAGTAGACCATCAGCTGGTCGTTGGCACAGTAGTGGAAGTCCAGGTTGTCGTATTCCTGCAGGGCAACATGTTCCTGGCGGGCGGTGTTCACGCGGCGCACGAAGTCCTGAATACCCGGGCCCTTCCAGTTGTGGACCTTGTACTGGTACTTCTCGCTGTCGGCGAGTTCTTCCTTGACCGGCGAGGGGATGTTTTCGCACAGCTCGTAGCCGTTGTACATGCCGGTGAGGCTGCTAAGCGTACCAGCGAGGAAGTAACGCTGCTTGAAGGCGTTCGGGCCCTTGTACGCGAGGTACTTCGGGAAAATGTCCGGAGTCGTCGGGAAGAAGATGCCGCGCATGTACTGCTTGGCGTCGCTCTGCGTGAGTTCCTTGAGGTATTGCTCGAATTCCCACTTGGCGCTGCGCCAGGCAAAATACGTATAGCTCATGTCGAAGCCCGACTTTGCAAGGCGGTGCATCATCTTCGGGCGGGTAAAGGCCTCGGCGAGGAACACGAGTTCCGGGCGCTTTTCCTTCACGTCGGCAATCAGCCATTCCCAGAACGGGAAGGGCTTGGTGTGCGGGTTGTCGATACGGAAAATCTCGATGCCCTTGTCGGCCCAGAACAAGATAATGTTCTCAATTTCCTGCCAGAGGGCCTTGTAATTGTCGTTGTAGTAGTCGAACGGGTAGATGTCCTCGTACTTCTTGGGCGGGTTTTCCGCGAACTTGATACTGCCATCGGGTTCGTGGTAGAACCATTCCGGATGGCTCTTCACGTACGGGTGGTCGGGGCTGCAGTTGAGCGCGATATCGAGAGCGAGGCGCAGCCCCTTGTTGCGGGCAGTCTTCGCGAAGTGCTCAAAGTCCTTCATGGTACCGAGTTCCGGGTCCACGTCGTAGTGGCCACCGTTCTTGTTGCCCACGGCATACGGGCATCCCGGTTCAATCGGTTTGCCCTTCTTGTCGGTCTTGGCATGCAGGGCGTTGTTCGCACCCTTGCGGTTGGTGACACCAATCGGGTGGATGGGCACCAGGTAGACGGTATCGAACCCGAGGTCGGCAATGTAGTCGAGCTGGTTCTCGCAATCCTTCCAGGTGGCGCTCTTCTTGGGGTCGGTACCCTGGCTCTTGGGCCACATCTCGTACCATGTACCAATGCGGCTGTAAGACGGGTCCACGCGAAGCTTCATCACGGGGCTTTCCGTCGGCACATCCTTGGGTTCCTTGGTCCATGCGCAAATCTTGTATTCGTAGTAGCCGATGTTCCCGACCTTGAAGGAGCCTTCCCATTGGTCGTTGTCCACGAAGTGCATGGGAGCCTGTTCCCATTTTTTCTTGCTCACGTGGCGGTAGAAAATCGCAGCGTCATATTTTTCGTGGCTGTGGCGGAAGATATCCGCGGTAAGCGTGACGGTATCGCCCGGTTCGCGCTTGAGCATAAAACGCCCACCTTCAATCTGGGGGCGGATGTTTTCGATAACTAGATTGTCCTTGCGGGTAGGAATTGTAGCCATAGTGACCCAAAATTAACAAAGTTACTAGTTATCAGTTACTAGTTACTAGAATTTCAGGGTTTGAAAATCAATTAAAACAAATAAAAAAGGGCCGCGAGTGCGGTCCCTTGAAATTCACGTTTTTCGCCACGATTAGCGGCGGGAATTGCGTTCGCGTTCCTTTTCACGCTGACGGCGGCGCTTTTCGGTATCGTCCGGGAAGAATTCCGGAAGGGCGTAACCGATGGCGATGCCGAACACGATACCCGTCTTGTCCATACCGTCCTTGTTAACCACCCTGGAAGTATAGGTGATTTCGGCACTCGTCCTGGAGTCCGCACTCTCGCGGAAGCTCGGGTTGCTTTCCGGGTCCTTGCCGAGATCCGGGGCGTAGTACATACCGATGGAGAACTGCAGGTAGTACCATTCGTTCGTCATGTAGGCGATAAGGGCGTCGAACTGGAAACCATTTACAGAAATCAACGCACGCATATCCTTGTCGTCGGGGATGATGTCGTGGTCGAAGTAGACCGTACCGTAAGAAGCGGAAATGCCCAAGTGGAGCGGGTTCTTCGGGAACAGGTAGTAGTTGATACCGACCTTGTAACCGGTACCGCCTTCCAGGGACCAGTCGTCAAATTCGTTGTCCGTGCCCTTCGGGAGGAAACCGAAAGAAGCGTAGGCGCCAACGTGCCAGCGGGTGATGTATTCGGCACCGACACCGAAGCCCATGCCCATGCCGGTTTCACCCATGAACGGGTAGCGGGAGCCCATGCCCAACTGGAGGATCAAGCGGTCCTTGAGCCAGTCGCGGCGACGTTCGGAGTTCGCGTATTCATCCAAGCGCTGTTCTTCTTCGAACTTCTTGCGGGCAGCCATGTCGTCTTTCTGAGCGCGGCTCATGCCGGCGGTTTCGACGTCCTCGGATTCTTCCTCGTCTTCGTCGTCTGCATCGACAGCGGCGGCAGTCGCTGCCGACTCGGGTTTGTCCGCAGAAACGAAGTCGCTATCGTCGAATTCGTCGTCCGCAGCCTTAGTCTCCACGGCCTTAGTAGTAGTCTTAGCCTTGGGCGCACTGGCAGTCTTGGCCTTGGGCTTGGCGGCCCACACCATGAGGCTGAGTACACACAGCAACAAAATCACCTTTTTAAACATCAAATGCCTCTGATTCTAATAATCGTTTTACGAATATAACTTATTATCCGCTTTTTTTCCAATTTTAAAAGTGTAAAAGTTGATTTATCTGGCCCCAATAAGCCCCAATGGCGCTAAAAAAAGCAAAAAAACATCATTTTATCTTCATAAGTTTCGCTTTTATGGAACCCAGGGCTATTTCGCACTGCATGAGCACGGGAATCCGGCGGTCGTCGTCGGTCAACCAGATGAAGATTCGGCCCTTGGAATTGAAGATTCCGTCGCCGTCCAGTACGGGTTCGACCTTGACCGTCTTGACCTTTCCGAGGGCCGAAGACTTGATTTCTTCCCTCCCGTGAACCAGCACCTTCAGTTCGTAGCGTTTTTTGCCGCTCACCGCCGAGAAGCGCGAAGTATCCCCCACGGTCAGGGGCATCGTGCGCACGTAGTAGAACGCCGACATAATGCTGTGCTCCATGCCCTTGATGGCTACCGCAGTATCGGCGGAGCGCTTGACCTTGCGGGTCTTCATGTCGGAGAACACCGTATCCGAGAGCCACGCCTTCTCGCCCTTGCGGTCGAAGCGGATGACGGAGGTGTTGTGGAACGTACCCTCGTGGAGGCGCTTGCGGAATACTTCCGTCATCAGGCCCTTGTTGCGCACGCGGGTGTAGATGGTGTCGTTCACCGGATAGATCTTGTTGATGGTCTTGTTGCCCGTCGCGAACGTGAGGAATTCCGTCTTGCCGTCCTTCACAGGCTTGACTTCGAGCGACGCGGAACCGGCCGTAATCGGGCCCCAGCACAAATCGAACTCGAGGCGTTCGCCCTTCATCCACGGAGCGTGGACCTCCGGCAAGTTGGGCTCACCGGCTACGGCAAACGACAGCGCGAAGAGCAGCGCGGGGAAAAGACGGTATATGCGTAAGGAGCGAAAAAGCATAAAAGAATGTAAGGTGTGAGGTGTGAAGTGTGTGGTGTGAAGTCTCTAACTACACATTCAACACTCCACATTCCACATTGTGTTACCCTTCGATGTCCCCCAGGCTCTTGCGGTAAGCGACGAGCTTTTCACGGACGGACGCGTCTGCGATGGCGACGATGTGGGCGGCGAGGTAACCGGCGTTCTTGCCGTTGCCGATGCCGACTGTTGCCACCGGGATTCCCGGGGGCATCTGCACAATGCTGTGCAGAGCATCGACGCCGTTGAGCGGGCCGCCGGCGCAGGGCAGACCGATAACGGGAAGGATGGTGTGCCCTGCGAGCACGCCCGGGAGGGCTGCAGCGAGGCCCGCAACACCGATGAGGACCTGGAGGCCTCGCCCGGCGGCTTCGCGAGCATACTTCGCGGTGGCGTTCGGGGTGCGGTGTGCAGAGAGGATGTTGTATTCCCACACGATGCCGAACTGGTCAAGCACCGCGGTAATCTTGTCTACAGTTTCCTGGTCGGACTTGCTACCCGCAACGATACCGACCTTTGCATTTTCTTTCAAATCCATTAGTAATACCTCTTGTGTATATAAGGTTGCTGAGCTTGTCGAAGCACCGCCCTTATTTCGCCAGTCGGGCCAAGCCCTTCTTGCCGATGTCCTTGCGGTAGAACTTGCCTTCGAACTGAACCTTCTCGGCGGCTTCGTAAGCGATGTCGAGAGCGGCCTGGAGCGTTTCGCCATGGCCCACCACGCCGAACACGCGGCCACCGTTCGTGACCAGCTTGCCGTCCACCATCTTGGTACCGGCATGGAGCACCTGGGCGCCGTTCTTTTCGGCTTCTTCGATACCCGTGACGACCTTGCCCTTTTCGTAAGAGCCCGGATAACCGGCGCTTGCAAGCACCACGATTGCGGAGCTGCCCTTCGGAGCCTTCGGGGCACCGAGCTTTGCAAGTTCGCCCTTTTCGGCAGCATCGAACAACGCGAGCACATCGCCGTCGTAGAGCGGGAGCACAATCTGGCATTCGGGGTCGCCGAGGCGGCAGTTGTATTCCACGACCTTCGGGCCCTTCGCAGTCACCATGATGCCCACGTAGAGTACGCCCGTGTAGGGTTTGCCTTCGGCGGCCATGCCCTTGAGGGTCGGTTCGATAATCGTCTTCTTCACTTCGTCGAGGAGAGCATCCGTCACCACCGGAGCCGGGCTGTAAGCGCCCATTCCACCGGTGTTCGGGCCCTTGTCGTCGTCAAAGACGCGCTTGTGGTCCTGGGCGGAGGAGAGAATCACGTAGTCCTTGCCGTCGCAAACCACGAAGATGGAGGCTTCTTCGCCGTCCATGAATTCTTCAATCACGACCGTCTTGCCGGATTCACCGAAGACGGCCTTGTCGCCGAGCATTTCTTCGACAGCGTCGTTTGCTTCCTTGTCGGTCATGCAGACGATTGCGCCCTTGCCTGCAGCGAGGCCCGACGCCTTCACCACGATCGGAGCCGGGTGTTCGGCGAGGAACTTCTTAGCAGAGGCGAGATCGGTGAAAGTCTCGAAGGCTGCCGTCGGCACGCCGTACTTCTTCATGATATCCTTGCTGAAAGCCTTGGAGCCTTCGAGGGCAGCGGCAGCTGCCGTCGGGCCGAAAGCGCGCAGACCACGGCGGCGGAATTCATCCACCACGCCAGCGACCAGCGGAATTTCAGGGCCGATGACCGCGAGGTCGATATGCTCTGCTACGGCGAGGTCGGCAATGGCCTTCGGGTCGGCCACATCCACCGGCACGCACTTGCCGAGGTTTGCCATGCCCGGGTTGCCCGGAGCGCACACGAGAGTGTCGCACAGCGGCGACTTCTTGACTGCAAGAGCGATGGCATGTTCGCGACCACCGCTACCAACGACGAGAATATTCATAAGCGAGTCCTTATCTTTGTACGGGGTATAATTTAGAAATTTTCAAATTTAGAACCGCCTCGAACGCTTGCAATACTCTTCGTATTCCTCGCCGAAGTCGCGGCGGAGGCGTTTTTCTTCGCTTAGCACCTGCACCATCATGATGGCAAAGAAGGCGACAAACACGACGCACGATTGCCAAGTCCACAGCCACACGGCGGCACCCACGAGATAAACGAGGGTTCCTGTAAGCATCGGGTTACGGTTAATCTTGTACGGGCCTTCAATCATCAAGTGCTGCGTACGCGGAGCCACTTCATGGCCAAAAGCATCCATCGGGTTTCCTTTGCCACAATTGCGCATGTAGACGATAGTCCAGACGCTCAGCACAAGGCCGCCGAGCATCACGACAGGAGCCACGACACAGCGCCACGTATCGACCGGCCACAGCGTGGGCATCCCCGACGCAAGCCACATGATTGACGGGATAAGCATCACAAAGAGAATGCCGCCCAACAGGTAACCGAAAAAGTCCCTTATACGTTTCACCATTTTCTCCTTAAAATTTTTCTTAGCGGGGAATGCTGCTACAGTTCATGCTGAATCGTCCGGAGATATAAATCGTACCATTACTCGATTCGCAGCTCTTTTCTTTCGGTTCACATTCTTCCACTTCAGTTATAGCCACATTCGAAAAGCATCCTTCAACCGTCGCATGGTCTTCGTAGCATTGTGCAAAGCCCAAGTTTATTAACGAGGTATCGCAGCGGGCAAGAGGCAAGCAGATAGAGGTCACGCCCGTTGTCACGGCCATCGGGTAGTAGCCCGTATGTGTCGTCATGGCGAAATTGCATAACTTTGTCGGGGCAGCGACGCTCGACGAGCTTTCAACAACCGCCGAAGAGAGCGTCACAGAAGAAATCGCATCAGACGAACCGGGTGCCACCACTGCAGAAAAGCCTTCGACAGCTGAAGAAGATGTCGATGCGGGATCTTGCGACGGGGCAACAGACGAAGAATCATCACCGCAACCGAATACAAGAACGCAACCCGTTATCGAAATGGCACACGCAAAATTCCTAACCCATTTTTTCATAGGAGTTTTTCCTTTTTTACAAAACAACTATAACTAAAATAAAAATTCACAAAGGAGCCGTCAACATTCTATATTTAACGAGAACATTCAACCCCGAGACACGTATGGAAGAGACTTTCAAGACCAGAGGCGTTTGCGCGACGACGATTCAGTTCACACGCGACGGCGACAAAATCAGGAATATCCGCTTTACGGGCGGATGCAACGGAAACTTGAAGGCGATTGCAAAACTCTGCGAAGGCATGCGCGCCGAAGATATCGCGGCAAAACTCATGGGCAACACCTGCGGCGGGAAGCCGACTTCGTGCGCGGACCAGCTCGCCCGCGCCGTCCTCGGGAAGGACGCTTAAACCTTACCCGACCAAATAATACCCTCCGTTCTTCCGGGCTCCCCTAAATTCAATCTTGCCCGATTCGCTCAAAGCTTGCAACTGACGCTGAGTCGTTCGCAGGGACAGGTTGAGCATCGAGGCCAGCGCAAGTGTGTTGATTCCGGGGTTCACCCGGATTTCGGATAGGATTCGTTCGGAGAGGTTTTCACCTGTTTCGCGGTGGCGTACGGCACCTTTTTTCTGTTTAAGGTTGTTCCGCAGCAGTCGCAACAGGTCTGCCTGTGTCGCAACGACGCAATCGGCGATAAAGCCCACAAAAACCTTGTCATCGATGTGAGCCGCCTCCAGGGCAGACACGTATTCCATACGTCTAACGGCGGGAATCAGCGCAAAGGTGTATTCGCCGCGAAGCAGCGCAAGATTCATCAGCAATCGCGCCACGCGTCCATTGCCATCGACAAAGGGATGAATGAACACGAACTTTTTGTGAACCTGCGCGGCGAATTCCACGGGATTCATCCTGAATTCGTTCTTGTTAAACCACGCGACGAACTTCTTCATCTCGGCACGAATTTTCAAGTGCGGCGTAACGGGGTAACGGCTCCCGCTAATTACGACGGGCACCTTGCGATAAATACCGGCCTTGTCCGCATCTATCTGCTGGTAAAACAGCCGATGCAACATCAGTATATCCGATTCTTCGAGAGTCTTGTTTTTGGCGAGTTTGTGAATATGATCGTACGCCTTGGCATGTCCAACGGCTTCGTACACGTCTCGCAGAGGTTTCCCGTTGATGGTGAGCCCATCCTCGATGACGACCTTGGTCTCGGTTTCGGTAAGGCTGTTGCCTTCGAGGGCGTTACTCGTGTAAGTGAGTCCCACGCGGTAGAATTCCCGCAGGGACTTGAGCGTATCCTTGGGAATCGGGCGGAACGACAGAAGTTCCTTATTGTTATCGGCAGCAATTTTCAAATACGGCGAAATCATCGAAAAACCTCGACTTATACACCTAATATATAATTTTACACCGCCATAATCAACAATTTATACCGCCATCTGGCATTTTATACCGCCATTTTTAGCAGAATTTGCAGATTTACACCGCCAAAATGAGTTTTTGGAGGCCGTTACCGTTTCTTGAATACGACGATTTCAGCGCCAGCGTTTGAGCATCGGGAAGTCTCCGCCACTATTTTTCTTCCTTGGAACTGCTGCTGTCTTCTTCCGGGTGCCAACTGCAATCATATTCGATCAAATCTAGGGAATTACAATATCTTTCTCCCTCATCGTTGTCGGCGGGCTTGAAATCGTCCGGATGATTGACGCAAGAATCCAATAGGGCCTTGAGTTCAGCGGCTCTCTTGTTGTAGTATTCTTCAAAATGCTTGTCGTATGCTTCCTGATAGGCTGCTTTCTGTTCCTCGTAGGCCTTGACTTCATCTTTGTGAGCCTTGAGATCTTCTTCGTAGCTTAGGTATTCTTCCGTGAAATGCGTTGTTCCGTCGGGGCAATAGACGGTCTTTGTTATAACCTCGTCAGCAGGAAACGCTCCGTATAGGGGTGCGATACGTTGTTCCAGCGTGTCTGCCATTTTAAAAAGACAGAAAGTTGTCGTATCTGGGTATTGGTCGATATCGTAAACATAATCCTCGTGAAAAATTTGCTGCAAGACAGAGTCGCGGATATCGGTTTGTGCACGCTTATCGGCAGAATTTTCGGCGGGTTCCTTCGGATCCCCTTTATAGGTTTCATCCCGGTAGTCTATCGGCCATTCGTAATCAATCGGCTTGCAATCATTTTTTTTCCCTGAATTACTGCTGGACGATTTAATAATGGTCGAACTGCTGGATTTGTCCCCAACGGTTGAGTTTCCAGAGTCTGCCGTTGAGGTGTCGGAGCCTGCGGTTGCTTCTTCGTTGTCACTGGAGGCTTTTGTGGCGGAATCGCCGGAACACCCCGCCCAGAAGAGCGCAGCAGATATAAGGATGATTTTGTTCAAGAATTTGTGGATGTTCATAGGCTTTTTTTGAAATATATCTTTTTTTTACTTGTTTGCCAATACAATCCTTTCTGTTCCCACAATTTAAAAAGCTAAATTTTCGCCCGTTTTCAAGGTGGTGTATGGCGGCATCAAAGACGAACATCGATATGCTGAACGGGCCCCTCGGGAGAAAAATCCTGAGGTTTGCCATCCCTATCGCCCTGAGCAGCATTTTCCAGCAGATGTTCAACCTGGCGGATGTCGCCGTGGTGGGGCAGTTCGCGGGCGACAAGGCCCTCGCGGCCGTGGGCGCGAACACGTTCGTCATCAACATGCTCATCAACTTGTTCGTCGGGATTTCCGTGGGCGCGAACGTGGTGGTGGCCAACTCCATCGGCGCGCGCAGCTACCGCTCCGTGACCCGCAGCGTCCACACGTCGGTGATGGTGGCGTTCTTCAGCGGGATATTCCTCTCGTTCGTGGGAATCTTTTTTGCAAGGCCGATTCTTGAACTGATTTCAACGCCCGAAGATGTTTTGGACATGGCGGTGCTCTACCTGCAAATCTACTTTGCCGGAATGCCCTTCGTGATGATATACAACTTTATCTCCGCCATCCTGCGCAGCAAGGGCGATACGAAGCGGCCACTCTACGTGCTCATGGTGGCGGGCGCCGTGAACGTGGCGCTGAATTTGATACTTGTGGCGGGCTTTGGCATGGGTGTATCGGGCGTGGCGATTGCGACGGTCATCGCCAACGTCATCAGCGGAATTATCTTGTTCTACATGCTCCTGCACGAGGTAGGGCCTTTCAAGCTGGAGTTCTGGAAGTTGCGCGTGACGCCCTTCTTCTTGAGCCGCATCTTGCGCGTGGGGCTCCCGACAGGGCTTCGCGGCGTCGTATTCTCGTTCAGCAACGTGTGCCTGCAATCGGCCATCAACAGCCTCGGTTCCGCGACAGTAGCGGCCTCGTCCATTGCCTTGAACTACGAATTCGTGGTATATTATTGGCTGAGTTCGTTCTCGCAGGCTTGCGTGACCTTCGTGGGGCAAAACTTCGGCGCAAAGAACATGGAACGCTGCCGCCGCACGGTCCGCTGGACACTCATGCTCGGCTGCTCCACCACCATCGTATTGAGCGCGCTCTGCTGCATTTTTGCAAGGCCCATGTTGAGTGTATTCACGTCCAATACCGAAATCATCGAAATCGCATCCATTCGCATGTACGTAGTGGTGGGGCTCTTGGCCATCAACGTCTTCTTGGACGTGTTTTCGGGTGCGCTTTCGGGAATGGGCAAGTCCCTGCCGCCGGCGCTCACCTGCATGGTAGGCGTCTGCGGCATCCGCATCCTCTGGGTAATTTTCGTATTCCCCAAATACAACTCGTTCGCCTCGCTGATGGTCGTCTACCCCGTCAGCTGGGTCATAACGATTGCAGTCATCGTGGGGATATATTTCTACAACATTAAACGCGTCACTTCAGGAACAGGGAAAGTTTGCTGAAGTCTAGAATCGTGATAAACACGAAGAAGCTGATGAAGAATGCCGCGGCGACATTCTGGATAACGCTCTGAGTCTTGGTCGAGAGAGGTCTCTTGCGAATTTTCTCGATGCCGAGGAACATCAAAAGACCACCGTCGGTAATGGCAAGCGGAAGCAGGTTCATTACGCCCAAGTTGATGCTGATTAGCGCAAGGAGCATCAAAAAGTCCTGGAAGCCGCTCATCCACACATTGCCCATCACGGCGACGATGGAGACCGGGCCCGAGAACGCATCGACCTTCACCTGGCCCTGGAACATGCGCTTGAAATAGCGGAATATGCTCGTCGTCATTTTCCAGCTGGTGGCGCACGTCTTGGAGAAAGCTTCCACGGGGCCACGGCGCACGGTTTTCGTTTCGCGGAAGAGCACGTAGCCCATCTGGATGCCGACCATGTAGCGTTTGTGTTCCTCGTTGTAGGCTGGCGTGAGCGCCTTCGTGAGCGTATCGCCGTCACGGATGACCGTTACGTTCACGGTTTCGCCCTTGCTCCCGTCGATAATGCGCACGACTTCTTCGTAGCGGGAAATGTGCTCGCCGTTAATTTCGAAAATGGTATCGCCTTCAATAACACCCGCCTTTTCGGCAGCGGAACCTTCCACCGGGGGAAGGCGCACGATAACGCGGTTGCGCGGGTAGATACCGATATCGCCGATGCCCATCTTGATTTCGGAACCGGTAGAATCCTGCGAAGGAATCACGAGTTCTTCGGGAACGACGGTGATGGTGAGGGGCTTGCCACCGCGATGCACCGTGAGGGGAACTTCGGCCCCGAGGCTCACGCCAATCTGCTCGCGGAAATCGTCCCAGCCCTGCGTGGGCTTGTCGTTCATACCGACAATGGTATCGCCGGGTTGAATGCCCGCCACCTCGGCCGGGGAATCCTTGGCAACAAATCCGACAATAAGTTCGTTAGTCGCGGGTTCCTGCACGCCCACCATGTAGAGGAGCATCAGCAGCACAAAGGCAAAAGCGATATTGATGAACGGGCCCGCAAAGGCGATGGCCGCACGAGCGCCAACGGATTTCGCCACAAAGTCTCGCGGGTCGGGAATCTCGCCCTCTTCGAGCGTATCGGGATTCTCGCCCGACATGGCCACGTAACCGCCGAACGGAATGGCCGAAATGCAGTATTCCGTTTCGCCATGGCGATAGCGGATAAGCTTTTTACCGAAACCGATGCTGAACGTGTTCACCTTCACGTTATTCCACTTGGCCACCAAGAAATGACCGAGTTCATGGATAGTCACCAAGAAACTCAAGCCGAGGAGGCCGAGGACAAACATCAGGACATTGCTAAATAAACTCTCCATCGAGAGTCAATTTAGCAAATTCGCACTAACGGAAAAGGAGCCGGCAGTTTCCCACCGGCTCCTGGCACACACCAAATTTGAATTAGAGTTGTCCAAACGGTCCCATACACCATTCCAACTACACCTCTTGAAAAAGAATATACAGAAAAAAAGCTCCCCACCGTTTCACGTGTAGGGAGTAAAATATGTACTACTGTATCAACTGTATCAGGGTCGTGTAATCCCCGTCACATCAACCATCGCGGCCAGTGTAACCCCGGTCACACTCCTACCGCTTCGCGTAGCGGAATGTGTGGCGCGCACCGGTCTTTGTCGTAGCGACCACGTAATAAACGCCGGGATTCAGGCGCGAAAGGTCGAGCGTGGAGGACTTCATCACGAGCGTTCCGTCGAGGGAGAACACGCGGTACGATTCGCGGTTCATCGAGAACGAACGCAGCACGGGCAGCGTCGTAATCGTTGAATCCTGCTTGCTCGTATCCGGCGGGGTAACGGTAGACGAATCCTGCTTGGACGTGTCCTGCGCAGCAGTGTCTTGCTTGGCCGTGTCCGGCGGTACTACGACCGCAGCAGCCTTGGCCTCGCGGGCCTGGTCCAAGAAAGCGACAGCCTTGGCCAGGTTCTCGGACGAGTTCATCTTGTCGCCGCCATGGGAGCCGCCCGACACTTTGACAAATTCCGTTACCACATTGTGGTTCTTGAGGGAATCATAGAGTTCCTGGCTCTGCTCGATGTTGACGATGTTATCGGACGTACCGTGGAACATAATTACCGGAGGATCGTCGTCGCTTGCGTAGTAAGGCGAACTGGCAACCATCCACTTGTCCTTGTTGCCTTCGCGTTCCACACCGATGAAGGCACCTTCCATTGTTCCGGAGCCGCCCATGCTGATGGGGTTCATCGTGTAGATGTCGGTCGGAGGAGACCAGAGAACGGCTCCATCGACGCAGCTGCTGAACGAAGTGTACTCGCCAAGGTCACCGACCAGGTCAACCGTCACCGAGCCGGACTTGCCCTCTTTCAAACCGCAGGTCGTCGCCGTGAGGCTCGAAAGGTGACCGCCCGAAGAGAACCCGGAAACGGCCACAAAGTTCGTGTCGAACTTGTACTTGGCCGCGTTGCCACGGACAAAGCGAACCACGGCCTTGATGTCGTGCAGCTGCGCCGGATATTTGGCATCGCTCGCCGAACGATGGTTCGGAGTCACGACCGCGTAGCCCGCCTTGACATAAGCCGCACAGATGGTGCTCAAGTCCGCAGAGCCCTTCATGTTATTGCTGCTCCAGGCGCTGCCGTAAGTGTGGATGACCACCGGGTACGATTCCTTAGCCTGTTTGGGAATGTAAATGTCCAGCGTATGGTAAGTTTTTCCATCGCCAGCGTAGTTCACATCGGCAGTCTTGTCGGCATCCGGAACACTGCCGCCACCTTGAGGGCCACCGAAACCGCCAAATTGGGCAAACGCAGACACGGCCATGAGAAGGCCTGCCGCCATAACCATTTTTTTCATTTCCAACTCCTTTTTTTTGGCCCCTTTTTCGGAGCCTACACAAAATATACGCTTTTCAAAGCGAGTCTCGCACAATACGGGGCATCTTGTGTTGTATACAAAAACAACCCTACTGCCTTTTTTGGGGCAGTAGGGCCATTTAAGCAAAGTCGTTTTTGTAAAATTACTTTATCAGTGCAGCAGTGAGCCTGCGGGCTTCGGCATCGGCCTCGAGCACCTGGTCGAGCGTGAGGTGGCCCGTCACGGTGGGAGCGCCCGTCATGATGGTTTCCACGTGCTTCGGGATGTCGGTGAACTTGAGATTGCCCTTGAGGAACGCATCCACGAGAACCTCGTTCGCGGCATTCATCATGGCCGGGACGATACCGCCACGGCGGCCCGCCTCGAACGCGAGGGCGAGGCAGCGGAACTTGTTAAAGTCCGGTTCGAAGAAGGTTAGCTTCTGGAGCGAGGGCAGGTCAAGGCGCTTGGTCTCGAGCGGCAGGCGGTCGGGCCACGTGAGCGCCACCTGGATAGGGATGCGCATGTCGGGCGCGCCGAGCTGGGCCATGAGAGAGCCGTCGCGGAACTGCACCAGCGAATGCACCATCGACTGCGGGTGTACGACAACCTTGATCTGTTCATAGGGAATATGGAACAAGAAGTGCGCTTCCAGAACTTCGAGGCCCTTGTTCATCATGGACGCAGAGTCGATGGTAATCTTCTTGCCCATGCTCCACACCGGATGGTTGAGCGCATCGGCGACCGTGATGCTTTCAAACTTTTCGATGGGCCATTCGCGGAACGGGCCGCCGGACGCCGTAATCTCGAGGAATTCCACTTCCTTTTCGGGGCGGCCGGAGAGGCACTGGAAAATGGCGCTGTGTTCGGAATCGATAGGCGTAATAAAGGACTTCGGATTCTCGGCGAGCTTGTCCCAGATGACCGGGCCCGCCATGACCATCGTCTCCTTGTTGGCGAGCGCCACGTGCTTGCCGTGCTCGATGGCGGTGATGGTCGGGAGGCATCCCACCGCACCCATCAGGGCGTTGATGATGATGTCGGCCTTAGGGTCGGCGGCGAGTTCGCACAGGCCTTCCATGCCGGCGAGCACCTTCATGCCGAGTTCCTTTTCGAGTTCCTTCGCGGCATTCGGGTCGAACATGCACACGCGTTCCACCTTGAACTTGCGCACGATTTCGGCCACCTTGGCCACACTGCTGTTCGCGGCGACCGCATAAAGCTTGAAAATATCGGAGTGCTGCAGGATCACGTCGACACTGGACGTGCCAATAGAACCAGTCGCACCGAGCAAAACCACGTTTTTCATTTTAAATCCTTCGATTAATCCTCAGGCCAATAGCCCAGGCAATCATCCATGACTTCTTCGAACTTTTCGTCGCGATTCACGTCCGTGAACGTCGTGTCCAATTCTTCCATGTGATAAGAATTCATGTATTCTTCGTAATGGACCGATGTTTCATCGACCCACGTATAGATTTCGATAAAATTCCAAGTCGTCGCGCTGTATTTCCAGACGTTGTCTTCTTTCTTGAAGTTGCAACCCGGCTCCATCTCGTTCTTGGGCTGAGTCTTGACGACTTCTACCGGATTATCGGACGAATCGTCGCTGCAGGCGACAAAACCGAAGGACATCGCCAACGCGATTGCCCCGACAATAAGCTTGATTTTCATAGATTCCCTAACCTTTATGCGATATTCTTGAAAAAGTCCATGAGCAGGTAAAGTGCCGGTGCCGCAAGGTAGAACGAGTCGCAGCGATCGAGCACGCCGCCGTGACCGACGAACAGGTTGCCCGAATCTTTCGTACCGCTCCAGCGCTTGAGGGCGCTCATCAACAGGTCACCGGCCTGGCCGGCCACCGTGAGCATCACGCCGATTGCAATGGCAATCGCCCAATTGAACTGCACGTTGAAAGAAGAGAGCGCCGAACTGCACATGACCCAGTATGCCACCCACGCCACCGTCGCGACGGAGCCCGCGATACTGCCTTCCCAAGTTTTCTTGGGGCTGATGCTCGGGGCGAACGGATGACGACCGAAAGGTCCCTTGCCTGCAGCGAACTTCCCGAAGAAGTAGGCCACCGTATCGCAAAGCCACATGGATGTCATCACCAGGATAAACGCATAGCAATGTTCAAAGCCCTGGCCGTTGCCCATCATCATCACGTTCATGCCGCCCCAGAGCCCTATGTAGAGCGGAGCGCCGAGCTGCATCACGAGCCACGGGAACAGGTGGTCAATTTCGACCTTGGCATAAGCGACTGCGATGTAGATTGCAAAAATCACGAGGAACGTCATGCCCACAACATAGGGCACGGCAGGCAAACCAAAATAGCCGCCCTTGGAAAGCGCCCATGCGAGGGTAAGCGCGAGCGACGACGCAAAGGAGAGGTAACGGGTGTCGGGACCCTTGTACATCTTGGAGGCCATGCCCGCCCATTCCCAGGCGCCAACGCCAGCCAAGAAACACATCAGGCCGATGCGGCTGTAGTCGCAGAACCACAGCAAAAAGAAAACGACTGGAATGGCGACAAACGCCGTAATCAATCGTTGAGCCAAGTTACTCATGCAATACCTTCCCAAACCTTCTTTCGCGGGTTTTGAAAAATTCAACGGCCTTCAGGAATTCTTCCTTGGTAAAGTCGGGCCACAGCGTGTCCGTCACATAGAATTCGCTATAGGCGGCCTGCCAAAGCAGGTAGTTCGAGAGCCTGAACTCGCCTCCCGTACGGATTACGAGATCCGGGTCGGGCGCTCCTTTCAAGTACAGGTTCCTTGCAAAAACGTTTTCGTCGATCTCGTCAATCTTGAGCGTGCCCGCAGCAACCTGCGCTGCGATGGACTTCGCCGCATCCACGATTTCGAGCCTGCCGCCGTACGAGATGGCGAGGTTCAGCTGCATGCCCGTATTGCCCGCCGTCTTGTCGATAGCGGACTGCAGGGATGCGCGCGGTTTTTCGGGCAGGCGTTCCATGTTCCCGATAACCTTGAGCTTTACGTTCTTCTCCATGAGGTCGGGGATTTCCTTCACCACCATCTCGATGAGGAGGTTCATCAGGTAATCCACTTCCTTGCTGGGCCTGCCCCAGTTTTCGGAACTGAACACGTAGAGCGTCATGTGCTCGAGTTTCAGGTTCACACCTACTTCCACCGCGTCGATGGTAGCCTGCGTGCCCTTGCGGTGCCCGAGAAACCGTTCGAGCCCGCGACTGCGGGCCCAACGCCCGTTGCCGTCCATGATGATGGCAACATGTCTAAGCTGGTTCGCCACGAACGCCCCGGACTACACCTTGAGGAGGTCCGCTTCCTTCTCGGCGAGGATAGCGTCAATCTTGGCGATGTACTTGTCGGTCGCCTTCTGGATTTCGTCCTGCTGCTTCTTGACTTCGTCTTCGGGCAGGTCCTTGTTCTTCTTGATGGCGTCGTTCGCATCGCGGCGGATGTTACGGATAGCCACGCGGCCTTCTTCGGCATGCTTGCGGGCCACCTTGGCAAGTTCCTGGCGGCGTTCAGACGTGAGGATGGGGAGCGACACGCGGATGCAGTTGCCGTCCTTCATCGGGGTCACACCGATGTTCGCAGCGAGAATCGCCTTGTCGATGGTATCGACGAGCTGCTTTTCCCACGGGGTCACGAGCAGCATGCGCGGTTCGGGCACGGAAATCTTCGCCACCTGGGAAATCGGCGTCGGGGTGCCGTAGTAGTCGATGCGCACGTCATTCAGGATAGCGGGGCTAGCCTGGCCAGCGCGGATCTTCGAGAATTCACGTTCGGTGGCCTCGATGGCCTTGTCCATTTTTTCGGTATATTCTGCCATAGTTCTTAATTAAGAGTTGATGGTTTGTTCCGTAATTAAATATAAGTAAAAATCCTTAGCAATGCACCAGCGTTCCGAGGTCGCCTTCGATGGCCGCGCGGGTCAAATTGCCCTTTTCCATCTTGAACACGAAGATGGGCATGTTGTTTTCCATGCAGAGGGCGACGGCTGCGGTGTCCATGACCTTGAGGCCGCGGGAAATGACTTCCTTGTAGCTGATGTCGTCGAAGCGGGTGGCGGTCGGATCCTTGACCGGGTCGGCGGTGTAGATGCCGTCGACCTTGGTGGCCTTCATGATCACGTCGCATTCGCTTTCGATAGCGCGGAGAGCGGCGCAGCTGTCGGTGGTGAAGAACGGGTTACCCGTACCGGCGGAGAAGATGACCACGGAACCTGCGGAGAGGAGCTTCAAGGCCTTGCGGCGGTCGAAAAATTCACAGACCGGCTCCATGCGGATGGCGGACATCACCACGGAGTCGATTCCCTGCTTGTCGAGGGCATCCTGCATGGCGAGGCCGTTCATCACGGTGCCGAGCATGCCCATGGCATCGCCCTGGGCGCGGTTCATGCCGCCTGCAGATGCGGAAATGCCGCGAACGAGGTTGCCACCGCCAATGACGAGAGCGACTTGAACGCCCTGCTTGACGATGGAAGCAATTTCGCTTGCCATGTCGGAGAGGATGACGTTATCGATACCGTGGCCCTTTTCGCCTGCGAGGGCTTCGCCACTGAGCTTCAAGAGAATACGTTTGAATTTAGACATAGATTATGGTTATTGGTTAACAGTTTTCAGTCTTAATTTAGCAAAATATCCTAATCCAAGATGCATCAGACCCTGTCGGAACAGGTTTTATTGGCTTTACGGCACAATCTCGGATATACATTCAAAAGATTAAAGTTTTTCTTCCCATTGGTTCTTGCCATAAAAATATTTGCCCAAATCAATCACATTTAACTCTTGAGCTAAGTTTTTTAGAATAGCAGATTTCCGTTCTTTGGGGATTATATACTCACTAACCCGTTTATTTTTTGCATTTGAGATGTCACAAAAGCATAGTTTTCCATTTAACATCACACAAGTTTTTATCATTGCACCAAATTGCTTTCGCATTCTATCATTATATATCGGATAATTTTGATTACTTATTACAGCCATTTCAGAATCTTCCAATTTACAACAAAAACCCGAATATCCGCAACATTCTATAACAAAAATTTTTCCATCCTTATCCATATTTTCCTTTCCTTCTCCGCATGCACAAAACAAAGGCATATAGATATCATAGGAGACATCCAACAAGGGCGTAGGATTAACATAATTTTGTTGCAACTGAACAAGAAGCCCCAAATGAGGAAAATACTTTATCGCAAAATTGTCTAAAGTTGCCGGAAAAGTCGTTTTACGACAGTCTTCGTCTGTTTGGTTCCATGTTTTACCAAACAACTCTTCACATGTTATATATTTCTCCGACTGATTTCTAAAAAAGGAACAGTTTAAAGACCAACCTTCATCTGATTGGCCTCGGCAAAGTCGATTATAACTGGGCTGAATGATTTCTTTTATTTCCGATATATCAGCCGTACGAATTATTTCCATTCGGTTCAATGGATATTCCTTTCTTGATGATAAAGGCTCTTGGGTTTTCAGCAATTCAAATTACTCATTCAACGGAGTGCAATCAAGATCGTTACTACCAAAACGACCATCAGAACATTTCTTATCGCCAACAAGCTCTCCATTCTTAAATATCGCTGTAGATATAACCTTTCCCGTTTTAGCACTATATTCTGTCTGCTTACCTTCTTGTTTTCCTTTTTTATAGTTAGCCGCACGCCAAATTTGTCCATTTTGGTAGTACTCTTTCACAAGGCCATCTACTTTTCCATTAACATAGGGCAAAACACGATGTATAGCCCCTTTTTTACCTATAGAGCCATTGCTATAATATTCTTTTGATGTACCCACCAAATTGCCTTTTTTGTAGTACGACTCCATTTCCACTTGTCCATCCTCTCTGTAACAAATCTCTTGCCCTTCTTGAAGCCCCCTCATAAAAAATCTTTCACATTCTTTTTGCTTATTGGGATAATATGTGTAATCAAGACCATCTTGTAAACCATTTTTGTAATCACTTACACGCACTAGTGTATCATTTTCAAAAATAGAATCTGTACCCGTGAAAGGAGTTGTTCTCCCTCCATAATAAATTTCCTTCTCATTCTTATAATTCCATATCCTATCTATATAACCATTGGACGTATACAATACAGCTTCTAGTAAATCATCATTTTTATAATGAAGAAATGCTCCATTTTCACTAAGAGGGACACCATTCTCCCCACGACTACCAATGATTTCCCAAGCAGGCCCACTGATTTTTCCTTTTTTGAAAGTACAATATTCAGGCTCACCCAAGCGCAAATTTACACAATCATTCCATCTTGCCGTATCCGCACCAAATTTACTAGTACATGTCTCTGTTGTATCCAAAAGAGCATATGCAGAATCTCTTGGAGTAATGACTTTTGCTGAGTCAATTGATTGTGCGAATAGTGCCGTGGCAAGCACTGCTAATTCTATGAGAATTAATCTCACTTTGCTAGCATTTAAGTAAGACATATTTTTTTCAATTAATAAAGGAATCTTCATCGCATAGACCTTTTTTCTAGAAATATACATAGTTTTTTTTTACCACTTTGAAAATGTTGCTGATAAATGTCAAGGGGTTTTAGGGGATGTGCCCCTAGGCGAGGGGGTAGCGAAAGCCTTGCCTAGACCCTTCGACAGGCTCAGGGTGACACAGGCTAGGCTGGAGCGAGGGGGATTCTTCCCCCCTTTTGGGGGAGCAAATCCGGGCACATTATTACAAAAACGCGTCAATTTTCTTATATAGACGTGTCACGGGAAAGACCGCAACTGGAGGTCGGGGCGGACTCCGAGAATTAGCTATTTTATAGCGCAACTAAAAACACAAACCGTAAATTCAACTGTTAAGGATATAATGAGTCTTAAAATCGTTGTGCTTGCCAAGCAAGTACCTGATACACGAAACGTGGGCCCCGATGCCATGACGGAGCAGGGAACCATCAATCGTGCCGCATTGCCCGCGGTCTTCAACCCCGAAGACCTGAACGCCCTGGAGCAAGCCCTTCGTT
>Ga0310697_10000481_pt1 | contig 53957 bp, 95 predicted proteins | sample 172DNAGHGlowgp2_FD_203883 | JGI IMG/M metagenome (GOLD analysis project Ga0310697, IMG submission 203883) | Sheep rumen microbial communities from Palmerston North, Manawatu-Wanganui, New Zealand - 1728 DNA GHGlow gp2 (v2) (version 2) | ecosystem: Host-associated > Mammals > Digestive system >...
CTTAATTTTAATATAACCTTTTAATAAACAAGGCGGCGATTCGCAAAGGTCGTCGCCTTATTTTTATATATGTCATACTATAATAAAATGGCTTCAGCTATTTATAACGATATTGTAAGTGGATTACGTGGTTATTCTGCGAATCCTACTTTATCAATGGAACAATTAGAAGATGAGATAGCTGAGGAAAGACTAGCTGTGATTAAACAGTATATTCTTAAAGGAGTAATTCCTAAGAAAGATTTATTGAAAACGATCTCTTGTATTACTGTAGATTGCAAAGACATAGAAGGCTGCGATGCTTGTGGAGGAGATTAGAATTTCGAAGGAACTCCTACAATGCATTTTGTAATTCCACCACTAATGACAGATTTTGGTGGATTTGGAATTGAATATATAGGGTCAACAGACCTACAAAATCCATTTATATGGTATACAAATCCAACATCTATGCGTTATCATAAATATAGACGTAGAACAAAAGATAAACCATATGTCTATGTTAATATGGCTACAAATAAAGACGGCATGTGTGACTGTTGGGTATTTAATGCACCATTCTTAAAACGAGTTACTGTCGTTGGTGTCTTTAAAGATGAACGTAAGCTAGAAGAATATGGCTGTTCTTGTCTTGGTGAGGGAAATAATAGTCCTTCATTTATTGATGCAGAAGTAAAAGAACGTTTGACTAAAAAGAAGATATATTATTATAGACAATTGGCTGCTCCAATTTTACCAAATGACCAAGTTGCAAGATGACAAATTTTAATGAAGCATATACACACGCATAGTTAATCTATGATGTAGAATTAACACCAGAAGATTTTGAAGAAATTGGATTAGTTGCGTGGAATAAAATAGGAAACAAACAAGATTTATTGTATCAAATGTTTGTAGATGTAGATTGTGAAAATAAGAAAGTTGAACTTCCTTGTAACTGTGATGAAATTGAAGCAGTGACTTACTGCCACGAAGACTGGAATTATACTTCCAATATTGCTGAAAATGGAGATTATTTATCTGACTTTATAGAAGGCTATATTGAAAACAGAAAAGGATATGAAGACCCACTATATCAAAGCGGTTAGTATGTAAAATATCGCAGAGTTGGAGATAATTTATATTTCGATAAGGCTTATGGTCCTATCATTATTCTGTATAGAGGTGCAGAATATGATGAAGATGGATTACCTTACATAAATGAGAAGGAGAAAGACGCTATAGCTTGCTATTGTGCATATATTATGAAATTTAAAGAAGGAATACGCACTAATAATCCTAATATTATTCAGGTAGCAGCAATGTTAAAACAAGAATGGCTTCGACTTTGTGATGCAGCAAGAGTTACTACTTATTTGAATCAGAACGATGCTAATAAGATTCTTGATGCTAAGACTAATTGGAACCGTAAAGTATTTAATAAATCATATAAACCTGTTAAATAATGAACTATGCAATTGGATATGCCTTAAATGGAGATGATTTAATGACAAACTTTCCTATTAAAAAGTTAAAAATAAAGTAGAAAGATATTGATGGTAAAAAACGTAGAAACTTAGCTGCTTAGGTCTGGCGCTCTTGTGTTGATTTAGCAATTCAAGATGTAATTGATAATAGTGATACATTTGAGTTACCAACAAATAACAGAGATGCTGAAATCTATATTAAAGCAATATCAGGAGAAGCCTTTATCAAGGGAAGGTAGAATGGTAAATGGCAAGATATTGATTATTTAAATACTAATTTTACTGGATATTAGATGATGTTAAAGTTTCAAAGGGCTGGATATAAGATTGAGAAACCAATATATCTAGATCCTATTAGAAAACAACAAATAGCAGATAGAGCTAATTCTGGTAAATCTTATTATTGATTATGGTAAAACGAGTTTCTGACTATCTGGACAAATTATAGGAAATGTATCCAGAACTATCTAAGAAAGATATAGAGCGTATGGTAAACTATGGGTGGAGAATGTTTTATTTTTATAATCTACGAGGGTGTGATATCATAACTGCAAATTCTAAAGCTAATAAATGGATGTATTGTGGGTCATTGTGTGTGGACTCAATTAAACATTTTAATTACTATAGAAGAAAATTAAGAAGAAAAATACGAGTATTATGGGCTTTAAAGAAACGAGAATGGGACGGCTATTATTATACAGCTATCACACCAGAAGAATACGAGCAAATTAAGTATACTTTTGGTAGACCTAAGACTAATTTAACAGTACATAATAAAGTGTTATTTAAAATTAAGAATGAAGCTTTTGTATATTACCACACTGCGAAATACTTTATACGTTGTAAACTTCCCATAGATTATGGATATACAATATATAAAGAAACTTGTAAATGTAAAGATGTTAAGTTAATTTTAGACAGAGAAAGGCCTCTGACTTTAGACGATTTAATAAAAATAAGTAACGATGAGAAAAGAAACAATTAATACTTTTTCAGATGGAATGTCTTTAGACTTAAATCCACTAGGGACTCCGGCTAAAACATTAACAAACTGTCTGAATGGAACACTTATCACATATAACGGAAATGAACTAACTCTACAAAATGATATGGGAAATGTTCCTGTAGGAACAGCTGAATTACCTAAAGGGTATGTGCCTGTAGGTATGAAAGAATATGGAGGTATCATTTATGTAGCATCATACAATCCAGAAACTAAGAAGGGATAGTTAGGGTGCTTCCCTTCTCCTCAACAAATTTATACATCTGAAGCAGCTTAGACTGTCTTAGATATTAACATACAAGATTTATTTATAGAGTTTTTTGAGAACCGTAACACTCGTATAAAAAATATTCCAGTTATTTAGAGTAATGAATATAAAGAAGAAATATTTAAGGATCCTATTACTCAAGAAGCAAGAATATTTTCATCTGGAGATACTTTTATTATAAAAACTAATAATCAATTTAGTGATATTCTTAGAAAAGCCATAGATGAGTAGGTAATAACTCTAAAATTATTTATTATTCCGATTAATGGAGATTCTCCTATAGATATTACAGAATCATTAAAAACTTATCCCGATTCTTGGAATGTTCCATTATGGATCTATCAGAATACAGAAGATATTCCATTTGAAACTTTACTAAATAATCATAGAGAACTTCTTTAGGAGTATAGAGGCCCATAGGGAACTTTACAAATTGTTATAGAATTTAATACATTCGAGTTATTTAATTTGTATAGAATATTTTCAAATTTAAATAATGATTTCAGTGTTGAATTTATTGGAGAAGCGTTTATAAATGAAGTAAAAAGTAGATGGAGTTTAACTCCATTTGAGCTAATAGGAAATATAAACGAAGAAGGACATAACTTAAACGCTATAGAAGAATGTGGATTTTAGAGAACATAGCCTGATTTAGTAGCATATACGTAGAAACACACTATTCCTGAATCTGGAACCTTGTACTATGATTTAATGCCTGCATGTATATATGGAGCATTAAAATTACAAAATAACAGTTTTTTAAAATCTGGAGAACTTACAAGATAGGGAGTTTAGGATGCACATCATCGTATTACAAACTGGAATTTTGAAATAAACTCCGATTCAGCTATTATACATTGGACTTATACTTTATTTGATACTGACCCTAGTATTGATCACATGCGATTTGTATTTATACCATTAAATGAAGTATTAGACTAGGGCGGCTATTCAAAACAATAGATTAACTAGTTGTACGTTACAGACTAGACTATATATGAACCAACAAATCCTAATATTTATACTATAAATAAACTGTATTATTCTGGAGATTTTGAAGATAAAATTATTTTAGATGATGTTCATTTAATGCACAATTATATATACTTATGCAGATTAGACATTATATATAGTTAGAATGGAGCAATGCATGTAGAAAATGGACACGACTATAAACTATTATACACTGGAACATTCTTTAATGATAAGGATGTTAGACAATTTAATAATGATAATAGGCCAGAAGTTACTCCAGACATAAATTTAGAAGTAGAACAAACATACACTATAAAGAAATTTACCTATACAACATTATTAGAAAATGAAACAGGGCACGTAGTAGAAACTGCACCTAAAGAAATAGTTACTGCAAACGATGTTATGTTCTTAGCTAATAATGAAAGATATTATAGGAAAATTGTTGGAATAATATTAAATGTAGACTGTGAAGTTACTAGTACTATATCAATAAAAGATGAAGAATTAGTTCAATATGGCGAAGAAAATATGCCTTTTAGACCTTCATTTGCTGGAAGAATTTCAGCAGAAGAAACTTTAAATAAATGTGCTAATTCTGACGGTGTAATTACTTGTAAAGTCAAGAGTGAGACAAATTATAATTACGAAGGTGATGGCGATTCAGAAGTACAACAAAAACTTAAGTAGTATGTAGAAAAAGAAACTATAAAAGACTGGGATAGTTCTATTACTCAAAATCTAAATGGGGCTTATATTACTTATAAAAAGCAAGGAAATACATATTAGAATAAATCAACTATTAGTATTCACAGAGGTATTGTAAGCAGAATGGGATAGGAAGATTTCTATACTGTTTTACAAGAAGGTCTATTTCCAGTATATGAACCAGACGATGTTTTATATAATGAAAGATTGTTTGGATTTAATGTAGATGAAGATGGAAATCTACAGAATATTATAGGTGGTGAAAACTTTATGGGATTATCCTTATGGCTTGCTAAAAATAGAAAGTTAGACGCTTCTACTAGTGTAAAAACATCGATGTTAGAAGTTGAAAGAAGTTATGGTAAAAAGACTGCATTAAGTAGGTATGACTTTAAAGGTGATGCTCAAACCCCGTATCATTATGGTTCTTATATTTCAGAAGGCGTAGGAATTGTAAATTATGGATCTGAAGGAACGTCAAGAATAGAAGCAATGCAAAAATGCAATTATGCTCCAATTCAAATTTTAGCTTCAAATGAGTATGAAAGAGTTTGGGATAAAAGTTATTGGGATGGAGACGTCGACTCCAGAGTATGTAATCTTATGGTATTACCTCATTCTGAATTTGGAGAAAACTTATTAGATACTTTTGATGTTGATAGAGAAGGAGACGGCAGAGAAAAACATTATGGTTGGGCTGCACTTGAAGTTAGAGACAAATTTATAGAAGGGGATAAAAATAATGTCGGATATAAAAGTAGAAACTTATTTAAGGCTTCTAAAGGAAACTCTAGGTGTATGTATATACTATGGAGATCACAATATGGATATCAAATAATGAATGTTGCTACACCCTTAGATATTGAATCTAATTAGGAGTTATCTGAAATTGTAACAATTAAACCAAACTCTTCTGGAAAACTAAAAGTTTCCTGGGATAGAGGTGGCACAGATAACATAAAAGAACAATATCCAGCAGCAGAAACACACCTAAGAGCAGACCATATGCTATTCTGTCTATTATCTTAGATTTTAATTACTAAACGGAAAACTGCAAATTTACTTTTAAATGCTCCTGACGTTTCTTAGATGTACTCTACTATAGGATTTAAGAATAAAGGATTGCTAAAAGTACAAAATATAGCAGATCCTATAGTTGTATTATCTGATAAAAATATAGAAGACGCATTATCTTGGATATTAAACAACTAGGTATTAAATAGTGCTGATAATTTTATTCCAAAGTTTAAAACAATAGAATACTTAAATGGATATATAGAATGTGGTGGAAAAGTAAATACAAATTCTAATAAGTTTGGATTTACTAATCTAGATAATTTATTCTATGCAGAAGGAATTCCAGAATTTTCAACTGTAAATGCAGAGTAGAGAATAAATATATATCCAGGAAGGATAGAAAAAGTGTTTGGACAATATTTATGTAAAATACAAAAGGATAAATTTGGAATATATTAGGTCAATGAAGAACTTCTTAAAGATGTAAATGGGCAGAAAAAGTTCTATAAAATATTTCTGCCAACTATTCATAGTCATACTAATAAAAAAGGAGCTAAATATAATTGCACAAATATAGAAACTTATAAAGAGAATTTAGAAGGGCTTGCATATAATGATATGTTATTCCCACTAACAAGAGTCTATAAAGAATAGGGAAAAGCTATTGATTAGCTAAATTCCTAGGAAGATTTAGAATCTCCATTTTTTAATTTATTATATTATAATTCGATTGATTTAAATTACGAATTTGAAGATCAAGTTGTTGTTCCAGACACATTTGGATGTTCTTAGGCCCCGATAGACTATTGTCATGGATTTGCATTTACTACTTTATTTGGAGATTAGTCTAGATATTTAGATTCTGGAGTATATTTAAGAAATGTTTAGAATTATACTGAATTTTCTGGTGTTGATGCTAATCCAGGATATTTTGGATGGTTTTCTTCTTGTCATGATATATTTAACCAAGATAGAAAAGTTTGGCCGCAAAAAGTTCTTATGAATTCTAATAGTACTTAGTTTAAACTAGGAACTAAGGATTGGGCTACAACAAAAATAGATATAAGTGTAGATAGATCTAACACTAATTCAAATGACGAGAATGAAGAATAGGATTAAGTACATTAATAAACATAATTTAACATGGATTTCAAATTTAAAGAAGAATTACAGTCTGACTGGAATGTACTTGCGAATTTTGGAATAAGACAACTTAGTAAAAAAGGACTATTAACTTATGAATATAATCCTTTAAAAGTACTAAGATATAGTGAAAATTATAAAGAAAGCAATAAAGTTATAGCATATGCTAATGAACTAACAGATCTAGATACTGAAAAATTTAATTTTGACTTACAGCACCCAGTTTAGATAGAGGCACAAGAATCATATGATGGCACAGTAAATCTTATATTAAATGACGATAAAAATATTCCACGTATGATTAATACCCGTTTTTCATGTGTAGGCAATAACTCTTATCAAATAGTAAATAGAACAGTTGATTCAAATATATACGATTATGAAGTATTTGATACTCAAACATCCTTATATAAAAGAGTTAGCACAATTCCAAAAATTAAATTTATTGGATTAAGGGAAAATGGAAATTTAAAGGTCGGAAACTATACTTTCTACTTTAAATTAGCAGACGGCGACGGAAACGAAACAGATTGGATTGGACAATCAAACGTTGTGTCTTGCCATTTAGGTGCCATTAATAATCCATTTTCTATTAGAGGAGGAATGGAGAATGAAAATAGCTATAAGCAAGTAGATTTTACTCTTACAAATCTAGATGCAGCTTATAGTTATGTAACAGTATATTATACTAGAACTACTTCTTCGTAGGATCTTAGTCCAATAACAGAAGTATATAAAGTAAATAAACTGTATAATATTATAGATAAAACTGCAAATGTACTTGTATCAGGATTTGAAACTACAACTTTATCTAGTATTGAAGAATTAAATGCTTAGTATATTATAGTTGATGCTGTTAAAACATAGACTTAGTGTGATAACATGCTATTCTTTGGTAATGTTAAAGAATAGGAAATTGACTATGAAGAATTAACTGATTTATCTCTTAGAATTACTCCAGAATTAACTCATATAGATATCGGACACATTAACCAAGAATATAAAGATGATTCTAATACTCCAAAGATTCGCCAATACGAATATTATAATGCAAACAACATATATAATTATTTAGGATATTGGGATGACGAATTTTACAGATTTGGAGTAGTTTACATTTTAAACAATTACACATTATCGCCTGTATTTAATATCAGAGGAATAAATAATTTAACTACAACAACGAAGTTCAATGAAATTCCTGTATATAATACAAGTGGAGGTCGAAATAAAATTGTAAGAAATAAAGAAACGTTCTAGATTTCTTATAAATACTTAAGTGACAATGGATTAACAGAATCTATGTATCTAAGTCCAGATGAAAATTCAAAAGGAGTTATTAAAATTAATTATGATACTAAAGATTATCCACAGTTTGGAGATAGAGTAACTAATGCTATTGGATTTAATTTTAATATTCCCAAAGACTTACTAAGAGAGTTAAAAAATAAAGTAAAAGGAATGTTTATTGTAAGATAGAGACGTAATCCAACTACCATGTGTCAAACGGTACCTATCCTTACAGATAAATCTAGTAAATTGCCGGCACTTCCAGTTGTTGATGACGAATACTTAGTGGAAACTATGGTTTCTGAAAAGGCACATTATTTAATACACGATTTTAACTTACGTAAACGATACATTCCAGAATATAGAGCAGAAGCCAATATGTAGGCAGCTATTTGTCCTGATTATGTATTAGATTAGGGATACTTTAATAACTATTTTACTGGAACTGAATTTGTATTAAAAGAAACTAAATCTAAATTAACTGACGATTACTTTTAGGAATCAAATAACTATCTTTATAACATCGAGTATGAAAATCGTAAAGATTTTTCTAAAATATAGAGTACAAAGATGTATATTACTTCCGTTCCAGATAGCACTTATCAAGTTAAAGGAAGATTACGTAAAAATTGGTTTGCTGCAGCTGCTGGAGAAGAAGCTGATCCTCTTAAAGTAAGTTATGTAGGATTTCCATATACTTATAATCCAGATGATGAAGATAAGAAAAATATTTTCGGAAAAGTAACTAAAAAAGGAATATATGGAAATACTGACTATGTAACGAGAGGATTTTATGGTCCATACATCGGATTAGAAAATAAAGATGGAAGGCTAGAAACATCCTTATACGATATAAAAATTCCAGACTATAGTGAAGATTTAGAATCTTAGAAAAACTACATTGAAATTAGATGTAGAAGTAGTTTTCCATTTTATTAGATTAGTCCTAGATTTTCTATTGAAGATATAGAAAATACCTATGATGGAGAAAATGATATAGTAGACGTTATTACGACACAAACTGAAGAGTCCTATAAAATCCATAATATTTTTGGTGGAGATTGTTTCATAGGTAACTTTTCAATTAGAATGAATCGTAATTTTACCAATCCAGAAGCTCCAAATAATAATATTATAATTGATGGAACTTTATGGGGTAAAAATTATAGAAATAATGAAATGGCCACAGGCGATCATAATAAAAAGATTATTTTAGGCGATGTATATGCAGTATAGATGGGACACTTTGCCACAGTAAAGGTATGCAGTAATTTTAATATAGCACTACGAAGTACAGACCCATATATGCCAACAGAAGTAGGATTAACTGGACACAAACGATCATTCTATCCTTATACTTCATTGTCAAATTTAGGATCTTACAAAATTCCAGAATCTTTCTTAATTAATAGCGGATTGAACAAAACCGTTGATGAAAAGTATAATAATGAATGCCCTGATGTTCCCGCAATTAAAAATGATTTCTCAACAAGAGTATTATACTCTGATATATCAGTTAAAAATTCATTTGTTAATGGATATAGAATATTCAGAGACTTACATTACTAGGATTATACATCAGCACATGGCGAATTAGTTAGCTTACTAGAAAAGGCCGGAGACATATTCTGTGTATTTGAACATGCAACTGGATATTTGGCAGTACAAGCAAGTTAGTTAGCAACAGACTAGAAGAATGCAACTGTATTTATAACAACAGCTAATGTGTTGCCAGAAACTCCATACTTTATGAATAATGAATTCGGCTCTCAATGGCAAGAAAGTATTATTAAAACTCCAACTTGTATCTACGGAGTCGATACTGTAGCTAAAAGATTATGGAGAGTAGCATTAGAAGGAAGCTTAAGACAATCCTTTAGACTTAAAACTATCTCAGACTTTAAAGTATAGAGATTTTTAAATGAAAATATAACTCTTGGTGAATATGAAACTGTTCCTACTATTGGAATTAGAAATGTAAAAACTCATTATAACGCCTTTAAAGGAGATATAATGTTTACTTTTTATGATGATGTAGACTCAATAGAGGAAAAAGCTTGGAATTTATGCTTTAATGAGCCATTAGAGAAATTTGTAACATTCTATTCGTGGATTCCATCATACTCAGAAAATATAAATAATATATTCTTCTCATTTGACAGAGATACATCTAAGTATATTGCTAAAATTTATGCGGACCCATCATTAATTAAATTAGAATCTGAGCAAGAATACCCTAGAATTATAAAATAGGAATATATAGGAAAGCTAAATTTCTCAGAATTAGCAGACTATGAACTATGGGAAAGTCATCTTAAAGAAAACTCTGGAGAAAATAATTATGTAACTATAGATTATGAAATTGTAGATTCTCCACACAGCAGTTTATTTAAATTAAGAAATGGAAACCTATTATATGCTAAAGAAGAGGTATTTAATAATTTAAATGAAGAAAAATTATATAAGCTTCCAATTAAAATTACAATTGATGTAAATTATTCTGCAGTAGATAGTAGAAATGTAGGAACATCATCAAGAACAATATATACCACATTAGCACTTGCAACACAATCTTACTGTAACAACTTTAAAAACACTAAATTTTGGAAACATGGATATGCAGGTTTAATGGAAACTAAAGAGGATATTAAACCTACTTATTGGTATGGAAAACAACATCCATTCGAATTTGAATTTATTGTTGCAGAAAATCAGTAGTTCTAGAAAATTTTCAATACATTACAACTTATAGCTAATAAAGCAAAACCAGAATCGTTTCATTTTGAAGTTGTCGGAGAAAGTTATACATTTGCAGACGATAAAGAAAATATTTTCTGGAGACAAGAAGCATTAAAGCACATTTATTAGTGGAACAATGGAGATATAACATATGATAGAAAATATGAACAGTTAGAACCGAGTTAGCGTAAAGAATGGTATAGAAATTACTATGATAAGTCTACGTTATTCCCATTATACTATCATAGAACAGACACCCTTAATGAAATATATGATTCATATTAGCATATGACATCATTATCATAGGATTATCAAAATATGATAGGTACTGAGGTTGTTTATGATAAACTTCTTGGAGAATTTAAATTAAATGTTCATACTCCAGCTAGATGTATAAATTAGGGAGAAGTTGTAGAAATAAATGCTAATACTTATAGTAAATTATATCACACTTCTAATACTCCAGTACTTAAAGAAAAATAGTCTAATGGAACATATAAATATTATAAATATGTGGACTATGGAAGACGCTTAGGAAACTGTCATTATAAAGAAGATGAATGGTATATACAAATTCCACCAATTTTATATGCTGAAAAGAATGAAGATTGGATTAAAGACGTTTGGCAAAATGAAACTAAATTTAAATATCCACCACTAAACGTTTATTATACTCCAATTCAAGAAGCTTTACCAGAAAATAAGGCTACAGAAATTGAATTGCCAACATATTTTGAAAATAAATATTATTACATAGATGAAGGAGGTAATTATCACGGAAGTAAATGGTGGCAATTTGAAAAGTGGCAAGAAAAACAAACAAGATTAAGAGATAAATTTATAAGAATTAAGGTGCGATATAGTGGAGAAGATTTAGCAATTATATATGCTATCAAAACTATGTACACAATAAGTTATTCATAATATGACAACAAAGTACACATTTAATGTAGATTCTCCATTCTTTCAAGGCCCTCAGCCAAAACCTGAAGATAGAACATCTTCAAATCCCTTCGGATTATCTTTTGGAGGCGGGTACTCTGATACTTAGACTAAAATGAATGAAAGATTCAATTAGTAGATTAGTGACAATTTAAAATCTTAGTATAGTTTTTTGGACGATAAAGCTCTTGATAAACTAAATCCATAGAATTAGTTTAAAAAAGATACAGAGAAATCTAATCCTGAAGAAAAAAATAAATTTAATTTAGGTAAAACTTTATTAAAAGGTGCTTCTAGTATAGGTCGAGGTATAGGATCCGCAGGAAAAACATTATTTAAAGGGTATGGAGCTATCGGTGAATTTATACCAACCAAACAAGGAGCAGAAAATGGAACAGAGCAAGTAACGTCTTAGGTCATTGATACAGTAGGTAGAGGTGTTTCTAAAACTCCAATTGGAGCCGCTTGGTATACTACATATAAATTAGGTTCATAGTTTGGTTTAAATGGAACAGCTACGGATTTTAACGATAAAGAAAATGGTTTAACATTCGTAGAAAACTTAGGAAATGCTTTAACAAAACCAATTCCATTTATTGGAGCACTAGGAACTTCAGTACAAAAAAATGATAGAAGTCGTCTAGCTGGCTCTCATATGTATTCATGGGAAGGAAACATTGATAAATATGGATCAGCAGGAAATGGTTCTAATAAATTTAATGTTCTTTTTGGTGGGTCTAAAATAGCAGAAGGAGGAAAAAAGGATAAAATTAACATAAATACAGCCATAGGGATCAGAGATTAGGGTAATCGTGATATACTAGGAGCCGCAGACGTATTTAAAGAATGGCAAAAACTTAACAGCCAAATACAAGGTGGATGGGACTACATTAATCCAGACTCCAGAATATATGCTAAATAGGGTTCAATTCTTCAATTTAGCAAAAGAACTTTAAGTAAATAGAAAATTTCTAAACATTAGATTGGAGGCAAAGTAAAAGAAATGTCTGAGACTATAGACAAAGTTCCAGAGAAACTATCTTAGATCCCTCTTGATGAGTATTTACAACAAAAAAGACAAGCATGGATTGAAAAAGCGATACAAAAAGCTTCTACAAGAAATGCTCCATATATGTTTAAAAACAAAGATTGGAAGAATTGTATTGCTACTGCCTTTGATAGCTATGGATTATATGACAAAAACGGAATGCCTCTTGTGATAAGAAATGCAGACTTTGCAGCTGACCCAAACAAATATGGATTTACTGAATTACAGTTTGGAGATAGTATAGATACTCTTCCTGACGGAGTACTTATTCAAGACTATAATAACCCAAAAGACAGAAGCACACCAGGGCATGCAATAATTTTAACAGGTCGAGACGAAAATGAAGTACCTATTTACAGTTGGTCAAGCGGAAATAACGAAATAGAAGATATGCATCCTTAGGCAAGACTCTATTCTTTTTATTGGACTGATAAAGTTAAACCAAAAGCTTATCAATTTATAGGAACACCAGAGCAAATAAGTCAGTGGGTAAACGAATACAAACAAATGTATAATTTATCTGATGATGACATAAAAGTCTTTAAAGAGGGAGGAAAAGTAAATGTTATTCCTAGTGGAGCTCTTCATGCACACAAGCACAATCTAACAGAAGTAGCAGAAGACGGAGAAAAGTTTGAAGATGTTACAACTAAGGGAATTCCTGTAGTAGTAGAAGACGAAAAAGGAAACCTTATTCAACAAGCTGAAGTTGAGAGAGAAGAAATAATTTTCAGACTTGAAGTAACTAAAAAATTAGAAGAATTAAGTAAAAAACATACAGACGAAGCTGCTATAGAAGCAGGTAAGTTATTGGTTAAAGAGATATTATATAATACTGAGGATAATACAGGAGAAATGTTATGAAAAAATTAAAGAAAAGAAATAATAAATCTGTTTCTAAGTTTCAAGAGGGAGGAACTCCAACATATAGAAAAGTAATTTATTTGGAGAAAGATCCTGGAGAAGTTGAATCTCCACATGCTGACCTAAAATTTTGGACTCCAGGATTAACTCCCGAAGAAAGAATGGATGAAACTATATAGGCACTAACTCCACAGGTTAACCCCCTTACAGGTACTGTAGTTAATAATACATATTAGCCAACTACTGAACAATAGAATCTAAAAATGATTCCATTGAGTCCAGAAGAAGAGATGGCGTATGATGTTGTATCATCTTTAATCACACTGCCAATTGGAGTAGGTGGAGCTAAACTTATGGCAAATGGTTTATCATATATCCCAAAAGTTGGATCCGTAATAGCTAGAAATCCGAGGACAGCAGCTGCTGTTTTATAGCTTGGTTTAGGTACAGGTATAGGTGCAGCTGCCTAGAACTCTGTAAATCCTATAGCAAAGTATATGGAAAACGTTGGATCGGAATTTACAGACAACGACTACAATAATCTTAGTAACATGGTAAGTCTAAACGACATGTTATTGTGGTTAGGTAAAAATGGTTATAACGTATATACATAGGCAGGAAAAAAACCAACAATTGATACAGCATTTTTGGTACATCCTTTTGAAAATAAAATTTTTGGTGTAGATAAGCCAATATGGTGGGATAACGGAGCAGCTGCCGTTTTATGGGGTTTAAGCCGCTTAAAAAATCTTAAAATAGGAAAATGGGCATTACCACTTTATATGGTTGGAAGTGGAGCACTGCGATCGACTTTACTTGGATCTGACAGGGCTAAAGCTCGTTTGCTAGCTAATTATTTAACGTCTCATGGGTATATTGATTGGGTAGGAGCTAAAAATCCTTATAATGTCTAGACAGATCAGAATAATAATCCACAAATAACAGACACGACTTCTACAGTTTAGGTACAAGATTCAGCAGCAACACCAACTCCGTATAATGAATATTAGGGAGAAGTGTATGATCAAACTGGAGAACAAGTAAATCCAAATTATATTGGATTTGAAACAGATACGGCTTCTAACGAATAATGGAAACAAAAACTATTGAAATTCATAATGAAAAATATCAAGTAAAAATAGCAGAATCTGAAGCTGACAAAATAAAAGGATTGCAAGGAGTTAAATAGCTTCCAGAAAATGAAGGTATGCTATTTATATATGATGAACCTTAGACGGTGGGATTTTGGATGAAAGATACTGAAATCCCACTAGACATAATCTTTATAAACGATGATTGTGAAGTATTATCAATATATAAAGGACAACCTAATAATGAAAATATTGCCGAAGAAGACAATGTTAAATATGTTCTTGAATTAAATCAGAACTCTGGAGTTAAAATAGGAGATGAACTTGATATAGATAGTGAAGAAGAGTTGCCTACTATGAAAGTAATAGGACCAAATGGAGAAGTTCAAATGGAACTAGAAGGAGGAGAACGAATATTTAGTCGTAAAAATACTAGAACTTTAATTCGTATGGCTAAGCGTGCAGATTTATCTAAATCAGATACAGATTACAAACGCTTAGGAAATAAAATGTTTTCATATATTAAATAGTAGGATGAAAGAGAACCTGATTATGTAGAATTAAAAGAAAAGAAATGATATGGCAAGAAAAGATTTAAGCACAGACCCTATAAATCTTAAAGCCATGTGGACAAAGGCTAAAAAGTTTTATTAGGAATTAAAGAAAACAGGACTTTCAGATATTGCGATTGCAGCAATTCTAGGAAATATAGCGCAAGAATCTTCTTTTAATCCGAAGGCTAGAGCAGGAAGCTATTCTGGTTATATTCAAAATTAGAAAGAAATTGTTAATTGGGTCATAAAAAACTTTGGCGGATATGATCATATTCATTAGATGAATTATTTAATAGCAGGATTAACTTAGAAACTGCCTGATAAGATTTCTTAGTGGGGTAAAGAATTAAATAAAAGATTTAATACATTCTTACAAGGACTTACTAATAATATATCAGTAGCACAAGCTACAAAATTATGGGAATCTTCATATGAAAAGTCTGGAGGACAAGAATTGTAGAAGAGAATAAATTATGCTAACTATTTTTATGACCAAATATTAAATGAAAAAAAGCAAGTAAGTCAACCCAAAAAGCCTAAATTAAAATAGAAAAATAAAGTTGTAGCACAACAAATACCTTAGATTAATTACCCGTAGGAAATATTAACTATGGACTAGTCCTAGCCAGAATATACAGCACAAACAAATTATACAAATAACAATCTACCGTTATTTTTTGATTTTAAAAACTACTAGTTTGATTAGGAACCTGTATCACAAAATGCACAATAGGCTACAACAGAATTTGATTTACCTTTATTTGCAACTAATTATAAGAATGGAGGAAAATTAATCAAACGAGGACAACAAGGAATGAAAGTGGTACAAACTGCGCCATTTAATGTAGAAATATATTTAGAGAAAGATCCTATTTCTCATCCAGAACTACAAACTTACATTCCAGGACTTGACCCAGAAGAAAGAATGGATGCAGTAGTACAACAGTTAGCTCCTTAGTATAATCCAATTACTAATAAGGTAAATTAGAATAGCACATATCAGCCAACTATTAAGTAGCAAAATTTACAAATGATTCCATATGATGATCCTGCAGGTAACATAATGACAGGGATTATAACATTACCATTTGGAGGTACAGCTGTAAAATATACTCCTAAATTAGGACAAATAATTTGGGGAGCTATTAAATAGACTATGAAAAATCCAAAACCATTTCTAAAAAATTTATTTTATGATACTGGGTCATGGATAGCATTAAACGAAGGAACAAGACTTGCTACCGGTGAAACTGCAGATTAGAAACTAAACTGGTGGATGGGATTTCCAAAAAATGAAGGTCCAGCTTTTTTATTGACTGGAACTGCTGCAGGAATAGGCAGAAGGTTAGCTACAAAAGGAATTAACTTAGCCAGTCAAGCTTTAAGTCCTGAATATGCTTTAAAAGTCAATTTGCAGAATAGTATCGAGTCGTCTCCCTTAATTACACAAACTCCAGAAGGAGTATTTATTCAAAATTAGGCCAAAGAAACCGTTCAACCTCTTACATAGGAATCTATATAGGAAAGAGCAGCATAGTTAGCTCAACAATTAAAAAATTTATAGAAAGATTTAGGAGAAGAAACTGTACAATTATACTCAGATAAAGAAGCAGAAGAAATAAAAAGACTTGCGGTAGTGTTAGGCTTAAAACCAAAAAATGGTATAGACGGAGATGTTACTTTCGTTGGACAAATTAATAGAAATGAACCGTTAGATCAAGCTTTAGTCAATCTATATAATTACAGAATTAAAAATAATTTTACTCCAGTACAGGATAACATTAGTTTGCCTAATTATATAGTTAACACTTCTAACGGATTGGACTTTATAAATGCTTCAAATAATCCAGAAAAATACATAACTTCATTAACAAAACAGCCTATTATAGCTTCAATATAGAAAAATTATAGTCCTGGAGTTTCAGGATTTAGAATGACAACTGATGTCGGTAGAGCACATTCACAAATTCATACTACGAAAACTCCATTAGAAACAAAAATTACTACAATTCATGAAAATATAGGTCATGGAATGAATCCATTAGCAAAATACTATCAATCAGATACATTCGGTGGAAAAACAATGTAGTAGGTATACGAAGATTTAGCAAACAATATATGGAATCCAATTGCAGCACAAACTTAGTATAGAGAATATACCTTACCATGGATAGAAATTCAAGCTGAAGTATCAAATATAAATTCTTTTATACTAAAACGTCTGTAGAAAGTTTATAATATGTCTCCAAAGCAGATATTAGAATTGTCAGAAAAATAGCCTGAAAAATTAGATTTAATGTTTAAAACTGTGGTCGATGATTTATCTGCTGAAGAATTACAAAGTATGCTTAGTACATTAGGAAGTAGATATGCTAGACAAATGATTAGGTTTATGCCTGGATCAAATGGATTAGCCACACAAGATTAGGTATTTAATTTCATGGCAAGACCGCAAACACCCTCAAATGAATAGTTTTTATATGATACTTTAAAATAGTTAAGAGATAAAAATTCACAATATACAAAGGAACAGGCTAATGCATATTTAAATACTTTTAAAAACATTCTTAAATATGGTTTCTCTATTTTAGGATTAGGTACTAGCATTGAAAATCAAAATTAAAATATAAAAATATTCATTTTATATATTTTTAACATACATTAATTTGTATATTTCAAAATAAATTGCTATATTTGCAAAAAGTTTAACAGTTAAACAAAAAATTATTTAATTATGAGAATCGTAAGTAAATTTAGAAAATTTTAGGAAGGTGGCGCAATGGGTGCCCCAGAAGACCCTATGGCACAACTACTTTAGGTTGCCATGGAAGCAGTTCAAACTCAAAACTGTGAAGCAGCTATGGCTGTTTGTCAAGCATTACTACAACTTGCACAAGGTGCAGCAGGTGGTCCTGCTCCTGGTCCAGAAGGTCCTGCACCCGAAGAAGCTCCAGCAGAAGAACCAACATTTGCTCGCTATGGTGCAAAATTAGTAAGAAGGAGATAATTAAATTAAAGTCTTAGAAAGGAGTATATATTAATTTATATGCTCCTTTTTTGTTATAATATATGGCACAAGTAAGAAAATATCAATCTGGAGGATTAGTTTAGAAAGATGAATAGTTAATTGATATTGGAGGAATAAAATATTTAAAGTCTGATGTTGTAAACATTTTTAAAAATTAGACTTTAAGAGATAGCTATTCAAAAGACTTTGTTAGAAATAATGAAGAATAGGATAAACTTTTTAACCAGATTGCCGATATATATGCTGAAGGTTTAGACAGCGGTAAGATGAGATTTGATTCTGATGGTAAACACATCTTAGATCCATCAGGACAATACTATAATATAGACAAGATTATAGATAACCCAAAGACAGAATAGGATTATTTTAATAATTAGTCTGTAAGGGTAATGAATATGTTTGAAATTGCTAAAAAGAAAGGTTATATACGTAGTTGGGAAGGAAAAGTTAATGATAAAACTCCATATTCCTTCAGCGAAACTGGTATTTTAACTAATCATTACTTTCATAAACCATCAGATTATAAATGGTCTGATCTATCTGCTGCTTGGTTTGCTTTAGACCCAATGGATAAAATTACAAAAGTAAGAACTTTTAACAATAGGAAGACTGCATTAGCAAACGCAATATTAAAGGAAGCTGACTTAATAGATAATGATCCGTCTTATAGAAAAAAATACAGATTTGATGGAGAGTTAACTAATCCAATGGCATATAAAGAATACACAAAAGCTATGCGAGAATATGCATAGATGATTGCAAATTTAAATGGTTTTAATGAATCTTTACTACCGTTAGCAACAGTTTTAGGAACTAACCCAAGAGCTTTATATTCTTAGGATCAAAATGATACAGAGTCTTTGTTTACTCCAATTACTGAAGAATCATTAAATTATGCAGCACAACAGCAACAAGCTGAAAAAGACAGACTTGAAAAAATAGAACAGGATAAAAAAGAAAAAGAAAAACAAAATTTAGAAAAATTACAGTAGGACATAACATTGAACGGAATACTTAGAAATTATGATCCATTAGCTACTGAAAATATTAGATATTTTGACAACACAACTAACTCTTTTTATGATTTAACAGATGACTTGTCAAAAGTTACTAATCTTGGACAATAGCTAGCTAAAGTATTCCAAGTAGGATATAATAAAGAGCAAATTTAGAAAAACTGGTATAGTTGGGAAAAATTTGCAGGAAAATATTTACAAAATCTAACTAATTATTTTAGAAATAAATCTGAATATAATATATATGCAGTAACTAATGGCCCATTAGGAAATACTGGAAAACGATTCTTTGCAAAAAGACCTTATGATAAGAAACCTATAGAAATTAAAATTAAAAAAGTAGGAGTAGATTATTATGCTTATGACTTAAAAGGAAATCAATTAGCTAGACTTGGAGAATATTTTTATGATGCAAGAAAAACTACTATAACATCTATTGAATAGTTAAATAATGCACTATCTTAGATTAAACCTACAACCTTAGATAAAGATATTGACACAGGAGAACCGTTTGTGTTTAGTACTTCTTAGGCTTTTGCTGGAGAATAGGAAATGCAAGCTTATTGGTAGCAACTCGGTGCAATTAAGATATCTAACTATGATCCGAGACGATTTGAAGAAATTCTTAAGGGAGTTTCTATGTAGTTTTTGAGTTTACCTATAAACGACTAGTATAAATACAACTGGTTTAACAAAAGTAATAATCCAAGAACTTGGTATGGAACTAGATTTGCTCTATATTAGAATAAAGATAATAAAATTGTATTTTCTTGGATACGAGGCGATAACGAAATTGTCTTTGTTTCCAATTTAACTGCAAATTAGTTTTATAAAAACTACTTAAAGACCGAAGGAAATATTAAGTACATTGCGCCAGGGTTTATAAATAAAGTAATAAAACGTAAAGTAAGTTCTGACACAGATGAAAATAAATATGATATAATTGGATACAGGGATGGAGGTAAGCTAGTCCGTTTTTCAGTTGGAGGAAGTTTATCTGATGTTTACAATAATCAAGTATCTAATAAAATTATAAAACCGTTAGAAGCTCCAAAGCAACCAATGTATGTTTAGTAGGAAAATAACTAGAATTAGCCAAATACCTAGGAGAATAAACTACAGAAAGAACCTCAAGATTTTACCGTTGCTGATGGAGTTCGATTAGGAGCTTCAATTCTTGACCTTACTGGTGCCTTTATGCTTTTCCCAAAAGGTTTAAATTTAGCAAGTGCCGCAGTCAGTGGTGTTTCATTAGCTGGATATATTGGGGCTGATTTAATGGATGTAATGGAAGGAAGACAAGAGTTGTGGCCCACATTAAAAAGAGATGCTGAGATAGCAGGAGTTTAGGCTATAGCACTTATAAATCCTGTAAAAGCAGGTTAGATTGCGCCTGCTCTAGCGAAAATAATACCAATGATCCCAAAAATTGCAGGACTTCTTTGGACCTATGACATAATAAATGATGATAATAGTCGTAAGTCTATAATGAATACATTAGATAAAGTTCAACATATGAGAATCTCAGATATCAATTCTTAGGACTTGACAAATCTAGCTTTTATTGGAAGAACTTTAATTGGAGCTAAAATGGGATTCAAATCTATGAAGGATAAAGCATCTAAAGGAGTAACTAAGATGCGAAATAAAGCTTCTGAGGTAGCTGAAGTTAAATATCAGATAAAAGACTAGGAAGCTACTAATATGTCATTAGTAAGAGGTTCTGGTAAATAGAAAGTTGACCCAGACATTAAAGCTATTAAACAAAGAATCGTTGATGAATACAATAAGGGATTAAAGGAAGGAGAGAAAGCTATAACATTAGAAGATGTTACAATCTTTAATGAACAAAACCAGCCTATTACTTCTGGAAAAGTTCCATTGCGTTTTAGTGGTCCAGATATTATGTCAGAAAGTTGGGCCCCTGGAAGACTATTTGAAAGAGCTATTCAGCATGGAAACATGGAAACAGGTCATGTTACTAGATAGAACACATGGCTTGGTTAGAGAATGAGAAATTGGCTAGGAGAAGATTTTGATGTTTCTTTCTCTGATGAGGCTATAATGAGAAGAAAACAGCAACGTCAAATTGATTCTTTAGCTAAAAACTTATTCGGAGGTATAAACGAGTTAAAGAAGACTGCTTAGGATATTGCAAATCTCAAAAACTCTGAGTCTTTTAAAAATGCTAGTGCCACAGAACAAAATAAATAGATGCAAGATCTATTAACGAGTAAGGGGTACATCTTTAAACCAGAAAGAATGGAAGAAACTCCATTATATGAAGGAGCATTAGCAAAAGCAGATGAAATTCAACAAGTTGTTTCAAATTTAAATAGTATGTCTGAGTTAGAAGCAGCTGGTAGAATTTTAGGAATTACTGATATAGATAGAGCTACTGTGTGGAAATCTGCACAACCAGAACAAACTAAAAAATTGGTTACTTCTGAGATGCTACGTGAAGCATATTCTCAATTTAAACAGGCTATAAGTTCTAATGATTATTTAAAATGGTTAAGTAGTTAGCACGCAGACCTACAAACTTTAGCTGAACATTTAAGTACATAGTAGCCAGCAAAAGGTGAATGGAAACCATCTACCAACTTGCAGGATAAAGTCCAAGGATATGTAAAAGAAGTATTTAAACGGTCCTCCGATCCACAAATTAGAGAAAAATTCAATGCTATAAATGACCCAACCTAGTAGAAAAATTTCGTATTAGCAGAAGCTAGAAAATTATTAGCTGAAGGAAAACTTCGTGGAAGTGATATGGAATTAATTTAGAATGCTTATAATCTAGTTAAAAATTCTAAAGCAGAGGAAATAGCTAAAAAGCCTACGGAGAAGTCAGAAAAGTCAGAAGAAAATAGTGGAACAGAATAGCAAACAAACGCTCAAGAACAAACTGAAGCTAAGGAACAACCTAACGACGTAGAAATAAAAAGAAAAGAAGCAATAGCTAGAGAAGAAAGCCTTGAAAAAATGATTTTAGAGTATATAGATCCAAAAACGTTAAAATCACTACAAGGAAAACATAGAAGCTATGTTGAACAAAAACTAAATCAACTTCAATTGAATTAGGATGTTAAAGATGCAATATTTGAATATTTAAGTATTCCTGAATCTCTTACACAATCAAGTAAAATAGCTGAATCTGCTAATAAAGCAACAGAATTAAGAGAAAAACTACAAAAGGCTAAAAAAGAGAAAGAAAATATTACTACTACACTACAAGAATTAGAAACTAAGATACAAGAAACTAAAAAACAAATTAAAAATTCTAAAAATCTTGAAACTAGAAGAGCTAAAAAGCTAGAAAATCAAATTTAGGAATTAGAAGAAGAATTCCATAATTTAAGGAATATGGGAGCTTCTGAAGAAGAATTTGCAGAAAATGCAAAAAGACTATAGGAAGCAAAAGACAACAGTAATTTATCAGAAATAAAAAATAAATTAACAGAACTTTAGAAAGAGTTAGAGAATTTAAATACTAAATCTAAAGATACTGAAGTTAAAGCTAAAAAATAGGAAGAAATTATACAAAATATTACTAATCAGTATGAACTAGCAACTAAAGAAGCAAAACATATTCGACAATCTTTCTTATTAAAGAAAACAAATAGACAAAAAGCAATACGTGAATTGCATAGACTTAAACATAATTTACAACAATTAAATAATAAGTTTGGAGGATTAAATGTGCCAAAAGTACATCACGAATCCAGAGTGCAATTAGAAAAAGCTATAAATGATCTAGAAAAAAGTATAGATAATATGAAAGTACCTAGAGACAAATTTGGAGGGAATTTAGAGTTTATTAGAACTATAAAAAAATTATAGTCTGGAGGATATTTACCAGTAGGTAAAAACTATATAGCAGCAGTCTAGCCTAATTTTGCAGACCCTTATGGAGCCGGATGGAGTCAATACACCAATAGTTGGTACAATGTTATTGGAATAAACCAATTAAAAGGTATGTTAGAGCTTCTTAACTAGAATAAAGACACATGGTTAGGTAGTAAAGGATGGATTGCTAACTAGAATATGAATAAATATACTCTTGATACTAATTGGACAGATGACTATAAAAAGAATAATGGGTCCTATTATGATATATCTGTAGGAGATTATCAAGACACTGTTGGAGGACTTGACCCAATAAAATAGGCTATTGCTCAAGCATACACCAAAGCAAGATATATATTAAAGGGAAATAAAGTAAGTTCTGGAGAGTATGCTGGTAAAAGAGATAATTACTTTGCTGCAATTACTCATGATATGTCTCCTTTTGGAAATATAAATTGGCTTGATGATAATGATAAACAAGAATATCGTAAAGCTTTAAAATCTTAGATTGGAGATTAGTATAAATTTGTAGTTGATAAAAATGGATATATATATCCTGTCGCTTCAGACCAAACTAACTTAGAAGAAGGTGAATAGTGGTTTTATTCTAATGATACAGTAAATGATGATGGAACTTTAATTAATTCTGACGCAAATGAAAAGTCACCAGTTTAGTCTTCAGAACAAATTTCTAAAGAAAAAGATCCAGGAAGAAGTGGTTCTTAGGAAGGAGGGGAAATCATACCTGTCACAACACCTAATCCACAATATAATACTAATTGGCTAGACATTTTAAAACTTGCGACTGCTCAAATAGGAACTATTGATGCTAGAAATAAAATAAAGTTTAGACCAGTTAAAGGAGAAACTTATAATTTATTTGGAAGAGTTAGAACTGGAAATAATGCTCATTTAACTAATGCTGCTTATAGTAGTTTATTTGAAAGTGCAAATACTTCCTCAGATGCTAGATATAATACAGCTGTTAAATTAAATTTAGCAACAAACTACGTTAAAGCTTTATAGGATGCATTTGCAAAAGATAGAGAAGTATTTTATAATAGTCTTACTGAAGCTTAGAAAATTTAGCATGACAATATAGCTAGATAGTATGAAATGTATAATACTAACTTGCAAAATGATATTGCTGCAAGGAAATACCATGACGAAATAAATGAACAAATGACCACTAAGTTATGGTAGAATGTTGAAAACTTTTTAGCTAAAAAGAGTGTTGATATTGATAATCTTAATAAAATTAAATCTGCTAAATATTGGCAAACATATAGCGATAGAATAGAAAATCAAAGAAACTAGAATATATATAATACGCAATTAGACTATTGGAACAGACTGTCTGAAGAAGAAAAACGAGATAAATGGGATAATAACATAACCAAGTATCTTACTTCAGCAGAATTTAAAGCTACTAAGGATGGAATCTAGTACTATGAAGATATTAGGAAAATTAACGCTGAAGCTGATAAAAATATATAGGCACTAATTGAGGGATTATATACTCTTAACCCACAACCCATTACTTATAAAACTACGTATGGTTCAACAATTAAAAAAGAAGGAGGGCGCATTACCATGGCTAAAAAAGGATCAAACCTAAATTGGGCAAAAATAGAAAACGCTAGAATGATTAATAAAGCAATCAATGAAAGTGTAAAAGAAGCTAATAAAAGTATACGATCAGCTAACAGAGAATTACAAAAAACAATTCGTTCTGCTGCATCAATGATGAAAAAATTAAATACTTAGGGATTAAAATAATGAGATTAGTAGAAAAATATTATTCTGGGGGAGTGACTGCAATATTTAATCCAACATCCTTTTTAGATATTGCATCACTTTCCTCAAATTAGGCAACTGATGATTCTAAAGGAGAAAAAAACTCCAAGTCAATCCTAGAAGAACAAATATCCAAGTACGGAGACTTTGCTGGAAAAATTCTTCCAAGTGAAATGGGAATAATTTAGAATGGAATTATGTCAGCTGCAGATTTTGAAGGTTCTCCAGAGATGCAAGGTCTAACTAAAGCACAAAAATATGCTTTAATGCAGTCAAAATACATACAAAGAATGTCGATGGGCCTCATGAATTATAAGACTTTAGAAAAAGCTAAAGATCATCTTATTTCTAGTGGTGCTGCTGAAGAGATAGCTTTAACTAGCGAAGGATATGTTTTTGTTAAAAAGGGAGAAGATATAGATTTAATACCGTATACTAAATTTGATCCTAGAAAACATATTCCAATTACAAATGCTGAATTAACTAATTTAAGAGCGAACGATCCTCGATTTGGATTTAATGATAAAGTAACTTCTTCATTAATGGGAGCTACTAGCATGAAAGAAATTAGAGAAGTTATTAATCAATCAGTATCACATTTGGGAGCTATGGATTAGAGTAATGAAAGATTTTTAAATCCATTTGATTAGTCGAATGAAGGAGTAGTAGATATTCTCAGAAGTATAAATATTACTCCAAGAGATATTTAGACTATGGACTTAGGAACTCTAATCAAACAAAAAGTAAAAGATAAGAATAATGCCCAAGCTTTATAGCATGCAGTAAGATCGGTTCTTGGACAGCTAACACAACAACAAAAAGCATTGTTAGCTATTAGAGCAAAAGAAATGGGCGGACAAGCTAATCCAGAAACTCTTGTTGTGGAATATATGTACAGTATGGCTAATGGCGAACACTCAGAATCGTTAGACATTGTTAATACATTCAGTTCTGGTAATGCGGAATTACGAGCTAAAAATGCAGAAGAAAGACAAATCAGAAAAGAACAAAGAGCATAGGAAGCTAAAGACAAAAAAGCATAGGAAAATCCATTAAGTGAAGAAAAACTTCCTGCATCATTAAGATTTGTTGTAGGAATGGCTGCTAAAGACTAGCTTGAAGTAACTAATGGCGCAAAAGGAAAATTTATTGCTTATGGAGCTAGAATGCCTATTACAAAAGATAATAATCCTATAGGTTTAGCTACTTTAGAAGAAATAGAACATAGTGATTATGCTGGAAGTTTAGATGTCTCTAGTGCAACAGTAGGTGGAAAATCTATTGAAGGGTATAAACGAACTCATGTTTTAGCTGACTCAGGAAAAATGATAAAAGCAGCGTTGCCATATGTTGTAGATCCACAAACAAAGAAAGTTAAACCAGATATAGGAGCATGTACAAGACTTGATGAAGCATGGACAGAACTCGAACGTATGGGAGTTACTAAAGATACTCCTCAGGGACTAACTAGTGATCAATTAACAGAACGTTACTAGATAATTAATACAGTATTGCAAAAACATTAGTTACCTTTAATGTTCATTGGAATTGATAATACAGGGCAACCAATATTTAATATTGCCCAATATAGAGAGTTTGCTGTAATGAATGCTTATGTAGATGGCGACGCACTTCCTGATGGAGCTAAATGGGAAGAGGAATTAATGCCTGTGTCAGGAAGAGACTAGGAAGACTTAATAAAATAGTTTAGAGAGAAATAGCCTGGGAAAAAATATTCTCCACCAGATAGATATGGATTTTTCGAATCTATTGTTCACTTCGGAAATGAAGCAGATTTATATAAGGGTGTGGTATTTATTCCCATTATAGACAATCCAAATACAGTATTATCTACCGCAGGAGCTTCGTATTAGCCACAAACACAATAGGCAGTTGCTCTTGAAAGACGATATAATTAGATGTAGAAACCTAATGAATATAACGGTAATAGTTATACTAATAAAGCAAGGTATTAATTATGGGATTAATGAAAGAACATGATTGGGTTGGAGAGAGTTTATCCAACCCAACATTTACAAATTCGGACTTTAAGTCTGTTGGAATAAACGCAAGTAATACATCTATAGGCCCAGAGTCTGTATACTTACAACTCGACGAAATAAGAAACAGTCCGGAATTCTAGACAAACGGAAGATTTGATTAGAAAAAGTTTCATAGCAAATATGAAGAAATGCTAATTTCTTATAATAAATTAGCAAGTGACACATTTAATGAAGATTTATCTAAACCTGGAAAAATATTTGATTATAACAATATTTTTGTAAATCCAGAAGAAAGAAGAGAGGGGCCTACTACTTATATGACTATGGAGGTTAATCCCGATCATTTAAGTAGAGGAATTGTCGGAATAAATGAGCTTGGACCAAGAACTATGACACCTATGGAAAGAGCTGAAGGTCAAAAAATATTTGACCCTGCAACAGGAAAGTTTACAGACGAAACACCAGAAAGTTCGGTGTTCTCAAACTTTTTTAAGCCTATAGTAATGGCTACATGGGATTATGATGCTGACATAAACGGAAATCCGACTAATGATCCTAACAAAATTGCTTTCTTTAAAGGAGAATATAAATTAAACCCAGAAGGGGAATATTATACTGAATTTCTTAATGGAAGAAGTCATTACGATAAATAGATAGTGTCAAAATGGAACATATTAACTCCAGAAGGAACATTTTCTAATAAACTAGATATGTTTGATTCAGATGGAATTGATAAGAGTACAGGTGGCTCAATAATGCGTAATGCATTAAAAATTGCTCCATTTTTTATTCCATAGGTAGCTCCATTATATGCTGCAGCGAGCATAGGAATTAATCTTACTGAAGCTCTTGGAACTCTAGGAAAATTAGTAACTGGAAGCGAAAATAACACTCTAAACGAATTAACTGGTTTAATGTCTTCTTTAAATTAGACAACATCAGAATATGGACAATAGCATACCTTCAGTTTAGAGAATATTATAAATATGGTAGGAGATACATTTACTTTCCTACGTAGTCAAAGAGTTTTAGCTCAACAGGCTCCTAGATTGTTTATGAGTAAAATACCAAAAACTCAAGAAGAACAAAATGCGTTAATTAAAGAAACCGCTGATGCTTGGGCAGAAGCTCGAAGAAGAAGTCTAAAAGTAGAAATAGAAAGAGCAGCACAAATAGGAGATAAAACCACACTTAGTAACCTATTAAAACAATTAGAGCCAAAACAATTAGAAGAAGCAAGTTACTTAGTAGCTAAAAATTCGGTTTAGAATTAGATGATGGCTTATCAAAATTTAGGAAGGCAAATTTCTACTAGTACAATGGCAGTAACTTTTGGTCTACATACTTATGGACATGCAAAAGCTCAAGGTGTTTCTGACACTGCTGCTACAGCACTAACTCTAGGTGCGATTGCCGGACAATATGCTCTTCTATCTAGTCACATAGGTCAACATATATTTCCAGAAGCTCAAATATATAACAAACGACTACAAACATCTATTAATAAATTATTTACAGTTGATGAAAAAACTGGAGAAACTTTACTGAAGGCTAGTAAAAATATGCAAGTTAGAGCGTTAACTGGTCCAGAAAAACAAGCTGAAACTCTTAACTTTATGCAAAAAGGTTGGAATATTGCAAAATAGGTTTGGGAAGTACAATCTGATCCAGCTAAAGCAACTGTAGCATCATCATTAGCTCAAGGAGTAGAAATGATGTCATTTACAATGCTAGACGATGTGATAGCTTCTATTTATAATCTCGGTTCTTATATATCTGGAAGTGATCACAGAATGTCAGCATGGGAAGATATTGCGGGTCGCTATGGAACTGCACTTATAGGAGGCGCAATTGCTGGAGCAATTGGTGCTGATGAAATTTATAAAAGTGCAAAAGCTATTAGAGAAATGAACAACGAACAAGCTTTCCAAACTATTATATATATGATTAATGAAGGAAAGACTGACTAGCTGTTCAAAGCTATCGATAAAATGGATCTTGGTAATAAATATTTATCTGGAACTAAACAATGGGTTTTAAGAGATCCAGAAACTGGAGAAGAAAAAATCTATTGGGATATGGGCACAGAAGAAGATAACTAGGATTTAACTGTGAAAAGAGTACTAAAACAAACTATACTTGATATTGAAGGTATTCTTAATTCTCACGGAGCTAAATTAGCAAGAACATCAGTGTTATCTGAAATGGTCGACGGAAGAAATCTTCTTAGTGCTTATAGATTCGAAGCTCTTTTAAAAGCTCAAGTAGCTATGTCTTATCTACAAGATTTTGTTTCTAACCAGTATGAATTAGTTAAAAATGGTCTATTACTAAGTAGTAATCCAGAGGTAAGAAGGCAATTAGGAATTACCGATCCTATGAGTCGTGAAATTAAAGAAGAACTTAGAGACAACGAAGGAAAGCCAAAAAGTAAAGAAGCATAGGATATTCAAAAAGCCAGAAATGATATGCAAAAGAATATTGAAATCAATAGAAAATATGTTTCTGGTGAAATTGCTAAAGAATATGTACCTTTGGCTATTTATGAATTATCTCCAGCTCTGCATTACGGAATGATTCAAGAAGGTTTTAGAAAATTTGTTTACGAAAAAGAAAATAAACAAAAAACCCTAGAGTAGTTAGACGATGTGCATAGAGAACAATATTGGGAAATCTACAAAAAGCAATTAGATGGACCAGAAAGAAAAGATAGAATGTAGGAAATGCACAATGACTTTAAAGCTGTTAATACATTATTACAACCTATTCTTAAAAAACGACTAACATTGTCATCCGAAACTGCTAAGTAGTTTATAGAACCGTTTAAGACGTTAACGGAAGCTTAGTTTGAAGCTACTACAGTAGATGCTACAGAAAATGGGTCATTTGAAGAAACTCAAAGATTACATACTACTCAAACTGGAGCCATAGTAAATGAACTATTAAAAACATACGATCCAGAAAAAATAATAGCAAATTTAGGAAAAGCCATAAATGATTTTACTTCATCTAAACTAGCTTTATTTGAAAAAGAATTAAATACATATAAAACAGAACTTGCTACTAAACCTGTAGAAGAATAGTTAACATTAGATGAAAGTATTTTAGATTCTTTAAACAGTACTCCAGAATTTTTTAAAGAGTTAAGAAAGCTTTAGAAGGAATTAAATTAGAAAGTTGTAGACGATCCGTCAGATGCAGAATCTGCAAGAAAGGCTTTGCATCTTTAGAACATATTAAAGGCTACATTAACAAGTGATGGTTTAGATACAATAGTTGATGCCTTAAAAAACATATATTATCTTCATTTAAAACAAACGTTGATTCCTAAATTCTTTTAGAGTTTTAAAGATAATTATAAATCAATGGGCTTTTTAGATTACACAACCAGATTAAATATAATAAAGTTTTTAAGGGATATATCTGATGTAAAAATATTGCAAGCAGCTCCTTCATTAACAAGTACAACTTTTGATATAGATAGTAATCCACTAGTATTTAATTTAATTGATGTATTTAAAAATATCATTCCAAATGAAAGGTTGTCTGGAGAAGCAGAAGTTATCCAAAAAGCAATTAAATCTTTAGGAGATACTTACGATAATGTAGATACTATGGTTTCATAGTTATATAAATTGTTAGAACCTCATCTAGAAAACATTGACGAATCTCTTAGAAATTAGAATGTATTAACTAGAGGAATAGACGTACTTACTATTGATGATTGGCAAGTTGCATCTACTCTCGATAGGATGTTAAAAATTTTCGATGGAGATAATGCTTTTTCTGTGTCCGGGTTAATGTCTTCAATAGAACGTCAATACTATGACTTAGAAGAAAAAGTTCCATTCTTTGAAGGTCCTACTGTAGATTTAGAAAGATTTATTTTAGATCCAAATACAGTAGATCAAATTGACAGAATTATTCAAATGATAAGTATTTTAGATACTGGTGTAGTAGCAGCTACTGATGTGATTAACGATAGACTCGATATGTTTGGATATAATGCTACTACAAATGAAGTTCTAAAATTATAGGGAGAGGATAAATTAATAGTTCTTCCAGTCAATGAAGTAGGAGCCAGAAGGCAGTCTCTAGTTAATATAATACTTAGACTTGAACACTTAAAATAGATATCTAATTTAGCTCAAACATAGAAACTAGCTAATATTCCAAAAATAGATACTAAATTTCTAGCAAGTACATATCAACAAATTCGTTCTAAATTCGATGCAGATAAAGATAATAAGTCATTAGCTGATATCGTTTTTGATGATGGAACTAAATTTGAAGGAGTTCAAGAACTATTAGACACATTAGATTCCTTAGCAACATTAAAAGGAATATCATATAAAAATACTTCTTTCGAAGAAGAGACAATGGAAGCAGCTAGACAAGAGTTTTTACAAATGGGAAAAGCTATAGGAGAATTTATTAATAAAAATATAGATATTGTAAATTCCCCAGAAAAATTGTCAGCATTTATAAATAAACGTAGATTTAAAAATTTAGGCCGAAACTTACATTAGTATAAGGGCATAACTTAGAGTGAGGCTCCTGTAGATGATATGGCGTTAATGTATTTAATGTCAACATTTGGATCATTAGATGTTGATGTATTCTATAGTATGTTAGCCAAACATTATCCAAAGGAAAGAATTCCTGTAGAAACTCAACACATCTTATCTTATTAGCAATTAGCACATGTTGTTGATTCTAATAATTTAATTGAGAAATTCGCAGCAGCGTATAACGAATCTGGAAAATATGACAATGAAGGAAAACCTTATGACTTAAATACAGAAGCTGGAAAATTAAAATATATAGATGAATTTGCAGGACAAGATTTAGTTCAGAAAAATTCACGTATTCTTTATACAGAAGGCGGCCCCGGTTTTGGAAAATCAAAAGGAACTACATCTCTCACATTACACGTTTTAAGTTATCTAGCTCCAGAGTTCTTAAAAAATGCTTGGATTCTTAAACCTAATAATGTAAAAGAAATACTTGATAAGGCTGATTTAACTCAAAAACAGTTAGAAGAAGCAAAAATTAAGTTATTCGAAGGACGAGAAGGAAAGCTTAAGATGATGAGAGCCATGATTGAGGGATATCAGGAACCAAAAATTAATCCCAAAACTAGATAGCTAGAGGTTGACTCAAGTAAAAATTATGAATTCGACTTAAATACTTTTGATGTAAAAACAGGAAACGAAATTAAAACTTTAACTGGAGCTGACAAACCTAAAGTCATTTTTATAGATGAATTTACTGATTTTTCATCTGAAGAATGGTCGGACATAAATAAGTTTGCAAAAAAGAATAACATTAAAGTTGTAGCTATTGGAGACTTTTTCCAATCTGGAATAAAAGGAAGAACTAAAAAAGTTTCTTATAATGGAACGTCAATTACAAATGGAGCAGATTGGACATTATTCCTTGAGAGGGGAAATGTTCCTCATACATTCAGTGGAGAATTTTCTTTAAGAACTGATAATATACAAATTGATTAGGACCTTCCATATTTAAAAATAGGAAGAAAGATGTTTTAGAATGCCTACAGTGCAAAGCAGCCATATACTCTAACTCTGCATAATTATATAAGTCAAGATAGAGGAGTGTTTGGAACCGTAATAGAATAGGCATTTGACCCTGAAACTGGAGAAGCAAATGATTCTCTTAATACTAGTACAATTAGTGCAGTCATTAATATGATAAATGACGTTATTAAAAGTAATGGCAAAAAGAGCATTGTTTATGTATATTCTTCGAATCTTAAAGATGGAGATTCAAAGAGTCCTATGTATGAATTTTTAAGAACTAGAAAAACTCCTGATGGTAAACCATACTGGGATTACATAACTCCATAGGAAGGTACAACTATCAAAGGTGACGAGGCTGCATATTATATCATAGATTAGGATTTATTAAATGGAAGTACTCCTTTAAAAGAATATGATGCTATTGCTGCTGAATGGTATACAGGACTTACTAGAGCTTAGTAGGGAAGTATATTCATCGATAGAATTAGTGATCATCCAGATTTTATAGGAAAAAATTATTTTAAATTCAAGGGAGTTACTCAAAAAACTACTAGAGGTGTTGATATTCCACCTGACAAACAGATGGAGCGTAGACAAAAATATTTAAAACACTTAAATACTATATATGAAAAAGTTATAGAATATAAAGCCCCAGAAGTGACGGTAGAGTAGCAAGCTACACCATAGGCAGAAGATGTTAGTGCAGAACAAGCAACTGTAGCAGTTACTGTTTCTGCATAGGCTGAATCTGGAGTTAATGGACAAATGTTAGCTATTAACGGAACTCCAGAAGAAACAGTTAATGGAGACGGAACTGTTATATCTAATGATACTTAGGACAGTAATGTTGGAACAGCAGAACAAGGAGTTGCTTTAAATGAAACTGAGGCTGCAACTACTGAAGTACAAGAATATAAAGTAACTTTTAAAGATCCTTTAGTCTAGGGAAGAAAACTAGAGATTAAAGTAAATAGACAATTAAATTATGGAGTATATCCATTTTTAGCACAAAGAACTGGATATAGAACAGACAATCCAGATACACGAGATGGTAGAAAGGCTGATGGATATTCTGTATGTAAAGATTATCGTTCAGATTGCGTTTATGGATTAAGAAGAATTGAAGCTTTAAAACAACTACCGAGAAATAAAAGTATAGTAACTTTATCAACTACAAATCTAGCTAGGGATCCCTATGATATTGAAGGAAAAAATGAAGAGGATAAGACAAGAATAATTAACAATGTAATACATACTTTAGAATCTTTAAGAACAGCAGTATTAACTGTAGATTCATATAATGAATTACTTGAAGAATTTTTAACAATTACTGGTCTATCTGGAAAGGTTAAAGCAAAAGATATTTATATGAGGGAAGCAATTATCAAGAAAAATCCTTCACAAGTAGTAAATTCACAAGAGCCAGAAAACTTTAAATCTATGGCTGCCGACTTCTCTAAAGAAATTGGATATGGTGCAGCAAACTTAAACTAGGGTGGAAGTTCTAGAACAAACGAAATTCCTAGAACAGAATATGTTGTAATCTTTGGACTTAAAGGAAATGGAGAAACTAGAGATAATCCAGAAGCTAAAGTACTTTTGACTTTACCAATAGCAGGATTGCCAAACTGGGAAACTATTGTTAAAAATATGAAGTTTGGAGAACCATTCTTTAGAGAATATCAAGATTTAATTACACAAGGAGCAAGACCTGGATCTGCAGAATTGGCACAGCTATTTGATTAGAAATTAGACTTGGTTATTAATGATAGCAGTGGTCTTATTACAGACGAAATTAAAGCAGATGCTACTTTATTATAGAAAATAGTTAAAGCATATTTAAATATTAGTTTTAGTGTAAGTTTCTTTCCGCACGATAATAGAATTCCAGTATCAAAGCGCTTTAAACTGACTGGACCATTTATTGTTAATAACAATAGAGGTAGAAGTGTTATAAATGGCGAACCATTGAATATTGATGGATTTACTTTAGATGCTTAGGGAGTACATACATCTATTAAAGATGTTGCCGATAATGGACTGTGGGCAGTTTCTAAAGTTTATGTTCCTACAGTATTTTAGGGAATGAATGCTTATAAATACTTTAACTCTAGAACAAAAGAAAAAGTATTTAAATCAGGTACTCCATATGTATTTGTTGCGAAAATGAAAAACGTTCCAAAAGATATACATTTTGGAGATATTAATTTGAGAAAAGGTCAAGCTTGGACAGATCAAACAATGATTCAATATTATATGAAGCAAATAGATAATCCAAACTTACCACAACTTATTAAGAAAATATCATTAGATACTCCTGGAGTTACGGTAGAAGAATATGTTAAAGCTGTAATGGACGCTTTATATGCAAAAAATGATAAAGAAAGTATAAGACGTCACTAGGATATAGGTAATTCATTTACAGCATATAGAATTGTACAAAAGTTATATGATACATATAAAAATGAACCAGAGTCAGCTTTTATGCAAATATTAGCAAGACAGGTATCCAAAGGAGGAAATTTAACTTGGAATCAAGTAAAAGCTCAAATAGAGCATCTTAAAACAATAGAAGCTTAGCCAGACTATGTTGAAAAGGTTCTTGCTGAACTAGAAGAAACTACTGATATGAAAGTAGGACAAAATAATACTATTTCAGTTAAGTGGAAAACTGGATTTGAAATATTTTTGAATAAATTACTACATGCAAGCGTTATAGCAAATCCATCAGAAGGAGTTGAAGAATTGTTTGACAAATTAAGAAATGAAATAGCTTAGGTTACACAATCCTGGAAAACAGAAGATGGAACGAACAACGTAATTCATTATAATACTTTCTTTAGTTAGGATAAACTAGCCACTTATTCATTTGGAGACTATAGTGTTGAGTTTGCTGAAGTTACAAATATTGACGAAAGTTCACCTTATATGATGCACGGAAAACCGTTTACTTTTAGAGGAGTTCTTATGGATGGTCCTGCTTTAGGAGAAATATCATCCTTATATGATATCATACTGAAATCATTCGATTAGGATGCCCCAGAAAGAGAAAACATAAGTAAGCAAAGTAATAGCTCTCATACTCAAGTATATGATTAGGCAAATGAACTTGGAGGATCTATGTAGGCAAAATCTAGTAGAACAAGTCTAAAGAAAGCTTGGAATTCTACTAGAAGTATATTCGTATATGACTAGAGTTTAGAATCAGAAATAAATAACATTATAAATTCTGCTGAAGATGGAGAAGAAAATGGCATTAATTCTTTAACTGGTAAATCTGTTCCATATCAACATGCAGATACTGCATTACGTAAACATGGATATTTAACAATATGGAAACGTTCAGAAGGACAAACAGAAGCTATTTATATTATTAAGATTTCTGATACTAAATTGAATGGGTATACCGTTAAAGATGTAAGAATTAGTGAGCCTTATACTTCTGTTACTCCAGACGTCTTAGAGAAAGTTTATGATGCAGTAGAACCAACTAAGACAAACTTGCCATTAAGTGAAAAAATATCAGATTTATTGGAAAAGCATGGAGGATCAGACGAAGTAAAACCTGTAATTTTAGGAATGGAAAAAGATGGAAATACCGTATACACATTAGCTGAATGGAATTTACGAAATGAAAAGCTTACAGTGTTTGTTCCAGAAGGGCAAGGATCTGGAATGGATTTTAATGAATATAAATAGAGTATTCAAAGTGAAGGTCTTGAAGTCATGTTCAAAGATGACGTTGATGCTTTCGCGGAACTCTAGTCAATTGTAAGAGACGGAAAGATATTAGAAAACGATTTAAGAAATAAATTACAGGAATTACTGGATAGTCCAGAAGAAGATATGGAAGAATTCATGTCAAAATTTAGAGAAAATAAAAATTAGTGTACAGTAACTTTAACTATGAATTAATATGGGAGAGTGTGGCATAAACTTAGTTTCAAGTTTTAAAAACTTATAGAAAGGTATTAATAGAAGTTATTCAGATGAAAAATTAATTAAATTAATAGAACCGCTTAAAAGAAACTTAAAAGCGGCTATTGATGCTGGAGAAGATATATCTGAATTTCAAGTTCAAATAAAAAATTTAAAAGACTGGGCTAAAAATTAGAGTGTAACAATTCAGGAGCTGTTTAATGACAGCTCCTGGAATTTCCAGTCTCCAAAAGTAGATTAGACTTAGCAATCTACGCCGGAACCTTAGATTGATTAGAAAAAAGCTAGAGGAACTATTATAGGTGATGTAAATGATATTAATACAGACATTACAAAAAGTTTCTTAAATAGAATATTTTATGGAAGTGATGCTGAAAATTTACTATTAAGACAATTTAGAATAAATGCAACAAGACGGTTGATTGTTGACATTTTAAATGGAACTCAAACCTCTCCAGATAGATTAAATGAATCAATAGCAAGTTATCAAGAGGAATTATTTAATACTATCAAAGATTATGTCGGAGCAGATAAATTTGCATCTAATGTACAACTATTATTTGGAGCCAGACGAATAGGCAGTAATTTATTTGATATTAAAGAATAGTTAATTCAATTAGATAAAGATTTTGATATAGAAAATCCAAACTATGACCCTGGTAGTATAGATTCCTTATATTAGAAATATGTTCAAGCTGCAGGAGCACATACTACAGAAGGTAACAAAGACGTACAAAAGTTAAATGCTCTAAATGCTTTAATTACTCTTACATATTTTGATGATTTACTAGAAATGGAATTAGGTCGATGGATACATCCTAAACAGTAGTATTACAACACACCTTAGCCAGCTAGAATTAAAAAATATGAATTAAAGGAGACTGAAGCACAAAATTAGAATACTTCTTGGAGAGATGATGAAAAGGGCAATAATGGGTGGGATATTCTTAACGATGTACATCGTAGAATAATAGAAACAATGCCATTTTATCAGTATGATGCAAAGACACTTTCTTGGGTAAAAACAGAGAGATACTTAAGTCAAGACTTTGTAAATGTTTATATAGCTTCAATCAAAGGTAAACTAAGAAAAGTTAAAACTTTAGATAACACAATAACTGTAGATGAAAATAATAAGATCTCTATTTTTGGAAATACTAGAATAAATTTAAGTGGATCTACTAAAGAAGCTCTATTATTTATCAAAAACTATAGAGGTTTATCTAAAATGGATTTGTCTATTGGAGAGTTAGTTGCTTATGCAAGACTTGATCCAGCTATAATGTTTAAAGCTTTATCAGAAATTATATATACAGGCATTATTAATGGAAAACAAAAAGAATTTGGATTAACTCAGCAAGAGTCCGATATAGTTGTAAGTTTTCATAAAAATATGTTTGAATAGGTAGACGAAAACGGAGTAAAAGGAAAGTCTTTACTTAATGCGTCTAAACAATACTATAGAGAACTTTGTAGTTTGTTTGATGTTAGCACAGCTGTAGACAATAGTCAATATACTAAAAGAAAAGGAGTGCCAGACGTTAGGGTTATGACACCAGTCAATGCAAGATGGCTAGCTAATAAAATTCAAACGTAGGTAAATGCACATTTGTCAGCTAACAGATTACCTGGACTAAATGAGAGATACTAGCCGACTCTAAATTTAATCGATCCTAAAAGACCCTCAATTTCAATATATTTAAAAGGAAATAATACATAGTATAAAATAGATTATGAGTTTAAAAACAACAAAATGTAGATATATCAAAGATCTACTCAAAGAGGAACTCAAGAATCTTTATGGAAAGCTACTTCAACAGTAGATAAAACTACTGCATATAAATTTATAAAAGACACTCTAGGAAAAGACTTACAAACTGACGTAACATTTGAGTCTGCTTTAATGTCCTAGTTTCAAGGAACTTCGAGTTCTAGAGCTGTAGTCGATTATTTATTATCTATTGCTATTCCATCATACGCAAATGCTGTAGCATTTAGGTCAGTTGATATAGTTAATCCAGAATATATTGGACAAGGTTAGTTTAACAAAATTACAGATCCTTACTCTGTTAAAGTAGGAGAAGTAATATATGAAAAAAATGAAACTGGTACAGGTGTTAATGAAGTAATTGTAGTTCCCGATGCTGCTCAAAAATCTAAAGATTCTTAGGGAAGAACGTATTATTTACTAAACGATAAATATTTAGACAATAAAGATGCAGAAGTTCCCCAAACAATAAATATTGAAATTAGAGATAGAGGATATAGAGGAACTAGAAAAAACTCAAAATTAGATACTAGAGTTGAAATAGGAAATTAGAAGGTATTATCTTTATCTGCTTTTAGAAAAAAGATAGCTAATAGTGAAGGAGAATTTTACTATAAAGCACTTAATCCTTATTCTTTATCTGATTAGTGGTATGGAATAGGCTCTAAAGATCCTTTAAAGAATAAAACTTATGAAGGCCTTGATGTATTCACCCTTAAAACATATCCCAGATTAGGAGCTTATGTATAGGCTGAAGCTTTAGTAAATGGCCTTACTACAAAAAGTACTCTTCGTACTGGAGAGGGAACTGACTTATCTGTAGGCGGAACCAATATGTTATTCTCTGAAAGATAGAGTTTTTGGGCTATCCAAGGAATTGACGAACAAGGTTTTTACAAAAATCCACTTAAAGGATTAATGGATATGGCAGTGGACGAAAACGGAGATCCTATAATTTCAAGTTATCATTTATCTAGAGAGTTTGTTGACGGACCTAATCAAAAATAGCATAAAGACTTCAATCTTAAAGAAAGTGCTACAGCAGCATTTATTTATGATTACTTAGCTCCTCTATATGTTGATAATAAGAATGTTCCAGAGCATCAAAGAACAAATGAACTTATTCGATTTGTTGAAGCAGTTGTTTCTGATAAACCCAGAGTCCCATTAATTGGAGTATTAAGATCTAAAGTATTAGAACTTGATAGTAGAGATACAGTAAAATAGAGAGTGTTTGATGTATTCGGTACTGCCTATGGCAGAGTATTCAATAATATTCTGTAGGATTGTAACACTCTAACACAATTTATTAGAAATTATAAAGGACCAGATGCTCTTCCAGATGCACATTAGTTAACTATAAGTATTTTAGATGACTATAAAGGATTAAATACTTGGGCCGAAAATCATGCTGAATGGTGTAAACAACACAAAATGACTCCTCTTAAACTTATGAGATATTGGGGAGAAAAGTATAATTTATCACATAGACTAGACCCATTACATTTTGTGGAAGAAACACACTTTAGAAAAGCAGATGGAATGCCTTCTTATAAAGTTAAGGATCATATAGAGTCAGTATTATCTTTCCTACAGTAGGTAGAAAGATACACTAAACCACTACAAACTGATGAATTTAAAGAAATATTCGTAACAAATATAAAAGAAATAGCAAAAGCACATTTCACTAGAAAAGTATTTAATAGTGCAAAACCAAATACTCCTATTGAAGATATTATTGCTCTATAGAAACAATATTTTAATGAATGGGAGGAGCAAAGTAATTATGATAGTTTCCAAAGAACTAATTTGCTTAATATGCTTCAGTCTTTATTAAAGAACAATTTTACTGTTAATTTTAAAGACGAAAACGGCGACACACTATAGTGGGTTAAAAATGCAGGATGGCATACAGCTGAATCTATTACTAAAAAATATGGAAATTAGGATTTCTTTAATTCTAACAGAATGGCTTTAGCAGTTATCAGAGACTCTGAAGGTAATTTGATAAAACAAATAACTAAACGAACCGATTTATACGGATATACTGATGGTGTAGGAAAGCGTCATGAGTTTCAAGATGCTAAAGGAAGAACTATTTTAGATGCATCATTTGATTTAGATTCTGGATTAAAAGACGTAGTTGAAGGAAAATCCACAAATGTACAAATAGAAGTTAATCCAGATTTAGAATTATTTAATTTGCGGCACTTTTATTTTACTCAGTTATCTGTATTAATGACAAACGGTTCTCATGTTTGGAGTGAAGCTAAAAAAGACACTAATAGGCCAAAAGAAGAGGGAGCAAAATACTTCGACTTTAATAAACGTAATGTTGTAAATACAGCTGCTAATTCACAATTTAGAATTGGAGACACAAAAGGAATTCCTCTAGTTGCAAATACCGCAGTAACTGAAGATATTAAATCTTTGTGTATAGGTATTAACGGAGATGAAGCTTATGTAAAGCCTTATGATGGAATGACTAGAATTTGCCCATGGATGGTTCATTGGGAAAACTATTCATTAAACCAATCAGTTACAGCAACTACCAAGAAGCCTATTGGCTATGCCTTACTTGAAAAGTATTTAGCTGGTTATGTACATAAAACTGCATCTTTTGGTATAACCAATCAAAGTATGCGAGAAAGTTTCTGGGACCGTCGTATTATGTGGAAAATGACTAAACACGCGTGGATGGTTAGGAATTCTTCATATGATAGTGGTTATGCTTTTGGAGACTCATTTGATTTGGATATTACTAAATCAGACACTGGAAATATAAATTATGGTGGAAGAAACCCAGAAGAGTTTTTATATTATAAAACTAATACTAAAAACGGATTAAGGTATTATAGGATTGACGGTATAGAAAAACTTAAAAAGGATAAAACTGTCGAAAAAGATCCTAACTATAAGCCAAATACTTATACTATAAAAATTACTAGAGTAGATAAAGATGGAAATGTTTAGTATAAGTCTGGAGAACCAGAACAATTTGAAATAACTAGAACTATAAATAGTAATTATGCTCTTTGGGATGTACTTGGAGGGTACAATAGTTTGGAATTTAGAGATGGAACTTTACATGATTCTGAGAACTCGATTAAGAAAGTTGCTGAGGTTGCAGGACAAGTTAAGCTTATAGGTTTAAATTATACTGATACTTTAGGACAAACGCGTACTATATATAGACAACTTACGAACTAGTTCAAGACATTCTTTAAAAATGCATCTAGCTTAGAAGATGGATTTAAATTTAATCATAAAGCATTTGGAGAATTAAATTTATCTGATAGAGAAATTGAACGCATTGGAAATATTATAATTAGTGATGAATTAAGTAACAGCACAACATTTGTTACTACACCAATGAAAGAATCAGATATTCATATTTTAGCTACTAAAGGATCTGTAAAAAAAGGCTTTGCTAATATAAATGGAATTGAAAAGTATACTAACGATGAAGACTTAAACTTCATGCGAGTTAAATTAATAGACTATGGAATTCAATTAGATGCAGAACATGAAGCGGACAAATCTGTAGTATCTATGATGACTTAGGTAATTTCTGCATTAGCAGATCGTGGCCGTACTCATGATTTAGCATAGCAAGTATATGATGCTTTATCTCGTTTAACTACTAACGAAGTAGCTGAGTATATGGATAACTTTGAATCGTATCTTTAGACTGGAGATAGGAAAAAGTTACAACATACAATTACTAACTTAATTGTTAGAGAGTTCATGACTAGCAGTAGTAGAGCTTCTGATACTGATATCGCTAGAGCAATTACTGCAAGATTAATTTAGGAAGGATTATCTGGTAAAGCGTTATCAGAAGCATAGACTTTGGACTTACTACCTACTAGCGACGGTTCAGTATTTCCATTACTTCTAAGTACTGTTTCTTCTGTAATTAATAAAACGGCTATTAAAGCTCAAATGTTTGGAACTCTTTCTGTTCTGTGTCCGGCTCACGGAATACAAAAGGTAGTAGGAGGAAAAAAATTAACTGACATCAAAACTTTTGACGAATTAAAATCTTTATAGGTTAATTTATAGAATAACGCAATGAAACACGTTGGAGATATTGAACTTAAACGTGTTTATCAAGTTAATTATTCTAATGGAACTAAGGATGCAAATGGAGAAGATATAATATATTCTAATACATATCGAATCAAAGATATGGCAGATTATTATGAACTCCGAGATTTTCTAGCAAAATAGACAGAATATTCTATTTATGAAAAAGTTTATGATTTAGGAGAAACTGTTTCTGATACTGATACTGCTAAATTTGGATGGTATTTACTTACTCTAAAGCCTACAAAAGAAGGAGAATAGCCTAAACAAATTGGAGTAAATGTAGATGATAACTTTAGAAATACATTATCTAAATATTAGATAAATCCAGAGGAAGTATAGTCAGTAAACAAAATAGATATCTACTCTAGGGATTTGGCTCCATATAATGTACATTTCACTGACTAGGCTGGCAAAAAATATACTCTATATGACTTATAGGCAGTTCGTGAAAAATATGAATTGCAAGTTCTAAAAGATGCTGTATCTAGCATTATTAAAAAAGTTGGAGATGGTCCGATAACAAGAGAATAGTTAGATTCTTATATAAACGGCTTCTCAGTATCAAATTATCATCCAATAAATGAAGATAGTAATACTCCAGCTAAAAGAGAATTTATTCGTAAAACATTGAATAAATTTTGGGATTTAGAAAATAAAAACCAAGCAGCCGTACTACTACGATCAAAAGCAGATACTACTGGGGCTGACTTACTTGAATATATAAATAATGAATTTAAGAAATATGCAGATACTCTGCAAGAATAGTTATATATTATAAGTAATAAAGACAAGTTAAAAAGCTTTTTAGACTAGTCAAATGATCAAGTACAAGTAAATGTTATAGACGAAAATGGAAATGTACAAACGGTAAATGTACTGAATTATTCAGTAAATCCATATGAATGTTTATTGCCAAGAATCTATGCAGAGCAATTCGGTTTAAGATGGGGAGATAGTATAGCTAATATAACTAGTCCTGAATTCTTCTATAAAAGATTGTTAGAGAATTATAAGAACTCAAATATGAATGAGTTAAATTATGATGTATCTTTAAAATTATTAAATGGAAGACATATATATCTTAAATTAAATTCTATAGGCTAGAATCCTGGAGATGTTCTATCTAAACAAGTTATTCAGCATGTAGTTTAGGGAGATAAAATTTATAGAAAAAGCCAGTACGGAACTAAACTAGAGCATGAAATATCTTCAGTTAATGATGAAGTTTGGGTTGATGATGAAACAAATACAGAAGTAACTGTAGTAAAAACTTCTACAGCAAATTCTGATTTGAAATAGAATCTTAAATTTTATCTCGATAAAATTAAATATCAGCAAATAGAGTTAAGTGACGAACTGCTAAAATCACAAACAAATTTAAAAGTAGTTCTTGATGCTATTAAAGAATCAAGTAATGGAACGGCAAAAGATTTTACAACTGACTTTATACAAGAAGTTAACGATAATGTAGTAACTACAAAAGATATAAATACATACTACGATATTAAACATAAATTTAATACTAATGTAGATATGTATTTAAATCCTAAAAACTATGAAGAAGCATTTAAAAATAGCGAAGGTTATTAGGGACTTCTGCCATATGAAATTAGGGGTAGAATTAAAGCTAACGCATATGAATGGCTGAAAAAACAAGACGAAGAAGACAAGACTGGAAAGAAAATTGTAAATAAAATTACTAGTAGTTTATGGAGATCTGCACAAGAGCAGTACTCTTCATTTAGAAAATCTTTAGAGTTTACTGTAGCTCGTATTCCTGCACAGTCTATGCAATCTTTTATGGCTATGAAAGTTGTTGGTTTTGTAGAAGAAAATGTAAATAATTGCTATGTTTGTGATGATCAGATTTGGCTACAAGGTTCTGACTTTGATATTGATAAAGCTACTTTTATGGGATATGCTTTTAATAATCATGGTAAATTTATAGGTTGGAGTCCTTACTTCTAGTTAAGAACTTATGAATTGCTTAAAGCATCAGAGAAGCTACCATTCCCAACTAATAAAAGAATAACAGATCTTCCAGGAGATAATACATTTAATTATGATATTTTACTATATGACGAAAATAATAACCCGGATGGAATTCTAGTACTTAAGAAAAATAAATACGTATTAAAAAATGGATTAACTACTAGACAAGTTAATACTTTAGCGAGACTTATTAAAACAGCAAACGAAGTAAGAGTTCTACAGACAGACGAAGAACATAAGCCAATAGTTGATGCTATTAAATACATAGTTAATAGACATAACGGAATTGATAATTCTACTTTTAAGATAAAAGTTCCAAATGACATTGAGTTTATGTTAAAAAACTTTATTGCTTCAAACGCATTTAATATTTCTAAAGATCCTGCAAATATTCCTGCTAGTCAAACATCTGTAGATGTTGCAGCCGATCCGTTTAGAGACTTAGCAGACGGATCATCGTTTGGAGGAAGTACTTCTGGAAGTCGTCCTGGAGATGTAACTATATATTTCTCAGCACTAGAATTTAACCAAACTGGTAAAGACGTAATCGGAATTACTGCATCTAATGGAGTAAAAGTTTATTATGCCTTGTCTCAGCTAGTTAACGAAAAGTTAAGTAAGGAAGAATTACATGGATTAACGTTTGATGTAAGATTTAATGGTCAGCATTATACATTCTTAGCAGACGCGTTTGTAGAATTATCTAAAACGTTAGACCAACATATTAAGGATACTATAAAGGCAAATCCGTAGAAAGCAGACTTGATGATTTCTGGACTACTATCTCTAGCTACTGATAACGCAAAAGAATTAAAGCTAGGCAAATTAAATGCTGGACGTGAACTTGCTGGATTATATATATATGGTATAACTATCGGTGTTCCTATTGATTAGATATATAAAAAACTTACTTCTCCATTAGCTATTGCAATAGATAGATTAATGAAAGGAAATATTCTTACTGACGAATACGGACTTACTTTAACTTAGGCAATTAATTATATAGCTGACGGCCAAAAAGTAATAGGAAATATACTATTAAAGGATACTAAAGGTAAATATGGAAAAGAAGTTTAGGAAAAACATCATATCTCTGCATCAGAATGGAATTTATTTGCTTCCGCTTATAAAATTCCACAAATGGCAGATGATACTACAATGTTAGATGCTCTAAAAGATCCTAACAAATCTTTATTAAAGACTATTCTTGATGCTGCTTAGACTTCACAGAGTTTTAACTAGTATTTAAACAGATTTGAAGACTATAAAGCTTTAGTAGAAAAAGGATTAAAGAATTATGAAGCTAACAGCGAAGATCCAAATAAAAAGTATACTATAGACCTGATAAGACAAAATCTGGAAGATATATAGGATTATATTTATACTATTAAAGAAATTACACAAAAAGATGGAAGAACTTTACCATCCGAAGAAGTAATAGGAGATTTACTTGATATTGAAGTACTAAATGATGGATTCTAGGAGATAGGTAAAATTAGAGCACAATTAGGTTTAAATCAAGGAATTAAAACTAAGTTAGAAGATAAACTCAAGTTTTACGATGATTTCTCAAAAATTGTTGAAGATAGAAAGAAAACTTTGTAGTAGAGAAAGAGGCATTTAAATTCTTTAGGAGATAAATCTGAAATAGGAAAAATAGATCTTATGCTTGATAAAATAAAAGAATTTGAAAAATTAAATAAAACTATTTCTGATTTACCAAAAGTTGTCTTAGAAGATGATCCAACTAGAATTTCATTTTCTTTATATTTTAATAGTAAGAAAACGTTTGGAGGAAAAACTTATAAAGAAATTGTAGATACATTATACGATGAAATAAAACAATCATTTAATGTATTTAATGTAGTAGATGCACTACCTCATTATAAAGCTTACAGAGAAGCAGCTTACATTGATTATGTTAGTGCTAGTACTTCAGCTAAATTTAGAGCCTTATCTAACATATTATTGCCAATTATAAATAATACTTATAAACCAAATAAAAGAAGTTTAAGAAATTATTTAAAGAGAGCATAGTGGTTCTTAGAAAGTACATTAATTAATTAGTTCTTATTAGAAGAACCAGTTTTAGAATTAGTGTATAAAACAAAAACAATTGGAGATTCAACATTAGTAGATAGGATTCAATTAGGAACTACTGAGGGAAACGCCACATTTAAGTCATGGATGGAAAATGAATTAATTCCTTATCTTAAAGATGACCCAAATCTAAAGGATAATGATTTTATTAAAGATTTAGTTGCTGACTTTAATAACTAGACTTTAACAAAAAATAAAACAGTAGCCTATACTTTACCAATTGATATGATTCCTAGATCTGATATAGAAAAAGCGGCTTTATCAAAATATAGAGTAGCATTTAATAAATTGAATAAATCAGTTTATTTTGAAAATGGAGAAGGAAAATATATAGAACATGATATAATGAAATTATTTTTCTACTATAACTTAATAAATTATAGAAATAGTAATAATACTAATTCTCTAACTCCGTTAATCTAGAAAATGGTTGAACTTGGAGCAAATCCTACTCTAGAAAAATATACTAAGTTTGTTGCAAGTTTTGATAGAGTTAATGACTTTAAAGTAGCAGAAAATGGAGGAGAACCTGGAGCACACTTTACTATAGATGACATTTATAAAGCTTTAGCTCCAGACGAAACTGAAATAAATATTTAGGAAGCTAAACGTAAGCGAATTCCTTATATTAGATTCTATAATAATGTAACTATGCGATATGACTTATTTAAACATTAGTTGCCAGAAGAATTATAGAAAGAAGAAGAAGCTAGAAAACAAGTTTAGTAGACTATTGATGCTTAGATTGAAAAAGACTAGAAAAATCCAAATAAGATAGCCTTGATGTAGGATTTATAGAAATAGTATAATAGTTTATCTGCAATACAGAAAAAATCACCAGAAGGAATTATTATATTATCTAGAATGAAAGCCTTACGCAGTAAATCATATGGAGAGGAAGAAGATAATTTTATCGAAGGAGAAGATGTAGTTGCTGAACAGGATACATAGTTTACTGAAGATATAGAACAAGAAGTTTTTGAAGAGGAATAGTCTTATTATGATGAAGGAGAGTCTATAAATGAAGGGATAGAAGAAGGATTAAGTGAAGATATCGATTAGAGTGCTGCTTAGCAAAAACGATTAAAGGAACGTAGAGGATTTTTCAGATCAAATCATTATGTTCCAACAGAAATGATGGAAGAAGATCTTATTAGAAATACTCCATACGTTAGTACTCTAGGTCCTACTATAAAATTAAGTGGACAATCCGTTAATTTTTCCGTCGGAAGACTAGAAGCAACTTTATCATATAAAAACGAAGAAGGTAAAGATATAGTTAAAGTTTCTAATATTAAAGTAAAAACTTCAGAAGGAGATAAAACAGTTGAAGACATAGTTTTAAAAGATATTGATTCTATTTCTAGTGTAGATACTAACTTCGAACGCGTCTTAAACGCAAATGAGGCTGCTATACTTATTAATAGAGAAATAGATAAACAATTAAATATAGGATGTTAATATGTATTGTACATTAGAAGGAAGAAACGTTGAAGTTAGAAAAGCAAAAGAAATGCTTGGAGGGCACAATCAAGAAAGAGAAGAACTAATTGAAAGTGCAATGGATTTATTTACAAAGGAAAGAATGAAAAATAATGAATCTCCAAGACGTGTTACGATGTATCCAGATGAGTTTCCGCCTGTTGTTAAGGCGGACTCATCTGAGTACTTGATTAAAGAATTGGGATTAGAAAAAATTGAAGATTCATTTTTATCCTCAAAAGATAATTTATTTAAACTTACTCAAACTGATGATATTCAAAAAGCTGCCGAAAAATTAAACGATGTATTTAGGGATAAATTAATTAGAGTAACGGAATGCGGAGATTCTTGCATTTTAACCATTGAAAATAAACCAGATACCAGATTTAAACAAATTGATGAAATATATGACGGATTAAAAAGTCCTAAAACAATATTAAATCTTATTAATAGATTAGTTAGTTATCATGGAATTGATATAAACCTTATCTCAAATGTTGAATTATCTAAAGATAATTGGAAAGATGTAGTAAATGCAACTACTACTAAAGGATTTATTAAAGATGGCAAAATTTATATAAATTCTGACAATTGTACAATTGATACTAAGGTTCATGAATTAATGCATTTATTTTTAGGTGGAATACGGTATATAGATCCATAGTTATATTTCGACACAATAAATATAATAAGTGGAAATCCTGAATTAGAAGTCAGAATTAGAGAATTTAGTCATAGGTCTGACTCAGATGCTTTAGAAGAAGTGTTAGTAGATGAATATTCAAAATATTTAACTGGTTAGAAAAGTTTAATTGATAATTTATCAGAGGATATTATATATGATTTAAACTATAATATTCATAGAATGTTAGATACTATGTTTATGGGAGATTATAGTAGTAGAATAGTTCCAGATTAGGATTTACCTTTTATGAGCATGTTTAAGTTAGGAAAGTTATTAAATTCTCAATATATATATTCTAATCTATTTAATGCTTCTACGATACATAGAAAAACTTAGAATGTTAAATAGGAATTACTAAAATCAGGTGAAATAATTAAAGAGTGTTAATATGGCGTGTGTATATAAATATAAGAATATTACATTTAATTCTGAACTTGAACTAGATGATTTTATTTTAAGTAATAGTAAGGAATTAGTAGATTAGATTGGAGATTTAGCTTATCAAGCTTTAACTAGTGCTTAGTAGGCAAGAATGAATTCTATAAAGGCTGTAGAGACTTTGAATAAGTCAGTAAGTAAAGATTTAATGCATAAAAATAGAGATTCATTCAACCATATGTTTGGAGAATTTACAGATGTTGATAAAAAATATATGGCAATTACTAAGTTCTTATCTGGATTAAAAAATATAGATGGAAAGTTACTCTTTCCAGAAATGATTAAAGAAAACTTTTTTGCTGAAAGAACTAGAGATTGGTTGGTAGGAAAATTTACTAAAAGAGAACTTGAAAATTTAAAAGATATTCTTGAATTAAAAAGAGGCTCTAACAATGAAATATTACCGCCAGAACACATTGATTAGAATACTATACAAGATATAAAAGATGCTTTAGAATCTATGTGGGATGCAGAAGCGAAAATAGGTTCTGCAATACATAAATGTTGTTAGACTTTTTTTAAAACTTTTGATAATAGAGACCTAGAACATTATAAAAAAGATGAACCATATAAAGTAAAAGGCCGTATATTATCCGAAGAGGATATGATTAATGAATTTGAGCGTTTTGGTTCTTTTGGAGATGGATTACATGTAAATGATTTTTTAACAAGAGAACAAAAACGTCAAATAGTAAGATACTGTAAAAATTTGATTAATAGTATCGAACAAAAGTGGGGTGGACCCAGCGGGTCTAATGGCTCCTCGTTTTTATACTTTCCTGAATTAACTATTACTGCTACTGCGAAAAATCCAGAAACAAATGAAGATGCTCCGTTAATTGGAATTATTGACTTGTTAGTAGTAGATCCCTATGGAGGATGTCATATTGTAGATTATAAAATATCTCCGGCAGATTATTATAATTAGAGTACAGAGAATACTAAAATAGTAGACCCAGATTAGTATAGTTCTGCTAAAGTTCTTGGATTTGAATATCAACTATCTACTTATGCTAGAATGCTAAGAACTATTAGTGGTAATTTTAGAAGAACATCCATTGCGGTAGCACCAATACAGTTATTAGATTTAAATTGGGATAAAGACAGAAAAAAATGGAAATTTGACAAAATAGAATTAGAAAAACCTACTTTAGAAACATTATTAGATAAAGTAGATGAAGTTAATAGAAAAAATGCTATTGAAAGTAATCTTGATTAGATTTTTGAGGATACTGAGCTTAAAGATGTAGAAAATTCAAAAATTGTATCAAATACTGATACAATAATGAAGAATTTTTTAACTGGTTTTGCAGAGGAAGAGGGCTTTTCTAAAACTATTAAATTATATTCTGAAAACGATGTAGCAGAAATAATTGGACCTAAAATAGAAAAAACAGCTGACGACAAGAGCTACATGGTAGAAGTTAATGAGAAAATATTTATGAACAAAAGTAAAGCTGGTTTAATTAAGGATGTTCAAAAATATTTTAATCAACAAGTAACTACCGTAGAAACCTATGTGGAGCGCTTTAGATAGCAGTTAAACGGAGATAGAAATATATTTAGTAGTTCTATTGTAGAAAATGAGGGAGGTTCAACGGATTGGTATAAAGACGTAGTAGAAAAATATGCATCAAATAATCAAAGTATTAAAACTTATGAGCTAGTAGATGATGTTCCTGAAGCTTTTAAAGCATTAGGAATTGTTGTGATGAGAAATTTAGCTTCTGGTAATTATGAAATTCTTACATTTACTCCAAGAAGATTAAAAAAAGTTTACAAACTCGGCAATAACAAAAAACTAACTGGAGCTTTTATGGATGACATAGAAGATGAAAGTAGAGAAAATTATGTATTGGAATCTAAATGGGGAAATATAGAAATATTAAAGACATTAGCAGCAATAGTTTAGACTCCAAATGTATTTCATGGAGGAAAAATTAATTCTATATAGATAGTAAATCCGTTCTTAAATAGTGGACTTACTGCAACAAATAAACAAATACTATATACTTATAAAAAATTAATAGAATTTAGTCCAATTCCCCAATTTATTGGTCAGGATTATATTAGTTCTAACGATATAAAGTTTACGACTTTAGCTGAACAAGCAATTGACACGATTGAATCTGGATTTTTAAGACCACATTCAGTAGAGTTATTCTCTCTTATTAATAAATGTCTTCCAGAAAAAGAGCAAAGATATGCTATGACTATTGACGAATAGAAAAAAGTAATGAGAGATTTATTAAAAAAGATGGAATCTGGAGAAGGAGCTTAGAACGTACTTCGACAGATTAATAAATATACTGATATTAACGCATTATCGATAAATTCAGATCCAGGAAACGTACAAAATTGGTACTAGGCCGTTCTTGTGGGATATGGTGAAGCAATGGGATATGACTTCATGTAGCAGACTGAAGAGTATAGTAATTATGTGGATAGTTTTAACCCTGAAAAAGGACATTCAGGTTTGTTGTTAGATAACCCTGGAACTACTGCAAACAAAAATGCTAATCTAGTATCAGAATTTGCAGAAAATATGTATAATAGAGTAGCTACTAGATTAAAAGCTCCAACAGCTAAACTTCAAAATTTAATTAGAAAGTTAAAAGCAGAACGTGGTAGAAGTTGGCTTGGTGATAAATTTAGTATGAATCCATTATCTATCTATGAAGGAATGACTAGAAGAATGTTAATGATAAATAATGAAACAGGCGTTGTTTGGAATGATTGGGTCTTTGAAAATCCTAAGAATTTACACGGAGCACAAAAAGAATTAGCAGAATATACTTTATTAATGATTAATTACAATAGATTTAATAGAGGAGAATCTTTAGATGAATTTAAAGAAAAGATGAATAAAGAATTAAATAAAAAGAAAGTTGATATAAAGTGGCTGCGTGTTCCTCTTGGATATATAGGTTCTTAGGGAGTTTTAGAGTCAAATGGTCTTATGTAGGGATTAAGAGATTATATTAAGTCTTGGAAACTATCAGAAGTTAAAGATAGATTTAAAGATGAATTTGGGCACCTATATGATGAAGAGGGAAAGGAGAATGTAAAAGAAATTTTCAGAATGCGACTTATATTTGATAAGGGAGAAGATTCTGCTGGCAGACAGGAAATGTTACGCGATGAAAAGACTGGAAAGGATAGAGTATAGTATTATGATCATGATATTGAAAGACTTCTTTTAAAACATTTATATTCGTACATTCTAAAGGATGAATTCGATGAAGCTTCCTATTTAATGAAAGCGTCTATAATAGATTAGCGTATAGCAGAAGCAACTTAGAATGATAAACGTACAAACTCCGTAGAATATATTACTAAACTTGTTAAACGTATGACAGGAAAAAGACTTATGTCTGAAAAAGAGAGTATAGTAAATATGTATGTTAAGAAGTTTATGAAAGGAGCTTCAGTTATGGCTTTAGGTTTCTCTCCAAAATAGATTTATCAAGGCCTTGAAGGTATTTATAAAGATATAGGCTTATTAATACGTAAACCAGATGGAACTTATGGATTTACCTTTTCTGAAATGCTAGCTGCATTTGCAGACGTTTGGAAAGAAATAGGACATTTTGGTTCTAGACGTTCAAAACTGGAAAGAATTAATGAACTTTTTAGATTAAACGATATGGATATGAACGTATATGCTGAACACTTACAAGATAGGCATAATATTTGGCATGATTTATCTACTTTTTTATTTAGGTTTGCTTCCAGACCAGACTTCTATAATCGTCTAACTATCATAGAAGCCTATATGAGACATGATGGAGTTTGGGATGCGTATGAAGTAGACGAACATAACGAATTACAATATTACTTTGATAGAGATCCAAGATTTAATCTTTTAAATACAAATAGTGTTAATGCTGCTGAGTATAACCAGCAATTGGGACTATATTGGGCTTTAGCTAAATAGTTTGAAAAAGAAGGAGCTTATAATGCTGACGGAACAAAGTTTGTTGGAGGTTAGACTAATGGTAAATGGAATCCACTTCCACAAGCATATACTAACAAAGAGATGAATTCTTTTAAATCATTAACAGATTAGATGTATGGCTACTATTCCTAGGAAAAGAAGGCATTAATTCAATCTAGTTTAGTTGGAGCAATGTTTTTTTAGATGTATACATATTTTTCTGGAAAGAAAAATTAGTGGTTAGCTCCTGGATCAGTTAAGAACTAGGGAAGATTCTTACAATATGAAGACTATGTGATTAAAGAAGAAACTTCTCCAACTGGAGAAAAGTAGATGACAAGAGTAAAAGAAAAATTTTACTACCAAATAGGGGAAAATGGAGAAATACTCTTTAATCGACCTCCAGTTCCAGAAAGTTAGGTTGAAGGAAAAATTAAAGTTCCGTATTACCAATGGAAGGGAACCTTTACTCAGGGAGTATTAACTACTTTAAGTCGAATGCTTGGAGATGTACTAAGAGAAGACATTTCAGAGAAAGGACTATTAAAAACAATACAAGGAGTTAAAAATAATTATTGGGATAATCCTGATGAAAATCTAAGAACTGCTTATAGACAAAATATTAGATAGTTTGAATATGAAATGTTTGTATTTTTAGTAATTGGAGGATTAATTGGAACTCAAATTCATAGATTTATAAATAACTATACAGGAGATCATAAAGATGATCATTCTATGATATAGGGATTTAAAAATACAGCAGTAATGCTGTTTGATAATATATTTAAGGCTTCTACTTTAGACTTTAATGTCTTTGATTCACTCGGAGGAAGAGGTATTTCTTGGACTCCATTTAGTATAGATATGTGGAAACGCACAGTACAGAATTGGGCGAAAGTCATAATAGGAGACAGAACTGTTTCAGATGCTACACTACGAACATTTGCTGCAACTAGACATCTTGTAGTTCCATTAATGGAAACTATAAGAGATTCTGAAACTAGACAAACAACTCAACAAGCAGCATAATAAAAAAATAAGGGGGAAGCAGTGCATAAAGCACCACTTCCCCCTTTACTTACATATTTGAAAAATATCCTGGATCTGCCATCATAACATCATAATGTTTATCATGTAAATACAGATCTTTAGGACACTCAAAAACTTTAACTGTTTCAAATCT
>Ga0310697_10000482_pt1 | contig 53881 bp, 55 predicted proteins | sample 172DNAGHGlowgp2_FD_203883 | JGI IMG/M metagenome (GOLD analysis project Ga0310697, IMG submission 203883) | Sheep rumen microbial communities from Palmerston North, Manawatu-Wanganui, New Zealand - 1728 DNA GHGlow gp2 (v2) (version 2) | ecosystem: Host-associated > Mammals > Digestive system >...
TTTGGGATTTCCTTGTCAAGACCAGCGGGTCACTTTCCTTCGGAAAGGTGGATCACTTTCAGAGGGGACAACACGGGTCAGTTTCCTTCGGAATTTCCATATTATAAACGTGAATTAATTAGTTGTTGTTATCTAAAGTTATACTTTATATTCGGGAGATGGAGAATTTCCGCAAGGAATCACCCGAGAGATTGATCCGAATGGCCGAATGAACGATCCTGTCCATGATGGCGTCTGCGATGGTCTGTTCTCCGATGGACTCGTGCCAAAGTTCCACCGGAATCTGCGAAGCGACGATGGTCGAACAGGTGTCGTAACGGTCGTCGATAACGTCCATCAGCAACCCGCGGGTCACATTGTCGAATGGGCTCAGGGCGAAATCGTCCAAGATCAGCAGGTCTGTCCGCTGGATGCGCTTCAAGTCCCGGAGAATCTTCCCGGATCCCTTCGACGCCTTCAGCAGCCCCATCAGCCGGGCGGTGTTCGCATAGATGACCCGGTAGTTCTTCTGGCAGGCGCAGTTGCCCAAAGCCGTGGCGATGAAGGTCTTTCCCGTGCCGGAACTTCCGGTGATGAAGATGTTCTTTTTCTCCTTGATGAAAGAAAGATCGGCAAGCCGTTCCATAAGGTTCTTGTCCAGGCCCCTCTCCACAGAATAGTCCACCTCTTCCATGGAGGCGGCGAAGCGGAAGCCCGCTGCCTTGATCAGGTGGTTCACGTGCCGGTTGTACCGCTCGTCCCACTCGTTGCAGGCCAGCATGTTCACGAACTTGTCGATGGTCATGTTGCTCCGGCCGTAGTTCTCCAGGCTTGCTTTGAAAGTGTTGTACATCCCGTAGAGCTTCATCTCCTTGAGCTTCTCGAGGGTGTCTCTGTTCATTTCGATTTCCATGATATCAATTTGTTAAGAATAGTACTCTTTTCCCCGGATGTTCTGATGTTTCGGGATGGTCGGGACCTTGTCGTCCTCCGTCTCCTCCTGGTCCAGGATGATATCCTCCTGCCGGTTGGACAGGATCTGCTCGATGGCCTGGTAGCTGTAGTTGCCGAGCACGAGTCCCAGCCGGCACGCCTTGACTAGGCGCTCCTCGCCGACCCGCTTCCCGAGAGCGAGGATGCCCTTACAGGACTTGTATGCCTGTTCCGGATAGCGGCGCGCCTCGATCACCTTGGAGAGATAGTCCTTCACGGCTTCGCCGATCGTGGCAGCCTGGTCCAGGAGCGTGTCCGGATCCCAGTCCAGATAGTTCTGCTGGGTCTTGGGGAGATGGTCGGGATTCGTCGTGTAGCCATAGGGCTTCACTCCGATCGGATGCGTCGCCACGCATTCGTACTTGTAGTAGATGTTGACGGTTCTGCTGTCGTAGTGCAGATGCACCTTCTTCCGGATCAATGACACCGGAACGCTGTAGTAGTGCTTGTCCAGCCGCACGTACCCGTTCGTCTGGACAGTCGCTATGCTCCGTTTCTTGATCTCGAACCGGATGGGATTCAGCGGGCCCATGCAAGCGCGCTCGATCTCCTCGTACTGTTCCCGGCGACTGTAGTTCCGCCCCGTGAGGTTAGAGTTGTTGTGAATCTCCAGAGCCACGCGGATGGCGGCATTCAGCCCTTCCAGGTCGTAGTATTCCTGGTCTTCCACCAGCGGGTAGATCGTTCGGTAGATAAGCTTGACGGCTCCTTCCACGAGGGCCTTGTCGCGGGGGCGGCGGACACGGGCCGGCAGCGCTGCACAGCAGTAATGCTCCGCGAACGCCGCGAAGTCCTCGTTCAGCTCGGACTCGTACTTGTTCGGATGCGTCACCGCCGCCTTCAGGTTGTCCGGCACGATGGCCTGCGGCGTCCCGCCGTAGAAGTAGAAGGCGTTCTCGCAGGCGTGGATGAAATCCTCCTTCTTCTGGCTCATTACGGCTTCGACATAGGTGAGCTGGGAGCAGGGGAGGATGGCGACGAACACTTCCACGGGAACTTTCTCCCCGGTCTCCCGGTCGATGATGTGCAGCCGGTCTCCGGCGAAGTCCACGTACATCCGGTCTCCGGCCTTGTGTTCCAGGTGGGCGACAGGGGCGGACTGGATGAGATACATCTGCAGATTACGGAAGAACTGGCTCTTCATGTATCCGTCGGGATGCTCCTTCCGATACCGCTGGAAGACCATGGTTTTCGTGACGCCCTTCTTCCTCAGCATCCGGGCATACTCCGGCATCTGGTCCATGAGTTCCGCGTACCTGTCAGACTTGGGCTGTGGAGGATAGGGATCCGGCTTCTCATTGAAGAGGCGGAGCAGGTCTGGCTCGTCCATCGCCAGGATCTCCTCGATGGTCTTGCCGCTCTGGTTGAAAGTGGTGATGTACTTCTTCACGGTGTTCCGTGAGATGTCCATCAGGCTCGAGATGGTTCTCGTTCCGTTTCCTGCCACGTAACAGCGCAGGACTTGTTTGATTCTTGGCATACTTATCTTTTTGTTAGGCATAATGGTTTTCGTGCTGCAGTCCGCTGCGCACGCGTTGAGCCTTCAAGTATGTCCAAAGGGGAATGCTATCGCACGGCAGCGGAAGAGTATGCTAAGCTATCTCGTGCGATAACATTGCAAAGATATGAAATGATTCCGGAAACCGCAAACGGAATTCCGGGTATGGAATCCAGGTGCCGGGAAACCGGGCCCGGGAGACCGGGTGGTGGGAAAAAGGCTGTTCGAAAGAGAGAATGTTGGAGTATTCGTCGAAAGACAATTGGAGATAAGACGATTCGTGCAAATATGCTAAAAAATATGCGTATATTTGTACACTTTTTCACGCGTGCGTGCGTAGCCCCCGAACTTAAGCTGTTTCCTGGATAGGAAAAGCCAGTTCGGGTATTGTCTCCGTTGATACAATTATCGGCGGGGAATGGAAGAATTAGCCTAATCCCAAATGAGTTATAAGCCATAGTATGAAAGGCCTCGTCCTCGCCGGCGGCTCCGGCACACGCCTTTACCCGATTACCAAGGGTGTCAGCAAGCAGCTTCTGCCTATCTATGATAAGCCGATGGTATATGAGCCCATCAGCGGGTTGATGCGGACGGGGAGCAGAGCCTCAATCAAATGTTGAAGAAAAGCCCTTTAAACGAGATTTAGGTATGTCTAGGCTGATGTATCCCTCACAGTCCTAACGCAAAACCGACGGTTATTCCAGGATACGGTCCTTGTGTTGCTACTGATTTAGGCTGATAGGAATTACCTTTGGTTAACTCGGTTAAGCGGTGGGTGCGACTTTCGCAAATCCAATTATGATAGGGTTAACGCGTGCTACTAAAATATTGTCCTGAGTTATGGTTGATATTTACACTTTATATATCTTCCAGGGTTTGCGTAATTCAACACTTTTGCCGGTACCCCGGCAACAGTAGCGTTTTCAGGAACATCTCTAGTGATAACGGCTCCTGCACCAATTGTGGAATTATTACCTACTGTCACATCCTCGACAATGCATACATGGGGACCAATATATACATTATCTCCTATTATCGCGGGCGTTTCATGGTTTGTTCCGATATTTAAGAATTGGGAAAGGTTGACATTGTTTCCAATTATTGTGTCACCATTAACAACCATACAGATGCTATGTCCAAGATATAGGCCATAACCAACTCTAGTTGAGGACGGTATCTGTACTTGAGCATTGCGGCAAACAATGTGATACATTAGCCGGCACAATGGATACAACCATCCTTTATGTTGACAAAGACGAAACCAGAATAGAATTGAAGAGTTCGATGGACTGAATTGATTTAATACGATTCTAAAGGATGGCTCAATACGCCCAGACAATCGAAATCGATCACTCTTAATTAGGGTCATGCAATCCTTGTAGTTTTCAGGAATAGGAATGCTTATTTGGCTTCCATTCAAATTGTAATGCTCAGTTTTCATCTAAGACTTCGGTCGGTTCCACAGTTTAATGCAAATCTACTCATTTTTGCGGAGATAACATAAAGTGTTGTGTACTGTCTGTTTGTACTGGATTTTTTGGGCCGTACAGAAAGTTTTTATCATTGTTTATGATAACAATATTTACCCCAACTTATAATCGTTCACATACTCTGGCTCGTCTTTATCAAAGTTTGATGAGACAAACCTCAAGAGATTTTGAGTGGTTGATTGTTGACGATGGATCGACTGACGGCACCTCACAATTTATTACTAGTGTAAGTAACGTCGCGACATTCCCGGTTAGATATCTCTGGCAACCTAATAAAGGGAAATACATCGCTTATAATAATGGTTTACGTAATGCTCAGGGTGAATTCTTCATGTGTGTAGACTCTGACGATTGGCTTCCAGACGATAGCATAGATAGTATTTTATCTCTTTGCCAGCGATTAAAGCATGAGAATAAAGTGGCTGGGGTTGTCGCTCTTAAATCGAACCCCGATAATAAGATTATTGGAAAACCTTTTAAAGAAGGGTATACTCGTTCTGGATTGTATGGACTTGAGTTAGAAGGACAACGAGGAGAACGAAGTATCGTTTTTAAAACTTCGATAGCTAGGGATTTCCTTTTTCCAGAAGATTCGGGAGAAAAGTTTATGCCAGAGTGTGTGATTTATGATCGCTATGAAGGCAAGTATGATTTCATCATTAGTAATACTGTTTTAACTATTTGCGAGTATCAGCAAAAGGGGTTAAGTAGTGCTCCTAGACGTCTTATGGTTATGAATCCTGCAGGTTATAAACTTTTCTATTCCCAGAGGATTGATATGAAGAGTTCCATAATAGTTCGCTTTATTAATGTGATTAAGTATAATGCATTTCGAATTATTTATGGGGGGTCTTTATATGATTATGCTGGAGATTATCCATTACTCGTTGCGATATTTCGTCCTTTAGGTAGAATTGCCGCATGTTATTATAGACGGAAAGCAGAATGAAGCGATTGTCATTATTGGTATTTGTAGTATTAGTATGGGCTTTTACTACGATTAATACTTCAGGTTGGGGAATCGCCCATAATACTGAAAATATTACCGTATTTGTAATAATCGGATGGTTTCTTATCACTCAAGGTAAGTCTCAAACCAAATTACCGATAGGCGGTAGCAATCAGTTTTTGTCTTTATTTACATTTCTTTCATTCATATTGTTGCCTCTTTTTAGTCAAGGTAGTTGGGAAGGGGCGACATATTTGTCAATGATCTTACTTGTGTATTGTTTTTCCCAGCAAAATGTGACGGATAGATTTATTGTTTTCTCTGGTTATATTATGGCCCTGTTGGGTCTTGGGGTCTTATTTGTATATACTAGAACTGAATTACTATCAGGATGGAATGAGAATCAGATAGGAATGATTGGATTCTACTGCTATATGTATTATCTCATTTCGATGTCTGGTAAAATGTCGTTTAAAAAAGCCACCATAGGAATAGCTATAACCGTCGTATACACCTCTTTGCTTTTCCTAACAAAATCCCGTTCTGTCTTATTGTTTATCATAATTGCCATTTTTGTTTTTTATTTTGAAAGTGGAATTAAGTCGTTTTTTAGAAGTAAAAGTTCGTTGTTTTGGGCTCTGTCCGTACCTTTAATTGTAGCTGTCGTTGTTGTTTTATTCCCCAAAGCCTCTTTCTTTGATATTATTACAGATCTGAGTTCTCGTTTCTTGGATAAGAGCGAATCCACTAATGGCAGAGCAGAAATTTGGAGTCAAGCATTTAGGCATTTATCGGAGACTTCTTTTCTTGGGTGTGGAGTATTCGAGATTAATTATCATAATTCTGCAGTTGCAGTCCTTGACGTTTTTGGTATAATTGGATATATATGCTGGTTTAAGCTTTTTAAAAAACCGTTAAGTCATATGAGGGATTTCTTCTTCGATGATATTGTTTTCGGTTGTGTAATGGCTTTCCTAATCATTTTCTGGCAACAGTCTTTTGAACTGGGTTTTGTAGAACCTTACCCAAATATGATTCCTTATATGATACTAGGTATTGGATTAGGCCGCGTTAAGACTATTCGGGAGAATTGCTGATATTCGTACTATTAATCATTCTTAGTTAAGGATTTTGTCGAGTTAATATTACAAGAAAGTGGGACCATTAGTAAGTGTCATCATACCTGTGTATAATACAGGACCGTATCTTAAGAGGTGTATAGGTTCCATTAGTACTCAAACGCTTCGGGATATTGAAATCATTATTATTGATGATGGGTCTGAGCATACAACTGCTGACATGTGTGACCAGCTAGCAGCATCCGACAGCCGTATACGGGTTCTACATAAAAAGAACGAGGGAGTAAGTGTGGCAAGAAATGTTGGACTGTCGATGGCATTAGGGAAGTATATTGGCTTCGTAGATTCCGATGATTGGATTGCATCTGAAATGTATAATGCATTGTATACTATTGCGGAAAAAGGTGCGTACGACATCATCATGTGTGATGCTTTGACTATTCTAGATGGCAAGAAAGAAACAGTTGATACGTTCACTCAAATCAAACAATCATCATGGCTATCGAAGCAAGATATTACTCCAGATATGCTTTGCGAAGTAGCCGGTTCTGCCTGTCGCGCTCTATATAGTCGTGGTTTTATTGAAGCAAACAGCATCTCCTTCCCGGTTGGGTTGAAATTGTCAGAAGATCGCATTTTTAATATCTCTGCGCTAGGAAACTCCAAGGGTTTTTATTATCTAAAACAACCGTTCTACTATCGTTATGTCCGTAAAGGAAGTGCCGCATACGGCTATCATAGCGATGCCGCAGTAATAATTACGAAGGCTTATTCAGAGATAGAAAAGATTCTTAAGGAATCATGGAACGGGAGTTCTTATATCAATGCTTATAAGAAGCAAGAGGTGGCTTCATTCTATGGTGCAATAAATGCAATCTATTCGCCCAACGGCTTAACACTTTTAGAAAGATATGCTAAGATGGTAGAATTATGTAATAATAAAGAGTTTCTACAAGTTTTGTCTGATACGGGAGTATCTGACAAAAGAGCAAGATTGATTCGCGGCCGTCTTTTTCATATTTTGTGTTTGCTGACTTGCTTCATTAGACTAAAACAATCTTTATAAAACCAATGCAATTATTACTGTTTATTTCGCGTTCACTCGATTTCATCCATCAATAACAGTAAGTAGATGAAAGTGAACATTTCTAATATTCGTGATTGCTTTGGGTGTGGTGTGTGTGCTTCATCATGCCCAAAGAAGATAATTGCTATTGATTTGAATAAGAATGGCTTCTATGAACCGCGAATAGTTGAAAACGTTAGGTCTTGTAATGGCTGTGGTATCTGCCTTGATGTTTGTGCATTCGCTCATGATTCATTAGCTCTGAAAAGTACGGTGGTAAAATCATGGGCGGCATGGAGCAATGATGAGGATGTTCGCAGAAAGTGTTCTTCAGGTGGTATTGGTTTCGAAATAGGTAAGCAGCTTATTGAGAAAGGCTATAGTGTCGTTGGTTGCCGTTATGATATTCAAGAACAACGTGCAAAGCATTATATAGCTACAACTGTTGAAGAATTGATACCTTCAATTGGCAGTAAGTACATCCAGAGTTTTACAGAAGAAGCGTTAAAACATATTGACTATAGGCATGGTAAGTACCTAGTTTCAGGCACTCCTTGTCAAATCGATTCTTTTAGACGGATGATCCAAAAGTTCAAGTGTGAAGAGAACTTCATATTAATGGATTTCTTTTGCCACTGCGTTCCTTCTATGCATGCCTGGAAGAATTACATCAAGATGTTGGAACCAAAGATAGGTAGAATTACCTATGCATCATGGCGTAATAAGTTTGAATATGGATGGCATGATTCGTGGCTGATGGGATTAGATGGTGAAAAGACCTCACGGCCAGTTAATTGGCACGATAGCTACAATTCATTAATTAAAGAAAAAAAGAGTTTCATACAAAGCAGAAAAACACAAGGTGATTGGTTCTACAAGATGTTTCTTGGAGATCATTGCCTCGGTCCCCAATGCCAGTATCAATGTAAATATAAATATGACAGATCGTCAGCCGATATTCGCATTGGTGATTTGTGGGGACCAACATATGACAAAGATGAAAAAGGTACAAGTGCACTTGTTTGTTTTACGGACAAAGGACTTGACGTTATTTCAGAATTGAACGATGTATCGTTGGTAGAGCACCCATTTGCTGTTATCGCAGAAGGTCAAATGAAGGAAAATGCCCAAGCCTCAAAGGACTACAATAAAGTGATGTGGCTATATCGTCATAGCATTTATCCGTCTCGTTTGTTTTGGACGCTCTTTTTTGATATTCCATTTTATGCCCAACGAATCAACCACCATTTCCGGAAGCTGTTATCTATATGAAGAAGAAAAGGGTAGGTATCATAACCATGCACAGAGTGATGAATGCAGGTTCTGCGCTACAGGCATACGCTTTACAAGAAAAAGTAAGGCAGTTAGGTTATGATGTGGAGATAATTAATTACGAGTTTCCATACCAAAGTCTTTCAACGATTCAAAGGATTGTTTTGTGGTGGAAAGAATTCATAAAATTGTTCATCAAACCACACCAGTATGATGTGCTATATCATCGGTTCCGAATAAAGTATCTAAATACCACAAAAAGGCTTTTTACAAAAGAAAACATACAAACTAATCCTCCCAAATATGATGTCTATATGTCAGGGAGCGACCAGATTTGGAACCCACGATGGACAGATGGAGACACTAACTTTATGTTAGGGTTTGCACCGGAAAACGCAAAGAAAGTTGCTTACTCTTCCAGTTTTACTCAAAAAAGTATTCCAGATGAATTCCGAGAGCAATTTGCAAGGTGTTTAAACAGATACGACTATTTAACCGTGCGCGAGGAGTCAGGCATTAAGATTATTAACGATCTAATCGGAAAGGATATAACAAATGTATGTGATCCAACATTATTGCTTAATAACGACGAGTATAGGGAAATAGCCGATTGTTCATTAATCAAGATTGACGAACCGTTTATTCTTGTTTACGTTCTTGCCTATATGAATAACCCATTTCCCCAAGTCTACAATATTGTTAAGAGGGTTAAGGAAACGTTGAATTGCAAAGTATGTTATCTTAGTTGTAATCCGGAAGACTCTGACTGCACAGATAATATACAAATCCCAGATGTTGCTGTCTCAGAGTTTCTCTGGCTTTTTTCGCATGCCAAATTTGCGATTGTTTCCTCCTTTCACGGTGCGGCATTTTCAATCATTAATCACATCCCGTTTTTTGCCATCGCAGATAAACAAAACCCTGCCGACGATCGAGTGTCCACACTGCTTAAAAGTGTGAACCAGGAATATTCTATGCTTTCTTATGATGCTAATCCAGGTGCGAATCTGATTCTGTCAAATAGAATAGTTAGCACAGAAGCTTCAATAGAACCGATTAGAACTCACTCGTTAAAGTGCTTGAAAGAAATGCTTTCAATTGAAAAATAAAGAAGTTGTATTATAACACATGATGGATACTAATAACACTCCTTTAGTCTCTGTAGTTATGCCGGTTTATAATGGCGAGCGCTACCTTCGGGAAGCCATTGAGAGTATTCTTTCTCAGACATATACGAATCTGGAGTTAATAATAATAAATGATGGCTCTCAAGATGCTTCGGAGGATATTATTAAGTCTTATGCCGACTATCGGATAGTATACCTTATAAATGAGCAGAATTCTGGTATATGTATTACACTTAATAGGGGACTTGATGTTGCCCGGGGAAAATACATTGCAAGGATGGATTGTGATGATATTTCAATGCCCGAACGGCTTCAGGAGCAAGTGAACTTTCTAGAACAGAATGCTGAGATTGGGATTGTGGGGTCTGATATCATAATGTTTGGTGAAGATCGTGAGGACCGCTATTTCGACTTTGTCCATGATAAGGATCAATGTAAAGCAGGTGTTCTTTTCAACTCTCCATTTGCTCATCCCTCTGTGATGTTTCGTGCAAACATAATAAGAGAAAACAATCTACATTACAACGATCAATATAGAGGACGAGAAGATTTTGAAATGTGGTATCAAATGTCCAAGGTCTGTGATTTTGCTAACCTGCCATGTGCTTTGTTAAGATATAGAGTGCACAAAGGCCAAATAACGCAGAACAGGACGCCGAATGAAGATGCTAAATCAATAGCTTTTATTCGACAAAGATTTGAACAATATAAACTCAATGCAGAAGAGCAAGAATCTATTATAGACTATTGTTTGATGAGATGGTCAGCAGTTGATGACTTAAAAATATGTCATTTATACTCGTCTTTTAAAAAGGTGATCAAGCATCGTAGTTCTTGTTCCTCGCCCTCTTACCACAAAGCTATGCAAATAACCCTTTCCAAGGCGCTTGTATATGCAATGAATCAATCGCCCCTGGTGTCACAATCCAGAGCGAAAGTCTATTCAAAAGCTTTAGTTGCCGGAATCATGCCCGTAGATTGGTATTGTAAGTTTTTGTATAATGCATACTTAAGATGAAAGTATCTATTATAGTACCGGCATATAATGTAGAGCATTATATAACTACGACAGTAGAAAGTTTGCAACGACAAATTGATGCTCCTGATTTTGAGATAATCCTTGTGGATGATGGCTCGACGGATAGAACATCTGTCCTTTGTGACGAATTCAAGAAACAAGATTCTCGCATAGTTGTCATACATAAGGCCAATGGTGGACTCTCATCGGCAAGAAATACAGGAATAGATGTGTCTACTGGTGAGTATCTGCTTTTTGTAGATGGTGATGATTGCCTTGATTCCTCGACCCTCTCAAGTTTAGCAAAAGCAGCCAATAATAATCCAGAATGCGATATTATTCAGTTTAGATACGAAGAGGTAAACCCTGCTGCACCTTTTGGCCATAAAGTGAATCAAGAATTAGTTGACTTCATGATTATTAGTGAAGAACAAGAATTCTTTATTCAACTTTATAAACTTGGGGGCGTCGCCGCCTCAGCTTGTACAAAGTTGATCAAGAAGTCTACACTTGCCCACCTCAGGTTCAAAGAGGGCATTATTCACGAAGATGAATTGTTTACGACACATCTTTTGTCGCAATGCTCCCAAATCGGCTATTGTGCCAATGAGTTTTATAAATACGCGATGCGCAAAGGTAGCATACAGCATTCTGGATTCTCCCAAAAACGCTTAGACGCAATTCGGGTCAGAGAAGATAGAATAGCGTATTTGACAAGTAGAAGCTATGATCAAGCATTACAGTTGTTTGAAAATCAACTGAAGCTCAATTTATACCTGCTTTGGAGTGAGGCTTATAAGGCCAGAGATTTAGAATCATGTGAATGGTTGGAAAACAGAATAGAAAAGTATTCTGGTCATGGTTCTCGCATTGAGTTAGTGGCATCATATACAGTCAAAAATGTTTTAAGAGCTATTCTCCAAAAAATTCGAAATGCCAAGATAAAATATATGGAATCCAAACTGCATAAAAAAAGGCAGAAGGAAATCAACCATAAAAGTTTTTCTATCATCTCGAACAATTGTTGGGGCGGGTTAGTTTACCAATATTTTGGCCTTCCATACGATACTCCTACAATTGGCTTGTTTTTTATGGATGATGACTATATAAGATTCCTTGAACGATTGGATTATTTTCTTAAACAGCCACTGAAGTTTATTTCAGTAGAGCAGTCACGATATAAAGATATACTAATAAAAGAATCTACGTTTAAAGCAAACTACCCCATCGGTCTGCTTGATGATGTAGAGATACATTTCCTTCATTATCATTCAGAAGAAGAGGCTCGTTCAAAGTGGGAAAAACGCCTTCCCCGACTCAATAAAGGCCGGCTTCTTGTTAAGTTTTCCCAGCGATCATCCAGTTCCGCTGATTTACTAGATCGCTTCGAATCCCTTCCATTCAAGAATAAAATTTGTTTTACGGCCAATGAACGACCAGGCTCTATCTTTGTCACCATCCCCGAACTGCATTTGCTCAATATACAAGGTGGAGATGAAACCCCTTTCGTGTTAGAGAAAGTTAATCTAGTTGAGCTTATCAACGGGATGTCCTAATAGTTGAAATGCTCTCTCGTCAATAATTGTTCAGAGTAATTACATGGAAGAAAATGTAAACAATATCAAGCGAAAGTCACTCACCAGCTTTGCCTGGCGCATGGGCGAGGGCCTGATTGCGGAAGGCATGACGTTTGTCGTCAGCATGATTTTGGCGCGTTTGTTAATGCCTGAAGAGTTTGGTATTGTCGCGCTATCGGGTATATTTTTAGCAATTTTTAGCGTTTTTGCGAATTGCGGCCTAGGACAGGCTTTGATCCAAAAAAAAGAAGTAGACGATCTAGATGCCAATACCGTCTTCTATGCCGGCTTAGGATTATCAGTGGTATTATATGTTGTTTTATTCTGTGGCGCCCCTCTTGTAGCCAAAATCTTTAAGCAGCCTATGGTTGCTCCTTTGATGCGTGTTTCGGGGCTGACCTTATTCCTTTCTTCCTACAATTCGGTCCAGACTGCTGAGATATCCAGAGCGCTCGACTTCAAGAAATTCTTTTTTGTAGGGATTATCTCTTCTTTAGTCTCTGGAGCAGTCGGTGTAGCGATGGCCTTTACCGGACTCGGCGTTTGGGCGCTGATCGGTCAGCAAGTTTCATATCAGTTCACCCGTACCATCGCATTGAATCGTATTATTCGATGGATGCCAAAGTTGCAATTCTCGAAAGAACGATTCCGCTCGTTGTTCTCTTATGGTATTAACCTAATGGGAGCAGGGGTTATTGGTATGGTATTTAACCAGATGAAGGGCTTCCTAATTGGGCTCAAATACCAGCCTGCAGACCTTTCGTATTACAATAGGGGCGAATCCATGCCGAGCATTCTATGCAACAATATCAATGGCACTGTCAACCAAATTATGCTTCCCGCCTTGTCGAAGTTGCAGAATGACCCGGAGGCATTGAAACATGGTATACGTCGTGCAATGATGTTGAGCAGCTATTTGCTGTTCCCCATGATGTTCGGGTTAGTAGCTGTTGCACCCAATATTATTACCATCTTATTTTCGGAGAAATGGCTCCCCTCCGTGCCATTTCTACAGGTGATAGCCGTAGGTTACTGTTTTTCTATCTTAAGTTCAACGAATTTGATGGCAGTAAGTGCTATTGGCAGGAGTGATATTGTCCTTAAACTAGAGTATATAAAGAAACCGTTATTCCTGGCATTACTAATAGGAGCCATGTACATCAGCCCTTTAGCTATTGCAACCGCTGTGTCAGTAAACTATGTTTTTGCCCTGATATTTAATTCATGGCCTAACAAACAATTAATTAATTACAGTCTACTAGAGCAATGGAAGGATCTCTATCCGCAGTTCTTGCTTTCAATATTTATGTCTTTGGTAGTGTGGGGAATTAAGTTTGTTGGATTAAGTTTGTATCTATCATTCTTTGTTCAATTATTTGTGGGTTGTTTGACGTATGTAGGCCTTTCATATTTGTTTAAGTTGGAAGCATTTACTTACGCCAAATCGACATTGAAACAACTGATGAATAGAGGAATCTAAATTATGAATATTAGTATTGTAACGGTTTACGAACCAATAACAAATCTTGGATCTTTCCTTCAATGTTATGCATTGAAACTCTATCTGGAGGAGTTAGGACATAGAGTTGTAGTCGTTGAGAATGTAAGTATATGGAAATCAATAAAGAGTAAACTCTTTACGCTTAATCCCAAGCGGGCATTGCTGTTACGATGGCTCAAGTGCTACTACACATATAAAGACATAAAACGACTTGAAATAGTAAATAAAGAAAAATGGATTCCCTCAGATTCTGATTGTGTTATCTATGGTAGTGATGAAATTTGGAATTTACATAACCCTTATTTCAGAGACGAATTGTTTTGGGGGATTGGTGTTGATATCCCAAAGATTGGATATGCAATTAGTTGTGGCCATATGACAGAGGACGAATTCCGGGGCTTTCCTAGGTGTCAAGAAGCAGTGACGGAATTTCGAGTTGTTTATACCAGGGACAATCGTACAAAAGAGCTTCTGAAGTCAAATATAAATGTTTTTGATGGGCTTGTATGCGACCCTACATTCTTGGTCCCCTTATCACAATTGACGAAAGAAATAAAGCTACCAGATAAGAGATATCTTCTCGTTTATACCTATGGCTTGTCCAATGAGCATATATCTTATGTTAAACGCTTTGCAAGTGAAAACAATTTACTTATTGTTTCTCCTTGCTTTTGGCACATTTGGGCAGACAGAGTTATTGAATGCTCCGCACTCCAGTTCTCATCCCTCATTCAAGGAGCGGAATATGTTTTTACTACAACTTTTCATGGCGCAGTTTTTACAATGCTTAACCATAAGCGTTGTGCTATATACGCTCAAAGAGAGAAAGTTAAAGAACTCGTGGCAGGCTGTGGGGTGCAGCGACTTCTTATTGATGACGATACAGACTATCTAGCATTTAGCGAGATTATCAAATCTGCCTTTCCCACAATTACATTCGAATCCTCCCTTGAAAAACAAAGAAATCAATCAAAGAAATTGTTGAATAATACATTGAATCAAATCAAATTATGGGCAGAATAAAGAACCTGTTTAATATGATTCCTCTGTTTTATAAGCACAGATATCTGTTGCATCTCTATCTAAGCGACATGAAGGATTATCTGTCAAACTCTTGCTATAATACAGAGAATACAGAGTGCTTAGCGACAAAAATACGACTGCTGACCCATGCGATAGAGAAGGGGTTATCATTACCTGATTGCCGTAAAGGTTTTGGAAGACAGAAAATACTCGAGTTGATTGAATTGTGCGACCAATATGAAAGGGCTTCCTTACAGAAAGACCAACAATCTGTAGAGCAGGCATATGGGGTGGTTAAAGCCTATATAGCATTCCATCGGGACGACGAATCTGACTTGTCTTTTATTCCTCAGGAAGCTTTTGATCGTGCATTGAAAAGTTCATTTGAAGCAGGGACCAAGGTATTGAAAGGAGAGATTGATCCATCTCTTTTTAAAAGGGTAGCAGAACATAGACATAGCCTTCGCTATTTTTCTTCTGTTCCTGTGTCGCCACAAGATATAGAAGCCGCTGTTGCGTTGGCTCAAACAGCGCCAAGTGCATGTAATCGACAACCGGTCCATGTATATGCTGTTACTAGTTCTGAGAAGATAAAACAGATAGTGAATTTGCATGGAGGTATTCGTTCATTTGTAAATCCATCGGTAATATTTGTCATCACGGCAGATAGAACCCTTTACCAAGGTGAATATGAGAGAAATACGGTTTTTGTAGATGGAGGTATCTTCTCAATGAACATGCTATATGCGTTAGATTCTGTTGGAATCGCTTCTTGCCCAGCTATATGGGGAAATAACCCAGAGGACGATCGGTTACTAAGAAATATTGCTGGCATATTGCCATTCCATACTATTATAAATCTTATTGTTGGCGGATACTATCCTGATGAATCTTATAAGGTTGCAGCATCCTCCAAACGAGAAACTAAGCAAATTTTGTCAATTGTATAAAACTAGAAGCGAGAGGAAGAAAACGCGATATTGAATACTATTATTGAATTCGCTCAAGCTATCAATAGCTTCCCCTTTTAGGATAAGGAATCATGTATGGATTGGAACACGACCAATCATCTTTAATAGTGTTGAGTTAGGAAACAGATGCATAGCGGTGGCAGGCCCTTCTCCAGAAATCTTTTCTTCCAGAGAACTTATTTGACTGTCTGCCAGCAGAACTTCATTAATCATATGTGGAACGGAATTGTGTAGTATTTTTATGCTTAATTATAATAATCGAATCGCGCGGCGTTGGAACAATCTCATCCGAGAGTTGTTTTTGTTACCACGTATGAGAAGACGGCTTAAGAATAAAGATGTAACCATTCTGGCCAACAACTGCAATGGAGGCTTTATCTACCACGATTTGGGCCTTCGGTTCTGTTCGCCTACAATCAATATGTTCTTCTACAATGACCATTTCTTCGCATTTCTTGAGGATTTGGACTATTACCTTGGCCAGGAACTACGATTAGCTGAGCATCCTCTGTACACGGGCATTGAAAAAGATTATCCCATCTGTGAACTTGGGGAAGGCAAAAAACGTATAGAACTGCATTTCCTTCATTACGATAGTTTTGAGGATGCAAAGAACTGTTGGGATAAGCGTAAGGCACGAATGAATAAAGACAACATGTTTGCTATCTTTTCATTTTTCGATATTGCGGATGAAGAGTGGCTAAAGCGTTTTGATCGCATCCCCATCAAGAATAAAGTGGCATTCATAGAGCGCCCTCTCCCGCAATACAAATATGCATTCTACATTAAGGGTTATGAGAAAACCGGCTTGGGGCTGCTGAATGAGTACGAGAATTTGTGGGGATGTCGCAAATATGACCAGTTTGACTATGTTAACTGGTTTAATTCAAACGAAAAATAGTTGTATAAGAACAATGATAGCCGGAAAATCCATCTATGTCGACCAATTATCTAATTAAAAATGATTCCTAAAATAATACATTATTGTTGGTTTGGTTATGGCCCCAAGTCGCCATTGGCGTTAAAATGTATTGAATCTTGGAAGAGCCATCTTCCGGACTATCAGATAATAGAATGGAACGAAGATCGGTTCGACGTTAATCAGAATCAATATGCAAAAGAGGCTTATGAGAATCATAAGTATGCTTTTGTCGCAGATTACGTTCGACTATATTCCCTTTATGCGTATGGAGGTATCTATATGGATACGGACGTTGAAGTTATCGGTAGTTTTGATCCTTTTTTACATCATCATGCTTTTTTAGGATTTGAAACGGATGGTAATGTTCAAACAGGTATGATGGCTGCAGAAAAAGGGTCAGTTTGGGCGAAGGCATTACTTGATCAGTATGAGAGACGACACTTTATTCTTCCTGAAGGTGGCTATGATTTGACTACAAACGCTGTTGTCATAACCCAGTATATGATTGAACAAGGTCTTATTCGCAATAATTCTTTCCAAGAGTTTCCTAAACTCTGTACGTTGTATCCAACAGAGTATTTCTGTCCGAAAGATCATCGCACTGGATTGATTCATTGCACTGAGAGCACGGTCTGTATTCATCATTTTGAGGGATCTTGGACAAACCATTCTTGGTTTGAGACCTTTCGCCACTCTCTCAAAGTGTCATTGGCAAAGTTATTTGGAGGTCATATTATCTCGGTATTGTCAGATATCATTACACTTCGCATATTTAGAAAGAGAAATGTGTAGCTGATTCAAGTATTTGTCATTGTTTTATCTCGGTTGGTTATTCTATTATGCCTCGTATCTCTGTTCTCATGGGCATTTACAACTGCGCCCCCTATCTACAGCAAGCCCTTGACTCTTTATACGCGCAGACATACCAGGACTTCAAGATAATCCTTTGTGATGATGGTTCGACTGATGGTACTTACATTATTGCAAAGGCCAATGCTGATACGCATAGCAATGTCGTTCTTATCCGGAATGAGCGCAATATGGGCCTGAATTATACCTTGAATCACTGTTTAGAGTATGCTGATACTGAGTTATGTGCAAGAATGGACGGGGACGACATCTCATTGCCAACAAGGTTTGAGGAAGAAGTAAAGTTCCTGGATGAGCACCCAGAGTATGCCTTCGTTAGCACACCAATGGAGTATTTCGACAATGATGGAGTATTCCGTTCAGGGAGATGCTACGCGCACGAGCCGATGACAAAAGACTTTGCGAAGGGTACCCCGTTTTGTCACGCTCCATGTATGGTCCGGATAGAGGCCTACGATGCAGTAGGAGGGTATTCTGATGAGCTACGTTTACGTAGAGTTGAAGATTATCATCTTTGGATCAAGATGTATGAAAAGGGGTTCAAGGGATATATGCTCGGAGAACCGCTGTATATGATGCGGGATGATAGGAATGCTCAATATAGGAGAAATTTCCAAAACCGCAAGAACGAAGCTTATGTCCGGTACATGGCATGTAAAACATTTAAATTGCCGGTGCTTTCGTATGTTTATTGCTTAAGACCTATTCTGGTTGGTCTTCTGCCGAGCCGGATTTATTCTTATTTGCATCGAAGAAGATAATAGCTTATGAAAAAGAAAAGAATCTGCTTCATTGTAGCTATACCAGGAACAGCTCAAGCGTTTTTGGCCGATCACATCAGATCACTTTCTGGAGAATATGATGTCTTCCTTGTTGCCAATTCAGAGAAGCCATTGGCAATTGCCGATTTGCCTTTGGCCGGATATCATATCGTTGGCATTGAGCGCGGAATCTCGATACTCAAAGACGTTAAAGGCGTATTGGGGCTTCGGCGGTATTTCAACGAGATGCATTTTGACGCGGTCCACTCAGTAACGCCCAAGGCTGGATTATTGACCGCCCTCGCTGGATCTATGGAAAGAGTTCCTATACGGGTCCATATTTTCACCGGCCAGGTTTGGGCAAACAAGAAAGGATTCTCCCGGTGGTTGCTTAAGTTGATGGACAAGATTATCGCTAATTTGGATACGCATATTCTTGTGGATGGCGAGGGGCAAAGGAGGTTTTTAATCAAGAACCGTGTGGTTTCTGAAAGCAAGTCCTTAGTCCTTGGTAAAGGATCTATAAGCGGAGTTAACTTAAATCGGTTTTCACCATCGAGTGAAGCAAGGAATAGTGTTCGTACAGAACTGAATATTTCAGAAGGCACAATCGTTTTTGTCTTTTTGGGGAGGTTGAACCATGATAAAGGGATGTTTGAGCTTTTGCTGGCCTTTGATCGACTTGCTAAAGAGTATAAAAGTGTTTATCTATTGCTCGTTGGACGTGATGAAGAAAACATCTCAGACCATTTCTCGGAGTATGATCATATTGCGCCGAAGGAGAATTTCTGTTATTTCGGCCCGACAAACGAACCTCAAAGGCTATTGCAGGCTGGAGATGTTTTTGTCCTTCCAACCTATCGAGAGGGATTCGGATCAAGTGTTATCGAGGCATCGGCCTTAGGCCTACCTGTTATATGTTCAGATGCATACGGGGTAATGGATGCCATGGTTGATGGTGTAACCGGACTCCGTTGCAGAGTCGGTGATTCAGAGAGTCTTTACAGGGCCATGCTCTCATATGTTGAGAACCCTGAATTGATAAAACAGTATGGGGAAGCGGGGAGAAGACGCGTTGCTGCAGATTATGACGGTGCGAATATGTCAAGGCTTTGGGTAGAATTTTACCGGCGTATTCTTCCGGCTGATTGACTTGTTTCTTTATGATTTACGAAATAACACATTTTTTGCAAGATAAGGTCCCGTTTGTATGGGCATTTGTGGAATGGGTGAACTCCGTTCTGTTTCAACTTCGTTATGGCCGGAAAGAATCTAGAATTCATGATATTCTCCAGCGCTATCCTGGTTTTTCGGAGGTCGATGGGGTTTATGTCCCTGAACTAGCCCGTTTTTTTTATACCCAGCCCGAGGAAGCGTTCCGTTTCTTCAAGCCACATGCTTTCGATGAGAAGACCTTACGGGTTCTTCAACGACGAAAGTCTTTTTTGATGTTTTGTGTTCGTGATCCTGAGAGCAGAATTGTCGGGTACTTCTTTCTGAGGAGTTTCTTTATCGGAAAGGCATTTTTAGGGAAAATGGTAGATCTGAATGCCCAGGGTAAAGGCATCGGCACTCAGATGTGCCTATGTGCAATGGAAATCTCCGAGGCGCTGGGACTGAGGATGTTTGAAACCATATCCAAAGATAATATTGCGTCTCTCCGATCAACTGAGAAGGTCCTGAATGTGCGCATTGTCGAGGAGATGGAGAACGGCTATCTGTACATCGAGGATTTGGGAATAAAGACCGAATAATAGACATGTGGTTGAAGTTCATTTTTGATCGATTCGTCTCCTTTATTGGCCTATTGTTTTTGTGGCCTGTGTTAGTCGTGGTCGCCATCCTCATCAGGGTTAAGATGCCTGGTGGACCTGTCTTCTTCATGCAAGATAGGGTTGGACTTGGAGGCAAACTATTCAAGTGCCACAAGTTTCGCACAATGACAGTAAAGCACAATGGATCTACGGTTTCGGTTGCCGGGGATTCACGCATCACTCCACTAGGGGCGAAGCTGCGACACTGGAAACTAGATGAGTTGCCTGGACTATGGGACGTGCTTATCGGTAAGATGAGTTTCGTGGGGCCTCGGCCGGATGTTCCCGGGTATGCGGACAAGTTGATGGGAGATGATCGTGACGTGCTGAAGCTTCGGCCCGGGATTACCGGACCGGCGACTTTGAAGTACCGATTGGAGGACGAGATGATTGCAGCCTATGTTGCGGAGCGCCAGGAAGCTGGTGATACCCGGACGTCCCAGGAGATAGCTGAGGAGTATAACGACAAGATTATATACCCCGACAAGGTACGCCTAAACTGTTATTATTATCGTCACTATTCTTTCTTGAAGGATATCCAGATGATTCTCTGCACGGTGCTTGGGAAGAAGATGGAGTATGCTGGAGAATTGATTTAGCATGTCCTTTTCTAAGTTTCAGATATACACGCTGTAATCGGATCGGTTCTTTCATCAGTTATACATAGTATCATACAGTTACCTGCCAAAACACAAGCTTATGGCTAACATTAATAATCCTAACTGGCTAGAACGCTTCATCTCCGGCCACTTTAGTAAGCGGGTTTTCCCTTACTGGTGCGTCGTGCTGGCAGACACGGCGATCGTGTTTGTGTCGACCGCTTTCGTCTATTGGGCATTCCATCGGACCGGAGTGATGTTCGAGCACCGCTTCTCGCTACTGTACCTTATGCTGCTGTACTCCATCCTTAGCTGGATCGGAGCCCGGGCGTTCCGGACTTACTCTGGAGTGGTACGGTATTCCGGGTTCGTGGACCTGCTCAAGGTGGTGTATGCCAATGCATTGACCTGCGGATTGGCGGTCGCGGCGCACTACATTTTCAAGCATTTCGGGGTCTGGTCGATGGCGGAAATGAGGCCGCTGCAAATCTTCGCGACGTTCGTCCTGGCGGCGATGCTGATGCTCGTGATGCGGATGATCGTGAAGACGCTCTATGACGTCGCGAACTCTAGCTCTCAGGCGATGCGGGTGCTGATTTATGGGGCCCTGACCGGCGGCGCGGGAGTAGCGAAGTACATCCGCTCGGAGAATCCGGCGCGGTTCGAGCTTTGCGGCTTCATCACGCACGAGAAGCGCATCAAGGGGATGCAGATGCTGGGCGTGCCGGTGTTCACGCTGGACGAGGACCTGGCCGAGATCGTGAAGAAGGAGGGTATCCAAGCTGTGCTCGTGAGCCCCTTGCGAGTCAATGAGTTCCGCGAGAACCAGAAGGTCCAGGACATCCTGATCAACGCGGGCTGCAAAATTTATATGTCCCAGCAGGCGAAGGAGGCGAGCATCAAGAACGGCGTCCTCAGCGACGAGGAAGTCGAGAACATGCAGCTGAAGGAGGTCTCCGTGGAGGACCTGCTGCCGCGGCAGGAGATCCGGGTGGATCTGAAATCCGTCGAGGAGCTGCTCCGCGGGAAGCGGGTACTTATCACCGGATCCGCCGGCTCCATCGGCTCGGAAATCGTCCGGCAGGTGGCCGCGTTCAAGCCCGCGAGGCTGATGCTCATCGACCAGGCCGAAACTCCCCAGCACGACATCCGCTTGATGATGCAGAGGGACTTCCCGGACATCCCCGCCGACGTGGTCGTCACCAGCATCGACCGCCGCACCCGGATGGAGTACATCTTTGATTCTTTTAGGCCCGAATACGTCTTCCATGCGGCGGCTTACAAGCACGTCCCGATGATGGAGGACAACCCCTCCGAGGCCGTCTTGAATAACATTGCCGGCACGAAGATTATCGCCGATTTGAGCGTGAAGTACGGGGTGGATAAGTTCGTGATGGTATCGACGGATAAGGCCGTGAATCCGACGAATGTGATGGGTTGCTCGAAGCGCATCTGCGAGATTTACGTGCAGAGTTTGAACCAGAAGCTGGAGAGGGAAGCCCACGGGGCTGGGTATACTCAGTTTGTGACGACGCGGTTCGGTAACGTGCTGGGTTCCAATGGATCTGTGATTCCGTTGTTCCGCGAACAGATCAAGAGGGGAGGACCGGTCACGGTCACGGACGAGCGGATCGTTCGGTTCTTCATGCTCATTCCTGAGGCCTGTAAGCTCGTCCTTGAGGCCGGCACGAAGGGAAATGGGGGAGAGATCTTTGTGTTTGACATGGGCCAGCCCGTGAAGATTGCGGACCTGGCGAAGAGGATGATTGCGCTCTCGAATGCGAAGAATGTCGAGATCAAGTACACAGGCCTGCGCGAGGGCGAGAAGCTCTACGAAGAGGTCCTGAATGAGATGGAAGGCACCAAGCCGACGTTCCACGAAAAGATTCGCATCGCTCAGGTCCGCGAGTACGACTACGACGAAGTCGCGAAGGAAATCGACGACCTCGTAGACATCGCGAAGAAGTTCGACAACATGGCCACCGTCCGCAAGATGAAGGAGATCGTGCCGGAGTACAAGAGCAACAACTCGGTGTACGAGGTGCTGGATAAGAAATAGTACTTATTCGGATGGTATACGAACTAACACACTTTTTACAAGATAAGTTACCCTTCATCTGGGAAGTGGTGGAATGGGGGAATGGGGGAATGGGGGAATGCCGCATTGTTCCAGGCCCGATATGGACAGAAGAACATAAGCGCAGTCCTCGAACAGTATCCCGGCTTTGCTGAAGTTCAAGTTGCGGATGTCCCTGCATTGACACGTTTCTTTGCGGCCCAGCCGGAGGAGGCATTCCGGTTTTTCCGGCCACACGAATTCGATGAAAAAACGCTCCGGAAGTTACAGCGGCGCAAGTCGTTTTTGATGTATTGCGTTCGTAATGAAGAGAAGCGGATTGTCGGTTACTTCTTCCTGCGGTGTTTCTTCATCGGCAAGGCATTCCTGGGTAAGATGGTGGACGTGAATTCGCAGGGAAAGGGAATTGGAACGCAGATGTGTCTATGCGCGATGGACATTGCCCAGGCACTGGGACTGCGGATGTTTGAGACAATTTCCAAAGAGAACATCGCGTCGCTTCGTTCGACGGAGAAGGTGCTTAATACCCGGATCGTCGAAGAAATGGAGAACGGGTATTTGTATATCGAAGACCTTGGTAGGAAGACTGAGTGATTGTCTATGTGGCTGAAGTTTATATTTGACAGATTTGTGTCGTTTTGCGGTCTGCTGGTTCTGTGGCCGGTGCTGCTGGTAGTGGCGATCCTGATCAAGGTGAAGATGCCGGGCGGACCGGTGTTCTTCGTACAGAAACGGGTTGGCAAGGACGGGAAACTGTTTGATTGCCACAAGTTCCGGACGATGACGGTCAAGCATAGTGGATTGACGGTTTCGGTAGCAGGGGATTCGCGCATCACTCCGTTGGGAGCGAAGCTGCGGCATTGGAAGCTGGATGAACTGCCGGGGCTGTGGGATGTCCTCATCGGCAAGATGAGTTTCGTGGGCCCCCGGCCGGATGTGCCTGGGTATGCCGATAAGTTGACAGGTGACGACCGCGATGTGCTGAAACTTCGGCCCGGGATTACCGGTCCCGCGACGCTGAAGTATCGGCTTGAAGACGAGATGATTGCTGAGTATGTCGCTGACCGCCAGGCTGCGGGGGATGTGCGTGATTCACAGACAATTGCCGAGGAGTACAACGATAAGGTGATTTACCCCGACAAGGTGCGGCTGAACTGCTACTACTATCGGCACTATTCCTTCCTGAAGGATATCCGGATGATTCTCTGCACGGTATTGGGGAGGAAGATGGAGTATGCGGGAGAGGTGATTTAGATGACCTTGTCGACCTTTCAGATTTATCTCCAGGCCTTCTTTCCCCGTGTGCCTGTGTGGCATTGGGTGGTGATGGGCGTTGTGGCGTTGGCATTGACAGTAGTCCTGATTGGACGAAAGCGTTTTTCGGTTTATGGGTCCATCGCTTTGGGCGTGGCGGTCTTTATGGGGCTGTACTTGCTGGATGCGTTGGCATTGGTCCGTATCGGCGGCCGATGGGTGGAACACCCCGGCATCGACTTGGGGGCCGAGCTCCGGCGGATCACTTCCGGCAATGAGGAGAACCTGATGCTGATGCTTTTCAATACGGCGGTGTTTGCCCCGTTCGGGCTTGCATTGGGGGCGTTCCTTAGGAGTACCGGGATGGGCTTGTGGCGTTGCCTGGGGCGAGTTACGTTGGTGGCTTTCGGCCTGTCGCTCTGCATCGAGTGCATCCAGTGGGCATTTCATGTCGGGATTTTTGAGGTGACGGATTTGGTGTTGAATGGGGTAGGTGGAGTGATTGGTGGGGGAGTGGCATGGGGAGGGAGAAGTATTGTTTCCTTATTTGAAAGATCATCATCCTAAGCATTTTAGTTATGACACTAAGGGAGTTTATGGCGCATCCGGAGAACGCTAGTGAAGAGGAATTGAAGGCGTTCACGGAGAGAGCGAAGAAGATCAAGGAAATGGCCAAGAATCTTGCTGTTTTGACTGATGGAGTCAGTCTTGATAGCGGGCGGCGTCCAGATGATATTGCTAGAGGGTACTATCAGGAGAATATGATTCTTTCTTCAATCTTGGAGGCATTTGTTTACAAGCCTCAACAGGAGTTTAAGGATATTACCTCTTTTGTTTTCAACTATTCCGACAGGGCTTTTATTGACGAGGTGCCAATTACTTTCTACTACCATTGCCTGGCGAAGTTGTGCGTACTCGAGATGATTGATATTGTAAAAGAGGACAAGACGAATCCTGTTTTTGCCATTACGCAGGAGGGGTGGGACGCTATGCGACAGCAGTCATTTGCCAATCTTGCTCAAACGGCGTTATTCAATATGCAAACTCAAGATCTGAATAAGATGACGTTCAAGTTGAACAAGAGGGCTGTGCGACAGAACTGGATGATGTTGATTGTGGCGGTAGCGTCGGCCGTTGCAGCGATTGTGAGTGTGGCGCTGGCGATGAGAGGGTGACGCTGCAGATATCTTTATCTATAATTGTAGAACAATGTTGACATTCAAAATCATTCCCAAGTGTTTCCAGGATGCTTCATCATATGCGGGTGATGATGCTGACTTCTACATTGAATTGGATGCATGGGATGACTATACGTATCATGTAACCTATCATCTACATGCGACAAAGAGGATTACGGGAGAGACGAACGTTTATCTTGGGTATATCAAGTTTATGCACCCTGGGCAAACGAGTAAAGAGGTATTTGTGCTTCAAGAGAGGATGGGTAACAAGCCGTTTTCAGAAGTGCCCGCGGATTTCGTTTCTTTCACATTTTCAATGAGTGTATTTAGGGGACTAAATCGTTATATTGCAAATCCAAAGGAGAGAAAAGGAATAGTTGATCAGTTACATTTGATTTTGGATAAGGAATCTCCTTATTACGAAATGGTAAAAGGAGACATGTGCTTTGAAAATGGAGTTCTTCGTGATTCTTCTATGGAGAATTTTGCATTGAAAAAGGCCCAATCATTGCTTCTATCAAAGGAATGCCTATATGATCTCAGAAAAGAGTCATTTGAGTTCAAACTTAATAATTCAAATGAATTTGTGACATTTGATTTTAAATGCTTGAATGACAATATTTTCCTTTCAGAGGATGACAAGATAATGGTCCCAAACGGATGCATGGTTTTCATTGGGGGGAATGGCTCTGGAAAAAGCACAGCAATGTATAAACTTGCAAAACTGATCTATACGGATAGTGATATAAGAAGAAAGAAAGATTATATAGAGCATATCGGAGAGCTAAGGCCCAATAATATTGGGATTAGTAAAATGATTGTAGTCTCATATAGCCCGTTCGACAATTTTCTCATGCCGGCTTGGAGTGAAGAACTCGACGTGTCGTCGGATAGATTCGTTTATTGCGGAATAAGAGACACTATTCTAGAGCGGACACAGCTTCTTCAACAACAGGATAGAGAAGATGGACACGCGAGTGATGTATTATTGGAAGATAGGCAAAACCGAACAAAACTCAAGAGCATACAATTGCTGGCCGAGGAGTTTGTGAGGCGTTTCAAATCACTTGTGAATGATAATAAGAGACAACGGATATGGGAAGAGATTGCAGATGCGGCCGAATCTTTACACCCCGAGTTGTCCTTAGAGATGCGCAGAGTCGCTTCCGGGGATACAGATTCAAGGAAAGAATTGTTTACTAATCTTTCTACCGGGAATAAGTATATTTTCCATATGCTTGCAACCGTATTAGCCACAATTGAAGACGATAGCCTAGTATTATTTGACGAGCCGGAGAATCATATCCATCCCCCGTTGTTATCATTCTTGTTATCATCTTTTAGAAGGATACTATATGATTTCAATTCTGTCGTTTTTATCTCAACCCATTCGCCGGTAATAGTTCAAGAAACTTTTGCGAATAATGTTTATGTGATTCGTAGGATAGGAGACAATGTTGTGATGTGCCATCCTGAGATTGAGACTTATGGTGCAAATATTGGAGAGATAACATCAGAAGTGTTCAGTTTGACTAGTGATAATATTAGCTATTATAAACTGTTTCGAAAACTATATAAGCGATGGCTTTTGGAGTATTCCAGCACGGTCGATGAGATGTTGGATTCTTTTGAAGAAAAACTTGGGCACGAGATTAGTGAGCAATTAACGGCTTATCTAATTGATCTGTGGTATCGGGATAACCCAGATGAATAGATATTGAAACTATGTGGGTATTAAAGAAACCATCGATGCAAAAAGCCTTAAACGATGCGGCAATTACAGTGTCTCATTGTAGGGGCTTGGATAGCTTTGATCAAACAGATCTTGAAGCCTTGTATAGAACATACAATTCGAAGAACGGAAGGGTGTCAGTTGAGGATTTGTCATCTCTGTCAGATAGTAAAAGTGAAGTTATTAGGAGCCAGTATTCAAAAACGTATGGAAGTAATCAGTTGAGTTATATCAGGACTGATTTAATGAAAGATGTTGAGAGGTGTCCTATGTGCAGCCTCCTTCCAGTGACCGACTTGGATCATTTTTGGTGTTCCAGCCATTTTGGACAACTGGCGGTTTGTCGGTTGAATTTGGTCCCGACATGCGGTATCTGTAATAAAAAGAAATCTGATGATGACGCAGATGGCTTCATCCATGCATATTATCAGCATTTCCCAATCGGGGTGGTTTTCTTGAAGGCTGACTGCAAAATTTTGAGAGGGTATGTGGTCCCAGTATTCTCTATTGATGGTAGTGGTATTGCGGATCCAACATTAGAAAGAAGATTGAATAATCAGATAGACAAGATCAATCTTAAGGCAAGACTGCGAGCGGCGACAAAGGAGTATTTGAGAGAGTTATTTCAGGAAACCACTTTCAGTACGGATAAGGTAATGAAAGCCTTTTTGTCCAAGACTGAAAAAAAACTAATTAAGCATAAAGGTATTAATGACTGGAGAACAGCACTGATTCGGGGAATAAGGGCATGTCCGGGAATGAGTATAACAGTTGTTCAGAATTATCGAAAGAGTTCCAAACGATTAAAAGACGGGAGAGTATAATCATGAGTTTCGTTGAGAAGTTTTATCGTGTCTCTTGCCATTTCTTTATGGCGTTGGCATCTACATCTTTGCTTCCTGCTATCTATTTTATTAAAATCGGATGTGAGGTTTTCCAAACAAAGATTGGAACAATAAACAAGTTATTAGATCTCTTGATGTTCCTTGGAGTTCCTGTTTTTTTGAGTTGGTGTTCTTTGCTTTGGATGAAGTCGCAAGGCGCAGATTCAATTAACGATGGCGTGCAGGAGATAGCACCAGTAAACCATGAGTATCTACCGGTATATTTAGGATATATTTTCGTATCATTGAGTATGCCGACATTATCGTCGGGAGGGATTGATTGGGCAACGCTTAGCGTTGTTTATCTGTTAGTTTGTTTATTTGTGACCTGTTCGAAAACGTTGTGCTTTAACCCTCTTTTTATTATATTCGGTTTTGGATATTATCAAATCACGACAACGAATGGTGTTAAAATATTTGTCATAACTAAGAAGACAATACGAAAAGGTGATAAAGGTATATCATTTCCTCATTTGAGAAAAGTCAACGAATTAGTCTATTTGGATACTGAAAAGAACTAAGTATTATTTCTATCATGGGCACCTATATTGCGAAACTGAAACAAGATGATCAGCGATGGTATAAACTGGCAGATCATAAAACCAATGATGATTATGAAGGAATTCTCCTTAATGATACCGTCATTTATGACCCCAATAATAATGTGATTGATCAATGGTTTCGTGTGGAAGAATTTAACCAGAAGCAAGGGTTCATATCATTGCTTAGCGAAGATATTATTGTCGCTGAACTAGAGAGCCTGTCTTCTGATCAGTTTGTTAGTCGCCAAATTGATTTCATCGCTTACTATCATGAACACAAGTATTATTTGCAGAGTTTCACGAGAAGTAGTTTGATGAAAAAGAAATGGTTCTCCCTAGATGGTGAAGCCGTTACATATTCTGACAAAGATGGGGTGCTATTCATCAATCCTATTCCGAATTGTATTTATGACAACCAAGCACACTGTCTATACTTTAAGGACATCGCTAAAGCATATGGGGTACTAGGAGACTTGAAACTTGACTATAAGGCTGCAACAGAGCCTGAAGTTAATAGCTTTTTGCAGTCAGATATTATCCAGACGGAAGGATTTGGCGTGGCTGGTGTTGGACTCTCCAATCGTAAACGTATTACTTCTATTTTATCAAAGTATGAGCAGTATGGGCAAAAGGAAAAAGCCACGCTACGTCAATATATCAGAGATAGTGTAGGCAATAGCTTGGTTTTTAACGAAGAGACGCAGAAATTTATAGTGAGAAGTGATACTCATTTAAAGTTGCTTCTTTATGGTATGCAACAACGTTTTTATCAACCTCCTCTAGAAGAAGAAGTGCAAGTAGCAACCTCGAATACGGGGATATCTAAAATACTTTAATCTTAGGATATCAGATGGGAAGAATCTACCTTTGCCTTGCTCACATGAGCGGCAACGAAATGAAATATGTCCAGGAGGCGTTCGACACGAATTGGGTCGTGCCGCTGGGACCGAATGTGAATGGGTTCGAGAAGGACCTGGAGGAGTTTGTGAACCGGAGAGATTCCTTCGCTCCTGCGGAGCTCGGAATGACAAAAAGAGTCGTAGCCCTCTCCAGCGGCACCGCAGCGGTACACTTGGGCCTGTTGGCCTGCGGCGTGGGGCCGGGCGACGAGGTGCTGGTGCAGAGCTTTACGTTCTGCGCATCGACGCATCCAATCACGTATCTGGGGGCGACGCCGGTGATGATCGACTCGGAACCTGACACGTGGAACATGGACCCGGAACTGCTGGAGAAGGCGATCGTCGACCGGATCGAGAAGACGGGGAAGAAGCCGAAGGCGATCGTGCCGGTGGCGCTGTACGGGATGCCGTACAAGGCCGACCGGATCATGAAGATCGCGAACAAGTACGGGATTCCGGTAGTGGAGGACGCGGCCGAGGGCTTCGGATCCCGGTACAAGGGGCAGGTGCTGGGCTCTTTTGGCAAGTTCGGGGTGCTGAGCTTCAATGGGAACAAGATGATTACGACCTCCGGCGGCGGCGCCTTGATCTGCCCGGACGAGGCGATGTGGCAGAAGATCATGTGGTACGCCACCCAGGCGCGCGAGAGTTATCCGTACTACCAGCACGAGGCCATCGGCTATAACTACCGGATGTCCAACATCTGCGCCGGCATCGGCCGTGGACAGATGACCATCATCGACGAGCACCTGGCCCACCACAAGCACGTCCAGGCCCTCTACGAGGAACTCCTAGCCGATGTCCCCGGCGTCCATGTCCACTCCCAGCCCGCCGGCGGCGACTACGACTCCAACTACTGGCTGTGCACCATCACCCTGGATCCGGATGTGCGGATTGTGGGGCAGGAGAACGCCTACAAGACCCTTGTCAAGGGTGCCGTGGGTGGCGCCGCGGGTGTCATTCACATGGCGGAAAGCGCCACCACTGACTGCCAGCCCAACGACAACGTAGAGGCCCTCCGCGTCTTCCTGGACGAGGCCGGCATCGAGGCCCGCCCCGTTTGGAAACCGATGCACAAGCAACCCGTCTACAAGGGCATCCCGTCCTATGTGAACGGAGTCTCCGAGGCGGTCTTCAAGGTTGGTATGTGCCTCCCCGCGGGGCCGTATGTGACGGATGAAGATGTGAGGTATATTGTGGAGAAGATTAAGGAGGCGATTGTCCGATAGAGCATCTACAGCCAATGACTCCAGCGTCATCGTTCCTGCTCCAACTCGTCCGCCTCGGCATCCATCCCGATGCGGAATTGGCTCCGACGCCCCCTGATGTCGATTGGGAGGCGGTGTCGGAGCTTGCCTCGGAACAAAAGGTGAAGGCAATCGCTTGGGACGGGTATGCACGGCTTTATGAGGCGGGGATGGTAACGGTGGATATGGACGAAAAAATGGTCAAGGGACCTTGGCTGGCCGCGGTTTACGAGACATTTGTTCGGAAGTATCCGGTGTACCGGGCGACGATTGGCCATCTGGCATCGGTCTTTGCGCAGCACGGAATCCGGATGATGGTACTGAAGGGGTATGGGCTAAGCCTGAACTATCCCGTGCCGGAGCATCGGCCCTGCGGGGACGTGGATTTCTGGACTTTCGGGGAGGCTGAACGTGCGGACCGGTTACTGGAGGAACTTGGAATTAGTCTCAATGGGTCCCCGGAGCATCATACGACATTCCATTTCGAAGACCAGTACTTTGAACATCACCACAATTTCGTGAGTGCTGATGCGCACCCGTCCAGCAAGGTCGTGGAAGTGCGCCTGAAGGAGCTTGCAACGCAGGGGTTCGAGACTGTCGACATCGATGGCCAGCAGATCTTTCTCCCGTCCCCGGATTTCAATGCCCTGTTCCTGTTGCGGCACGCCGCCTCCCATCTCGCCGGCTCGAAGATCAACATCCGGCAGATCCTCGACTGGGGCATGTTCGTGCAGAAGTATCACGACCGGATCGACAGGAAGGCCCTGGAGACCTTTGCCGAGTCGACCCGAACGACAGCGATCTATCAGATCCTGAATGGGATTTGCGTGGATTACCTGGGCTTTTCTCCGGAAGTTTTCCCAGCTGGTCCCCCTGGCGTTTTCCCGGCCGGTCGGCACCCCCTGGAATCCCGGGTCCTGGAAGACATCCTCTGCCCGGAATTCTCCGCCCCTTGTCCCACCTCCCTCCTCTCCCAATGGCTCTGGCGCCTCCGCCGCTGGCTCCACCGCACCTGGAAGCTGAGGCTCGTTTATCCTGAATCTTTGGTACGGACTTTTTTTGTCCGGTTGGGGACGCATTTGACGCATCCGGGTGCATTGAAGATGTAGGGGGTAATTGGACAATCGGTCCTCCGATATGTCCCTACGATGCACATTGCCGGTCTTATACTTTTTTCAGGTTTCCAAGTGGTGGACTATAATAATCTTCATTCTGGTGGGTTGTTTTTATTAACCCTATGTGGTTTCAAGTCGTCAATATCCATTAAAAAACAATACTGCTATGGCTGAATTTACATCCAAAGACGATATAAAGCGTCAGCAATTAAAAAATCATTTCTTAAAACGTATAATTATAAGATTTGATTTTACAAGTATCGTTAATCTTCAAGATGCGCTAAATCATGTCGTTGCATTGATTTCTGCGCCGTCTCGTTTATTTGGGTCTTTCAATCAGGTAAGTGAGCTCAAGAGTGAGATGCTTGATAATAATCGACTTAGAGAAAAGGAGGAAGACAGAGATCGTCCTGTTATTTATCGTTTTACAGAGTGTCTTATCGAGCCTATCCAGAATGTCACTCTTGATCTTGCGAGAGATTTCCTATGTATGGATATCCATTGTGACGAAAGGTATACCCTTATTGATCCTTATCTTAAGTTGATGACCGAGTTAATGACTGCAATTATTGAGTCCGATTCATTTGTCCAACTCCGAAGAATAGGAATTAGAAAAATCAATGGTATTGATGAAATTAATCCGGCTGATGCTAATGGTATTTTTGAGTATTTTTCGCAACGTTTATCGTGGAACGCCAGAGATGAGATGATTCAACGCCAGTATACTGACAATATGCTTTGTCTTAGTTTACCTGCATATTTGATTTATAGTCGGATTGTTCGTTGGGTGCCGGGAAGTCAAAACTTGCGGTTCACTCTTGATATGGATTGTTATAAAGATGAGTCTTTTCTTGACAAGAGGCCAGAAAAACCCTGGATTAGTGCTGCTCTGAATGCTATGAATGAGAAACTCTTCGAGTTGTTTAAAATGGGAATCAAACTAGAGTACTTTAATAAAAACCTTTGATGGAGGATAATAATAAATGGACTTCGATAAAGAAGTCACCTGATAATCAGACGAGTAGCGGACAAAAGCGGTCGATTGACTGGTCCAAAGAGCGTACGAGTATGCCTTGTAGTAGGACTGTTTCAGTTCGTGTCAGTTATCGTTATTCAATAGGTGCCCATAAGAAGTGATGAAACAAAGCGGTCCCGAGTTTCACATAGACTATCAGGAATTTGTTTTAGAGGTACATGTCATCGGCTATCGTACCAAGGGAGAATCAATAGTTGTTCTTTTGAAAGAAGGGATACATACTTTTTATTCTATCGTGATAGATAGTTTTTGTAAAAGAAAAAACAAGAAGAGTTTAAATAGGACCAGTGACGTCTTAACGAGTAATGGAGTTAAAACACTTCAGATGGTTATTATGACCCATCCCCATGATGACCATATTCGCGGAATGGTGGACATATTGGAGCATTTTTGTGACAAAAACACGATGTTTTACTCTCCTGCCCATTCTTTTGATATTGAACGGCAAATGGTCCAACTGACAAAGAAAGAGAAGGATATTCTTAAGTGTGTTCGAACTATCAATGAGAAGAATAAAACCTTCTCAAATGAAGTAGGTGTTTCTTTCGAAGGTTACTATTCTCTAAAGAAGGTGTATCTATACGATAATGATGACCCATATATGCATTATCCTGTCACGGTTGAAATAAATGCGATATCGCCTATTACCTCTCTAAACGATGCTAAAAGTTCAAATATCGTATTAGATCCAAATGACTTATCCATCTCCATTATCATTTGTATTTGCGATTATTACTTATTATTTGGCGCAGATACAACAGATGAACAGATTCGCTATTTTGATTCTGAGACAATGTCTGCAGTAAAGTTTGTTAAAATTCCCCACCACGCCTCGAATACTTCTGAGCATCTTCTCCGTTATCTTGCGCCGGGTCAATTGGATTATGCATGCAGTACATCATTTCATGTAGGGAAATCCCATTTACCATTAAGAACAGTGCTTGATCATTATTCGAAAGTCTCAAGACGGGTTGACTATTTGGGATGTAAGTCAAATCACAAACGGAAAGGTTATTTCGGGGAGATATGCTATCAGTTTAGGTTGGGACCGACTAATATGATTTCGAATGTCCAGTCTATCGGGATAGTCAATTGTAAGTAGCAGAGCTTGGCCGACAAACTATATTAGGCTATGCTTCATTTGCATCATTCGATATTTCTTTCCCTTCTTTTTATGTCGGGAGTTTTTTATTCAAAACGAGAGAATAATACAAGAGATGGAGTATTTTCATACTCATTAAGTGGGTTAGTTCTTTGCTGGCAGAATAACAATTGTGCGTATGTTTTACGGCCATAAAAAGGGAATTCCTGAAGCCTTGTATATCATCAAAGGAAAATTGCATTCTAACGTCATGGTTGTCCGTGGAACTACGTAGTCGTCCCTGCTTCAGCCAAAACTAATTGATATTCAACGAAATAAGTTTAAAATATGCTTGTTTTATTTGCAGGAAATGCTTATATTGTGGTCAGAAACCTGCAAATAATCGAAGCAAAATGATCGGGAAAACCCCCAAGGAGCATCAGATGTCCATCTTTGAAGTCGCACTGGAGAGTTTCATTGACATGAACCACGAGCTGGTCCTTCTGTCCAAGCAGATTGACTGGGAGGCGGTGGAGTCGGAGTTCGTGGAGTACTACTGCGCGGACAACGGCCGTCCGAGCGTTCCGATCCGGAAGATGGTGGGGATGATGCTGTTGAAGAACATCTACAACCTGAGTGACGAGGGCGTGGTCGCCCGCTGGATGGAGAATCAGTACATGCAGTACTTCACGGGTGAGAAGGTGTTCCAGAAGCGTCCCCCGATGAACCCGATCGACATGACGAAGTTCCGGAAGCGTATCGGGGAGAAGGGAGCGGAGAAGATCTTCAAGATCAGCCTGATGGTGAATGTCGGTGAGATCACGGAGAAGGAGATGCGTATGGTGATGGTTGACAGCACGGTGCAGGAGAAGAACATCACCTTCCCGATGGACTCGAAGCTGTACCGTAAGATTATCGCAAAGGTGTTGATGATGTCCCGGAAGAAGGATATCGAGCTTCGTCGGACCTGCACCCGTGAACTGAAAGCGCTGAAGACGCAGGTCCGGTTGATGAATCACCCGACGCGGATGAAGGAAGGGAAGAAGGCAGTGAAACGGATCCGTACGATAGCTCGTGCGATGGTAAATGACATCGCCAGGAAGATGAATGGTCGCCAGTTGTCCTGCTATGGGAAGGAGTTAGCCCTGTTCCTCTGGGTCATCAACCAGGAGCGGAACGACAAGGACAAGATCTACAGTCTTCACGAACCGGAAGTCCAGTGCATCTCGAAGGGGAAGGAGCACAAGAAGTATGAGTTCGGGAACAAGAGTGCAATTGCGAAGACAGGCAGTGGCTTAATTGTAAGCGCATTGGCTTTCAGGGGGAATCCCTATGACGGTCACACGCTGTCCGCCCACTGGGAGCAGATCCGCCGCCTGACCGGCTTCACGCCGAAGGAGATCCTGGCGGACCGCGGCTATCGCGGGAAGAAGTCGGTAGGCAGTACCGAGATCTCAATCCCGGCATCCGGCTCCCCGAAGCAGAGCTACTACGAAAAGCGAAAGGCCCGGAAGAAGTTCTGCAAGCGTGCCGGCATCGAGCCGGTGATCGGCCACCTGAAATCAGACCACCGTATGATGCGGAACTACCTCAAGGGCACCTTGGGGGACGCCATCAACACCATGATGGCCGCCGCAGCGTACAATATGAGGCATTGGAGGAACAATAATGCCTTGACTTCTTTTGTCTCCTGGCTTCTGGCGCTGGTCGGACGCCACGAGAATGTGATATTCGGAAACAATAACAAAAGTGCCTGCCGGTGCTCAGCTCTCGCAACGGTCGCGTAGAGGGGCTTTGGCAGGCTTGACTAATTACAAATAGCCGACAGAGTATAGTAAAGACTTGCATATGGCGGAGAATAACAAGTTCTGGGTCGATGGAGGTATTCTCGTTACAACTCCATATTTTCGATATGAAAACGCTGGTGCCGGTTATGGCAAGTGTGCAATTCCAGATGCGGAAACGTTAGCGACAAATCGAAAATCAAAGGAGGAAGGAAAGTTTCTTTTGATTGATGATAGTAATCCTCAATCAATATTCGGGGAGTATTATGCCCGAACCTTTTTTACAACTGGGTACTGTTGGGCTTCGATGTTTAGCAAATCATTTGAAGACTGCAGAGAAGAGTTTCAACACAAGCTCAAGGATGTCGACACGCTTGTTTTACTTAGTGATACTGTGGACACTATGGCAGTGAAGAATCTTCTGCTACGTCATTCGATTCTATCCATAATGAGTGCGTTGGATACGTTCATTGCAGATATTGTATTGACAAGGATAACGCATGATAAGGATTTGTTTTACAAGTATGCATTGTCGTTTTTTCCGAAATCTGACACCGCTCTCGAAATCAGCCCAAAAACCGAACAGAAAGTGATAGATGGTGTCCTTCGTCGATCGTTCATGAGTAAGCAAACAATAAAGGAGACCTTCCAGGTTTTGTTTAATAAGGAACTGGATATTGATAGTGATTTGAAGGATTTGATTTCAAGCAGGCACCTACTTGTCCATAGACGCGGACGAAAGAAAGATGGGTCGTATGTGGTGTTTACGCGAACAGATGTGAGCAATGCTGTTACGATTGTCAAAGGATTCGTGGATAGAGTGATGGAGGTGATCATCCAATGATTGTATCATGAATATAGATATCCAATCTTTCACCGGCCTCAGCCAAGACCTTTCCAACTTCATCTCCGGCATCGATGAGGGCAAAGTGCAAAGGAGAAGATGCTCTTTCTTTGAGTGGTATCGTTCCCCCCTTGGAGCAACCCAAAGTCGATGTGGTAGAGAACCTCTACTGAGGTGGCTGGCCCGAACTGCTCAGTAATCAAAATCTTCGTAATTCTCAAACAAGTACATCTGCTGTTCCTGCCTAGGATGGACAGTGTCCACGAACCTCTTAAACAATAACCAATTGTATCCCGAAGCTACAGCAAGAGTGTGAAGAGAAATTAAGTGATTCTTCAATGCTGGAATCCCAATATCCCCCGATAGGTACTGATGGTGGCGATACTTTCGCGTCCCTTTTTCGTCAGTGGGATTTCTTTCTTGAAGCTCGGCGAGAACCATCGGGCCGATTCTTTCATAGACAATATCGTTTATCCATTTTCCAACAATGCCAGGTCGCTTTGATGTTTTTGTCCAGGACCAGTTGTGCATTTTGTATAGATCCTCGAAAAAGGAGTCATCGAACACTTTTACCCAACGAGAAGCCTCCGCTGAAAGGAATGTATTAAGGAATTGTTGTAATTCATCTTTGGCTCGATTCTTCTCCTTGTTATACCCGGTGGCCTCATCAATTAAGGCAATTATGCCGACTTTTGCAACTGCTCGAATGATTGAGTCTGCACTGGCCACTATTGCGACATCGTTAAAGAGATTGGCTCGGTTAGCATCTAGAATTGCCGAACATATGTCAATCAGAAGTGTGGCTTCATACCCATAAGTATTAGACTGTGAACCGCCGGCATTATTACGACGAAAGACTATAGGTGTTGCGACCCTTTCGGCTATGCTTCGATCATCCGCCTCAAAGAAAGGGGCGAGATTCGTATTAGCGCTAAAACGCTGAAGCCAGTCACCGCTTGAGCTTGTGCTACCAAGTGCTCTTGAGATACCACGACCAGACAATACACGTTCACCTGTACTTAAAACATAGCAGGGGACTTCAACATTACCAATTTTCAAAGGCGACTTCTCGGAACCATATTTTGCATATGGCATATTATCATCATCAATCAATGCTTCGGGATCAACGTTTAAGACCGATGCGATACGTTCAATGGTCTTCCTGGATGCTGAGCCCCCAAGAGCTCGACTAATGCCAGCCTCTGTCATCCCCGTCTTCTCGGCGAGGTCCTTTTGCGTCATTCCAAGTTCGGAAATCAATTCTTTAATTTTGTTTTTCATATTCGCCTTTAGTATTATACTTTTGCAAAGATATGCAATCAAAATTATATTTCAAAATTATATTTTTTAAAGCCGGCCGTTCGTTTCTCTCCACAACTTTTAGTGAACAGTAATGATCTTGGAATAGTGGTTTCTCGTCCGAAATCACTAGTTTTGATACTAATGGCTTCAAGAATCCAATACCCCTTCGCTTTTGACGAGAATGACAACCTCGTCCACATTGATAGCGTTGAGAGGGAGCATCGACACGAGCACGTATATCACTGCCCGGGCTGTGGAGATCTGATGATTCCCCGGATTGGGAAAAGCAATGCCCACCATTTCGCTCACGCAGAGAACCATAGCTGCGATGTCGAAAGTGCCATCCATATTTTCGCCAAGAGAATCCTTGCCACTCGCTTCAATGACCGTTCACGAGATTTCAATGTGAAGTTCTGGACGAGACACATCTGCCGGTCAAAAGAAGGTTGCCGGTATTACGACCAGAACTATTGTGAAGACTATCAGATGGATGAATTCGAACTTCACAAGACATATGATAAACCGGCCCGGGAAGAGGTTAGATTGAAAACTGTTTCCGATGAGGTTTTCCAGCCGGATGTGATTCTGGAAAGTACTTCCCAAAAGTATGCGCCCATCTTCCTCGAGGTTTATCACAAGCATAAAAGCAGTCCGAAGAAGTTGGTATCCGGTCAGCATATCATCGAGATTCGGGTGAAAGACTGGTCCGAACTGATTGACTTGGAAACGGTTGAAATTGTTCAGTCAGAAAGAATAAGGTTCTACGGTTTCAAGGACAGGTTTCTCTTGCCGGAGAGATTCAAGTTGAGAGGCGAGAAAATAGCCAAAGAATTCGGGATGACCAACCCTGATAGTTTTATCCCAGGTTGCTTCAGGTCACGAGAGGGACAGAGAGGGTATCAAGATTGGTGGCGGGTCGTATTGTTCCCCAGCGGGAAGACTTATTACAGCGGGATTTATGGGGACGAGATCCAAAAACACCGCCCGTCTGCCGTCGCCGATATCACGTTTAACCGAAAGATAGTACCGGAATCATTCAGTTTTATGCCGCTTCTAGTGGAGAGAATCCCTAGTGGCCTTCGGAACTGCTTCATGTGCTGCCATTGTTCCCAGAACGATTCCGATGTCCGTTGGTGCGAACTGGTAAAGAATGGGTCCACGAGGAAGGGAACTTTCGATAAGGACAAAGGAAGCAAGTGCTCTTTCTTTGAGTGGTTTCGTTCCCCCTTGGAGCAACCCAAAGTCGATTTGGTAGAGAACGTGGATTATACCATCTGGATTAATCCGAATCTGGGGGAATCAGGGTCAGTTCCGCTTCCACCCTCTCCAGCGCCTCCATTGCCGCTTTAAACTCATTTTCAACCGTATTCTTCGGCTTTCGCCCGGCTGTCTTGGGCTTCGGCGGCGCTATTTCTTGAATGCGGGCCGTCAGCGCCTGGAACATTCCCAATACATCATAGCCTTCCACGGCGTAGATTTCGTCCAGTCGGGCGGCGAGCTTGGCGAAGCCTCGGCCGACGCGGGCGCGGACGGTTTGGACCGTGACTTCTTGGCGGGAGGGCATCGATGCGACACGCATGTTGCTGCGGAGGTATTCGACGAGCATCCGGCCGTCGCGGTCGTCGCCGAGGACCTTCTCCACGAATCGATATAGACCTTCCCGGGGTGCGCTAGTCGTCTGGAGGCCGCTGCTCCGGAGTGCGTGGATGATTTCCAGGTCGCCTTCCAGGTTGGCGAGGGTCTCCTTCAGTTGTTTTTTCCGGGCGTCGACCTTCGCTTCCAGTTCCCGGATTTCGGGGTCCTTCTCCGGCGGTCGGATTGTGGTGGGTGCCTGCCGTACCTTCCGATTTGCGAGTAAGTCGTTCTCAAGGCGCTCCCGAGTCTCGGGCGTGACGAGATTCCTGAACAAAGCCCGGAAGTTCCGACTGTTCTTTTGGCCAAGAATCTTGCTCAATTCCTCAAACCCCATTCCGTTCTCGAGGGCGCGGACGGCAAAGGTTCGGCGGAGGTCGGAAAGCGGCATGTCTTTTAGGCCCAGCTCCTGCAGGACGTGCATGAACCTGTCCCTTAGCGCATAGGCCGCAACGGGCTTCGGCCTCCCGGTGGCGACATACACCGTCGGGATTGACGCCAACCGCTTTAGGTATATCCGCTGTTGCTCGTTCATTTCCACGCTCCGGTACTTGTTTCTCGTGTCCGGCGTCGTTTCCAGCTCAGTCAATACCCGGATCCGCTTCTGCGCAATGGACACATCGGCCCAGGTCAGCCTCCGCATCTCCCCGACCGACAATCCTGCCGTCAACATTAGGTACATCCCCAGATGCCTCGGCTGCGGATTCTCGATCAGGTAAGTCGACAGCCGCACCACCTGTTCCCGGGTCAAAATGACTGTTTGGGACTCCCGCTTGGGTTTTGCCTGGCTGAAATTCCATTGCGGGGCCTCGCACAATCCCTCGGCTGAAGCAAAGCTGAGGATCCGGAATATCAACTTCGGCAGCATATACGCCGTATTCGCCGCGAATCCCTTCTCCATCATTTCATTCAGGAATTCACGGACCTCCTGCTCGGTGATTGGCGAGGCCGGTGTGCTGGCCGGGGTGGTTTGGTCGGTAGTCCCGGCTTCTTTTATGCCCCCCTCGAACACCACCTTCCCGAACCGCGGGAACACATAGTTCTCCAGCAACCACCGATAATGCTTGACCGATCTCGGAGTCAAGTTTTCGGCGGAGGCCTCAAGCCAGCGATAGGCTATGTCCTGGAAGGTGGTCATTCTTTTTTCATTCCGGTCTCTACTCGGAATCTAATGTTTCTTCATACCTAGTCTAGACCGGAATCTAAAGCTAGGGGCCTCCGCACGGAGGCCCCTGAGAGAATATCTGACCAATTATTTGGTAAAAGTAACCGTAATCGAGGTACAAGTCATGACGCTATTTCCCGTATTCTTGACTGCAAAGTATCCACCGCTCCCATTAGATGTAGGATTCTGTGATGTACCCTTATAAATGGTTGCAGTTCCACCGGACGCTCCAGTTAAAGTCACACTTTCAACAATCCCCAAATCTGTTGTATTATACAAAACACCAGATGACGACTTGAACTGAATATATGTGTCAGAGCCATTAGCTTGACGTCCTGCATTACTCGTTTTATGAAAAACAGTAACTGTCTTCCCACTACCATCCGTCGCAGTCGCCGTGATATCACTCATGTCCTTGCCATAGCCATTAGCAGTGAAATCGGAAGTGGAAATAGTATAGGTATACGTTCTTACTGATGAGGGGTCGTTGTAAGTACAATCTGCCGTAGCTACTTCACTGTCATCAAGTCCGCTCTTAATTGCAATCGCCTTGACCGTCACGTCCCCCGTAATGTCAAAAGGCTCTGTATAATGAGTCGAAGAAGATGTCGGCGTGGAATTGTCAGTTGTATAGAAAATGTCGGCGGCAGTAGTCGAACAAGTAATTGTCACTTTGTTGTTCTCGCACGTTATAGAGGGCTTTGCAACCTGGGTGGAAGGAGCGGAGGAAGACCACGCAACCCTGATTTCAGAGAGATACATTGCACCGGATGCGGATCTGAGTCCCACATACTCGTAATCACCAGAAACAGACAAAGTGGTGGACGTACCATAAATGATGGTTCCAATAAGAGTCCCCTGCTTAGAGGTGTCATACAAATCATCCACCGCAGTATATGCAGTACTCTTTCCATACACATTCAACGTTCTACCTTCTTGAGTACTCGAATTCCATGTTACAGTAACGGACTTGACCTTTCCACCGGAAGCGGTTGAGATGATACCGATGTAATGATTATTATTTTGTCCGGAATTGAGCTGAACCGAATTGTTCTGTCCTGCGGAATAACCGGCATACACCGCCCCGGATCCGGAAGCATAGGATTTTCCGGACCAGCTAGCATATGAAGTCCCCGTGATCCCGGTCAAAGCTTTCGTTATCACATCATCAACCGTGTCGGTTTTTCCATTTTGAGTGACAGTGAGCGTGACGTCGTCAACACCAGCACAAGACACGGTCAGGGTCGCGGTCTTTCCTGTGGTCGCAGTATTGGGAATCAGATTGACCACAATCTGCTTGGCCGTGGCATTAACCGTTGCTGAAGAAACGATATTATCGACATCTGTTGTAACAACCACAGTCGGATCGGCAGTCAGATGCTCGGCCGCGTAATAGAATGTGGCAGAAGATGCGGTCGCTGCTACAGTCGCCGACGTGCTCGTAAACTTCAATGACGGAGTTTGGTTATTGACAACGGCAGGGATAATACGAAGGGTTCCAGTATAAGTGTTATCGTTGGAATACAAAGCAAATCTTGGATTCGTACCGCTATTATAGTTGAAACCGATCCAGCGTTCTTTGGATGTCGAATGCACCGAGAGATGGTATATCGGATTATTTTCAGAATCCAATCCTTGCTTAGTAATCGTGAATTTAGCCTTTTCATTGGCATTCAGCGTAAGATTGGTATTTTCTTCAGTGCCATATAAGTATTTATTCTCGCTCATCGACAGTATCGAATACGTCGAATTCTCCGCATCGTAGGCAATTCTCCAAGCCGATTCAGCAGGGATTGACAACTTGCCATCCACATAAGTGGTCGCAAGATCCGAATAGACCTGATAATTGCCAGTACCCGTATTGGCCGTCATCATGATATCCTTATTGAGGTCGGTCTGCCCCATCAAGGCGATGGCATAGACATTATCGGAGATAGTCCGGTTCGGATCAAGCGTCGGAGGGACAATGATATCCTTGCGCTCAACTACAAGACCGCCCTGGATTCTGGGGGATATAGAATAAAGCGGATTGGTCTCGCCACTCTTGTAGAATGCAAATGTTGGATTGCCCAGATTGCCGGTAGGGACGGGAATGTAGAACTCCATGGTAGACTCCCTATAGGCATCAGGAATGATGATATCTACATAGTTGTATGCTTGGAGATCACTCCCGTCATAATCCTCGGCAGCAATTGCACCATTATCCACGAGGAACGTTCCGGCAATCTTCTTGTCAGGAACAGAAAAACGCAGATAATTCGCTTCGGACGGGACGCTTGCGACCGTTAGTTTGATGACGCCACCGACCGGAGCGAAGGAAGCGCCATTGGACGAAAGCGTACCCAACATGGGCATGTTCGTTACTCCCGGTGCATAATCAAGCTGGTGCCTCAATCCAAACCCGATGAAACCGTCGCTATCAACCATACAACCCTCGGCGGCGGGATAGAAGGCGTACTGTCCAAGCGTCTGCCCCTCATTTAAATCAAAAGTAAAAGTGGCTTTATCATCAGTGATCGTGATACCATTAGAGAATACCAATTCGCCCTCTAAACTACCATATTTCGTGATGACGGAAATCTGATCCGTTTCCTGCCAGGCAAAGATACCGTTATTATCGGCTGAGACTCTCGTATCGGCATTGCTGATGGTTGCCTGGAGGGTAACAGAATGCGTTCCCTTTTCGGGGACTACCTGTGTGTTTTCATTCTCGACTTTCGCACAACCCGCGAACATAAGAGCTGCACCGGTCAGGAGAAAAAAGAACTTCTTCATGATTATTCCCCCTAATTTATTAGTTATTATCATACCAGTGCCAAACATCTTCGCCCTGCGGCTTAACGTTACCATGGTCGCTGAAGTCGGAGCCATCGGTATTGAATGAATCCATGAAATTCTTCTCAAATTTCACTTTGAGAATTTCGGCTTCGGGAGCCGAATAAGAGTGTTTGTTTTTCATGACGTTATAGTTTATTACATTCATTATTTGCTATGGTTCAGCTATTTCTATCAATAGAGACACAAACGGAAATCCTTGCTTTTCCACCCGTGGAAAAGCAAGGATTGTCCTTGTAAGTTATTGATATAGAGCTAGTTTTTACCCCCCCCCGTCTGGTTTTCAGGGCGGTGAGAGAAAACATATTAGCGGAATTGTCTATCATACTCAACCTACAAATATACTGAAAAATCGTGTTTTCTCCTATCGCCAAGACGTTTTTTTCATTTGGGAGAGTGAACTTTCCAACTGGTCCTCTCGTCAATTCAAACGTCCGGCGCGATATTCAGGGGTGCCTGTACTCTACAGGAAGAGTATCAGATGCCAGCACAAATACTTTGAAATCTGCTTCTCGGCTATCTTTTGCCGAAAGCCTCGTCAACCTTGGCTTTGTGGAAGGAGTATTTCCGGCCGACCTTCCGGATGGCTGCATCAAGTTTGCCGGAGTTCACGTAATACTGGGCCGTAGGCGGACTTACTCCAAGGTAGTTGGCTAGGCCGCGGACGCCATAGACATAATCGGTCGAGCTGGAGGTTTCTGGCTCGTTCTTTTCTTTCCGGTCGATATCAGTATCGACCCCGATTGCCTTCAAGACGGCTCTCTTGATTGCATCATCAAACATCAATGTGTCGTCGCCGCTCGCTACCATCAGCAGGGCGATGCCTATCAAGGCAAGGGCTTGGTTTGTCTGTTCGTTTTTCATGGTGAACTGTATAAACTGTTAGTCAACTTTTTGTTCTCATCTGTTCCGCACCCACCCTTTTTCGTATATTTGTATGCAAGAAAGGCATTTTTTTATAAATGGCAGACTGGAATAACACTTCAGTTCGAGTGAACATTTTTAGAAATACAGCGCCCTTCGTGGGCGTCCAGGCCCGTCAGCCGGCGGCCGCCCCTTTCGGAGCGGTCGCTTTTTTGCTCCCTTTCAGGGAAATCAAGAAGAGACTTTTTTGTGCCCACTGGAAATCTTTTATTAGCTTTGTATTGTTTAAATGGGAAGCCGAAATACTGCGACTGCGACTGAGGTGGTAGGGGAAAAGTAGGGGAAAACCGGCCGGCGGACTTCCCATAAAAAAGGGAGCCCTCGATCCAGGCTGGACTTGCCCCAACGTCATCCTGACGGATGGCTCCCCATAAAAAAAGCAGGAGAGCTCAAGCTCCAGGGAGCGAGATCGATCCTGCTTACGAGAGTGCTTCCGGAAAAGCGGCCTCCCGGACCTCCCAGCCGGGCATTAACGCCCCGGGATTTGTCAAGTCGGGGGCAAAGATACAATGAAAGAAAGTAGAAACCAAAAGGAAATCCAGCTCCAGTCCATCTTTCTGACGGACGGATCCACTGCTGCCGACTACCTGGCCGGCGAACCGGTAGCCTGGAGGAAGATTGAGGAGGCAGCCATATTCGCCTGCTTGGAGAAAGGTTGGCCGCTTCACAAAGGGAATATCCAGTGTATGGCAAGGGAGTTGGAGATAAATAAGAAGCCCTCATTCTGGAGCCGCCTCATGAAAGGGCTTCGTTTAGGCAAATAATCAGGCAAGTGAGAAAGACATGACTCAAGTAGCAGAATATCCGGAGGCCAAGCAGGTCATCGTATCGGGAGACATCCACGGGGACTTCAAGGGCCTAGTCTTCAAACTATGCATCCAATACGGGTGCACAGATACTTTGCTCATTGTCGCCGGCGACTGCGGCTTCGGCTTCGAAAAGCCTGGGTACTACGAGACCATCTATAACCAGGTTGCCGGGCGGCTCAGGAAGGCGAACGACTGGGTGGTCTTCGTACGAGGGAACCACGACGATCCGGCGTATTTTTCTGAAGAGAAGGTATCATATAAGCGCTGGCGGTGTATCCCTGACTATACCATCATTCAGGCCAGCGGCCACAGTATCCTGTGTGTCGGAGGTGCGACCAGCATTGACCGTCAGACGAGAAGGGAAGAAAATGCCCGCAGGCGGGGAAGAGGCCATCTGCAGACGGCTGTCTGGTGGCCGGACGAGGCGCCGGCGTTCCTGCCGACAGAGATCGAGACCATCCCGGCCGGCATCCAGATAGATACCGTCGTCACCCACACGGCGCCATCCTTTTGCCCGCTTGAATCAAAACAAGGTCTGAAGTCCTGGGCAGCGATGGACCCTGCGTTGAACATAGATACGGACCGGGAACGTCAGACGATGGATGATATCTACCGGTGTCTCCTTGAACACGGTCACCCCATAGAACGCTGGTACTATGGCCATTTCCACCAGTCCTGGTCCGGAACAAGGGAAGATGTCAAGTTCTTGATGCTGGACATCGAAGAGTTCAAAGAGATCCCTTCTTTCGAGGTTACGTATAATAAATCCACATAAGAATATGTCCAACATTCCACACATCCGCCCTGTCGTGTTCTGGGATACCAATCTGGAAAAGCTTGATTGGGAGAAATATCGAGAGTTTATCATTAAAAGGATTCTTGAGCGAGGCTCCGCTCAGGAAATCCAAGACATGAAGGCCTATTACGGTATCGAAGACGAAAAGGACGAAAAGGAAGACTCGTTGTAAGGGGCCGCGCCCAGCCGGCTTCGCCCATCCCTTCGTAGAACCGTTGGAGGTATGCGAAGGTCCTACCTTCGAAGAAAGGGAGTGAGGATATGAACATTCACTGAAAGGAGGAGACTCTGAAGGTAACCTAAAAAGCACACTTATCCATTTAATTAAAATGTCGGCAACGGAGCCAAGTCGTACATGAGAGCCAGGGACGGGAAACTGGCGAAGTGAAGTGATATCAGACGTACCGCGTCCTTGTGACGCGCAGGCCCGTCTGCCGGCGGCCGCTTCGAAAGGGGCGGTCGCTTTTTTTGTTCCTCAAAGGGAGAATCGCTATCTTTGCTCAAAGACCGTACGGGATGAGAGGCTATTGCTCATTCGTATCGGGCACTGGGCACCGGGGGTTGTCGCTTCACGACGGCCCCCGCGTTCCGTTCGACGCCTTGATGACCGCCTTACCGAAGATGCTGTGTGCAGACATCAATCACCTCGTCTACAACTGTGCGATCAAACACCGCCCTCCGCTACGGGAAACAGAAGCATATCTTCGTGTTCTAGGGCATTCGAGGTGCTTTTTTAATGAGAATTAGCATTATGCGGGATATAAAAAGGGGCGGCTCGTAAGAGTCGCCCTCTTTCAGCTCTTGAAGCTTCCGTCGCTTCGCACTAAAAATTCAAAGTCATGCCAATCCCGGGGTTAAACTCCATTCCGGAAAGCGAATAGGAAGGGATAATTGTCGGGGTAACGGAGAATGAATAGTTGTTCTTTATATTATTCATGTCTGCGGCATGTAGACTTTTAATCTTGGCTATATTCACAGCATTAATAATAGAGAATACCGCGGCGGATAGGTATATCGCAGATCCTGCCAAGAGGACGGCGGATTTTGTGGGGATTGTGGCGTGTCCGAAACCTACAGAGCCATTATTGCGATCCAGACCTAAACCTGTTGTAAAAATGACTTCTCCAACAAGTGCCCATCCTACATATATTGCACCGAGTCCACCTTCTCCCATCGTCATTTGTGCAATTCCAGGGTATGCTACATTTAGCCAAGCGCGATTCGTGGAATACTCAGGATTAGAAAGATATGTATAATCCGTTTTGTCATAAAACTCTTTTAACTCCCGGTATTTCATGCCTGGTCGGACCATGCTTATATCAGATGCAAAGACACTTTTTTCACGGTCGAGAGGTGAATTTTGAGCAGTTTGAGCTCCTGCGGATGTACATGTTGCCACGAGGATAGCGGCAAAAAGGAAAAAGCGTTTCATAGTTTTTTGTGTGCGAGGGCTCCTTCGCAACTAAAAAAAACAAAAAAGTGTGGAGCCAATCGTTTATCTTGTTGGAGGTTCTGGACAAACCTAACGCGTATAAACAATACCCCACACCCGTATGGAGACATGTCGAGACATGATTGCCATACAAGTGATGAGTGAATGCTTATCCCCGCGTAAAGAAATTGTCCAGATTTCCAACAAAGAAAAGCGATACACTTTCATCAATATGTTGCTGTTACCAGCAATACAAAGATACGTATTTTTTTCGTTTGACGCAAAATAGAACGCATATCTTCCCGTGCCGTTACCTATTACTGCACGGGATTAACTGGGATATAGTGAATTTAAAAATTCAACCATTTCCTACTCGTTCAGTTTCCTCGCCATACACTGAATGTTCGCCTTGTGGAGCGGCCAGCCTTGTCGTAAGCATGCCAAGATGGCATTAGCCTCCGTGGTCCGCCATTCTTCTGGCTCCCCCGCGAGATAGTCAAGAGCGGACATCCCGTCCGATAAGGCAACTTCAGACAATGTATCGATGATTATCCGTTCTTCCATATCGTTAATTTGACTTCATAGCATAAAATATACGAAATAATGGCGCTGTAAACATCCACGACTAACCCCTACTGATAATTGCCACAAATACAGTAGTTCAGTTGATAGGGGTATAGTGAGCTTATATACCCCTTTTTTCAGTGCTTATCTTTCTTTGCTCGCAGGTAAGAGTATAGCGCACTCCTGCTTACGCCGGTCGTTTTTGTGATTTCAGAGACCGTGCATGTTTTAGATTCATACATCTTTAGAGCGAGATTGATGCGCTTCGCATCAAGGAAGGGGTGCCCCCCCTTATGACCACGAGCCCTCGCCGCGGCTAGACCCTCGATGGTTCGCTGACGGATGAGTTCCCTTTCGAACTCGCTGATTCCGCTGAAGAAGGTGAACAGAAGCCGCCCCTGCGGCGTTGTGGTGTCGAGCCAGGGTTCCTTCAGTGACTTGATCTCGGCCCCGGCCTCGTGAATCTGGCCGACGATGCTGAATAGGTCCCGGACGGAGCGACTGAGCCGCGACAGCTCCGCGACGACCACGACATCGCCCGCTCGCAGGGCGTCGAGCATGCGTCCGAGCTCCGGCCGATCGTTACGCGCGCCGCTCACCTTCTCCTCGTAGATCCTTTCACACCCATCCTGTCGCAGTTGGTCGCGCTGCCGGTCCAGGTTCTGGTCCTGAGTGGAGACCCTAGCGTATCCGATTTTCATGATTTCTTGTCTTTTAAAGGTTAATTGGTAGACATAGATAAAAGCACCGGTTGCCGCACACTTTTTCTGGCGACAACCGGTGCTTGCCATGAGAAAATATAAATGATCATTAACCCTTCGTTTAATGCACTCAACTCCCACAAAGCAAAAAGAGAAGATATGACTCGGATCGCTAGATGATTAGAATTTAGTATATCAGGATTATACTGGTTTTGAGGCGAGACCGACCCATGGCATCTCATCCGTGAATGATGCCATGGGTTGGCCTCATATTTTTATGTACTCGGGATAGCCGTTTGACCAATCAATCTTTTGAAGACCGTCTATTGTCGACAGACCATGAAGATTCGGATTGATGGGAGCAGTTATTTCGATATGACTCTTTTCGAGTAACAGACGTTCCAAGATTGCGATTCGCTCTTGGACAGCAGGGAACTGGAGAAGAGATGGCTTATAGATTTTTCCGGAGTCAAGGCTTGCCACTCCGACATGTCTCCATTGTGCGGCTTTCATTAGGCCAAGGCATAGCATATAGTCGGGAACCGCGAGGTAGAAGAAGTCAGTCCGCCCAAAGTAGGCTGGTATCTTTTGGTCACAGAATAGATTCTCCACGGTGACCTTTGCTTCGATACCAACGGTGAAATTCTCGTTTTTGAAGGTCGTAGATTTTCCTGCTCCACAGAAATACAGCACGTCGATGCGATGACATTCGTTGTGCCCATTGATACTGTTGTTAAAAATGGGAAACTCTTTCGCCGCGATTGCTCGGAGTTTGCTAGGGACATAGCTTGATTCTGAGCCCCAAGGACGAGTGATCAGGACGTGGTTTGAAAGAAGTTCACCACCGATATCCCCCAAGAGAAGGTCTTCCGCCTGAGAATGGCTATAGCCGGAGGAGGAACTTGTGTTTATCATCCTAGCAACTTAGTGAGAGAGTTGTTACGATGTGGAGAACACGGCCTTCCTCAGAGTTATTGATTAGGTTTTTGAGGTCCTGCGCTAAAGTCTTTGCCGTGTCATAGTCGCCACAAACGATAGTATGGGCAAAATCGTCCTTAGGGGCAACGATGACAAACTCTCCGGCCGTTGCAATTTCGGTATCAGCCTTGATAAGAATATCTTCCGTTTCTTTGATGATTGTCTTCATTTTGCTAGTGTTTTAATGATTTTTGACTACCGCGAGTAGCCTCGCGCATCGATGAGGCGAGGTACTTGCGGTAGTCAAAAAGGGAAAGATGCTAGTGGATTATCTAGTGGCTGATGCCCTGGCTTTCCTTTCTGGCCGCCTTTAATAGTTGATAGCTGTCTTCTTTGTGAATGCCGTCTGAATGGGCGTGGAGAAACCTTTTCATGGAGAATGCCCCTCTAGATACTAGCAGAATAATCCGCTCCCTTACATCTGGTCTGATGCCGTGGATGATAGGATAGAAGAATCGATGGACTTGTTCCTTCTCGTCAGTGGTGAGTTTCTCTAAGTTGACTTTGACGGGGTAGACATCCGTAGAGTCGGATCCATCAATGAATGCTTTGTCGATAAGCCGGCCGATATCTACTCCCTCCCACATCCCGTATGTTACGGTCGTGTTCGGCTCTTCGATTTCGAGGATTCTTTCGATGCACATGTGACGGAACCAGGGAATACTCTGTATCATCCGCTCGGGCCCGAAGGCACAGGGAAAGAACTGTTCGAGTTTGGCTTTAACGATGGCCTGTTTCAATTGTTTTGCTTCGTCCGCAGGTTGCCTGGACAACAACTGGTCAATTCCGTTGATCACAGACTTGTTCCTATTAGCTTCTGCTCTGACTTTAGCGATCTCATTCTGATGTATTTCGGCATTGACCCCGATGACTTTCTGGTCATATTTCATCTGTCCCTTACTGACAATTCGGATGATTTCGTCGAGATCTTTAAGGGTTGTTTTCTGAGCGCCAAAGACACCGGTCGATTTTGTGACTAGATTATTATGGTCTATCTCAACAAGATAACTCAGCTCTGGTATGTAGTCAAGGGGAACACACAAGTTCTGAGCATTAGCCTTGATTTCATCAATCTTTTTCTTCTGCTCTTTGATAACTCGCTCATTCTCAGCAATGAGCCTTTTCTGCTCGAGGAGTATCGAATTATGATGAGATATCTCAACCTGGAGGTTGTCGTTGACGGCATCCATTGACGCTACCTTATCGTAGTCGCCCTTGGGCGTTAGTCCTTGGGCGGCGCTAACCCCGTATTGGGCCATGGCCCTGGCAAAATCCTTCCAAAGAGATCTGATGGTTGTTTTGTTGAAGATGTCTTTCGCGCTCAGGTGCGGTTTCAGTACCGGGTCTCCGAGGCCGTCGGTTACGGGAATGCCACGGTGCGTCCGCTGCTTCATCACAATAGGAACTACGAATAGGTGAAGATGAGGCGTGTATTCATCAAAGTGGATGTACCCCCCGACTATGTTCTCATTCCCCCATAAGCTGCATGCGTAGAGATATGAATCATTAAAGAATTGCATGCATGTGCTGGCCGGAGATATAGTAATGTCTTTTCGTATTTTCTTCCTCTCGTCAAGCAGGCCATCGGCTTCAAGAATCTCCATCATCCTTTTGTGTGAGATCTGGAAGATGATGCCCTCAGCTACGACACTTTCTTTTGTGTTCTTCCCTTGCGTCACGAAATCGTCCATGATAGGGTGGCGGTCAGCTCGGATCGTGATTCCTAACTCGTGGATGCGCGAGAGCACCCTTTCCTTGAGCGGTACGGGAAACTTCTCTGAGTTGATGATGGGGTGACCTTTTTCATCAATGCCATGGATGTACAGATTTAAATGAGTCCGGGCCGTATCGATGTTTTTGTCGCTATATGAAAGACGCTCTTGTGCCTCGGCTTCGATACCATCCAGGTCGCCCAATCTGAATTTATGGCAATTCGGGCAGGCGACGTTCTCTTGCGGCGGCTTCCGGTAAACACTTCTCTTTGCCATCGTTTATCAAATTAACGCTGCCCATACTTGCGGGAAAGGTGAAGGATGGCCTCTTCGAGGAGAGCACGTTTGGTTTTCCCGGTCGAAAGGGAGAGAGAGTCAAACTCCTCGCCGACTCTGACTGGACAACTGACGTTGATCTGTCGGAGTTCTTCCCGGATTTCGCCCTTGCGGGGGTGCCCGCGTTTTTCATTCTGGGCTTCCCTAAGGCGTCTCTTCTGGTCGTCCTGGGAAAGGGGAGCGACGGGATGGCTGTATTCGACTCCAAGGATAGAGTCAATATCATTCTTGGTCGAGCGGTTTTTCATATGCCTAGTGAATTAAGTAGGTGGGGGAGTAGAGATGGAGCTCTTCTCCGAAAAGGTTATTGAAAACATTCTTATAGTCAATTGCACTGGTAGAGTTCGGCGCATACGACTGCACTGTCGTGTAATACCGGTTGGATTCTTTTACCTTGGTGCATTTCCTGATGTATGGAGTAAGCAGCAGCCTGCCGTATGATTTCCGCAGATTGGAAACGACGATGCGCGAATCTTTGGTTTCCTCATACATGGTGATCAAGATTCCCATTACTTTCAAGCTCGGATTCATTCTGGGATGCTTCTGAACTCTTTTGATCACGGGCATCATTTCATTTACCCCTTCAGCACTGAAAAACGAAGCCTGGCTCGTAATCAGGATAGAATCGCTGGCGATGAGCGCGCACGTCGAGATGAGTTCGGCAGATGGGGGAGTGTCAAGGAGAATGTAGTCGTAGGAGTACTGAATGTCTTCAAGGGCATCCTTGAGGACATATTCTTTAGGCGTGTCGTCGGGGAGTTTCTTCTCAAGACGACCGGCCGCCAATCCCGAAGCGATGTAATCGATCTGCATGTTGTCGATTCCAATTCTTCGGGACGATATATCGTTGAGTGTAATGACGTCTCCTTCAATAAGAATATCAGGAAGAGTTCTTTTGTCGGTGGTGATGTCCCTGCTGAGGACTTTTGTGGTGTTCGCCTGATGGTCAAGATCGATGAGGAGCACCCGCTGCTGCTTGAGGGTGAGCCAATAGGCGAGTTCAAGAGCAGTCTGACTTTTCCCGGAGCCGCCCTTGTAGTTTCCTACCATGATTATTCTCTTTGCCATAATGAGTATAGTTGACTCAATAATCTCCGGAATGTTCCGGTCAATGGCAAAGGTAGTAAGATTAACTGGTAACTAATTGCTAGCTAATTAGTTGGATAGTAAATTCGTGAAACCGTATGAAATGTGCTATCTGAAAATCGGTGGTGCATTCGTGGTGCATTTTAATAGAAAAACCCCGCTGGAGGTATCTCCAACGGGGTTTTTCGGTGACTCCTACAGGACTCAAACCTGTAACCTTTTGATCCGTAGTCAAATGCTCTATTCAATTGAGCTAAGGAGCCAGTTGCCTTGCGGCTTATTCGTTTTCAGTAGCTTTGTAGACTCTTTCCTTGATGCGGGCCTTCTTACCGGTCAGGTCGCGGAGGTAGAAGATACGTGCGCGACGCACTTTACCGTACTTGTTGACCTCGATCTTGTCGATGAACGGAGAGGTGAACGGGAAGATTCTCTCAACTCCGATACCGCCGGAAACCTTGCGGACGGTGAAGGTCTTGGTGAAAGGATCAGCACCCTTCATCTGGATGACGACACCGCGGAACTTCTGGTCACGCTCCTTGTCTCCTTCCTTGATCCGGTAGGTCACGGTGATCGTGTCACCAGCCTTGAACTCCGGGAATTCAGCGGCCTTGCCACTGGCAAAAGCCTGCTCTGCTACTTTAATCAAATCCATAATTTCAATGCTCCGAACCTCAGGCGCAACTTTACCGTTTCACTCCGTGGCAAGAGGTTGCTTGTTTCGGGACTGCAAATGTAGGAACAATTTTCGGATTGCGCAAATTTTTTCTAGAAAATATTCTTTTCCTTGTCAAAAATCGCCTTGTCGTCCCGGCTGAGGTCCGGCGTGAAGGTCGTATTGTTCCGGATGGACTCCAGCATTTCCTTCTCGGAGCGGGAAAGTTTCCGAGGAATCCAGACCAGGATCTTCACGTACAGGTCGCCGGTGCCGCGTCCATAGCCCTGGACGGAGGGGAGTCCCTTGCCGCGGAGCTTGATCACGGTGCCGGACTGGGTGCCGGCGTCCAGCTTGACCTTGTAACTGCCGTCCAGGCAGGGGACGGAGATCTCGCAGCCCAGCATGGCGTCCATCACCGAGATGATGCGCGTATAGAAGAGGTTGTTCCCGTCGCGGCGGAGGTTGGCATGGGCCTCCTCCTTGATGACCACGAGCAGGTCGCCGTTCGTGCCGCCGTGCATGGCGGAATGGCCTTCTCCGCGCACGGTCACCTGCATCCCTTCCTCCACGCCGGCGGGGATTTTCACGCGCACCGTCTCACGGCGGCGCTCCAGACCGGTGCCGTTGCAGCGGCGGCAGGGGTTGGTGATGACCTGGCCTTCGCCTCCGCACTGGGGGCAGGTCTCGTAGGAGACGGCCCGGCCGAAGAGGCTGTTCACCACGCGCTGGGTCTGTCCGCGGCCGTTACAGGTGGGGCAGGTCTTGATAT
>Ga0310697_10000484_pt1 | contig 53730 bp, 39 predicted proteins | sample 172DNAGHGlowgp2_FD_203883 | JGI IMG/M metagenome (GOLD analysis project Ga0310697, IMG submission 203883) | Sheep rumen microbial communities from Palmerston North, Manawatu-Wanganui, New Zealand - 1728 DNA GHGlow gp2 (v2) (version 2) | ecosystem: Host-associated > Mammals > Digestive system >...
TGTCAGCGGACAGAGTTACTTCTACTACGGCAATGGACGGTTGTGCTATCGTCTGCTCGACAAAAGCATGACAAGGGTAAAGGGAAGCGAATACACTATCACTCCCGAAGGTGGTTCTCTCAGTGATTATGCTTTCCGTGAGGGGGTATATGTCTTCTACCGCAACGGACTGTACTACTTCCTCTGGAGCGTCGATGACACAGGTGCTGCCAATTACCACGTCGCCTATGGTACGTCGAAATCGCCTACCGGGCCCATCACCGTCGCTTCCGACCCTATTGTCATTATTCAGCGCAGTTCAGACAAGATTTACGGTACAGGACACAATTCCGTGGTGAATATCCCTGGCACAGACGACTGGTATATCGTCTATCACCGCATCAACAAGAACTACTTGAACAACAGTCCGGGCATCCATCGCGAAGTGTGCATCGACCGTCTGACCTTTGATGAGAAAGGGCTTATCCAACGCGTCACACCCACACACAAGGGCATCGACCCTGTTACTGTTAATCCAGTCCTCGACACCATCATCAATGGACCCAGTGGCATTGATGTGCCTGCATACGATACCTCAGCAGTCTCTCGCGTGATGTATTACCGACTTGACGGCACCTCGATTGGCAGCCAGCCGCCTACTTTACCTGGTATTTACATCCGAAAGGAGCAGCTCATTGACGGCCAGTCCAGAACGCTGAAGATGTTAGTGCGTTGATATTTTGTGGTTTTCCGAATGGATTAGAGGTTTTATGTCTGAGAATAGTAAACGGATTATTCAATTTGATGCATTAAGAGTCATTGCCGTTTTCGCAGTGGTTTTTCTTCATACGACTGCACAAAGGTTTACTGACTGTTATCCTTCTGAAGAGTGGGTCGTCAGGTGTTGTTATTTTTCCTTGCCAAGATGGGCTGTCCCTGTTTTTCTGATGATTTCGGGAGCCTTGTTTCTCAACCTTGATAAAAAAATAGAGTTAAAGAAACTCTATTTGAAAAATATTACTCGTATTGTTTTAATCTATGTCTTCTGGTCAACAGTTTATGCATTATATATCGGAATAGGGAAATATGACCTGAAGGGAATAGCAAGTTTAATTGTTTATGGACCTATACATTTTTGGTTTTTAAAGGTTCTTATTGGTCTTTATATTTGTGTGCCGATTTTGAGAACAATTGTCACGAACAAGAAATCGGAGCAGTATTTTATCTTCCTCTCGTTGATTACTGCATTTATTATTCCTTTGGTATTTCAATTAATAGGTCTGTTTAATGCTGACACTTTTCATTCGTTAAGTAAAATCTATAATGGTTTTGCCATCCCAATTGCATCAACTTATGCATGTTATTTTGTTCTTGGCCATTATCTATCACAATGCAGTATCAGCGCAGAAGTCAAGAAGATTGTTTATTTTCTTGGAGTAGTGAGTGTTATTCCCGTTATTGTTCTCACGTATTTAGTTACGAGTAGGATAGGGACACCTACAGAATTATTCTATGATAACAACTGCATCTTTACTTTTTTCGAGGCTATTGCTGTTTTCGTTTTTCTCAAAGACCTACAAATACCTTCCAAATACCACCATTGTTTGCTTTCCCTATCGAAAATGAGTCTTGGTGTTTACATTGTTCATCAACTTGTAATCCGACTTTTTTATCAATTCTGGGGTATTCATTCAGCCTCTTTGAATCCCGTGTTTTTTATTCCCGTTTTTGCCGTGCTGGTTTTTGTGATTTCATGTATAATCGTTTACATATTGTTGAAAATCCCTTATGTAAGGAAATTGGTGATGTGAGATTGACTTTACAGTAGTCTTATCTTTCGGTCTTGGAGTGAAGGTCGAGGTCGATGCGCTGATACGCCAGTCTCTCATCGCCCGACAGCAGATGGATAATGCCACAATAGATGAAGCCATGTTTCAGGATGTTGTGCTGCATGATGTGATTATCCTTGTGCGTGTCGATGCGGATATTGCTTTCATGCGCGAAACAGAAGTCCATAATCATCTTGAATATGCCGTGGGCATCAGGACGGCTGGCGATGCGGTGGACGACATGATAGGGTAGGGTGTCGTCCAGCCACTCACCATCATAGATAATGGAGTAGGTTGGCTCAGGAGACGGAAGGTAAGCGAAATAAGCCACAATCCTGCCGCCCGTTTTTGGCTCTTGACCGTCTTTTGGTTGTCTTTCTTCGATGACATAGCTCCCGTTTCTTTCGATATCTGCCTGAACACTCTCTAAAGAAGGATAGCCGTTGTTCCACTGATTCAAATTGCCGGAAGCTACCATGATACTTCTGGCAGCAGCGAAAACCTCCATGATTTCCTCTGCATCTGCTGGCAGTGATGTCCTGCGAATGATGTATTTTCCTTTCTGCATATAGAGTGCAATATTCTCCGATACAAAATTAAGTCTTTTTCCATAGAGTGCAAAATTATCATGATTTTTCTGTATAAGAGCTCTTAGACTTTAGGCTCAAAATGATAGATAACAAGTGAAAAAATACCTTTTTCCAGAATGATTGTATGAATGACACCTCTATATTTTGTCCACCTTTTTTTAGTGGTGTGATTATGATAATTAATTGATATATTGGCTGTTGCGTATTTGATACCACCAAAATCATCCACTTTTTACATACATCAAAAAAAATGATGTCATTTATATTATATCTTTGCAATCGGAATACTAACAAAACGCGAGAAGCGATTACTTAATTTTATAACAATAACACTAATTTACCTAATTTATGAAACAAAGCAGGATTATCATGTTGTTCATGACACTGATTGTGTCGATGACGATGCATGCCCAAGGTATCTTGGGAACTGTGAAAGACGAACTGGGAGAACCCCTCATCGGTGCTTCCATCGTCGAGAAAGGTAACCCTCAGAACGGAACCGTCACCAACATTGACGGACGCTTTACAATCAATGTGAGCGAGGGTACTCCTCTTATTATTTCTTATATTGGCTGTATCTCTCAGGAGGTGAGAGCCAAGAGTAATATGACTGTGACGTTGAAGGAAGACCTCCAGAAATTGGAGGAACTCGTGGTGATTGGCTACGGCGTTCAGAAGAAGAGCGTGGTGACCGCCTCTATCGCCAAGGTGTCGGCCGATGACCTCTCGGGCAAGACCCGTCTGCGTGCAGATGACGCTTTGAAGGGTATGGCCGCTGGTGTCAGTGTCACTTCCGCAGCAGGCCAGCCTGGCACCAAGTCGATGATTCATATCCGCGGTATCGGTACCATCAACAACACCGAACCTCTTTACATCATCGACGGTATGCCGACAGACCAGAACGGTATGGAGATGGTAAACCCTAACGACATAGAGTCGATTGAGGTACTTAAAGACGCCGCTTCCGGTGCCATCTATGGTGCGCGCGCAGCCAATGGCGTTATCCTTATCACTACTAAGAAAGGCAAGGTCGGCAAGGCGCAAATCAACTACGATTGCTCTTTTGGCTGGCAGAATGCATGGAGAAAGCGCGATGTGACAGGTGCAACTGACTATGCCATCTTGCAGAACGAGCGTTCCATCCAGAACGGTGCTGGCCCACTCTATGTAGACCCCTATAATCTGACCGATGCCAATGGCGACCCCATCAAGGGTTTTGGTACCGACTGGCAGGAACTCTTGTTCAACGACAATGCCCCCATCACTCAGCACGACCTGAGCATCAGCGGTGCTTCCGACAAGGTCAACTACTACCTGTCCTTGGGTTACATCTCACAAGACGGTATTGTAGGCGGCAACTTCGGTCATTCCAACTACGACCGTCTGACCATCCGCTCCAACAACCAGTTCAACCTCTTTGATGCCTCAGATGAGCGCAACTTCCTCAACAAACTCGACTTGATCGCCAATCTGTCTTATTCACGTGTCCACAGCACTGGTGTGGAAATCAACAGCACATGGGGTTCTCCTCTTGGATCCGCTCTCTATCTGGCACCTACACTGCCTGTCACACTCAGAAGCGGCTACGAACTTGGGGACGACGGACTGCCCGACTATAACCGTCCCCGTATCGGCCAGCAGCAGATTGACCGCTATTATGCCTTCGACCTCTATACCGATGAAAATGGCGACCCATATACTGTTCCTGGCTTCATCGGTTCCTACAACGAACAGAACAACCCCATCGCCATGATGCAGGGCAATCCCACCAAGAACTGGAACCACAAATTCATGCCCAAGTTCTCACTCGACCTGCAGTTGTGGGATGCAATCAAATATCATTTCACCTATAGCGCAGAACTCTCTTTCTGGGGCTACGATGCCGCCACCAAGCAGAAGTACTACCTCTCGGGCAACAACAACGCCGACCACACATCAGCCACATCATTAAAGGGCAACGGCACTTCATGGCAAGTGGAGAACACCCTGACCTACGACAAGACCTTTGGCAAGCACACCATCGGAGTGGTGCTCGGACAGTCGGCCCTGAAGTACAAGGGCGACCAACTGGGAGGCTCGCATTGGAACTTGGTGAACCCCGACAAACCATCGATTGACTACACTACCGGCGGAAACCTTGAACTCACCACCGATGCTGACGGCAAGGTGACGGGAGCTAAGAGCCTTGTCGGTGTCTGGGGCAAACCATTCGACCAGCACCGTCTGAGTTCTTACTTTGCCCGTGCAAGTTACGACTACGACGAGCGTTACATGGCTCAGGCCACTATACGCCGCGACGGTTCCTCACGTTTCGGTCCCAACAATAAATATGGTACCTTCCCTTCCGCCTCAGTAGGATGGAACATCATGAACGAAGCCTTCATGGAGGAAACACGCGATTGGCTCTCCAATATGAAGTTACGCGCTAGCTGGGGTAAGAACGGTAACGACAATATCGAACCCTATGCTTACACTGCGCTCACGACCAATGGTGGAAACAGCAACTATTATTATGGACAGACTGCGGCTATGGGATATGGTTCTAAGGCCAATAAGTTATCCAATGAAGACCTCAAGTGGGAGGAGAGCGAACAGTGGGACTTCGGACTTGACTTGAGTTTCTGGAACCACCAACTGACTTTCAGCGTGGATTACTTCATCAAGAAGACCAACGGCATGATTATCGATTTGCCTATCCCGAGTTATGTGGGTGAAGCACGTCCGTTGGCCAACGTCGGTGATATGAAGAACATGGGATGGGAATTTGAACTGGGCTATAGATGGAACATCAAGGACGCTCGCTTCTCGTTCAAAGGCAATGCAGCTTATCTGAAGAACAAACTGAATAACTTGGGCAACGACACTGGTTTCCTGAACTTTGGCATCAATCAGTTCAGCGATGGTGGCACCCGTGCCGAGAATGGCCAGCCTTTCCCCTTCTTCTATGGATACAAGACTGCTGGCATCTTCCAGAATGATGCAGAAGTCAGTGCCTATACCAACAAAGACGGCGGCCTTATCCAGCCCAATGCACATCCAGGCGACTTCCGTTTTGTTGATGTGAACGGCGACGGACAGATCACCTCCGACGACCGCACCAACATCGGTAACGGTATTCCAAAGTGGACCTTCGGTTGGATGTTCGATGCAGAGTGGAAAGGATTCGACTTCAGCGTGTTCTTCCAGGGCGTGACTGGTGTTGACGTCTTCGATGCTACTTACCGTCAAGATATCTCATCAGGTAATTATCCCACTTGGGTACTCCAGCGCTGGACAGGTGAAGGCACATCCAACACTGTTCCTGCTATCGGTGACTCCAAGAACTGGGTATGCAGCGACATGTATGTACGCGATGGCAGTTACCTGCGCCTGAAGAACATCACCCTTGGCTATACCGTGCCACGCAACCTGACCTCACAGATTGGCGTCAACCGTTTCCGCCTCTATTTACGCGCAGAGAATCTTTTCACATGGACCAAATACTGGGGCTTCGACCCAGAAGTGGGCGCTCGATTCAGCGACGATGAGCAGAGACACCAGACTCATCTCACAGGTGTGGACTATGGCATCTATCCACAGGCCCGTACCTTCACTATCGGATTCAATATTTCACTCTAATTTCCTAAAAAGCATAACGATATGAACAAGCATATTCAATGGATAGCAGGTTTTTGCGCCGCGGTTTTCACGCTTGCATCCTGCAGTGACGATTTCCTGGAGGTGAAGAGACCGGATGGTGAGCCTCTGGAGGAATATTACACCAATGAGGAGACCCTCAATGAGGCCCTCACCTCTGCCTACGCCCCATTGCACTGGCCCGACTGGGACAATGTGGCCTACAACGACCTTACCGTCGATGCCGAAATCATGGGCGACGACTTCTGGGTGGGCGGTAACAACATCTCCGACAACCAGCACTGGCACCGTCTCTTCAATTTCGCCGCTGATGGCAACAATACACTTGCCACGCTCTGGGGCGACTTCTACAGCGGTATCAAGCGTTGCAACGACGCCATCAAGTACGCAGGGTGGGGTGGTAATGCCAGCGCCGATTTCCTCAAGTCGATGGAGATGCAGGCTCGTCTGCTCCGTGTATATTACTACAATATCCTCTGGCACTATTATGGCAATGTGCCTTTCTATCTGGAGAACCTCACGATGCCTTATACAGCTCCTCAGATTACCGCTGATGAGATCTACAACAAATTGCTTCCCGAACTGGAGGAAATCATAGATTCCAAAGTGTTGCCGATGCGTTGGAGCAATGCTGAGTCGGGCCGCGTGTCGCAGGCCATGGCCTATATGCTCTATGCTGAGATGGTGATGTACCAAAACGACGCATCCCGTTATTCCAAGGCACTTGGATACATGAAGGACATCATCGCTGACAGCGATTATGAACTGAATCCCAGTTATGCCGAACTTTGGGAAGAAAAAGGCGAGTGGTGCTCCGAGAGTATCTTCGAAATCAACTACAACGATGACCAGGCCCAGCGCGACTGGGGACCTGCCGCACTCAATGCCGGTGGCTCAGTGTTGCCTACACTGATTTCGCCCAACGGTTTCTCCGACGACCTCTGGAGCGGTATGGACGGATGGGGTTTCCTGCCCATGCGCGTCGAGACTTATAATATGTTCGTAGAAGGCGACGTACGCCGCGATGCCACTTGCTGGGATGTTCGTGGAACCACTTACACAGAACGTTACCAAGACACCCACATCTGGCTGAAGAAATACCGTCCTACTTTGGAGAACTGCCAGGACTGTCCGACTTCGAAGAACCTGAACTACAACAACAACAAGCGCATCTACCGCTATGCCGAGACATTGCTCAATGCCGCTGAACTGCTGTTGCAGACAGGTGGCAGCGCAGCCGAGGCCACAGGTTATGTTAATCAGGTACGTACACGTGCGGGACTGGCCAACTTGGGTACCGTCACCATCGACGACATCTTCACAGAGCGCCACATGGAGTTCTGTGGCGAGGGCAAACGCTACTTCGACCTCGTTCGTGCCGAAGGCATCGCCGACGCCACACAGAAGGCTACCAAAGTCCTGGTGCCAGACACTTACGGCTATCGTACCAATTCCTGGACACCCAGCAAGAAATACATCCCTCTGGACCAGAAAGAACTCGATGCCGACCCATCGCTGAAACAAAACAATTATTAATCCCATTTAAGACAATATGTATATGAAAAAGATATTTCAATATATGGGTTGCGCGCTGCTTGCCGGACTGGCCTTCATGGCATGTACGCCCGAGGATTTCAGCGGAGCAGACCCCAATGGACTTCCGACGGTAGGTGATGCTGATTTCACCGTCAACGTGGATCAGGAGACCAACCAGATGATTGCCACCTACACACCGGCTCCCGGTACTTATCCCGTGTGGATTCTCGACGGTTCACAGTATTCCACTCTGAACGAGGTGGGCTACACCAATCCTGAGGCTGGCACACATACCATTGAACTGAGAATAGGCAACCGCAACGGCATTAGCCAGGCTGGTAAGTCAAAGACTTACACATTCAACGAGACCAAGGTGGATTATTCCGCCGACTTCCGCCGCATCACTGGCAAGGAATGGCGTTTCGCCAACAAGGAAGTGGCCCACTTGGCTTGCGGTCCCGCTGGAACAGCTGGTACAGAATGGTGGTCGGCTCAGCCCGACGAGAAGAAGGATTTCGGTATGTACGACGACCGTATCTCCTTCACCGCCGACAACCGAAAGGGCGGTACCTTCACCTATGATGCAGGTGCTGATGGACTTACTTACGTCAATACGGGTACTACCAAGTGGGGACCCTCTGATGCCGACTTCGATGCCACCATCGGCAACCAGACAGCTGGATGGAGTTTCGAGGTTTATGAATGGCTTGATGTCGATGGAAACGCTTTCCAGCAGACCTACATCCAGTTGGATGCCAACACAGCTTTCCCTTATATCAGCAGTGACGCGCAGTACGAAAACCCAAGGTTCCGCATCGAGTCGCTGACTGCCAAGAAGATGGTGCTCATCTACGAGACTCCAGAACGCAGTATTGCCTGGCGTTACATCTTCACCAGCGAAGAGGCCGAGAAGGAATTCAATGGTTTCGATGCCAACAGCGATTTCAACATGTGGAAGGGCATCACACCTGACATGACGTTCTACTACAATCCTGATCCAGGTTGGGGCAATGAGCAGACCGATGCCTTCGCTGCGCTCTTCGAGATGGGCAACAACGACTACAATGTCACCATTCCACAGGAATGCTATTCCGAATGGCAGGCTCAAGTACATTTCCATACTAGCCTTGTGACTTCCGCCGCTATCAACTACGACTTCTCCTGTATCTTCAATTCCGACCGTGATATCGACGGTGTGGTGGTCAAACTGACCAACGAAAATGATGAAGTGGCTATCATCGACGCACACGACATCAACCTGAAGGCCGGCCAGGACTACATCTTCTGGAAGAGCGACCTGCCTGGTCTGGACATGAATCCTGTGAAACTCGTGCTCGACTTCGGACATGCTACGGGTGAGACTCATGTCAACATCTCCAACATCGTGCTGAAGAACCATGCTGACGACGACGGCACTGTGCTACCACAAGAAGAACAAGAAGGTAACGGCGGCAACGAACCCACTTTGGACTGGGATCCATCGGTAGCCTCCAACCTTTGGACACCCGTGGAGAACGGTGATGCCTTCATCAGCGTCACTCCTTGGTTCGCCAACGACGGATGGTCGCAGATTGGTGACCCAGAGTGGACACATGCCAATGGTGTGTGGGAACTCACTATCCCCGAAGGTATGGGTGGAGCGCAGTGGCAAGGACAGTTCCCCATCAACACCTCGCTTACTGCAAGCGCGAGCAAGAAGTACAACTTCTACTGTGTGGTCGAGGCAGACAATGACGCCAGCGGTGTCACCATCAAATTCACTGAGACGGATGATGAGACCAAGCACGACGACAACTTCTTCTTCGCCGACCGTCACGACATCAAGGCCGATGTACCTTACATTTATAAGGCAGAGGGCGTAACTTTGCCAAAGAACGATGCACACGCGCTGTCGCTCTTCTTCGACTTCGGTGGCACACCTGTCGGCACTCATATCAAGATTAGCAAGATTTACTTCGAGGAGACCGTCTCGATGGCCTACGAGGATGATGCCAACCTATGGAAAGCCGTAGATGCAGGCGATGCCTTCATCAGCGTCACTCCTTGGTTCGCCAACGACGGATGGTCGCAGATTGGAGACCCCGAATGGAGTCACATCGGTAACGAATGGACTGTCACCATCCCTGATGGCATGGGAGGTTCCCAGTGGCAGGGACAGTTCCCCATCAACACCACTATTGCTACTGCACAGGCCGATGCATACAACTTCTCATGCACCATCCTAGCCGACAATGATGCTAACGGTATCACCATCAAACTCACCGAGACCGATGATGAGACCAAGCACGACGACAACTTCTATTTCGCTGACCGCCATAACGTGAAGGCCGATGAGCCATACGTCTATAAGGCCATGGGCGTCACCTTGCCCAAGAACGATGCGCACGCACTGTCGCTCTTCTTCGACTTCGGTGGAACACCTGTTGGAACCAACATCACGATTAGTAACATCATTTTTGAAAAAGCACAATAAATGAGACGATTTATGCTGAACACATTATTGCTCTCTCTCGCCGTGGCCCTCTGGGGCTGCGGGGAGAGCAGCGATGACCCCGAACCCGCTTTGCCTTCAGTTACTGTTTCGCCACAGGACATCAATGCTCCTGCCGAAGGAGGAACCTACACAGTCAAGGTCACTACGACGGGCAAGGAGTGGGGAGCCTATGCAGATGCGGATTTCATCGTAGCCACAACCGAATACAAGTCGAGCCAGGAAGGAACGGTAAAGGTCATTGTCAACGAGAATCCCAACACCAGTACTCGCACGGGTAATGTGGTCATCATGTCTGGCCCAGTACGCAAGACAATCACAGTCTCGCAGAATGCCGCTTCAAAACCCGCATACGATGTCCCTGAGGGATATACTTTGGTGTGGCAGGATGAGTTCGACAGCGGCTCAGAATTGAATGGCAACGACTGGACCCACGAGGTGAAGGGCAGCGGCTGGGTGAACCACGAGTTGCAGAACTACGTCAATCACAAGACCCCTGGAGGTGCGCTTGTCACGGAAGTGAAAAACGGTGCATTGCGCATCAACTGCATCAAGGAGGACGGCAAGGTCTATTCAGGCCGTGTCTATGCCAAGGTCAGAAGCGGATGGACCTACGGATATATCGAGGCCAGCATCAAATTGCCAAAGGGTAAGGGCACATGGCCTGCATTCTGGATGATGCCCGTCAACTTCAAGTCATGGCCTGCCGACGGTGAAATCGACATTATGGAGGAGGTTGGCTATCACCCTAACTATGTCTCAAGCAGTCTGCACGCTAATGCACACGTTCATTCCAACAACACGCAAGTGACCCACGAGATGAAGTGCGAAGGTGCGGAAGGTGAGTTCCATAAGTATGCCATCCTCTGGACGGCAAAGAACATCACCACCTTTGTGGATGGCAAGGTTCAACTCTCTTACGATAACCGTGGGCTGGGCCGTGACGATTGGCCCTACGACGATCCCTTCTACATCATCTTCAACCTCGCATGGGGTGGTGATTGGGGTGGTGCACAGGGTGTGGACGAAAGTGTCCTTCCCGTCACTATGGAAGTAGATTATGTACGTGTATTCCAGAAAAAATGAAACGGTATTCACTATTCATCATCATGGCGCTTACCCTGGGCTTGCAGGCGCAGGCCCAAGGCAAGCCCGTCTATCTCGACGAGTCGCGACCCATAGAGGAAAGGATAGACGATGCCTTGCGTCGCATGACGCTTGATGAGAAACTGGCTGTGGTGCATGCCCAGTCGAAGTTCTCGTCGGCGGGTGTGAAGCGTCTCGGACTGCCTGATGTGTGGACCGACGATGGTCCTCATGGTGTGCGTCCCGATGTGTTGTGGGATGAATGGGAGCAAGCAGGACAGACCAACGACTCGTGTGTGGCATTTCCTGCACTTTCATGCCTTGCCGCCTCCTGGAATCCCGACCTCGCACGCGCCTACGGCGAGAGCCTCGGCGAGGAAGCCCTCTACCGCAACAAGAACGTGATGCTCGCCCCTGGTGTGAACATCAACCGTACACCGCTCAATGGTCGTAATTTCGAGTATATGGGTGAAGACCCTTGGCTTGCCTCACGCATAGTCGTGCCTTACGTTCAGGGACTACAGTCGAAAGGCGTTGCGGCATGTGTGAAGCACTATGCGCTCAACAACGACGAGGAATACCGTCACCAGGTTAATGTCATTGTCAGCGACCGCGCCTTGCGTGAGATTTATCTGCCTGCTTTTGAGGCGGCAGTCCGCGAGGGTGGCACATGGGCCATCATGGGGGCATACAACCTTTATAACGACCAGCACAACTGTCACAATGAGATTCTGCTCAACCGCATCCTCAAACAGGAATGGGGATTCGATGGGGTAGTGGTCAGCGACTGGGGCGGAACGCACAACACCATGGAGGCAGTCCGCAATGGCCTTGATATGGAGTTTGGCTCATGGACCAACGGACTGACTTGGGGTGCCTCTAATGCTTACGACAGTTACTACCTGGCCCTTCCTTACCGCCAACTCATCACCGATGGCAAACTGACCACAAAGGAACTTGATGAGAAAGTGCACCGTGTGTTGCGACTCATGTTCCGCACGACGATGAACCGACAGCGGCCATACGGAGCACTGTGTTCCGAGGCCCATTACGATGTGGCGAGGAAGGTGGCACAGGAAGGAATCGTTCTGCTCAAGAACGACAGGCTCAAGGCCTACGGCAACCACCCCTTGCTGCCGCTTTCATCCAATAGCCGCATCCTTGTGGTTGGCGAGAATGCCATCAAGATGATGACGGTGGGTGGCGGTTCGTCTTCGCTGAAGGCGCAGCATGAGGTGTTGCCTCTTGACGGACTGTGTGAGCGTTTCGCTCACGTCGATTATGCTCGTGGTTATGTGGGCGACACCGTCCAGAGTTACAATGGTGTCACTGTAGGGCGCAGTCTCTACGACCTGCGTACACCTGATGCCTTGCGTGCCGAAGCTGTCGAAAAAGCCCGTCAGGCCGATGTGGTGGTCGTTGTTGGTGGACTCAACAAAGCCGATTATCAAGACTGTGAAGGACACGACCGCCGCGACTACACCATGCCGTACGGACAGAATGAACTGGTTCGCGCTATCCTGGCTGTCAATCCTCGCATGGTCTTTGTCAATATCTCTGGCAACGCCATCCAACTACCATGGGTAAACGAGGTGCCTGCCATCGTTCAGGCGTGGTTCTTGGGTTCGGAGTCTGGGCATGCCATAGCGGATGTCCTGTCGGGCGATGTCAATCCCAGTGGTAAACTTCCTTATTCATGGTATGCCCGTTTGGAGGATTGTGGCGCTCATGCCACTGGCTCATATCCAGGTACATGGCGAGAGGGCAAGCAAATCATCGACGAGGAGTATAAGGAAGATATCTTCGTGGGTTACCGTTGGCTCGAACGTCAGCGTGTGAAGCCGCTCTTCGCATTCGGACACGGACTCTCTTACACATCCTTTGCCGTCACACAGGCTACGGCCGACAAGAGTGAAATGACATCTGCCGAGACCATCGCTTTCACTGTCAGTGTGAAGAACACTGGTGATAAAGCGGGAGCCACTACCGTGCAACTTTATGTCAGCGACCGTAAATCCTCCTTGCCTCGTCCGCTCAAGGAACTCAAAGCCTTCCGCAAGATTTTCATCCAACCAGGCGAACAGAAGGACGTAGTGCTGACACTTGACCAACGTTCGCTCAGTTTCTACGACGACCACACCTGGCAATGGACTGCTGAGCCAGGTGATTTCGAGGCCTTAATTGGTTTTGCCGCCGACGACATCGTGAAGAAGGTGAAATTCCGTCTGAAGTAATCCTTCTCTGAGCGTGGTTCTCCTCGCCTATGGAGAATTCTTAAACACAACGCGACTCTCATTCAAATATGAGGGTCGCGTTAGTATTTGTGTGTGTCCTTCTCGCAGGAAAGTGGTAGAGACTGTCTAACTAGAGGGCACTTCAACTGTTAAGCGGTTGCCTGATTGGAGGTAGTTTTAATTTTCATGTTTCTGTTCAGATAGAGTTGGGTGGAGAGGAACAGAATACTTGCCACAGGAAAAGCCCACCAGTACCATGTTGGCATGAAGGTTGAGAAAATCCAGCTAAAGACAACCAACATCGCCAGATGCCCTGCAATTACGATGGTGCAGTGATTGATATGCGCTGATGTCTATTGGTCAAGCCACAAGCGATGATGTGGACCAATCGGAAGCCAGCAAACTTGAGGCAGAGGCTACGCTTGCAGAACTGAACATGCAACTTCAGCAGGCTGAGAACGCTCTTTGTGCTGTGTTGGGCAGACCAAGCGGCCACATCGAGCGTTCTGATTTCAATTCTTTATGCCAGACAGCACCAGAGTTTACAGGATTTGGCATTCAGGCACTGGTGAAGCGCCCTGACGTCCGACAGGCGGAGGCCGCGCTAAAGAACGCTTTCTATACCACCAATGTAGCGAGGGCTGAACTTTATCCATCGCTCACTCTGTCGGGCACTTTAGGATGGACCAACGATATTGGGGAGGTGGTGGACCCTGCGTGAATACTGACAAGGGCATTGGCATCGCTCACGGCTCCCATATTCGCTCACGGCAGGCTTAAGGCAGAACTGAGAAAGGCCCAGACCGAACAGGAAGAGGCACGCATAGCCTTCCGTCAGGCAATACTAGATGCTGGTCAGGAAGTGAATGACGCTCTTGCGAGTGAACAGTATGCGCGGAAAGCCATTGAACTCAACGAACAGCAAGTGGAAAAACTCACGCGTGTGGTCGAGAATTCAAAACTGCGAATGAAATACGATGAGGATTTCAACTACCTGCAGGTGCTGCTGGCACGACAGAGTCTTCTCGAAGCACGACTGGACCTGCTTAGCAACCGTTTCATGTTGCTGGAGTCTTCTATACAATTGTATAAGGCTTTAGGTGGAGGAAACCGATGTTATCGGTTGTTTTTTCAAGGCAGTAGGCGTTTGCGTGAATAATTATAGGAAAAAGCATTAAAAAAGAAGATGGCAGATGGTCATCTTCTTTTTTTTTATTACTTTTGTCTGAAAAACCTTTATTGCTATGCGATTATTGACCTTTATTCTGTCTTTGATTTCTTTTGTGGCACTCCAGGCGCAGAAAACGAGTCTGACGCAACGTCTGCATGAGGTGGACCGTGCCATTGAGGAGTCACCCCGCTATGTGGCTCAGCGAGAAGCCCGTATCACCGAGGCACGCAGAAACTACGGGGCTGCCCGACAGACTGCAGGCAAATATGAGTTTGCACTGCAACTCTACGAACTCTATAAACCCTTTGTCAGCGACTCGGCCATCTATTTCTTGCGCGAGGGCATACGTTTGTCCGACCAGTTGGGCGACCGCTCTGCGGCAGTCTATTGTCGTTCGCTGCTGGCCATCCGATGCGCCAACATCGGCATGTACGACGAGGCGCTCTGCATTCTCGACTCTATCAATATCGAGGGAGTCGATACACTGACCATGGGCACTTATTATGCCGCATACAACAATGTGTATAACGAACTCGCTTATTATACACGTCTCGACCTCATGCGTTCCAACTACCTCGACAAAGCACAGGCCTACGAAGAGCTGATGGTGAAATACCTGTCGCCGAAAAGCGAGACCATCCTCATGCGGCGCGAGCAACGCGCTCAGGGCGAAGGAAGGTTGGAGGATGCCATGAAAATCAATGATGAATGGATGGCGACAGTGGAGCAGGGGTCTCACCCCTATGCCTTGGCCGCCCTCTACAGGTATATCGAATTCAAGTTGCAGGGCGACAGTGTGCAGATGATGAACTGGTTGGTGGAATCGGTGCTTGCCGATATCCGCAACGCCGCCATGGACCAGGGCTCGATGTGGGAACTGGCCAACGAACTGATGCTGAAGGGCGACATCGAGAGGGCCTCGCATTATATCAGTTTCACCAGCGACTGTGCCACAAGATACGGCTCAAGGCAACGACTCTGGCAGATTGGTTCTTTGCTCAACGACATCGCTAAGACCTATAAGGATAAGAGCGAGCATACCACCAGTCAACTGCGCCTCGGTCTGATTGCCATCAGCGTCTTGGTAGTACTGCTCCTTTGTGCTCTTTTCTTCCTGCATCGACGCAACCGACAACTCGACGTGGCGCGTGAAGCACTACATGATACCAATGACAAATTGGCAGCACTCAACGAAGAACTGACTTCTGCCAACGAACAACTATCGGCTTCCAACGGCCAGCTGGCGATACTGAATGCCAAACTGAAGGACGCCAACAACGTGAAGGACGAGTATATTGGACGTTTCCTCTCCCTCTGTTCGCAGTATATCGACAAACTCGACAACTACCGCAAGATGGTCAACAAGAAGATGAAGAACAAGGAGTACGACGAACTCTTCCACCTCACAAAATCCACAGAACTGAAAGATCAAGAAATAGAAGAACTCAACCAGAGCTTCGACAGTGTATTCCTCCATCTCTTCCCCAATTTCGTCAACGACTTCAATGCGTTGTTGCAGCCCGATTACCAAGTGAGCCTGAAAGATGAGAACCGCTTGTCGACCGACTTGCGCATCTTCGCGCTCATCCGTCTGGGCATTGACGATTCATCGAAAATTGCAGAGTTCCTTCACTATTCCGTCAACACCATCTACAACTACCGTGCCCGCATCAAGAACGGAGCCCTCGACAACCGCGACCAGTTCGAACGGAAAGTCAAGGAAATCGGTATGCCGAAATAAAGGGATTTAGAACGTGGGTAACTCGGAACTAGAGATGTGAAAAAAAGGGTACGCAAGTCTCTGTGCTTGCGTACCCTTAATTGTCTTTATTTGAAAATCAGTTGTGCGAACTGATAGAGGCTGCGGCGCCATGTCTGCCATTCGTGTGCTGTTTCAGGCGAGACGTATGAGTGGGCGTTGTAGCCTATGTCCTTGAGGGCTTTTGCGGCATTGTCCACACCCATGTTCTCCTTGCCACCACAACTCATGAAGATGACCTTGTTGGTCTTTTTGAAGTCAGCGTTGTCTTTCAACTCCTCAGGTCTGAAAGAACCACCACTGAAGATGCCGACGTAGGCGAAAGTGGTGGGATTGGACAATGTGATGCTATGGGTTTGCATACCGCCCATCGAAAGACCTGCCATTGCACGGTGTGGAGTATCGGCAATCACACGGTAGTTTTTCTCCACCATCGGGATGATGTCCTTGATGAGTACATCCTCGAACGCACCACCGAACCTACGGCCCATGTCGCCGAAGCCACCAGGACCACCTTGCCCCTGTGGACGCTGACCCTGTGGACGCTGACCCTGTGGGCGTTGTCCCTGTGGCATCTGTCCCTGTGGACGTTGACCACCGAAGCCAGGACCTTCTTCTCCAGCACGGCGTGCGTTCAAACCATTGTCCATGAAGATGATGAACGGAACGGCTTTTCCCTCTGCGATAAGGTTGTCCATGATGATGCCCGTGTGGCCTTGTGCCGACCATCCTGTTTCGTTCTCACCCATGCCATGCTGCAGATAAAGTACAGGGAATTTCTTAGTTGGGTTGCTGTAATATTCGGCAGGAAGGTAGATGTAGCCATGGCGCATCGTCTCTGTGACGGTTGACCAATAATATACCTCGTTGATGGAACCCTGTGGCACATTGTGCACTGTATAGAAGTCCTGGTCTGCTGCTGGCACATCTATACCGCTGCCCCAACGGCTTGCACCATAAAAATACTTGCTGCCTGGATCGGGAACACTAGCACCGTCGATATTGAGCTGATAGTAGTGGAAACCCTCGTCCTGTGGGGCAGAAGTACCTGTCCAAACACCATTCTCATCCTTGGTCATCTCATAAATTTTGCCATCAATGTCAAGGCCGACAGAAGTAGCGGTTGGTGCCGAGATTTGGGCACGAACCATGCGCTGTGAGTTCACCATGGGATACTGTCTGTTCTCTTGATTGGTTACAGCTGGCTTGAAGTCTTCCACTTCAGCAACTACCGAAGGTACTCGCGGGTTTTGACGGGGACGACCGAACTGTGCAGACGCTGTCAGGCTGGCGAGTGCCATCAAAGATAGAATAATTTTTCTCATAATACTGTTAGTTAATTGATAATTGGTTTGATAAAAATGCCATTCCATAATATGGAGACGGAGTATTCCCCGTCTCCCTTTTCCTTGAGAAACTATTCTATTAGACTGTCGAAAAAACGTTTGGTTTAATTGAAGGGCCTCAAGTTTATTCGTATGCGTTCAAAGGTCGTCCTTCCTTTGTCATGCCTTCCGCGCTGATGAACATCTCTGTACATGAGGAGTTGTTGAAGAATTCCACGGTGGCCTTACCGTGTCTGTCGAGTTTGACGTTGGGATTCCAGTAGATGGTCCGGCGGAAGTCTTCCATAGGTGGTACCTTGCTGTAGTCCTCCATCTGGAAGGTTGAGGGCGAGTTGAAGCCTTGGAAGTGGGTGTAGCGCACCCCTTTCTCTTTCTTCTGGAAACTGCGGTGTGTGTAGCAATAGACGACCACGGGGTTTTGATGGTCTATCTCGTCGCAGAAGATGATATAATTGTGGAGTCCTTCTGTGCTTTCCGAGATATAGACCGATTTCACGTCCTCCAAATCTTGAGGGGGTTCGACAGTGACATTGGAGCGGTTGGTGTTGTTGATTACCGCTGCGAACATGGCAGTGGTTTTTAAAGAATCCGACAGATTCCCGTCGCGTCGGAGGTGGAAATCGGTGATGGTGCAGAACAGGTTGTCCACCACCCACACGATAGGCCGGTTCTTATAAGTCAGTCCATCGCCATACAGGTGCAGGAATCCGCTGGGTGTGTCATCACGCCATGTCGATGCCTCGGAGTCATCATCATGCGCCGCCATGTAATCGTCAATATCCACCAGTACATGTGAGTGACGACCGTTAGTGCGGTTTCTTTTACCGTGTTCCGCTATGTTGTGGTTCAAATCCAAAGGCACGCCAACCAAAGTGCTAGTCATCTGTGAAGAACCACTGAAGAAACTGTTTTTCTCCTTCAGCCAGTCGAAGAACAGTGGGGAGGGTTTACCCATATCGGCAATACGGTCCGACTCCTTGTCGCAGTCGTAGAAGATGCGTGAGAAGTGGCGGGCATTGGTTTCGTCGTTCCAACTGGTACGGTCCCACACACGGCGTTTGGCTTTCACTGTCACGTTCTGGAGCATGTGGTTATTCTTCTCGATATTCTCCCATTTCACAGTATCTTCTTCAGGAATGTTCCATTGGAAAGTACGTCTTTCGTTGATGGGCAGCATTTGTGTCTCTTGGTCTGATAGAAAACGGGGTGGGGGAGAGAAATGACGGTCGATGCCTACAATGAAATTCTCTCGTTCTCCGTTCTTGCTTGCTATGAGTTGCAAAGGCCATTCGTCTTGGATGTTGGGTAAAGCGAAAGCATACTGCCCCACATCAGTTGTAATGGTGGAGGCATTGAACCAAGACCCATGCTTGTCGTAGAAATAAGCGGTCACTTCCACGCTATCCACACCGAGCGCTTTCTTTGACGTTCTCACATCGCCAAAGAGCAACAACCGGTCTTCACAAGGCTGGCGTTTGGCGAATGTGGCTTGACCCGACATCAGTTGCCAGTCGTAGCGGCGCCAACCTTGGGTAAGCATCAACAGGTCGGCTGCTTGTCTGTGGCGTTCGTCATCGGTCTCCAAGTAGTATTCAGGGTGGTGGATATATCCCCTTACTTCACTGCCTAAGAGGAGCCATGAGCGCATATTCCCGTAATTGCCGTTCACCATCCCGGCTGCATCGACCGCAGAGAACGAGAGCGTGGCGTTGGGGTGTGACTGGATGTTGAAGGTGACCTTGCCACATGGCAACAGTGACTCGTTGGTGCTGGTGATGCTGATGCTGTCGGCAGGGTTGGTTTTGGGAATGATGAAGAAGAGGCGTTCGGCGAGTATGCGTCCTTGGCTGTCGAAGAGGGTTAACTGACTCACACCTTCCGGGAGATGGCTACGTTGGAAGGAAAGCCTGTGGTGAGATTGAGCAGTGAGTGTGTCGCAGCGTACGATTTTTCCACCGTGCATCATCACATAGCCCAGTTTCTTCCCTTCTATTGAAGGCGAACAACTGATGTCGGCGGTCAGGACCGTGGATTGCATGGCATCCACTGTCATGGTGCAGCCCGACGACTCCGCCACGGGCAGGTCGAAGGTGAACTCCTTTCCTTCTTCGCTGTGTGCTATGACCTTCCTGGCTACTCCACCTTTCTTCACTATGAAAGTTCCCTTCCCATCAGTCCCCGTGCTGATACTGCCCAGACGATTGCCGTTGATGTCGGCAAGATACCCCGACACCTTTACTGGTTGTCCCTCTCGGTCGTTGGCTGTGAAAGCGACGCGCGAGGGCAAACCTTCCACCAATGCACCGCCTTCAGGATAGAAGTGCAAAAGGAGAGACTTGCTCTTCTCTTTGTCCTCTTTGCTGCGGTTTTCTTCTGAGCCTATCACTACGATGTTGTCGTTGGCGATGTCGTCAGAGGTCTGGCGTTCGTTGTTCAGTCGGTGGCGGTAGGACAATTTATCAATGGTAGGATTGCTGTAGTCACCTTCGTGCGCGGGCTTTTGGAAGATGGGTATCACGCGTGAGAAGCAGGCTGATGTACCCCAGTTGGTCATGTTGCGTGTGAAAGCCCTCAATTCATAAAAGCCAGTGGTCATGAGGCTATCGACCTTGATGTCGCCGTAAGCCTCACCATTGACAATCAGTAATTTACGTTGCTCCACCACATCACCCGACGGGTTGAGCAGCTCCACATAAAGCACCTTACTTTGGTCGGTACGGCTTTCCTCATCGGTTCGGATTACATAGGCATTCATCCAAATGGTCTCTCCCATGAAGTAGCCTGTGTTGTCGAGATGCAAATAGACTTTCTCCTGAGGATATACTTGGCTGAAAAGCATGGCTTTCTTAATGTAGGACAATGGCCCTGTAGTATCGGTCAATTGCTCCAACTTATGCACTAATGACTCTCCTGCCTCAATGGCTGTTTCTTGTGAGATGTCGTCAGTGGCATCGTCATTCATCAGCAATGCCATCTCCTTGTCGGTGCGTTGGATGAACGTGTAACGGTTTTCCAACTCAGGGTTACTACCTACTTTTTCAATGGTGGTCACGAGGTTGCGGCCAATCAACTCTCCGTTGGTGAAGGATAGTTGATAGTCTTTGACATTGGTCATCACCGTGTGGAACTGCACGTCCTCGTTGATGGATGAAGCGGTGATGTCGGTCACTTCCGTGAAACCGTTCTTGTGCTGGTAGTTGATGGAAACGTTGACATCCAACGTTGTCTTTTCATCCATATCAGCATAATTGACCACTGCTCCTAAGTCTTTGATAGTGCCTTCGAAACGCAGGAGTTCCAGTGTCTGGGCATCTACATATAGTGTGCCACCCATGATGGAAAAAAAACGACGTTTCTTAATTGGCGTGAGGGTGATGGCATAGATATCCTTGTCGTTGTCGCCAGTAAGTGTGGTGTAACTGATTTCGTAGTTGTCGTGGATATACTGTTTGTCTTTCGCCTCTGGGAAAGGTTCTGTCAAGATTCCTCTCCATAAGTCATTATCCTTAATCATGGGCCCAAGCATATAGACGTTGTGCAGATTGGTAGTTCGCAATCTTGATTCTATACGTCCGTTCGGAGCCTTGGCCCAATACTGTCCGCTGTTCACCTCCAACTGGCGTAGGTTCACCGCCGACTTCGCCGTCAAGAATGCCTCGACCATCTCAATCTGCTGGTCTTTCATGAATGTCATGCGACAGAAATAATGCGATTGGGCTTTGCGTTGTTTCTTGTAGTCTTTCCGGAGTTTATCCCAGATTTTCATTAATATGGCATCGGTGCCCAGTATGTTTACATTAGACAGTTGATTCACCATCTGCCGCATCTTGATGACGGGCTTGAGTCCAGAGGCGCGGAATGTCTGTGTGGTATAGCCTACAAATGAAATGCGGACTTGCTCGTTGGAATCGGCTACTATCTCGTATTGTCCATTGAGGTTGGACAGCGCACCACGACCCGATGACAAGTAGAGATGAGCGTAGGGAATAGGCTCGCCTGTCTTGGCATCAACGATAAGACCGCTATATCTTTGTTGTGCAGACAGTTGAAGCGTCCAAAAATAGAGGAGACAAAAAACAATGTAGCGAATCATAATTCCAAGCGACTAATGAATTGAGAGAATGGATTACGTCATTTCTTAATCATGACTTCGTAGTCGAAGGGTTTCTCCCATTCCATTTCCAATTGTTCATCTGCCTCGTTGAACGTGACGGTGCATTCCTGGAAGGCAGTTCCCTCACCAAGAGGCATGTGGTATTTGCGAGTTGTTTTTCCATGTGGATAAACCATGAACACCTTTCCGCCATCGATGTCCATCGGGATAATGGCTCCTTTACGGATAAATAGCGGGAAACGGTCGAGCGGATAGACCTTGTTGACTTGTGTGCCTCCATGAAAGACTTCTCCTGTGAAGTAATCCACCCATTCGCCATCATCAGGAAGTCGGAACGAAGCCACACCGTCGGCTGAGGTGATGGCCTTGGTGAAAATGTCGTTGCCCAACAGGTGCGACTCCTCTTCCAGTGACGTGTTCCTCAGCAGGCTTCCGCCATGAAGATGCGCCTCAACCAATGCGGAGAACAGATAGGGACGAAGTTGGTTGTGAAGGGTCACACAGTTGCGGTAGATGTCGCTGACATCATTGCCATGATACCAAGGCAGATGTGAGCTGAAAGCGCCGTTTTCGCCTCCGTTAATCATGCACGCTGTCATGCAACCGAACTGCGCATAGCGGATGAAATCCTCACGACTGGCCTTGGCGCCCATGAAACCTGCCACTTCGCATCCCACAGCGCCATAACCTGCTTGGGCTGACTGGTAGATGTTGTTGATTTGGAGTTTCAGTCCTTTCCAGTCGCCACCGAAGTCGCCACACCAACCTACAATCATCTCTTCGGGTGTGGAATGGATGCCGCCCTGATGGGAGTAGGGACGGCTGATGGTGATGCCTTCTGACTTGCGCGCTCTCACGTAGTAAGACATCGCTCCGTAGTAATAACGACGGAAGTCGCGGTTGGTCATTTTTCCCCTGGAAGTGCTCACAGTGTCTCCGAAATAGGTCTCGCCCTGATCCACCTTGAAACCATAGACGCCCTCGATAAACACCTTGTCGAGTTGAGCGTACCACCAGTCACGTGCTTTTGGGTTGGTGAAGTCTATCTGCAGCCCTTCGCCCTTCCACCATTTCGACGGAGTATTGTTGTTGATACCATAGTGGAGCCTTACGGCCTCGTCGTAGTTGGCCGCTTTTTGGTGGGGTGTGTCCTTGCAGATCGTATTCACGCAACCTGTCAGCCAGAGGATGACCTTCACTCCCTGTTGGTCGAAATGTTTAATCATTTGTTCAGCATGAGGATAACGCTGACGGTCCCAGTTGAAGTCGTTGTATGACTCACTCCATGGGCTGTCGATGATGATACCATCAACGGGAATGCCATGGCTGGCATATTCGTTCTGAAGCCGTTGTGCTCCTTGTTCGGTGTTGATGCTGTCCTCCCAGATGATATGGCCAAGCGCCCAAGCAGGCACTAACGGAGTGTTGTCTTCGACCTTGGTCGTATTGTCTTGGGCGTTGGTCTGAAGGCTGAACGCTGAAATCAGCAGTGTGGTGAAAAGGAGATGTCTCATATAGGTTTATGAAAGATTTATTATTGAGGAAGGACTAGATTCTCTAGATTTTCTAGATTTTCTAGATGCTATAGCAACTATAGGTCAGAAGTTGTCTCTTCCTTATGGATTCGATTCACAATCAATGCGATGGCACCATCACCAGTGACATTGCAGGCTGTGCCGAAATTGTCCATGGCGATGTAGAGGGCAATCATCAGCGCTTGGTCGGCTTCGTCGAAACCCAGCATGGAGGCGAGCACGCCCAGAGCAGCCATGATGGAACCACCCGGCACACCAGGCGATGCCACCATCATAACCCCAAGCATGAGAATGAAACCAGCGAACATACCGATGTCGAAAGGCTTGTCCTGCATGAGCATCAATGCCATAGCGCAAGCGACTATCTTCAGCATACTGCCCGACATGTGGATGGTGGCGCAAAGTGGCACGACGAATCCTGCCACACCTTCATTCACCCCGTTGATCTTCACCTGTCTCAGTGTCACGGGGATGGTGGCGGCTGACGATGAGGTACCGAGGGCGGTGAAGTAGGCGGGAAGCATATTCTTGAGCATGCGGAATGGGTTCTTCTTGGCTATCAGGCCAGCAATAACGAACTGCAGAAGCAACAGGCAGATGTGCATGATGAAGATGACGATAATGATTTTCAAGAAAACGTCGATTACTCGAGCAGCCTGTCCAGAATAGGTCATCGTCATGAAGATGCCCATGATGTAGAGAGGCAGCAAAGGGATAATGACGTTCTCGATGGTCTTGGTGATAATCGCTTTGAAATCATTCATCACATCCTTCAGGGCTGTTGAGCTTTTCAATGCCGTAATACCCAGACCGATGGTGAAAGACAGCACCAGTGCTGACATCACATCGAAAACTGGGGGTATCTGGATGTTGAAATATGCCTCTACGCTTTCGCCTATCTCTGCCACCTTCTGACCAGCACCCAATTCTATCAGTCCGGGAAAAACGCTCGCACTGGTGAAATAAGATATGAAGCCTGACGACACTGTGCTGAAATAGGCAATCAGGGCAGTGATGAGCAAGAGCCGTCCCGCACCCTTTCCGATATCACCGATGGCTGGTGTCACCAGTCCGAAGATGATGAGCGGAATGAGGAACTTCAGCAGATTGCCGAAGATGGCATTAAACGTGGCGAATACCCGGATAAGTGGCAAGGGAAAGATGTGTCCGAGAATCACACCGAGGATGATGGCGATGATAATCCTTGGGAGAAGGGCGATGTGTATTTTTTTCATACCAATGGTTGAGTGTAATCGGTTTTGTGTTATTCGTTAGTGGGGGAATAGCGGTGCTTGTAGGCCATATAACCAGCGACCTCGTGGATAAGTGCTGTCCATCGGCCGATGACACCTGGCTGGAGGAACTTGTAGCCTCCGTTGGCGAGGAATGGTGCGTCGATGTCCGTCGCATAGGTGTCGACTTCAAGTCCTGCCTGGTTGAAGGCGAGGAGTGAGCGCCGCATGTGTATGGCTGATGTGATGACCAAAGGCCGTTGTTGACGGATACTGTCGCCCAAAAGGTCGATGGTGAATGTGGCGTTCTCGTGGGTGTTGTTGGCCTTAGGTTCGATGATGAGGTCTTCATCCTTCACGCCAAGACGAACGACGTACTTGCGCATCTCGTCGGCGTTGCCATGGAGCCCGGGACTTATGTTCTCATCGATGACGCTGCCGTCGGAGGCCAGTACCACCTTGTCGATGACTCCATGGTGGTAGAGTTGGATGGCTTCAAAAAGGCGGTCTGCGATTTCTGAGAATTCAGGACGGTTGCGTTTCCAGTCCCAGTAACTATAGCCACCAAGCACCAGCCCGTAGCGGTAATGCTTGCCAGTGATGTCGGTCTTGTCGTGGTCGCCTATCCATGCGCGTTCTGCCATGACATAAAGGCGTGGATTGGTGAAAACTAACAACAGGATGGCGGAGATAATCAGGGACACATACCTCAATCTGCGCATCCGTTTCCACCATGTCAGCAGTTCCAACATCATGAAGAGGAAAACGTAGAAAATCGGATTTGTCAGGTAATATATCATTGGAGTCCTTTTCTGCTATTTTTTGGATTCGGAATAATCTGAATACTTGGGAAGTTAGGATGATTGATGATTATTCGTGGTGATAGGGCTCGCCGCGTATGATGGTCATGGCGCGGTAGAGTTGTTCCACGAAGATGAGGCGCACCATTTGGTGGGAGAACGTCATTTTGGATAGTGAAAGCTTCTGCTGTGCAGCGGCATAGACATCGTCGGAGAAACCGTAAGGTCCACCGATGACGAAAACCAACCGGTGAGAGAGTGTGTTCATCTTCTGGGTCATCCACTCTGCGAGTTCCACACTGCGCAATTCGCGTCCCCGTTCGTCAAGCAGCACAACATGGTCGCCTGGCTGAAGGCAACGCAAGATTTGTTCGCCTTCGAGTTGCTTCTGCTGTTGCTCTGTCATCTTCTTGTTGTTCTTGAGCTCAGGAACGACCGTGATGTCAAAACTAATGTAATGCCTCAATCGACCCGCGTATTCTTCGACAAGTGCGGCAATATGCGGGTCGGTGGTCTTTTTGACGAGGATGAGTAAAGTCTTCATTCTATCTGCTGACCTTTTTTACGCCTTTTACTGTTGAGAGCTTCTTGACGAGTGCCTCTAATTGCTTGATTTCATCAATCTGGACGGTCAGGGTGCCTTGGAAGAGTCCGTCCTTGGAGTTGATGGAGATGGACCTAAGTACGACGTTTTTCTCCTTGTTGATGATGGACGTGATGTTGTTCACGATGCCTATATCATCCTTACCCACCACATGGAGTGTGATGGCATATTGCGAGTTGCCTTTTCCAGCCCATCGGGCGCGGATGATGCGATAGCCTTTGTCGTTTCGCATATGTTCTGCATTGGGGCAGTTCATGCGGTGTATCTTGATGCCGCGGTTGAGTGTGACAAATCCAAAGATGGGGTCACCGTAAATGGGCGAGCAACATTTGGCTAATGAGTATTCCACTCCCTTCACATTCTGGTCGATAATGAGTTCGTCCTTGATTTCACGCTCTTCCTGTTCCGATGTTTGTTGAACAAAGTTCTCAGCGCTTACGGTCGTTGCTTCATCGGCCTGCTGGTCGCCTTTACCGATAGACTCGGCGTAGCGTTCGATGAAATCGTTGACATCGATGACCTCCTCCTGTATGGCTTTGTAGAACTCGTTGATGTACTTGTAGCCCATCTTCACAATCAGCCTGTTGATGGAAGCTTCGTCGTAGTCGATTTTCTTGTTGCGCAATTTGCGAGACAATGTCTCCTTGGCGAAAGAAGCGGCGCGTGTCTCCTCTTCATGGAGCGACTGCCGTATCTTGGTCTTGGCCTTCGATGTGATGACCATCTTGAGCCAGTCGCGTTTGGGACTTTGGTGCGGCGAGGTGAGTATTTCCACTTGGTCGCCACTCTGCAGACGTGTACGCATAGGCACGTTCTTGCCGTTGACCTTACCACCTGTGCAGTGGGAACCCACTCCCGTGTGAATCTGGAAAGCAAAGTCGAGCACTGTCGCGCCCTTGGGGAGTTTGAAAAGGTCACCCTTGGGCGTGAAAACAAACACCTCGTCACTATAGAGGTCCACTTTGAACTGGTCCACCAACTGCTCGTCGCTGGTGGCACCTGCTTCCAAAGAGGAACGGATGTCGGCAAGCCATTCCTCCAGACGGGTGCCTCCACCTTTCACGCCTTTGTAGCGCCAGTGTGCGGCGAGTCCGTGCTCGGCGATGTCGTCCATGCGCTCAGTGCGTATTTGTATCTCTACCCAACGTCCCTCAGGGCCCATCACCGTGGTGTGGAGCGACTCGTAACCGTTGCTCTTGGGTACAGACAACCAGTCGCGCAGACGCTTGGGATTGGGCTTGTACATATCGCTGACAATGGAGTAGACTTGCCAGCATTGTTGTTTTTCCTTGTCTAAGGGCGAGTCAAGAATGATGCGGATGGCAAACAGGTCGTAGACGTTTTCGAAACCACATTTCTGCTTCTTCATCTTCTGCCAGATGGAGTGGATGCTCTTAGTACGACCCTTGATGTGGAACTTCAGTCCTTCATGCTCAAGTTTTTCCTGAATTGGTCCGATGAAACGGGCTATATAGGCGTCGCGGGCGCGTTTGGTTTCGTTGAGTTTGTCCTTGATCATGTAATAGGCATCGTGCTCCAAATATTTGAGAGAGAGGTCTTCCAATTCTGACTTAATGGCATATAGACCGAGTTTGTGAGCGAGGGGAGCATAGAGTTGACTTGCTTCCAATGCCACCTTGCGACGCTCTTCATCGGTGCCGCGGTCTTTGATTTGGCGCATCAGGTTCACGCGGTCGGCAATGATGATGAAGACCACTCTCATGTCTTCAGCGAATGATAGAAGCAGGGAACGGAAGTTGTCTGTCTCAATTGCGGTATTACGGGCGTAAAGTTGGTTGACCCTGATAAGGCCACGTATGATTTTGGCAATCTCACTGCCAAATTCCTTCTCTACTTCTTCGAGGCTCACACTGCCACATGATACACAGCCATGGAGCAGGATGCTGATGATGGCTGCGCGGCCCACATTGATTTCATCGGCGGCGATAATGGCGGTCTGCAAATTGAAAAGCACAGGATTGAGCCCAAAGTGGTTGCGTTGAAGACCTTCCTGCTGGGCGGCTCGGATAATCATCTGTTTTACTTTATGGAAGTCGTCGCTCTTGCCGCTGTCGCCTGCCAGTTCATTCAGACAGACGAGCAATGATTTCAATAGGTCTTTTTCTTCGTCTGTAAACAAGGTATTGTTGATGTCCATATCGGTTGTCGGCAGTTTTATTGATTAGTGTTATATGCTTTCGCACCACAAAAGTATAAAAAAAAGCCAATAAACATTCATTTTATTAGAAATCATTTCGTCAAGAATAAAGAAAACATAATAATCAATGTTGAGATTTTAAACTTTTAGTGGAAAATCATGTGATTTACAGTTAAGGTCAAGATGCAGTAATAATATCGTCAATATGAAGATTGGGTAAATCATTTTTTTTCATGGCATATATTTTATTTGTATACTGCATGATGAAAAAAAAGAGCGATTATTGTCATGTAAGACTTGTTTCGATGCTTTGTTTGTGTTTTTTTTGAATTTGGATGCTTTTTTTTGCCTATTTGCAAATTAAAATATAAATTTGTAGCCGATTTGTAGAGATTTGCGGTGTTACTCGCAAAATCAAACAAGCGAGAACACCCAAAATTCAGTTACAAACCGAGAATTAAAGTTTTTTACAGCTTCTTTAGAATAGAATATAGAAATACAATTTTAATTTTAATTAATTACTAAAATAAGAAATGAAAAATTCTACTCATTTTTGTTTAGGTCGTGCAGTGATGACAGTGCTGTTCTTGATGATAGTTTTCGCTGGCGTCCAAGCACAACAAGCGCAAGACCATGTTCATTCATGGAAAGTCACACACGCAGGTACATCACATGGAGGACAGCAATTGGATATCCATGCGAAGTGCACAATATGTGGCGCAACAGAGAACAGTATCGTTGCTACAGATTTCCATGAACTGGAAGTTCCTGACCCTGACAAGCCCAACAAAACGATTACTGTCTTCTGTTTTGACGCTCAGACTTCCGATGGTTTCCAATTCGACAATTACTATTATTCTTCTAACAACCAATTAGTAGTGGCACCACTCGAGGACGCACAGGACAATGCTGAACTCATTAGCAGTTTGCCTACCGATAAGAGCATTTTTGTGTTCCTCAACGGTCGAACACTTTACAAGGATGGAGGTTGGAACACCCTTTGTTTGCCATTCAGTATGACAGCGGAACAAGTGGCAGATCAACTCGCTCCTGACCAACTGATGACTCTCAGCAGTACGGATTTTGCAGATAACACGCTGACCATGGTATTTGACCCAGCTACGACGATTGAGGCTGGCAAACCATACATCATCAAGTGGAATGGTGGTGACAACCTCGTCAACCCCATGTTCGTCGGTGTGACAATGACCCAGACGCCCGCTTCAAGCATTGAGAAGGATCACGCTTCTTTCAAAGGTACATACGCTCCTGTATCGTTCACTGATGATGACAAGACAATCATGTTTATGGGTGCTGGCAGCACTCTTTACTACCCTGAGTCAAATGCCTCTGCTAATGCATTCCGCGGTTATTTCAAGTTGGCCGAAGGTTATGTGTGTGGTGAGCCTGAAGAAGATTTTGATGTCAATCGTTTTGACTTGCACTTTGGCAATGGTGAGGCTTCCGCTATCGTTCGCATCAACAATGATGGTAATAAGTTGAACGACGATGCCTGGTACACACTTAGCGGTATGCGCCTGAGCCAGCAACCCGCAACCCAGGGACTCTATATTCACAATGGCAAAAAAATCCTAATCAAATAACCAACCCAATGTGGTTGTGAGGCATTTGCCATTTCCATAAATGCAGAATGGCCATCCTTTATATTATCTAGGGATGGCTGTTCTTTTTTTGTTGTCAGATTAGTTACTTGAACTGAAAATATAAACACTCAGTTCTTTTTTTATGATTGCGCACTTAAACATCGGCTTTTTTATGTATATTTGCAGAATAAAACCTTATCATTACATTTTAATAGGTATAATTTTGACAAAATCAACATATTGAACTATGGAATTGTTTGGCTATGATTTAAGTAATAAGAAAACGCTTGTCACTCTCATCGTTATCTTTGTAGTGCTTGGCTTTTTTACTGCAAACCTTCCCGACTCGGATGAAGAATCGGATGAGGATACGGAACAGATTGATAAAAAAGTGTTCCGCGACCTCAAGTTCAAGGATCCCTATGCTGCTGAAGCTGGTAAGAAGGAAACTGCCAATGTCGCGGAAGAGGAAGAAGGAAACCCCTACGAGGAACTCAATGAACTCATCGGACTCACAGACGTGAAGAAAGAGGTGATGTCGTTGGTCAACTTCGTAAAGGTGCAGAAACAGCGCAAGGAAAAAGGTCTGAAGACTCCTAAAATGTCGTTCCATCTTGTTTTTACGGGTAGTCCAGGAACTGGTAAGACCACAGTGGCGCGTATTGTGGCGCGTATCTACCATGACCTTGGCATACTCAAGTCATCACGTACCGTAGAGGTGGACCGGTCTGACCTTGTCGCCGAATACATAGGACAGACCGCCGTGAAGACTAATGCCGTCATCGACTCCGCGCTCAACGGTGTCCTCTTCATTGACGAGGCTTACGCGCTGACACCCAAAGACGCTGGTCCAGACTACGGACAGGAAGCCATCTCCACTTTGCTCAAGCGCATGGAGGACGACCGTGACAAACTCGTCGTCATTGTGGCGGGATATCCTGACGAGATGAAACGATTCATCGAGTCTAACCCAGGATTGAAGTCGAGATTTACCCGCTACATCAACTTCCCCGACTACAACGAGCAGGAACTCATCGATATCTTCGGTCTCTACCTGAAGAAGAACGAATACACACTCTCTGACGAGGCGCGCTCCTATATGAGGAGTAAACTTGAGGAAATCTTGCCAAAACGTGACAAGTTCTTCGGCAACGCACGCTATATGAGAACTGTGTTCGAAAAGGCCGTCCAATGTCAGGCTAACAGACTCGCCAAACAGAATAATGTCACGGCTGAACAACTGACAGAAATCACCCTTCCCGACATCAAGGAGGCAATGGAATAATGTAATTTCTGTTAAAAAACGGACATAAAACGTCCCATTAAGCCTGCATCATTCATTTATCAGCCAATAATTGTTTAATTTTGTACTTGGATAGTAAGAATAAATATAAAGACATCATTGTCATTTTCTCAAAAAATGGAGCATTTGAATGTGAAACCCGCCGATGGTAAACTCGGCATCATGGTCGTTGGACTCGGTGCTGTGTCAACCACTTTTATCGCTGGTGTGTTCAGTGTGCGCAAAGGGCTGGCCAAGCCAGTCGGCGCCATGACCCAATACGACAAGATAAGAGTAGGCAAGGGAGAGGACAAGAAATATTTGAGTTACGGTGAAATCGTACCGCTCGCCAAACTTGACGACATCGTTTTCGGTGCATGGGATGTGTATCCCGCCAATGCTTATCAGGCAGCCATGTACGCCGAGGTGCTCAAGGGAAAGGACATTAACCAGGTCAGAGATGAACTTGAGGCCATTGTCCCCATGAAGGCCGCCTTTGACAAGAACTATGTCAAGCGTCTTGACGGCGACAATGTGAAAGACTGCAAGACCCGTTGGGAGATGGTGGAGCAACTACGTGATGACATACGCCGCTTCAAGGCCGACAACAATTGCCAGCGCATCGTCGTCATCTGGGCGGCCTCAACTGAGATATACGTGCCTGTCTATGAACCCGTTCATGGCACAATCGCCGCGCTCGAGCAGGCCATGAAGGACAACGATACCGTTCATGTGGCTCCATCCATGTGCTATGCTTACGCCGCATTGGCCGAAGGTGTTCCGTTCATTATGGGAGCGCCCAACACCACCGTTGACATTCCTGCGATGTGGGAGATGGCTGAGAAAACAAAGATGCCGATTTCTGGCAAGGACTTCAAAACTGGGCAGACGCTGGTGAAATCTGGATTCGCACCCATCATCAGCACTCGCTGCCTCGGACTCAGCGGATGGTTCTCCACCAATATCCTCGGCAACCGCGACGGACTGGTGCTTGACGAACCTGCCAACTTCCACACCAAAGAAGTGAGCAAACTATCCACACTTGAATCCATACTACAGGCGGATAAGCAACCCGACCTTTACAAAGACTACTTCCACAAGGTGTGCATCAACTACTACCCACCGCGGAACGACAACAAGGAGGGTTGGGACAACATCGACATTTTCGGATGGATGGGATATCCTATGCAGGTTAAGATTAATTTCCTCTGTCGCGACTCCATCCTCGCAGCGCCATTGCTGCTCGACCTCTGTCTGCTCACCGACCTTGCGGCACGAGCCGGACGATTTGGCATACAGCGTTTTCTTAGTTTCTTCTTCAAGAGCCCCATGCACGATTATGCCAATGACGAGGTGCCTGTCAACCATCTCTTCCAGCAATACGTCATGCTCAAGAACGCCATACGCGAGATGGGAGGTTATGAGCCTGACGAGGAAATCGACTAATCCAAACACAGTCTGAGCCGTTGGCCTTACATCTGCAAGGTTAACGGCTTTCGCTTTTTTAACGGCTTTCGCTTATTATTTCAGAAACTGCACGTCCTTCACACTTTCATGCGCCGGTATCTTGTCTTCCTCATCACGACTCTCTTGCTCACCCTTATTCCAGTAGGTGCTTCCTCACAGGTTAGGGGTAGGGTGGTGGATGCCAAGACACGTCGACCGCTTGAAGGGGCGAATGTCTATTATGAGGGCAAGAACGTGGGTGGCCAGACAGATGAGGACGGGGCGTTTGTCATACCCGAGGAACAGAACTGGAACGAACTGACCGTCTCCACCATGGGATACAAGACGCAGGTGGTGAAGTTGAAAACAGGACAGAAGAACCTTACTATACGACTACAGCCCGACCCACAGATGATTAACGAGGTAACGGTCGAGGCGCGCAAGACCAAATACAGCCGAAAGAACAACCCTGCTGTGGAACTTATGCGGAAAGTCATTGCTGCCAAGAAATTCAATTCGCTCGAATCGCACGACTACTATTTCTACACCAAGTACGAGAAGATGACTTTCTCGGTCAACGAGTTTTCCGACAAATTCTTCGAAGAAAGCGATTTCAAGCAACTATCGTTTCTTCGCGACCACGCCGAGGTCTGTGAGCAAACGGGTAAGACTATCCTGCCGCTGACCGTCGATGAGATGGTGTCTGACGTGTTCTTCCGAAAACATCCTGAAACTAAGAAACAACTCATCAAGGGAGAGGTGTCGAAAGGCGTGCAGGAACTCTTCAATACGGGGGAAATCGTCACTACAACCCTCAAGGATGTCTTCACCGATGTGGATATCTATCAAAATGAGTGCAGGTTGCTGCAGTTCCCTTTCAAGAGCCCTATAGCTGACAACGCCATCAACTTCTATCGATACTACCTTATGGACACTCTCTATGTGGAAGGTGATAAGGTCGTAGAGGTGGGGTTTACACCCAACAACCCACAGGACTTCGGATTCTCAGGGAGCCTCTTCATCATGCTTGACTCCACATGGCAGGTGCGGCAGGTGGAGCTCAACATCCCGAGTCGCAGTGATGTCAACTTCGTGGAGAACATGGTCATCACACAGAACTTCGAGACTTTGCCAACAGGCGACCGCGTAGTCACCGTTAACGATATGCTCATCGAACTCAAACTCGTGAAATGGGTGTCTAAATTCCAAGTTCAGAAGACTGTACGGTATAGTGACTTTTCTTTCGACCCCATCTCGCCAAAGGTGTTCAAGCGCATCAAGGGAACCACATTCAAGGATCCTGACGCCAATATGAAGGAGGAAGATTTCTGGCAAGAATTCCGCAAGGTGGAACTCACCGACAGTGAGGGAAAAATGGATGCTTTCATCAAGAAAATCGAACGCATAAAGGGATTCAAATATTTCATCTTCGCCTTTAAGGCATTGGTGGAAAACTTTGTCGAGACCAGCGACTCACTCGCTACTAACAAGGTTGATATAGGCCCCGTGAACACCATGTTATCGCAGAACAACCATGACAAACTGCGTTTGCGAATCTCTGCACTCACTACAGCGCATCTCCATGAACACATCTTCGCCGACGGCTATCTCGCCTATGGTACCAAAACGGATAACTTCTATGGTAAGGCACACGTCACCTATTCCTTCAACAAGAAAGCCTACTTGCCAAGGGAATTCCCGCAGAACAACCTCTCCGCATACTATATGGATGATATCACATCACCCTTCGACAAGTACATCCACACTGACAAGGACAATATGTTCATCTCGTTCCATGCCAGCGATGTCAACCACCTCATGCACACCAAGGAATGGGGAATCACTTACGACAAGGAGTGGTACTCTGGTATGAAGGCGATGCTCTCTCTTGTCTCTACCATCCACCATCCTGTTGAAGAACTATTCTATCAACGCATTGGAACTGGACCCAACACTGGAATGCCAGTCAAAGACCCTGCATTCTGGCTCAAGAACATACATACCACAGAATTCAAAGCCGCTTTCAGCTTTGAACCTGGCGCCACATACATTAACACCAAGCAGAGGCGGCGTAAAGTCAATCTTGAGGCACCCATCTTCTACCTGTCGCATACCTTCGGCCTCAACAATGTCTTTGGAGGCGACTATGAGTACAACCTCACCGAAGCAAGTGTCTATAAGCGTTTCTGGGTTGGAACCTGGGGGAAAATCGATACCCATATTAAAGGTGGTGTACAATGGAATGTGGTGCCATTCCCATTCCTCATTCACCCCGCTGCCAACCAGTCGTATATCTCAGAAGATGAGACCTTCAACCTCATCAGCAACTACGAGTTCCTCAACGACCGCTACCTCTCTGCTATGATTAGTTGGGACCTCAACGGAAAACTCTTCAACCGCATACCCTTGCTGAAGAAACTGAAATGGAGGGAATACATCGGATTGAACGTACTCTGGGGCACACTTACCGACAAGAACAATCCCTACAAGTCGGGCGACTCAAGACTTTTCTATTTCCCAGGACATTTCCGCCCGGACGGAACGTATTTCTCACGTACACATGTGATGGATTCTGATACTCCTTATCTCGAAGCTGTAGTGGGCATCCACAACATCTTCAAGTTGCTTCATGTGGAGTATGTGCGCCGACTTACTTACCTCGACCACCCCTACACCCACCGCAACGGCATCCGTTTTATGATACGAATGACTTTCTGAAAAAAATCATCCGTTTCCTTGCGTTTATTCACGAAAAAATGTAACTTGCACATCCAATGACTCTATTGACTATTGATATGCATAAAAAAGGATTATTCTTCATTTTATCATTGGTAGTGCTGGGAGCTTGCACACAACCTAAGGTGCAAGAACATGATTCCAATCCATCAGAATTGCCCCCGGTGGCTGGTTTTGTGGCATACAGCACCTACCAACCTAAGGTGTTCGTGCCTTTTGGCGACTACAACAATCTTGCACTCGACAGTGTGGCGCCTATTCACCAACACAAGAAAGCCTATAATCTTTTCATCTACAAGAACGATGCCTACGATGTGATTTACGACAGTGAACAAGCATCAGAACTGAAAGAAGACCAGACTTATATCAATGACTACCTCTACCGGGGAAACGAGGATATGAAAGGATATATTTATTCTTTCGAAAACGACTCTAGCATTATGATCAAATACCTCTACGACCAGGATAAGACAGTGACGGAGGACGACTGGAATTATGTGAATGAGAATAATCTGGAAACCTACGCCTCAGGACTCTTGGTCAGTGGGGAATGGATGAGGAACCGTCGTTTGCTCGACTTCCAGAACCTAAGCGACTATGAGAATCCTCAACCTGCCGACTCGGATATAGTGTCTACAGTGCAGACAAAGATTGCGAGGAAGATTGTGGACAGTCATATCGAAGTGTTAGGCGATGGCTGGCAGTTATGCGTGATGCAGACTGACAGCAACGGTAAGGATGGTGTAGGCGTGTGGGCTCTTGAATATGGCGACAGCCTTTACCTTTATACCAAGACTTTCGATGTGGATGAGGAAACAGGCGATATCTGTTGGTCTATGTCCGACAATTCTAAATTCTGGGGACCTGAAGTGTATGTGGTCTTGGAATCTGATGGAGAACTGCTGCTCTATGGGGCTTTATTTGATGAGGCTACTGTGGAGTATCTATTACTCAATTGTTCAGAAGGAAAAATCAACATCACCAATTTAGGTACGTTTAATATGCCGATTTAAAGCGAGGGATTGGACGTATCCCTATTTCTTTTAACTTACGGAATCACATAAAAAAGTCACGCCGGACAAACGACGTGACTTTCTTTGGGTGACGTTAAAAATGTGCTACATTCTTCGTAATGTCTCCTTTATCTGTTGGGACCGAAACCGTTCCATCCTCCCCTTTGGTGGTTACCTGTACCGTTGCCACGGCGAGAGGGAGAGAAGCGGCGGAGGGCCACCATGTTGTAGCGGTAGGCTGCCATCTTCACCTTGTACAATTTCTTGTAACTAAGGATTTTGTGGAATTTCTTCAAGTAGTCTTTCTCCAACTGCTTGTCCTTCAGCTCCAACTCATTCATCTTCTCCAGAACGCGCTCGTAGTCGGCCTCGGTAGAATGTTCATTGATGGTCCAAGCCAGTTGCATGCGGGCTTCGTTGTTCTTACGTTGAAGGTCCTGCATCTCAAAATAGATGGGGAAAAATGCCTGAGCCTCCATTGGCGACAATCCAGCCTCCTTGGTGATGAATTCCGTCATGTCCTTGACAAACTGCTCAGGAGAGAACTGCCTTCGGTTGAATCCTTCGGGTTTCTGGGCCTGGGCGATGACAAGCGGAAGCATCAGGATTGCAATAAATGTGAGGATATGCTGTCTCATAATTGTTGTGTAGTTAGTTGCAATATCTTGTTTGAGTTGGGAACGTTTAGAATCCCGACAGATAAGCATAGACATCACCGGCATCGATCATCGCATATTCAGCGATGTCTTCATAGTCGTCTTCGCTTGAGGATTGAACCGAAGCGTAGGTTGGAGTAGGGGTGGCAGTGGGGCCTTGTTGGTTGTTGTCAACAATGTGCAGACCTATCACCACACCCACCATGACAGCGGCGACTGCAGTGATCCAACTCAGCCATTTGCTGTGCCGCTTCTGATTGTTCATCTCTATCACAGGGGTAGAGGTAGAGGAGTCATCTGTGGATGTCTCGCTCTCATCGGCTGGCAATCGGCTCATCATGCGTGCAGTGAAGTCTTCGAAATAATTCTCCGGCACACGGAATGGGTTGTTGACGCCATTGCCTAACCTTTTCTTTATTTCATATTCTTCATTCATAATGCTTAGTTGCTTAGTTGTTGTTTATAGTTTTGATGCTTTTTCTCGAATATGGTTTAATCGTTATGCGATTTTTTTTCGTTTTTTTGTTGTTGGCGTTTAGTATCTTAGGGTTTTCAGTCGTGGTTGTTGAAATATTCCTCGATTTTTTTTACTGCAAGGTGGTATGAGGCCTTGAGTGCACCTACACTTGTGCCGAACACTTGTGATATGTCCTCGTACTTCATCTCTTGGAAATATTTGAGGTTGAAGACAGCCTTTTGTTTGTCCGGCAGTTGGTCAACAGCTTCTTGGAGCATGGCCTGGGTCTCATCGCCATCGAAGTAGTTGTCGCTTTCCAAACGTTCAGCAAGGTTCAAATCCTCATTGTCCATCGAGATGGTGGCTTTCTGTTTTGACACGTACGAAAGACTCTCATTGATGGCTATACGGCTGAGCCACGTGTAGAGCTTGGAGTCGTTGCGGAAGGAGTCGATGTTGGTCCATGCCTTGAGGAATGTGTTTTGAAGCACGTCGTCAGCGTCATCGTGGAAGTTCACGATACGTCGGATTTGCCAGTACAGCTTCTCACTGTATTGGTTGACCACACTTTCGAATGCCTTGCGTCTGGTCTTTGGGTCTCGCAGTTGGCTGATGATGATGTCCTCGTTGAAGGTTCCCATGTCGTGTCGCTGCTCGTCATCCACAGCTTACTGTGGCTTATTCTGTATTCTTTGATTCGTTTTAGACGAAAAGGTTTAATCTCTTAAAAAAAGGTGCATCATTGACAGTCATTGATGCACCTTTCCATTCTAATTTGTTTGCTGTTCTTTTTTCTACTATTCTCTATCTTTCAGATAAACCTTTCTCGCCATCTTGCCGATTTTGATGATATAGCATCCGCGTGGCACTGATAGTTCGTAGGTTTTGTCATTGCTTTCTATCCTGATGGAGGCAACTTTCTTACCAGTGATGTCGTATACTTCCATCACAAGGTTCTGTGCGTTCTTCACATTGATGGTGTTGCCGACCACTGAGACAGTCACAGGTAACTGCTCGTTCTCAATCTGGGTTTTCTGGATGTCCTGGGCTTGCACCGACGGGATATTCAGAAGCATGAATGACAGGGATAGTATAAGTAGTTTTTTTATCATATTCATTGCGGTTTTTTTGGGGTGGGAGCATCGATGAATGATGTTTAATCATGTTCAATTGTCAAAGATGAGTCGTCATTTGACCATACTCCACACATTTATTACCGCAAATTTAATATAAGAACAACAATAAAACAAGTTTTTTGGCGTTTTTTTTCGAAAAATAATGTTTTTTTCAAGAAATGAGTTCTTTTCCTTCAATTCACGCCTCTTGTTTTTAATATATTAAATATGGATTGTATGCTTTCTCGTATCCGATAGTGGTGGCTGGTCCATGACCTGGATACACCTTGGTGTCGTCAGGCAATGCCCAAAGGTGGGTACGGATGTTTCCGATGAGTTGTTTGAAGTCACCACCAGGGAGGTCTGTTCGCCCTATGCTCTGTCGGAACAGCGTGTCGCCGCTCCACAATGCATTCTCTTCCTTGCAATAGAAACACAAGCCACCCTCACTGTGACCCGGTGTATGGATGACTTGGAGTACATGGTGCCCGAAACTCACTTGATTATCGTGCTCTAGCTGGCGTCCAAAAGGGAGTTGGTTGAACTCGAAGGCATTAGTCCCGAGGAAGAGTTTCACTTGCTGAGGAACGATTTTGTACATTTTTTCTTCAAGAGCGCTGCCTTCAGGCAAGAGATTATAAGTTTCTTTGACATAGGGAAGTCCCATGATGTGGTCGAAGTGGAAGTGGGTACACAGCAGATGAACGGGTTTTAGTGATTCTGAGTTGATATAGTCAACGATGGGTTGGAAATCAGCCTTGCTGAAACAGCCGCAATCAATAATCACTGCCTCACGGGTGGAGTCGCTCAGCACGTAGCAGTTTTCCTCCATCGGATAGTTGACGAATAATTTGTTTATGAACATGGGTGATGAGGGAGTTAAGGTTTCTTAAGGTCTTTAGGATCTCTCCTAACTAATGGATGATGAGGGTTTGATCTCTTTCAACAGGTTGATGATTTGGCTGTTGGTGTCGTATTGGGAGTAGTGTTCGGTTATGGTTCTCCTCAGGTTCTCGCCTAGTCGGTGGCGCTCGTTTGCGTCCTTGCTTAATTGATAGATAGCTTCCACGATACCGTCTATATCTAAATAGGATGCAATCAACGCGTTTTCCTCATGTTTGAGGAAATGCTGTACTCCGCACGAACCGTTGAAGAGAACCACAGGCTTGCCAAGCAGGCCGAACTCTGGCACAATGAGGGAAAATGACTCTTCTCTCGACAGCACCAAGAGCATGTCCATTTCCTTGTAGGCGGGAACTGGGTCTTCCATGGGGGCAAGGAAGCGGATGCGGTCTTTAACATCCAGACGCTGGATGTCGAATTCCACTCGTTTACGTTCCATGTCCAGGTAATTGCCCACACTTCTAATCTCATAATCACAGTCGGGATGGAGGGTTGAAAGCCGTCTCATGACAACTGCCAGCAGGTCAGCGCCTTTGCGCTCTATCAATGGTCCCACGAAACCGATGATGGTCTTGGCGGAATCTTTTGCCGTTTGCATGTCCGAAGTCTGTGGCGTGGCCAAAAGCTTGATGATGAAATCAGAAGTGGGATAGACAATGTTGATTTTAGAGGGCTCTGCGCCTAACTCAACCAAACCGTCACGTGATAAAGGACTGACAGCGATGAAATGGTCGCACTGGCGTATCCACCTTTTATGAATCTCGATATAGCAACTGTTGATGGACGACTCATGGAAGTGCAGCAACACTGGGATATGGAGCCGTTCTTTCAGGATGACAGCACAACTCAGCGACGAAGCCGAATTAGCGTATATCAAATCGAAATGCTGGCGCTTGATGTGTTGGAGAAGCAGGCGGATGGACAGTCGTTCCCTTAGATTGGAGGGTGTGAACAATGTCGGAAGCACCCATGGTTTTCCTGTGGGAAGGATAACAGGGCATAACTGCTTGAATTCATTCACCAAAGGACCGTCGGCTTTACAGAAGACGCTGAATGTCACGTCGGGCATCTTGGCCTTCACACTCTTCAGGAGACTGAGCAGAGCCAGTGGGGCGCCTGTGCGCGACGAGTCGTGTGAGATGAATAAGATGTTCATGGAGCTTGACTTTTTGCGGGTGGTTAATGATGGATGTCCTTGCCGATTTGATACAGAAGCTTGATAATCTCGTCGTTGGTTCTCGCATGCTGGTAATGGTCGCTCAATGTCTTCTGGAACTGCTGGCCCATGCTGACGCGGGCCTCACGGTCTTGGCATAAGTGGTAGATAGCTTTGGCCATACCATCGATGTCCATATAAGGAACGATGACACCGTTCACACCGTTGTTGATGAAACGTTGGGTACCGCAGGAACCATCGAATAGAATGGAAGGTTTGCCTAATAGTCCGTTCTCCACCACAGCCAACGGGAATGGGTCCTCGCGCGACAGCACAAGCAGGAAGTCCAGGTTCAGGTAGAGTGGCAGAGGGTCTGGTTGGGAACCTAGGTTGCGGACCTTGTCGCTCATGCCTATGCGAGCGAGGTCGTATTCAACCTTTTTGCTGATGCCTTCCATATATGTGCCTATACATTGAATCTCGTATGGGCACTCGGGGTAAAGGTCATGAAGCCTTCTGACAATCATCGGAATGAAATCGGCGCCTTTGCGCTCGGTCATCGGACCGATGCAGCCAATCAGCACTTTGTCGCCTGCATCCTTTTTCGGAGGAGTGGCCTCCCCTGAGACAATACGGTCGGCGAACTCAGAGAAAGGATAGATGGTGTGGGTGCGGTCTGGGACAGAACCATACTTGATAAGACTGTCGTAAACTATTCCGCTCGCGCCTATGTAATAGTCGCATTGCTTGACGAGGTCTTTGGTCACACCTAAATGGGCGAATGAGTTGCTGGCTTCATGGGCATGGAGGACAACAGGTATGGAGAGACTGGTTTTCAGGGCGACAGCCGTCGGTAGGGTGACGACGGTGTTGGCGTATATCAAGTCAAAATGTTGTTTCTTCAGATGATTGATGAGCAGACGTACAGACAAACGTTCACGCAAGGAGTCGCGTTTGAATAGGTGTTCCACCCTCCAAGGACGTTCTGTGGGGATGATGACCTTGCATAACTTGCGGAATTCGTCCGTCAATGGACCTCCTTCAAGCTGGAGGACAGTAAATGTGATGTCTGTTGCCTTACTCTTGATTTCCTTCAACAGATATAGGAGCGCCAAGGGGGCACCTGAACGGGATGCTTCGTGAGAGATGAAGAGTATGTTCATTCTGGATGATGGATTTGTGATGTCTTGTTCATCTTGGTTAAACAGAGGCTATCGGTCTCAAAATAGACAAAGTCTTCAATGCCCGTCTCCTGATTGGGACCAAAGGTCAGGAATGAGGTGCTTTGAGAAAGGCACATGATTCCGTCATGCTGATCTTGCGGTTACGCTTAATGCGGCGGGCAAGGCGAATCAGCTTCCAGGTGTCGCTGAACGGTTGCAACGATTTGTACTCTATGGCTTTAGAGAACATGTCGAGCATCAATGTCACTAGAATGGAATTGCTGAGATGGGAAGGTGTGCTCAGATTGACAACCCAGACATTGTAGAAGTTGAAGAACACTATTTCTTTTTTCGTCTTACTGCGGTATTGACGGTCATGAACGGCTGTCACATTAGGGGTGATGCCTGCCTTGAAATTATGGATATGGATACGCTGGATGTAGTTCTCGTCCTCACCGTAATGGTAGAAAGTAGGGGAGAATCCACCTGTCTTTTTCAGACACGACGAGGACAGCATCCAGTGAGAAGCCATCACGAACGACACCTCGTAAACATTATCCACATGATGGAAGTACAGGTCGTTGAGAAAATCGGGTGAGAACTGGTATCTGCCTAAGGTCAGTGAGGCGAAATTTCCATCCATCCGCTGTTCGTTGCTCTCCAGTTGCATGGGGCTAAGGATGCCGTAGTCTGGGTGAGCGTCCATCAATTCAGTCATACGGCTTAAGGTATCGGGCTTCACCCATGCATCCTGGTTCATCAGGTAAATGTAGTCATAGCCGTTGTCTAACGCATATTGAAGGCCGATGTTATTGGCCTGGCCGAAGCCCATGTTGGATGAGTTCTCAACAAGGGTGACAGAAGGAAAATGTGTCTTGATGTACTCTACTGTACCGTCAGTCGAACCATTATCCACTACATATATGTCGGGGCGCGACGTTGATGCCTCCAAACTGGAGAAACATCTTTCCGCCCATTTCATACCATTATAAGTGACAATGATAGTAAGTATTTTCTTTTTCTCTGCCAATTGACTTCGTTTTATGAACTGATGTTTTATTCTTTTTGAACTAATGGCTCAAACTTTGCAAAATTAGTGAATTTTCTCCACTTAAAGAATTTCTTCCGCTTTTTTTGAAGGAGGAAAGAAAACATTCACCTTTTTCCTTACTTTTCCAACAATCTACAAAACTCTTTGACTAACGCTTGTTATAAGAAAGGAGTCTTGGAATGTTGCAGCCGATGAAGTTGCCCAGGACGATGATGCCGTAGGTGGGTAGATAGGCCTTCAGCAAATCAAAACTGACAACAAACATATAAAAGGCGTCGGCTATGCTATGGTAGAAACCCAACAGGATGAACAGAGGTATGCCGAAGATAATCAGAAGGATATTCTTGTCTCGTGCTGCTTGGACAATCACGGTCATGATGTAGCCACAGCCGATGGCATTCAACAGGCTTTGGAGAAAACCGGCGTCAAGCCTCGATTGTATCACAGCAGTGCCGTCTATTCCCTTGATGTTGAGCAACGACAGCAAATAGCAACCGACAATGTTGCCCAAAAGAATGACAACCATACTCAACCAATCGTTTCCGCTTTTCGCATCGATAAAACCTGCCGTTCCTGTGTAGAGGGGAAGTTTGTAGTGCACGATAGTGAGCAAGCCGAATGCAAACATCACTGCGCCTACCACTCCTCCTAACTTCAGGAAAATAGCACCACCGAGGCCGATGCAGATGCCGGCCAAAATACTTCTCTTAATCTTTTCAAACATAGTTCTTGTCGTTAATTAATTGATGCAAATTTAGTTTTTTCTTTTGAATAATGACGACATTATCAGACATTATCATTCTTATTTTCGCTTTTTATAAAAATAATCATATTGTATTTCCTTGATTGTTGTTTTTTTGTCTTAAATTTGTAAAGACTAATCACGATATCTCAGGATAGACGTTCATGTGCGTATCTGGCCAAGGCCACGTCCTGATTAACCAGAATAATAACCTTTTAAATAAGATTTAAATAAGAGATGTTATGAAGAATTACTTGCTTGCCTTGTCGCTGTTTTTCTCTATGGCTGTAAATGCCCAGCAGACCATGTCGGTTGATCAAGTGAAGTCGCAATGGCAAAACCGTACCCTGAAAGCGGATGTGGAAAACCCTAACATCCTCCAGTTCGTGCAGATTTTCCAAAAGGCGTTTCCCACCTATTCTGGTGGTGAACTCATCCAATTCTCGAAATCCAAAGTACCATACGAGAATAATGACAAGATTGTGGACCTGAAGAATGGCTATATTCTTTATTCCGAAGACGATCCTGATTCAGACAACGACGAACAGATGCAGGCTTGTGTTTGGAGACGTACAAACGGACATCGCCTCGTCGCAGTCAATCTACACCGGTTCTCTAACGAAGTCGATGTGACCTGTTTCTACGACTTTAACCCTCAGACAAAGACGCTGACACCAGAAAAGAACTTGTCACAACTTTTCACTCCATCCTTCCCAGGCTACCGGTACAGGGTGTTTTTGCCACAGAATGGAAAGAACTTAGAAATCCAGGAGAATTTTGGTTATATTACCATTACTCACAACTATTCATGGGACGGTATGAAGCCTGTGAATCCAAAAATCAACATCGACCATTACAACAACTTCAAGGCGGTGTATGAAGAGCGATTGTTCTTCGCCAATGAACACCCTTTGACTGAATATGCCCTTGTCGATGTGGATAAAGATGGATTTCCCGAAATATGGTTGAGGTCTGCCGACAAAGACTATCAGTGTGTCTTCGCCGTTAGGTTGACGTGTGACTACATTGGCGGACAGGACGACCGCACCAGTTTGAGTTTCTTTAAGAATGCTGTGTGCAGTTCTGGCAATTGTGGAACGGGATGTATGGCGTCAGTCTATTATCTTGTCAAGGAAAGTACGTTTGGTTCGACATTGCGCGAACAATCTGAGTACGATATGCAAGCCGACGAATATGGACCAAGCACATACAAACTCGATGACAAGGAACTCTCCCGTAGCGAAGGAGAGAAAATGATACGTGCATTCGGCGAGGAGATAACAATGAATCCCCGATGGATCAAACTGTCCCGATAATAAGACCGATAATAAGATATGCGTCAATTGTTGGATGTTTTCTCCAGAATGGAAAATTCTTAACTCCCCCCTTTAACTCCCCCCCTTAACCTTCTCTTTAACTCCCCCTTTAACTCCCCCTTAATTATAGTATAACTCTTTATCAACAATCAATATGAAAAAACATTTATTATTTGTCCTGCTGTTTTTAGTGACAGCCAATTTGACAAAGGCTCAGGTGTCGTTCGGATTTCCACAAATCTTCAACGACGACTGGCTCTTTAGCCTCGATGATAATCCCGACATGGCTCGTCCTGATTACAATGACTCTGCCTTCCGTAGACTCGGCCTTCCCCATGACTGGTCTATTGAAGGACAAGCATCCCCCGACCTTGCCAGTTGCACAGGCTACCTGCCTGGAGGTGTGGCTTGGTATCGCAAGCACTTTTTCGTAGAAGACAACTCTCCCCTCCATTACATCTATTTTGAGGGTGTCTATAATCGTAGTGAAGTCTATCTCAACGGACACCTCTTGGGAAAACGACCCAATGGTTATGCTTCGTTTCTGTATGATATGACACCATATCTGAAGCAAGGCAAGGAGAACGTCATTGCTGTCAGAGTGGATCACAGCAAATATGCCGACTCACGTTGGTACACAGGCTCAGGCATCTACCGCGACGTCTGGATGATTACGGCTGGTAAGACCCACCTCAGTCAATGGGGTAGCACCTACCGCTTTACACAAACCGCCGAAGGAAAGGGAAAGGTGGAAGTGGATTACTCAATTGATGTGGATAAGAAAGACCAGAAGAAACAACTGGCAATCAATATTGTACTGAAAGATGCTGATGGTTACGAGGTGGCTTCAATAACCGAACGCCAGTTACCCGCACCCAAAGATGGCAAGGTGAAAGGCACAACGACACTGACCCTCGACCAACCTCATCTATGGGACACTCGCGACCCCTATCTTTATACCTTGACCACCGACCTGCTCATGGATGGCAATGTCATCGACGGCAATAAGATAAAGGCTGGTATGCGCACCCTTCGTTTCGATGCCAATACTGGTTTCTGGCTCAACGGCAGGAACATGAAGGTGAAAGGGGTCTGCCTGCACCACGATGCAGGTGTGCTGGGGGCTGTGGTGCCTCCTGAGGTCTGGTACCGCAGAGTGAAACAACTCCAGTCCATAGGCGCTAACGCCATCCGCATGAGCCACAATCCACAATCGCCATGTCTTTACGACATCTGCGACGAACTCGGCATGCTCGTCATGGACGAGGCTTCCGATGAATGGGAATTTCCCAAACGCAAATGGGTGAAAGGCTGGAATCAAGGCGAACCCGCTTACGACGGTACTTTCGACTTTTTCGAGGAGTGGATTGACCGTGATGTGGCCGATATGGTGCTGCGCGACCGCAACCATCCTTGTGTCTTCCTTTGGAGTATCGGTAATGAGGTGGATTACCCCAATGACCCTTATTCACACCCTGTTCTCGATGGTACCACCATTAACCAACCTATGTTTGGTGGCTACAAACCCGATGCACCCAACGCAGAACGTATTGGCATCATCGCCAAGCGGCTGTCTGCTGTTGTCAGGAGCATCGACACCTCGCGCCCTGTCACTGGCGCACTCGCTGGTGTTGTGATGAGCAACCAGACGGCTTATCCTGAGGCCATCGATGTGGTGGGCTATAACTACACTGAGAACCGCTACGATGTGGACCACAAGACTTACCCATCCCGCATCCTGTATGGCAGTGAAACCAGTACCGACTACAATGCCTGGAAGGCTGTACGTGACCGCGACTTCATCTTCGGACAGTTTGTTTGGACCGGCACCGATTATCTTGGGGAGTCAGGGCGTTGGCCATCAAGAGGACTTAACACGGGACTGATGAATTTTGCCTCTTACCCCAAAGGGAGAGGATGGTTCCATGCCGCCATCTGGCGTGAAGATCCAGTCACCTACATCGGTACTTATCCCATGCCTCAGATGCCTGGCGATGGACAAGGCCGAAGAGGAAGAGGTGGAAGAGGTAATTTCATCTCAATCGATGCCAACGACGACTGGAACTATATGGATGGAACACAGGTCAGGGTGGTGTGCTACACGAATTCTCCACAGGCGCGACTCTGGCTGAACGACAGTCTTGTAGGAGGACTCAAGGCGGTGAACGACACCACTGGCGTCATCTATTGGGACATCCCCTATACTGCAGGAACTCTCCGGGGCGAGGGTTGCGACAACCAAGGTCGGGTTCAGTCGTCTTACAACATCAAGACTTACTCGGATGCCGTTGCTTTGAGGGCACAAGTGCAGGAACTGGGCGATGGACATGACTGTGCCTGCCCAGGGTTCGTCAACCAAATCAGTATCAATGTCGTTGACAAGGATGGCAATTTGGTGAAGAACGCCAGAAACGAGATTACATGCACCATCGAAGGACCTGCGAAACTGCTTGGCCTCGAAGGTAGCAACAATGCCGACATGGGCGATTACCACGACAATCGACAGGCGGCTAACCGAGGCTCTCTCTTCGCCTATATCCGCCGAATCGGGAAAGGTCCTGTCACCGTACGATTCTCCACGGATGGACTTACCACTGCTGAAGTTAAGCTTTAGTCATTGACCATTGACCATTGATTATTGACCATTGACCATTGACCATTGATTATTGACCATTGACCATTGACCATTGACCATTGATTATTGACCATTGATTATTCATCATAGACCATTGACAACTCCCCTCCCATTAAGGGGAGGGGCAGGGGTGGGGTATTCCCTATTGCCATTCCCCATTTATCATTAACCATTGACCATTGATTATTCATCATAGACCATTGGCAACTCCCCTCCCATTAAGGGGAGGGGCAGGGGTGGGGTGTTCGCCATTGTCCATTCCTCCTTCCCCATTGGCCATTCATCATTGGACTATAGCGCCCATTTCAATGGAAAAAAGCCGCAAGAGCCTGTCACTATAGCTCTTGCGGCTTCGGAGTCTTTCACGTAAGGAAAGCTCCTTTTTCATGGAATCAGATTCAATCTATTAACCCAATTTTTTTTTCCTTTTTTTGCGATATGAAATACCTTTAGCTTTTCACGATGCAAAATTACCACCTCCATGTACCACAATGCGGTACATCGTTTTTTATTTTTCAATTTTTTTATGTTAACACTCAATTTCTCTTCATGGATGAATGAAATCATACACTGAATCAATTCATGCAATTCGCGTTCCTTGTTCACCAAATCATCATTGAACTTGTGGTCGACACTTGGCTTTGGGGATACATTGAAAATAACGAAAAATAATCCTACATTTTTTCCGCATAAATTTGTGATTTCAACAGAATGTTTGTAATTTTGAAGCGAAAAGAAGAGGCATTCATATACTCTATTGCATACTGAAGTTCTAAATTGTTATAGATAAACGATTTGGAACGACAGAAAAGGATGGATTGTATTGATGCTCTCATCTGCCGTAAGGCAATTTAATCACCGCACCAAAAAGAAACAATATTATTATTATAGGTTAACCTAACTATTTTTATATGCTTACAAATGAAGATAAACTGTTTCTCCAGTCGAAAGGTATTTCCGAGGAGAAAGTAGAAACGCAGTTGCAGAGTTTTAAGACTGGATTCCCATTCCTTAAACTCTATGCCGCCGCTAGTGTAGATAACAAAGGTATCCTTGCCCCCACTGACGAGGACAAGAAATGCTATCTTGCCAAATGGGATGAATATCTCGAAGGACAGGGAAAAGTGCTGAAGTTCGTCCCGGCATCGGGAGCCGCCAGCCGTATGTTCAAGAATGTGTTCGAGTTCCTCGATGGCGAGAGCGATACACCCGACAACGACTTCATGAAGAAGTTCTTCACGGAGATTCACAACTACGCCTTCTTTGCCGACCTCAATGCAGCCTGCAAGGAGTGCTATGGCAAGGACATCGACTCTCTTGTCGCTGCTGGTCAGTACAAACAAGTGGTTGCCGTTCTGCTCAAAGATGCTGGTCTGAACTATGGCAAACTACCAAAGGGCCTGCTCAAGTTCCACAAGTATGGGGATACCTCCCGCACACCGCTGGAAGAGCATCTCGTGGAAGGCGCGCTCTATGCCAAGGGTAAAGAGGGTAAGGTGAATGTTCATTTCACTGTCTCGCCCGAACACCGTCAGTTCTTCCAGGCACTCGCCATCGAGAAGTCGAAAGACTACGCACAGCAGTTCGGTGTGGAATACAACATCGGTTTCTCAGAGCAGAAAGCCAGCACCGACACCATCGCTGTGGACATGAACAACGAACCATTCCGTCTTGACGATGGCAAACCTCTCTTCCGTCCAGGTGGTCACGGCGCGCTCATCGAGAACCTCAACGACCTTGATGCCGATGTCATCTTCATCAAGAACATCGACAATGTGGTGCCAGACAGACTCAAGGACGACACTGTGGAGTACAAGAAACTCATCGCCGGTGTGCTCGTCTCTCTCCAGCAGAAGGTGTTCGGCTACCTCAAACTGCTCGATAGCGGACAATACACCCATGCCCAGATACAAGAGATGATTCTCTTCCTCCAACACGACCTCTCATGCCGCAATCCTGAACTCAAGAACCTCGAGGATTCTGAACTCGCCATCTACCTGAAGAAGAAGTTCAACCGTCCTATCCGTGTCTGCGGTATGGTGAAGAACGTTGGTGAACCTGGTGGCGGTCCATTCCTTGCCTACAACACTGATGGCACCATTTCGCTTCAGATTCTCGAGAGCAGCCAGATAGACAAGGACAATGCCGAATACCTCAACATGTTCAACAACGGCACCCACTTCAACCCCGTTGACCTCGTCTGCGCCGTGAAGAATTACAAGGGCGAGAAGTTCGACCTCACCCAGTTTGTCGATAAGAACACTGGCTTCATATCCTACAAGAGCAAGAACGGAAAAGAACTCAAGGCTCTCGAACTTCCAGGTCTTTGGAATGGCGCCATGAGCGACTGGAACACAGTCTTTGTGGAAGTACCTCTCACCACCTTCAACCCTGTGAAGACCGTCAACGACCTGCTGCGTCCACAGCATCAAGGGTAATTCATTGACCATTGAGCATTGACCATTGAAATTTTAGGAAAGATATCGTTATAACGTTATATCGAAATCCCGTTATTCCAAAAGGGAAATTAGGAGACAGAACAAATAATTATGAACAAGAAAATCATGCTTTTAGGTTCTGGTGAACTGGGTAAGGAGTTCACCATTGCCTGCAAACGCCTCGGTCAATATGTCGTGGCGTGCGATTCCTACAACGACGCTCCAGCCATGCAGGTGGCAGATGAACGTGAGGTATTCCCCATGCTCGACGGTGATGCACTCATGGCAGCTGTGGAGAAACATAAACCCGACATCATCGTGCCAGAAATAGAAGCCATTCGCACAGAACGCCTCTATGACTGTGAGAAACAAGGCATACAGGTAGTCCCTAGCGCACGTGCGGTCAACTACACGATGAACCGCAAGGCCATACGCGAACTCGCCCATACCGAACTGGGTATCAAGACTGCTGACTACCGCTATGCTAAGACCTTCGACGAGTTCAAGAAGGCTGCAGATGAGATTGGGTATCCTTTCATCGTCAAACCACTGATGTCGTCTTCGGGACACGGACAGAGCAAAGTCGATTCACCCGACGAACTGGAGAAAGCCTGGGACTTCGCCGCCAAGGGAGCACGTGGTGACATCAAGGAGGTCATCGTGGAGCAGTTCATACACTTCGACACCGAAATCACGCTGCTCACAGTGACCCAGAAGAACGGCAAGACCCTTTTCTGCCCCCCTGTCGGCCATGTGCAAAAGAGTGGCGACTACCGCGAGAGTTACCAGCCGGCCGCCATCAGCGACGAGCAACTCCGCGAGGCACAGGATATTGCCGCCAAGGTAACTGGTGCCCTCACTGGAGCTGGCATCTGGGGAGTGGAGTTCTTCCTCAGCAACAAGGACGGGGTGTATTTCTCCGAATTGAGCCCACGCCCACACGACACTGGTATGGTGACACTGTCTACATCCCAGACGCTCAACGAGTTTGAACTTCACTGTCGTGCCGTCCTCGGACTGCCCATCCCCGACATCGTCCTCGAGCGTTATGGAGCCAGCGCAGTGATTCTCTCCGAAATCGACACAGAGCATCCCGACTACCTCGGTCTGGAAAATGTCTGCGCCGTGCGCAACGCCGATGTGCGCATCTTCCGCAAGCCAAATGCACATCCTCATCGCCGACTCGGCGTTGTGGTATGCTGCGAGCCCCTTGGCAGCGACATGGACAAACTGCGTGAGAAATGCCGCAACCTCGCTTCTAAAGTCAAGGTTGTCGAGCAGGAGAAGTAGTTCCTTTGAGGAACAAGTAGAAGATTGGAAATACCGTCACGACACGCTTGTTCCTCACTTCTTATAACTTTTTAGAGACGGGGGCGCACCCCGTCTCTACACATGTTTTTTAGCGACTGCAGCAAACCTGCCATCATGGTCGCTATACCGGAAAGTCCTTTTTTGAGAGTTGATAAATATATAGGTATTGATGTAAATACCTATTTCAATTAGTGAAGAGATGATGAACAGATTGCTTACATTTGGCTCCATGTTGCTCTTTATGGCGCAGTCGGCCTTCGGACAGGTTGCTATACACATGGATTGTGCTCAATGGGAAGAACATCCCCTGGTTAAGAAAATCGGACTCTATCAGACACCTCTCGTGTCGAAGTCCTGGCTCGACCGTGACCTTCCTAAGTTGGATGAACTTGAGGTGCGTTCTATGCGCTATGAGATGGCATGTGGCAAGGACGACTTGTATGGCCAACCTTGTGTGGTCGGTAATGCTCAACGGCCTGCCTATTCTTTGTCACAAATTGATTATCTTCTGACTCAAGCCAAGAAATACGCACCCGTGCTCGTCATCTCGCATGGCTACACACCCACCATTCTCCAGAGTCGGCCTACGGAATGGAGCGGATTCATGGACACTCCTACAAACTTCGACACATGGGCACTTATCAATGAAAGGTTCGCCAAGGAATGGAAGGGTAAGAATTATGACAACAGTTATGTTGAGGTGTGGAACGAACCTGACTTGAAGGACGGTTTCTTCACCGGTACTGTTGATGATTACCTCGACATCTATGAGGCTGCTGCACCAGCCGTTAGAAATGGATTTGCCGACATCAAGGTGGGCGGTCCTGCAGGTGCTTTCAATTGGTGGCACCAACCACTGGTTGAACGGGTCAAGTCAAAGGACCTCCCTCTCGACTTCCTTTCTGGACATGCTTATGGACCTGATTATGCATGGCAGTTGGATGGCATGCGCAGCGCTTTGAACTCGCTTGGCAGAAATGAAGCGGAAATGCTGCTGACGGAGTACTCGCCTTACGCCGCTGCTGACTACCAGGCTGATGGACCTGTGGAACGCGCTGAGGCTGCGATGACCTTTTTCAATGCGCTACCCGGAATGTTGGATTGTCCCGACCTCACTTATGTCAACTGGGCACAGTATATCGACCCAGGGTTCTTTGTCGGTGACAAGCTCGGACTCATTGACCTGGACAGCGGGGCAAGAAAGGCACTTTTCAATGCCTTCAGACTTTATGGTATGATGCCTGCCGACCGTCGCTCGTTGACTATCAACAGCCAAACCATTAAAGGCATGGCTTCAGCATCTGACGACTGCCTGACCGCTGTTGTGTGGAATACAGCCTCTGCTGAACGACAGTTGTCATTCTCTATCGACAATATCCCTTTCAGTACAGGAATGCTTGAGGTATATCATATCGACCAGGAACACAACAGTTGGTATGAAACCAAGAAAGGCACTTTGGAGACAAGCCGCTCCGAGCATGTCGAGATAGCGAACCAACGCTTAGAACTGAAGGAGGTGGTACGTAACAAGGGTGTCTGCTTCATCCGGCTTGTCGCTGACAATGCTGCCACTCTCTTTCCACAAGTGAAACTGGGAACGATTGTCCGCACACACCAATGGTTCCCTAAACGTACTAATGACGCTTCATATGCACTCTTCGACCCTAAGACATGGACTCTGCGCCTCTCTTCCAACAAAGAATCATCGGGCAGGGCACTCATAGGTATAGAGGTGGAGAGGATTCCTGACTTCCTGAAAGTGGTGGGAGTTGGAGATGGCGATGCGCAAAGCATGAACGCAAATTCTACCATCAATGTCCGCTTGGACTATCAGAACAATGAAGGACAATATTGTTACTCGGTGATTTATCATGGAGGATTGTATTCTAAGGTGCGTACAAGCACTTTGCCATGGGGAACAAAGAAGAAAGCCGATAATGTGGTCGAGGTGGAAAACCTGAACAACTTCATTATTAATGTGGCTGAACACAAACCAGAAGATTATAACGGACGCGTCCTCATCTCATTCGAAATGCAGAACGTAGGTCCTGGCGTGAAACAGAATTTCCAACTTTCACGTGAATCTTCTTCTGGTATTAACGATGTTCTTTCAGATCAACAATCGAACGACAATTCGGATTCTGATGTAAAAGCAATATATAATGTGAATGGACAAAGGTTGTCGGAACTCTCTCATGGCATCAACATCATACGCATGTCAAACGGAACATCCAGAAAAGTCTATCAACCTTAGAAAATTGTCTGTAATTTATACTCATATTTATTCTCTGATTCATATGTTTGTAAATTTGTGGGATTACTGTATAATGAAAAGTTTTCCCAATATAATTGTTAAACATCATGTAATCAGTCATTTAACATTTTTAATACATATCAAAAGTTTCCCAAAAGAAAATTTTTCTGAAATTTTTCTTTGAAAAAGTTTGCTCTTTCTGATAATCTTTGTAACTTTGCATCACCGTGGTTCGTACCGATGAAAAGGGAATGCCGTGAGAGCCGGCAACAGTACCCGCTGCTGTATCTCTCGTTTTTACCCCGGAATAACACGTCACTGTCGATGAAGACCGATGGGAAGACATTCCGAA